>LULM01000001.1_pt1 | contig 104650 bp, 91 predicted proteins | sample 728151 | NCBI WGS metagenome assembly LULM01 (sample SAMN03860289, study PRJNA289734) | marine metagenome | biome: seawater column; feature: ocean; material: water; isolation source: Red Sea water column Station 149 - depth 200m | place: Saudi Arabia: Red Sea | collected 2011-10-15 | depth 200 m
TGCTTTAAACAACCGTCCTAGAAAGAGTTTAGGATGGCGAACGCCTAGCGAAGTGATGGCGAATTTTTATACCGTTGCACTTGCTGCTTGAATCCGCCTCGTTATTTGGCGCACAAAACCTTTAAAACCTCTCGTCTTGTACAGTTTTTCTTTTTGTTGATCGGTACCATGAGCGCTCAACGTGGTCCGCTATGGTGGGCGGCGCATCATCGTGTGCACCACCGTCATACCGACACGGAAATTGATCCACATTCCTCACAGCATGGTTTTTGGTATAGCCATATTGGCTGGTTTTTAAATCAGCAGAATTTTTCTACACGAAAGGATTTGATCAAAGATTGGCTCAAATATCCTGAATTGACTTGGTTAGATCGCTTTAGTTTGCCGATTGTTATTTTCACGGCGATCGCAATTTATGCGATGGGTGATTGGTTAAGTGTGGCTTATCCGAGCCTGAACACTTCAGGTGCACAGCTCTTGGTTTGGGGTTTTGTCATTTCAACGGTGCTGTTAATTCATGCCACCTTATGTATCAATTCTTTGGCGCATCGTTATGGTCATCGTGATTTTGAGACGGATGATCAGAGTCGTAATAATCTGTTTTTAGCGATTATTACTTTGGGTGAGGGGTGGCATAATAATCACCATTTTTATGCGGGTAGTGTGCGTCAGGGATTTTATTGGTGGCAGATAGATGTTAGCTATTATATTTTAAAGCTCATGTCTTATTTTGGTTTGGTGTGGTCAATGAATCCTGTGCCTGAAAAGGTTTATCAATATCGCAATGATCACGAAGTAACAAATCCGCATCAGCCAATACAAGAAAAGGAATCGCCATGAAGATTGCCATCATTGGCTCAGGTATATCAGGTTTGTATGCTGCATGGCGACTTTCCAAAACACATGATGTGACAGTATTCGAGAAAAATAACTATTTTGGCGGTCATACCGACACACATCAGCTGAATATTGACGGTCAAAATATCGCTGTTGATAGCGGTTTTATCGTGTTTAATGCCTTGAACTATCCTGTTTTTTCAGAAATGCTCAATCAGCTTGGAGTGGAATCACAGCAGAGCAATATGAGCTTTTCTGTGAATAATTTGGTGTCTGGACTGCAATACAACCCATCGAGAAAGCGTTATTTGTTGGCACGTCCGCAGAATTTTTTCAATGCGTCATTTCGGGTGATGTTGAAGGATTTGATTCGATTTTATCAAGACAATGTCAACTGTGATGTTTCGCAAATCGATGCTAATTACACCATTGATGATTATCTGAATGATCATGGCTATTCTCAAGCCTTTCGTGATGAACACCTGTATCCAATGTGTGGTGCGCTTTGGTCATGTACTGGGCAGTCTGTGGCACAGATTCCTTATCAATTCGTGATTCAGTTTTTTCAGCATCATCGCATGCTTTCACTTAAAGATCGTCCGCAGTGGCAAACGGTGCGAGGTGGTTCTGAGAGTTATATCCAAGCCATTCGTGCGCAGTGTCCGTCGATAACTTGGAAAAATTTGGCGGTGGACTCCGTCAAACGAACAGCAGATCAAGCGACTTTAAGTACATCAGCAGGTGAATATGCCTTTGATTGGGTGATTTTTGCCAGTCATGCCGACGACACATTAAAAATGCTCGCTGATGCAAGCGAGTTAGAGCGAGAAATCTTAGGTCAATTTCAATATCAAGATAATCATATGGTGGTGCATGCTGACACCAAGACCATGCCAAAACAGCGTTCACAATGGGCAAGCTGGCATGTACATGTCACTGCAAATAATGTGCATGACAATAGGAAAATTAGTTCAGCCTTAAACGACCAAGAGACAAACTCAAATCGACAAAATACATCACCGATTCATTTTGCGTATAGCTATTGGATGAATAATCTGCAAAATCTCAAGTGCAAAACGCAAATTTTCTCCACCTTAAATCCAAATCAAGCCATTGATCCAAAAAAAATCTTTGTTCAACGACATTATCGTCATCCCGTATTTGATCCTGCGGCGATCGCCACACAATCAAGATGGCACGAGATCAACGGCAAACATCGCAGTTCATTTTGTGGTGCTTATTGGGGTTGGGGCTTTCATGAAGATGGTGCCAAGAGCGCATTGAACGTGGTCAATGCCATTGAGGCGATGTGTGATCAGGAGCGTGCCTATTAATAGATTGAATCTGCTGTCCCGCGTCGCCATTGCCAAAGCATGGATACGTCACCGTCGTTATTCGCCGAAAAAACATCATTTTCAATCGACTTTGCATTATTTATATTTTGATCCCGATCAGTTGGCAGAAATTAGCCAAGGCTCGGCGCTGTGGTCACATCGTCGTTTTAATGTATTAAATCTTTACGGCAGTGATTTTCTAACGGCTTATCAGGGGACGATTCGAGAGAAAATCGATCAAGCAATTTCTACTCATTATCAACAAGATTCGAATACTCAGATCAAAAAAAAATTAGCATCAGATGATCAAATTCGAGTACTTGCTTTGCCTCGTACTTTGGGTTTTCGATTTAATTCTGTGGTGTTTTATTATGTGTTTGATGCTACTACACAACTCAAATTTATTCTCAGTGAAATCACCAACACACCGTGGAATGAGCGAAAAATTTACGTGCATGACTGTGATGTCGATGCAGATAAAATGCAACATGCTAAGCAAAATAAATCTACTCCATCAGCAAAGCAAATTTCACATGAACCACAACAACAATCTCCAAATCTTTTAGCAGATCAGGATGCTCGCTTTGAGTTTGACAAGTCATTTCACGTCTCGCCATTTATGCCAATGAATTTGCAGTATCAATGGCATTTTCGGGTGTCGAATCAAAAAAATATCATCCATATGAAACTCTTTGAGGCAGATGACATGTTATTTGATGCCACAATGCGCTTTGAGCTTGAGCCAATCACACTTTCTTCACAGCAGACTCGCTACGCTATCTATCATGTTTTTGAACCGTTAAAAATGGTTTTTGGGATTTATCTTCAGGCGGTTCGACTTTGGAAGAAAAACATTCCGTTTTATCGTCATCCCAAGAAGTCCTCGCCAGAGAATACAGGAAAAGTAAAAGATCATGAATAATATCAAAGCCTTGATGTATGGTGAAAATCAGCAATTGCCATTTATGTTGCGTGGTTTGAATCGTCTGCGTCATGGTCAAATTACCTTTACAGGCTTGTGGCAAGGCACAGTTGGGCAACAAAGTACAGATGTTCAATATGATGAAGATGCCTCAAATAGCGCAATAGAAAACTTGCATGCTGTGGTGGAAATCCATGATAGTGCAATGATTGAGTTGATCCTAAAACAAGGAGTGCTTGGTGCGGCAGAAGCTTACTTGCGAGGCTATTGGTCGAGCGATGATTTGGTGAAGATTGTAAGGATATTGGCGCGTAATCGTAATGTACTTGATCGCATCAATGACAATGTGTTTAGCCAAGCCAGTCAGTCACTTTTAAAGCTTTGGTATCGCAGTCGTCGTAACTCCATTAGTGGTAGTCAAAAGAATATCGCTGAACATTATGACCTGAGTAATGATTTCTTTAAGCTATTTCTCGATCAATCGATGATGTACTCCAGTGCAGTCTTTGAAGATGATCAGATGACTTTGGATCAAGCGTCAGATTTAAAAAAGAAAATCATCTGTGAAAAGCTTCAACTGCAACCGATGGATCATTTGGTTGAAATTGGTACGGGGTGGGGCGGGTTTGCCATCTATGCAGCGCAACATTACGGTTGCCAAGTGACCAGTATTACCATTTCTCAAGCGCAATATGATGAAGCCGTGGCACGAGTGAAGGCAGCGGGGCTCAGTCATCGTGTGGATATTCAACTGAAAGATTATCGTCACTTAAACGGTCAATTTGACAAATTAGTTTCTATCGAGATGATCGAGGCGGTCGGGGCGGATTACCTCTCGACTTATTTTGAAAAATGTCGCTCACTACTCAAACCAAACGGTTTGGCACTGATTCAAGCGATTACAATTGAAGATGCACGGTATGCCAAAGCCTTAAAAACCGTTGATTATATTAAGCGTTATATTTTCCCAGGAAGTTTTATTCCGTGTATCAGTGTGATGACACAAACCGCATCGAATCATCAACTGCGACTCAAACAGCTCGATGATATCGGGCAAAGCTATGCTAAAACCATTCATATTTGGCGGGAGCGTTTTCTTGAAGCTAAAGCGCAGGTCTCGTCGATGGGCTTTGACGAGCGTTTCATTCGCATGTGGGATTTTTATTTGTGCTATTGCGAGGGTGGTTTTGAGGAAGGTGTAATTAGTGATGTGCATTTGCTATTTGAAGCGAGTGCATATTAAAAATCATCATTCTCAACATTAATATACAAGCGAATAAATTCACGATCATAAATGATTTACTCAACTGGAGATCAAGCAGGTGTTATGGACATTATTTTATATTGATCTTGCCATCATGTTTTTGGCGTGGTTGTTCGCAACATTTAATGGTCGTGCAGGGATTGTCGATGTGGCGTGGAGCGCTTGCATCAGTGTCAATATTTTACTTTGTGCATGGTTTTTTGACAGCGCACCTGAAAGCTTACGCATCTTTCTTGCTGTGTTGAGTAGCGCTTGGTTTGTGCGCTTGAGTTGGCATTTGGCACGTCGTTATTTTTCAGAGTCTGAAGAAGACACGCGCTACGCTAATATGCGCCGAGCAATGGGACGCTTTCAGCATATCGGCTTTCTTTTATTTTTTATTTTTCAAGCTGGGCTTGCCATACTGTTTTCCTATCCGATGTATGCATTACTCAATACCGATGCATCGATGTGGCAAGCTTGGTTGCCAATCACCATGATTGTGGCGGCAGTGATTATGCTGATTGCATTTGTTGGAGAAGTGCTTGCCGATCAGCAATTGTATCGATTTAAACAACGTCCAGAAAATCGAGGACGAACTATGGATCAAGGCTTATGGGCATATTCTCGTCATCCCAATTATTTTTTTGAATGGTTACATTGGTTTGCCTATCCGATCATCGGACTTGCTGCTGGGCTTTATGTGCTGTGGATTTATCCGATCTTGATGTTTTTATTTTTGTATTACATCACGGGCATTCCTTTCAGCGAGCAACAAGCTTTAAAACATCGTGGTGAAAATTATCGTGACTATCAACGACGCACCTCAATGTTCATTCCATGGAAACCGAAAAGCAAATCCTAAATCAACAACATTGAACTCAAAAAGGCAATCAATAAGATGGACACAATGATTAAAAGTGCTTTAAAAGTCGTCGAAAGTGGCGTACTACCTGACGTTACAATTCGATCGGCAATCCGTCATCTGAGTAGAAAGCGACTGAAACAAGAAGGACGGGACAATCCGACACTCGCCGCAGCACGTTATATGGATGTGCTGAATATGCTGAAAACCAGTGAAATCGCCATCGAAACAGACAAAGCCAATGAGCAACATTACGAATTGCCGACGGCGTTTTTTCAAGCGGTACTCGGAGAGCGCCTGAAATACAGTGCCTGCTTTTTTGCTAATGTTCAAATCAGCTTAGATCAGGCAGAAGTTGAAGCTTTGCGGATTTATTGCGAGAGAGCAGAGCTGACGGATGGTCAGCAGATTTTAGAGCTAGGCTGTGGTTGGGGTTCACTGACATTGTGGATGGCTGAGCATTATCCAAATGCCAAAATTACCGCTGTATCCAACTCCAAAACACAGCGTGCGCATATACTGCATCAGGCCGAGCTAAAAGGATTTAAAAATCTTGAAATCATCACTTGTGATGTCAATGATCTAGAGTTGGAACATAATCATTTTGATCGTGTGGTATCGGTGGAAATGTTTGAACATGTGCGCAACTATCAACGGCTATTTCAAAAAATTCAATCTTGGCTAAAACCAGCCGGCAAGCTGTGGTGTCATATTTTTTGCCATCGATTTTTGCATTATCCATTTGAAATCAATAATGAATATGATTGGATGTCGAAATATTTCTTTTCAGGTGGGCTGATGCCTGCAGTGTCGACATTTTTACATTTCCAAGATGATTTACAACTGATCAATCATTGGCAATGGGATGGAACGCATTATGAGCATACTTCGAATGCTTGGCTTAAAAATATGGACGATCAGGCAGCACAGCTGAAACCATTATTTAAAACTGTCTATGGCAAGGATGCGAAAGTTTGGTGGCAAAGATGGCGAATCTTCTTTATGGCATGTGCGGAGTTGTTTGGTTTAGATGACGGTCAAGAGTGGGTGATTGGACATTATCTGTTTCAGAAAAAGCATTAATATTGAATGATGTGTATAGCTGAATGATTCAAATCATCTGACTAAGTTTAAAGTTGAGCGTAATGAGATAATGCATGAGTAGCAAGCGTACTGCGATAACACCACAAAAGAATGATCGTTTAGGGGTTATTTTCAGTCGTTACTATTGGCTACAGATTGCGTTGATTGCCTTGTCGATATTTATCGGACTTGCTTGTAGCGCATGGGTAATCAAAGGTTCACTGCTCAAAACTGCATTAGAACAAGAAATGGCACATTATTGGACTCGCCTTGATCGAGATGCCAATGCCAATTTACCTGATACCAAAAATCTATACGGTTATCGCTGGACGACCACAGTGCCACCTGAACAGTTTCGCAATGTGTCGCTGACATCGGGTGTACATCGAATCTATGTCGATGGTAAAGAGCGCATGACGGTGTATGGTGAGCGTGGCGATCAGCATGTGTTGTTGGTCTTTGGTGAAAGTAATGTCAATCAACTGGTGTGGATGTTTGGTTTAGCACCGCTGATGCTGAGCTTATTTGTGCTATACAGTTTTTTGTGGTGGTCAAATCGTCGTGCGAAACGGTATTTTTCACCGATTACCCGGTTGGCGCATACCTTAGACGATATAGATTTGGAAAATATCAATTGGGCAAAGCAGTCTACCCACACTTCGCCATTCCAAGAGATCCAAACCAATAACAATATTGAAGCTGCCGATCTCAAACAAGCTTTAGAAAAATATCATCTGATGCTGAGCCGAATGATCTTACGAGAGAGAGAATTTATCAGTGATGTCAGCCATGAGCTACGAACGCCATTAAGCGTATTAAAAGGCAATGTGCAACTTAGTCAAGCCAAATTCGGCAATGACCGTGCCATGACCGCTATCGAAAATACCATTGATGATATGCAAGTTTTGGTGGATACATTGCTTGCGATTTCACGCAATAAAAGCAGTCAGCTCAGCTATCAATCATTATATTTGTCTCAAATCGTACAGAGTTTGATTGCGGATTTAGATCATGTCAGCACCTTCAAGAGCATTGCAATCAAATATCAGCTTGACGGTCAAGAACAGCAACGCAAGCTCCATTCGGCAATGACAAAAATGGTGTTCAGCAATATTCTGCGAAATGCACTGAATTATTCACAAGGAACACAAGTTGATGTCATTCAAAGAGATAAAATGATCATCATTGCGGATGATGGCATAGGTATCGTCGATCAGAATGATTCGAACAGTCCACAGATCAACCGCTCACTTGCTCAATCTGCCAAAGGACATGGGATTGGATTATTATTGGTCGACAAGCTGTGTAAACAATTAGGGTGGCGAGTTGAATTATTTGATCGAGATCGTTTTCTTGCGCAACATCAAGATTTGAGTTTGCAACACAGTCGTGGCTTGGTCGTGGTGATTTACTTTACTTAATGCTTAGATTTTCTATGCAATTATTTTCTAGGGTTGGAGTGATTGCTCAGTAATAATTTTTAACCCAACGCCAGAGACGGTGTGAATCAATTTTTTCTCAAAAGGTTTGTCAACCAATTTGCGGAGATTATAAATATGTGATCTTAAGGCATCACTTTCAGGTTCTTCATCACCCCAAACCGCCATAATCATCTCTTGTTTGGTGACAATCTTCGGACTTTGACGCATTAAAACTTTGAGCAATTTAAATTGAATCGGTGGTAACTCTAAGCTTTGTCCTGCTCTGAATACAGTTTGTGTACTACTGTCCAAAGTCAAATCTTCGATCTGCAAAATGTGCTTTGAAACATCACCAGATGCCCGCTTGATCAATGCATTGGCACGTGCAACCAGCTCTTTAAAATCAAACGGTTTGACCAAATAATCATCGGTCCCATGATCAAATCCGCAGATTTTATCTTCCAAAGTATCTCTCGCCGTGAGCATAATCACTGGAGTATCGTTGCCTTGATCATTACGAAGCCACTGACAAAGGTCATAGCCTGAGCCATCAGGCAGATTGATATCAAACAATAAAAGTTGATAAATATTTTTTTCAATCAGACTTTTTGCTGACTCAATATTGCGAACATAATCAACCACGAATTGATGTTGTTCTAAGTATTCACTTAGCGTTAATGCCAGCTCGATATGATCCTCGACGAGCAAGATAAAGTGTTGCGTCATAGCTGTTATTTCAGTGTTTTAGGGTCTGTTTGTCAACAGACCCTAATTTAAGGATTAAGTAATTGTCGTTTTAATGTATCACTAAAAGGTTCAGAACCAAACCATATTTTAAAATACTGATTTGTATATTGGTTTTTGATGTATGCGATCTGCTGACCATTCAAAAATAAACGCAAAGACGTACTTGGATGGTCATAGCGCAATCGATAGACATCGCCATTTTTTACTTGACTGTAATGACGATTAATCGGCATCAATGCATTAAGCTCAGTTTTTGAAGCGATATTTTTCTTCAAAAAATGATTGGCTGCACGGCGAAATGCCCAAGCGGGGATATTTTCAGTATAGCTAAACTCAAGCTCAATGCTTTGCTTATGCCAACTTTTTCCGCACTGTTCTGCGGCGTATTGCACTTTGCCAACGTTTTTCTTGCTAACAGTAAGTGGTGCTTCAGCGCATTTTTTAAGCGTACTTGCATGCGCTGAATGGGCAACAACGAAAATACTGCTAGTGATGAGTAAGATTAGGGGTTTTTGAATGGCAATACCCATTGATATAACCCTCCAACTAAAGGAATTTTACGATACAAACCGTTGGCCGGATCCCAATAATCTTGTTGGAAAATGATTTGATTATTTTGATTGATTTTAATTTCGCTGATGCCATAAGACGACATGGTCTTGGTGCGTCCAAACATTTTGAAGTCATAGCCCATAAACCAATGTACATACGCCGTGTCACCTTGATAGGTAGAGCTGAGTAATTTCACGTCTACATTACTGACATGATCGTTCATGCCTTTGAAGTGTTCGATCAGATCATTTTTGTTGGAAAACTGTGATAGCGTGTCATTGATATACAGTTGATCGGCGTACATGGCTGATGCTTTTTCAACGAATTCCGCTGTCCCGAGTGTATTAAAACTGGCCACAAAGCGTTCACCGACAGCATTGGCTTGTTGTTGGTTTAGGTTGATCCCTATGATTTTGGATTTTGCTTGGCTATAACTTTGCGTGTAGCTCGCCGTGCTATTGCATCCACTGAAGCTCAGCAGTGCAACAATACCTAGTGCAGACGTAATAAAAGCTTTCATGATGACCTCAGTGTCCAATTAAAATAAATAATTTGAATCAATCAATATAAACTATCTTGCTCGTTGTGAAGTCAATGTGAATATTTAAGAAAGTAAATGTTGTGTAAAGCGAAGTATCAGCAGTATCAAATGCCGATCTCACATGTTGCGGAGCGTGGATTTTTGTATGGGCTTCGCTATAATGAGCCGTTGATTTTTTTGATGAAAACAAGCAGGGCGTTTTGATGGATATACAACAAGCACTACAAAATATCGAATCCCATACGCCGATGATGCAACAATTTCTGCAAGTCAAAGCACAATACCCCAAAGCATTATTGTTTTACCGCATGGGTGATTTTTACGAATTATTCTTTGATGATGCTCAGCGTGCGGTGAAAATTTTAGGGATTACGCTCACGCATCGTGGCAAGTCAAATGGCGAGCCGATCCCGATGGCAGGTGTACCTTATCATGCCGCAGAAGGTTATCTCGCTCGATTGATCAAAGCAGGGGAAACCGTTGCGATCTGTGAGCAAGTGGGTGAGGTTACAGGCAAGGGGCCTGTTGAGCGGAAGGTTGTTCGTGTATTAACACCTGGAACACTCACTGACGATGCTTTGCTTTCAAGTAGTCAAAATAATCATCTTGTTTCGATTGCGATAAAACAAGGGCAAATCGGTATTGCGGTTTTAGATTTGAGTGCAGGATTATTCCGAGTTCAACAGCAAGCTTTACAGCCTGATCAATTGATCTTAGAAATGGCTCGCATTGCCCCAAATGAAGTGATTGTCGATGAGTCGATGGTAGATCGAGAGTTATTTGCTCAGATCGAAGCACAACTGGACTGTCCAACTACACAGCGCCCGAATGTTGATTTTAATATTAAAAATGCCTATCAAACTTTATGCGATCAATTTGGTGTGAAGTCTTTAGCAGGTTTTGGCTTGGATCAACTGGAGCTTGCTCAAGCAGCAGCAGCAGCTTTGATCCATTATGCACGGGAAACGCAGAAAACAGCGTTGCCGCACATCACCAGTATCAAAGTGGAGCAATCCGATCAATTTATTGCGCTTGATCCGATTACACGACGGAATTTAGAGATTATTGAGCCACTCTTTGAGCATGGCACATCGCTATTTGATTTGGTTAATCAATGTAAAACAGCAATGGGTTCACGGCTGCTTGCACGACATCTTACCCAGCCGATTCGTGATAGTGCATTACTCAATGAGCGTCTAAATGCGGTACAAACCATCAAAGATGGCTTCCATGAAGAGCCACTGCGTTTGGTATTGCGTGAGATTGGCGATATTGAACGGGTACTTTCACGGATTGGTTTAGGCACGGCTCGTCCACGTGATATTGTGCAATTGCGTCAGGCGTGTGGTCAGTTGCCGTTTCTACAACATGCGTTAAAAGCAACTTTGCAAAATGGTGATGTTGCACTGACTCGTATTGCAAGCGAACTTGGTCAATTTCAGCACATTTATGATCGGCTCAATCAAGCCATTGTCGAATTACCACCTGTTTTACTTCGTGAAGGTGGCGTGATTGCTGAAGGTTTTGACGATGAGCTGGATGAACTACGTCAGATTCGTGATCATGCAGGGCAATTCCTCATTGATCTCGAAGTCAAAGAGCGGGAAGCCTCAGGCATTGCCAACTTAAAAATCGGTTATAACCGAGTCAGTGGCTACTATATTGAGCTTTCTCGTGCCCAAGCGGCACAAGCGCCTGCACACTTTATCCGTCGTCAGACTTTAAAAAATGCTGAGCGGTATATCACGCCAGAGCTGAAATCTTTTGAAGATAAAGTATTGTCTAGTGAAGCTCGTGCGCTGAACCGTGAAAAGCAGCTCTATGAATTGTTGTTGCAAGAGCTTCGTGACGAAATTGTGCCACTACAAACCATGAGTCGAGCGATTGCTGATTTGGATGTTTATGCCAACTGGGCGACGCAAGCCCGCATGCACCATTGGCAACGTCCTGATTTTCAGCTTGAAACAGGCATTCATATTCAAGGCGGTCGTCATCCTGTGGTGGAAGCCTTGATCAAAACGCCATATACCGCCAACGATACCCATCTTGACGCACAGCATCGTTTGGCGATCATCACGGGGCCGAATATGGGTGGAAAATCGACTTATATGCGTCAGACGGCATTGATTGTACTGCTTGCGCATTGTGGTAGCTTTGTCCCTGCGGAAGTGGCGAAAATGAGTAGCATTGATCGCATCTTTACTCGGATTGGCTCGGCGGATGATTTGTCATCAGGCAAGTCAACTTTCATGGTGGAGATGACCGAAACAGCGCAAATCTTACATCATGCCACCAACCAGTCTTTGGTGCTGATGGATGAGGTCGGGCGTGGTACCAGTACCTATGATGGTTTATCTTTGGCGTGGGCGTGTGTGCTTGATCTCGCCAAACGCATCAAATGCCTATGTATGTTTGCCACGCATTATTTTGAATTGACCGAGTTGGGTGCGGAGACAGCGATTGATAACTATCATGTGGTGGCAAAAGAGATCAAAGGGCAATTGATTTTATTGCACAAAGTCCAACATGGGCCAGCCAGTAAAAGTCATGGTTTGCAAGTGGCAAAGCTCGCAGGCATTCCACAAAATGTGGTCAAATCTGCGCAGAAAAAACTGTCAGAGCTTGAGATTCATCAAGCACAGTCTTCACCGCTTCAAGTGCAAAATGATCTTTTTGCAGAAAATCAATTAGATGATTCAGAAAGTTTTACAGTCGATCAAGCGTTGTTGGAGAAATATCAAGAGATTGAACAGCAATTATTAAATTTACAATTGGACGATCTCACACCACGCCAAGCGCTAGATATGCTCTATCTGTTGAAACAGCAGATAAAGTGATTGGATTAAAACGCTTTAAGTAATGTTATATAAAGCAACTCCCGAGAAGTATATATAACGACGTCTTTATATTGGCATATTTTTCAGAGTTCTACGGTTAAAAATAAAGCCTGCATGTCGCAGGCTTAGTTTTATAAGAGCATTTTTATGTCAGAGTAGCTTAAAGTCCCGCTGCGTCTTTGAGTAATTCTGCTTTGTCAGTTTGTTCCCATGTAAATGCAGTGCTACTGCCTTCACGACCGAAGTGACCATAGGTGGCAGTTTGCTTATACATCGGTTGCAACAAGTTCAACATGCGTGTGATACCAAATGGACGCAGGTCAAAATGCTCACGAACCAATTCAATAATTGTTTCTTCAGGAATTTTTGCTGTGTTAAAGGTATTGATCGAGATTGATGTTGGCTCAGCCACACCGATGGCATAACTTACTTGGATTTCACATTTATCTGCAAGTCCCGCTGCAACGATATTTTTCGCTACATAGCGACCTGCATAGGCTGCCGAACGGTCAACTTTAGATGGATCTTTACCAGAGAATGCACCGCCACCGTGACGTGCCATACCACCGTAAGTGTCGACGATGATTTTACGACCAGTCAAACCACAATCGCCGACTGGACCACCAATCACAAAAATCCCTGTCGGATTGATGTGGAATTTCGTTTCTGCATGGAACATTTCAGCAGGAATCACAGGTTTGATGATTTCTTCAATGATTGCTTCTTTCAAATCCGCTTGAGAAATTTCAGGATCGTGTTGGGTCGAAAGTACAACAGCATCAAGGCGAACTGGTTTGCCATTCTCATAAGCAAAAGTCACTTGGCTTTTCGCATCAGGGCGTAGCCACGGCAAGCCATCATTACTACGACGAAGCTCAGCTTGACGCTCCATCAAACGATGCGCATATGAGATTGGCGCAGGCATGAGCACATCAGTTTCACGGCTGGCGTAACCAAACATCAAGCCTTGATCGCCAGCACCTTGATCTTCAGGTTTTTGGCGATCAACACCTTGAGCAATCTCAGGAGATTGCTTGCCGATCATGTTGATCACAGCACAGGTCGAACCATCAAAACCTAAATCTGAATGATGATAGCCAATGCCATTTACTGTATTGCGGACGATATTTTCCACATCAATATTCGCCGTCGTGGTCACTTCCCCTGCAAGTACCACCGCACCAGTTTTGACCAAAGTTTCACACGCAACACGTGCATAAATATCTTGTTCTAAAATCGCATCTAAAATCGCATCACTGATCTGATCAGCCATTTTGTCAGGGTGACCTTCACTTACCGATTCTGAGGTAAATACTGCGTACTCGCGCATGAAACTTCCATTCTTGAATTATAAAATGCGGATATATTACATCATATTGCACAGAGATGGCAGATCATCCGACCAAGCATTCAATCAAAACTTTTGATAAAGAATATTTAATCAATTGAAAAATATATGAAAAGATTAAAAATCCATCTTGATGTAAATGATCAAAGATGATGATTCTCCAATTTGGACGTTTCCACAGGATTGAAAAAGCGAACAAAACTGGCTGATCAGTTCACACTTTATCTGCAAAATTGGTCGAAATTCGTCTGTGAAAGTGGCATCATGGCTCACATTAAAAACATGAATATTGATTCAGATTGCAACAATTTACTCAGTAAGGGAAAGCAAATGTTAAAGCACGATGCCGATTTAGAACTATTCCGTGACAATTTTCGCCGTTTTATGCAAGAGCATATCGCACCACATTATGAAGCTTGGGAAAAAGAAGGCTTGATGCCTCGCCAAGTCTGGAATCTCTTGGGTGAAAATGGATATCTTTGTGTCGATTTACCTGAAGAGTATGGTGGCTATGGTGTGCCGACGTATTATTCACTCATGCTTGTAGAGGAAGCATCTCGTGCAGGCTATGGTGCGTTATCGACTGCGATCTCGTGTCACTCTGAAATTGCAGCGCCGTATATTTTGCACATTGCCAATGAAGAACAAAAGCAACAATGGCTGCCAAAAATGGTCTCAGGCGAAGTCGTTGGTGCAATTGGCATGACTGAGCCGGGTGCAGGCTCGGATTTGCAAGCGATTCGCACCAGTGCAATTTTGAAAGATGATTACTATCTATTAAATGGCTCAAAGACGTTTATTTCGAATGGTCAACATGCAGATTTAGTTGTCCTTGCCGTGAAAACCGATCCTGCTGCCAAAGCAAAAGGTGTTTCACTCATGCTTGTGGATACGCATTTGGACGGCTTTAAAAAAGGCACCAACTTAGACAAAATCGGCTTACATTCTCAAGATACGTCTGAGCTTTTCTTTGATAATGTCAAAGTGCCGAAAAACCAATTGCTCGGTCAGGCAGGTCATGGTTTTGCTTATTTGATGCAAGAGCTTCCTCGTGAGCGTACAGCGATCGCAGCGACTGCGTTGGGTGCGATTCGTGGTGCGATTGATGTGACGGTTAAATACGTACAAGAGCGTCAGGCATTTGGTCAGTCGATAGCCAAGTTCCAGAATACACGTTTTGTTATTGCACAAGCCAAGATCGATGAGCAAGCTGTAGCTGCATTCTATGAGCGTTGTGTGGAAGAATACATGGAAGGCATTATGACCGTACAAACTGCGGCGGCGATCAAAGCATTTTCAACTGATATGCAGATGAAAGTGGCGGATAATTTGCTTCAACTATTTGGTGGTTATGGCTATATGACGGAATATCCGATTTCACGCTTCTTTGTGGATGCACGGATTCAGCGTATCTATGGTGGTACCAATGAGATCATGAAAGAGATCGTGGCACGAGATGTATTAGGGCGTTGATTGAACTGCTGAAATATCATATTAAATGATTGAAAATGCCCACATTAGTGGGTATTTTTTTATCGGTAGTTTATTTCGATAGTTGCATGCACTATTTCTTCGTGGATTGATAAAGCTTTCTTGATACTTTCAGGGGTAATATTCTTATTTTCAGTATTGATTGCAACGATACAAGAAAACTTTTCACGTCCGACTTTCCAAACATGCAAGTCACTGATCTTAACATTTAATCCATCTATAATCGTTTTGATTTCACTAACAATAGGCTCATCCATTTCCGCCTCAAGAAGAATTTTACCAGTTTGGCGAATAAGCCCTAAAGCCCATCTAGCCACTAAAACTGCACCCACGATACCTAGCACAGCATCTAAGAAATCCCACAGCAAATATTTTCCAGCGAATAAGGCGATGATTGCCAGAACCGATGTAAGTGCATCTGCGATTACATGTAAAAATGCAGCACGTTGATTGAGATCATGGCTATGATGATCATGCGTTGATTCATGTTCACCGTGTGAATGTCCGTGATGTGTGTGTTCATGATGATGCGTGTGCCCATGATGTGTACGATCGTCGTGTAATAACCACGCACAAACGACATTCACGATCAAACCTAAAATTGCAATGCTGATCGCTTCGTTATAATGAATTTGCACAGGGTTAAATAAGCGTTCAATCGAGCTAATACACATAATTAACGCAACGACCATGAGTAAAATCGCACTGCTATATCCTGCGAGAATTTCGATTTTCCATGTCCCAAAGCAAAAGCGTGGATCATTGGCATAATGACGTGCCGCACGATAGGCAACATAAGCCAAACCGAGTGCCAACATATGCGAACTCATATGCCAACCATCTGCAAGCAGAGCCATCGAGTTAAAAATCCATCCACCTAAAATTTCGGCGACCATCATAATGCCAGTGAAAATGGTCGCAATCAGAATCTTTTTTTGAGCAAGCGGATTGCCTTGATCAAACTGATGGGTGTGATTGGCATGGAGATGATTTGAGGTGGATGAAGACATGATCGCTACTTTTTAAAAATATGTTAAAATACTCCCCTATAGTATTTTGGATTTGATGAAGAATTGCAATGGGTCACTTATCAAATAATCGAAAAGTCCTGAATCGGATCAGTCGTCTACAAGGACAGGTCAATGCGACCTATAAAGCGGTATCAGAAGGGCAAACACCATGTATTGATGTGTTACAGCAAGTGGCGGCAATTCGTGGTGCGGTACATGGGTTGATGAATGAATTATTAGAAGCGCATCTCGTGGAGCATATTTTGCCTGAGCAATATGATGAAGCGCAGTTGCAAGAATTTTTAGATTTAATCAAAAAGTATAAATAATTGCTTTTTTAATTTAATCTCAAAAAGACATCAAATCTTATTTATGATCGCTTCTAAACCTTCTCTTGTAACTCTAAAGCCCTTTGATAGAGGGTTTTTCTCTTGTTCCCAGTGAGGTCAGCAGCAAGCTGTGAAGCAGATTTTATGCTTAAATCTTCTAAAAGTCGCATGAGCAGTTGATCGACTTTTTGCTGTTCCAGATCGACTTCGTTCGGATTACCTGCGATGACTAAAACCATTTCACCTTTTTGTTGATTATGATCCGCTTTGACCCATTCGAGTAACTCGCCAACTGGTTTTTGCACGATGGTTTCAAAAGTTTTGGTAATTTCACGGGCAAAACCAATACGACGTTCAGCACCAAAAATCTCTTGTATATCAGTTAGACAGCTTACGATTCGATGTGGCGCTTCATAGAGGATCAATGTTTCACTGTGATTTTTGAGTTGTGCGAGTTGCGCTTGGCGCTGACTGCTTTTAGCGGGTAAAAAACCCACAAAGAGAAAGCGATCACTCGGCAAACCAACGCTCGATAATGCAGCAATTGCCGCACAAGCACCTGGAATAGGCGTGACACGAATATCAGCTTGCTGTGCTGCACGAACCAATCGAAATCCCGGGTCGCTAATGAGTGGTGTACCTGCATCACTAATGAGTGCGACATTCTCACCGTTTTGTAATTTTTTGATAATGTCGTCAATTTTTTGCGTTTCGTTATGGTCATGCACAGCCGTCAGTGGTGTAGAGATGTTATAATGCTTGAGTAGCGGAGCTGACTGCCTCGTATCTTCCGCTGCGATGAGCGAAACAGATTCAAGAACGTTGATGGCACGATAAGTCATGTCATCTAAGTGCCCAATCGGGGTGGCGACGACGAATAATTGAGCACTCATACAGGAAAACTCCATGTTTAAAAATAAATTTAGGAATATTTTTGCCTTAACAACCAGTTTAACAATGATGTCGAGTGTTTTTCTGAGCACATTGGCGCAGGCTGAAATCTTGGTTATTTTACCTGAAACTGGTCCGATGGCGAATGCCAGTGACAGTATTAAACGTGGTTTAGTTCAAGCCAATCATAATGCGGACGAAAAATATACGTTTAAGTTTGTTGATGTCTACAAAAAAGATGTGGCGAAAGTGCTAAAAGATCATGTGAAAAAATCAACGCAACTGATCATAGGACCACTTGATAAAAATAATGTTCAGGAATTGGTTGCGGCTCAACCTAAAGTTCAAACTTTGGCGCTGAATCAGATTGATCGACAAGCCAAATCTATTTTTCAATTTGCCTTATCTAAAGATGAAGATGCGCAAGCATTGACCAAACGCATGCAGTGGGACGGTGTTGATGAGCTTGTTGTGCTTCGTGATCCGAGAACGATTGCACAAACGCAAAGTTTTTATGATGCGATGCATAAACTTTGGGGTGACAAAATGCAGGTGCAATCTAAGCTCGATCTCAAAAGCAAACTGCCATTTTTTAATCGTAACACTCGAGGTGTACTTTTGCTCGGTTCAGGCAAATGGTTAAGTGAACAAGACAACTTGCCGAAGAAAAACATTTATACATTACCGTATGCGATTGAAGAGAAATTCCCCATTGCCAAAGGGATGGTGTACTGCGATACGCCAGCGATTTATACCCATCAATGGGCGGATGTGATCGAAGCCTATAAACAAAAACCAGTGGTGATTCCATATCAACGTTTAATCGCTTTTGGTGCGGATGCATGGCAAATCAGTGACGAGTTGTTAAAGCGTCAAGACAATCAAACCATTCAGTTCCAAGGGCGTACAGGTGTAATCCGTATTGTTGATTCGATTTTATCGAGATCACCACAATGTTTCCAATCACAAGGTGATACACAAAAAGTGCTTTAACAGAACTTATTATCTTTAGAGTTGAATTTCAGTTTCAATGGAAGAACTTCGCCAACCAAACAGCGTAAAAACACTGCAAAAACTTATTGGGCAATGGGCTGAGGACTATGCGCTACATTATTTGCAAACGCAAAGTTTGCAATTGATACAGCGTAATTTTCATAGTCGTTATGGTGAGATTGATTTGATTATGCGGGATGGACATTGTCTGTGTTTTGTCGAAGTGCGGGCGAGGGCAGAAACGAGTTGGGCGTCTGCTGAGGAAAGTGTCAACCTGCGCAAGCAAGAAAAAATCATTCAAACTGCACAAATCTTTTTGCAAAAATCTCCTGAATTTTCGCAACTCGATTGCCGTTTTGATGTGGTTGCACTGTGTTATGAAAAGTCGATCATTGAAAAACTACGTCGAAATCTGAAATTAAAAAATTATGGGAATGATGACAAAAAGTTACTGCAATCCAATACACAATTGGCTAGATTAGACAATGAATCCAAGCAAATCATCATGGCTAAAAATTCAGTCATTGACACAGCAATTGAGCATGAGATGAATGTCGAAAATGTGCAGGTGAATTGGATTCAACAGGCCTATTTAAGTTAGTATGTTTTAGAATATATTTTGATTTACCAGTCGGCTTCAGGCTGAAATTATCTGTAGTTATGTTGTATGACATTGTGTTGTAAGAAGAGTACGCAAAGGAGTTTTAGGTGAAAGTAATAACCATTTTGGCTTTAACATTGGCGATGGGACTAGGCAGTGGATGTGCGTCATTTATCGCAAGTAATACTTCGGACACGGTCGGTACTTTGTCTGGTGAGCGAAGTATTGGTCAAGTGGTGATTGATAAGTCGATTGAACGCACAGCGAAGATCAACATGTACAAGCTTGATCCACGCTTTAAACAATCTCGTGTCAATATCAATAGCTTTCACAGTAGTGTACTGTTGACTGGTCAAGTGCCTGATGCACATTTGAAACAATTGGCAGAGGACAACCTCAAAGCCATGAGTGATGTCAAAACGATTCATAACTTTATCACTGTAGGCAACCAAGCAAGCTATAGCACGATCATGCAAGACTTGGCTGTTACAGCGAATACCAAAGGTTTGATTGTGCGTGCACCTGTGATCAGTGATAGTAAAGTTTTGGTTCATACCGAAGACGCTGTGCTCTATGTCATGGGACGTTTGAATCAATCAGAATCTGCCGATTTGCAACAAGTCTTACAGAATGTAGGTAATGTGACCAAGATCGTGACACTCATTGATCCGCTTGAGTTGACTGCAAATCAGCAAAGTTTAAGTTCTTCGAATAGCTATGGCAGTAATGGTGCAACTACAAATGGTGTTCAGGCTGTCGGTGTTGGTCTTGGTGCAACGACAATGCCTTTAGCAGAAGATACAACGCCAGTAGCGATAGACCCAAATGAAGCGGAGCCAACCACGCAACCTGTGGGCACAGAGCCTTAAGTTGTGTTAAAGCGATTAAAATCACTCACAATAAAAGAGCTCGTTACACTGCAATGGCTACCAAAATGGCGTTGGTATGACCTGCCGAACTATGTGCTGAATCAGCTCACAGTCGGGGATCATGCGATCTGTCACGAGGATTTGTCTTATGCAGAGTCAGCACGACAAAGGTTAGACCTGTATGTGCCACATCAGCCGAGAGCTGATCGTGCAGTGATCTTATTTGTGCATGGTGGTTCATGGCAACACGGTAACAAACAAGATTATCGCTTTCTTGCACAAAGCTTGGCGCAGTCAGGCTTTTTTGTAGCCTGCATGAATTATCGACTTGCGCCTGAGCATATTTATCCTGATTTTGTGGAAGACACCATCTTAGCAACCAATTGGTTGCTAGACCATTCTCAGTCGGCAGAATATGGCTATAACGCAGATAAGCTGATTTTGATGGGGCATTCGGCGGGTGCATTTAATATTTCAGCTGCGCTATATCATCCTGATCTTCATGTGAAAATTGAGCGAGAAAGTGCGATTTATGCGTTTATCGGTATAGCAGGTCCTTATAGCTTTGAGCATCGTGGTGATCCGATTGCACAGTTTGCCTTACCGCAAGACATTGCACCTGAGCACTTGATGCCGAATTATTATGTTCAACCAAATCAGATTAAACACTTATTGATTGTTGCAGGGCATGATACCCTCGTTGAGGATAGTAATACTGAAAAAATGGCTCAAAGCCTGAAAAATATTGGCAATCACGTCGAAGTTAAGCGAATTAAACGGACACGCCATGTCAGTGTCATTGCCACTTTGGCTGAGAAGTTTGCACGATTTTTCCCAACTAAACAGCTTATTCTTGATTTTATTGAAGATTAAAGCATTGAATTCGTTACGATTCAGATTGGATTTTAGTGATAGTATCCATGATCATTTGATGTGCAATACTACCTTGAATTGGAATCACTGGTAAAGCATCTATCGCAAAGAATCCCGCATCCGCGATTTCATCTTCTTGTAAATTGAGTTCGCCACTTTCATATTCAGCGGAAAATGCGATCATTAAATTGGATGGAAACGGCCACGGTTGGCTTGATAAGTATTGAATATTCTTTAATCGGATGCCAATTTCTTCCAAAGTCTCTCTCGCCACAGCGTGTTCAAGTGTCTCGCCAACTTCAACAAAGCCTGCAATCAGACCATACATGTCATTTTTTGCATGAACTGACTTCGCCAATAAAATCTCATGACCACGACGAATGATCGTGATAATACACGGTTGAACCCGAGGATATTGATAGTAATGACAACTTTGACAAACCATTGCCAATTGGGTGTCATGAGGCTGTGTTGCCGAACCGCAACGACTACAATAGCGGTGATTGTTACGCCATTCTAGCAGCTGTTTTGCACGAGAAGCTTGTTCAAATTCGGTCTTTGACCAGCGCATGATCAATTCACGTATCGGTACGAGATGAAAGCCATCGGGAATATCTGTTGCTTGAGAGATATTTCTAACGATAACTTGATTGGCGATATGATCGAGGAACAGTTCATCTTGAGTTGCTTCAAGTATTGGCAACTCAAAATGATCGTTAACAACTAATTGCTGATCGCAAAATAAATAAGCGAGTTGACTCGTCATGGTGTTCCTTAAGCGACCGCTTGCTCAAGCGCCGTGATACTTTGCAAGCCAATTTGCATTGGGCGAGCGAGAATCGGTTGATTTTGTTGAAGTTGCTCAAAATAGTAATCTGCACTTGAGATCGACTGTGCGAGTAACTTTAGCTGAGCTTCATCTAAACGCTTTTGTTGAGTCGTGATTTGATCGACCAATTGTCCTGCTTTTTGCAAAATTTCATGTCCATCATTTGATTCTAAAAATAGCAAAGCGCCCGATACTTCACGTAAAATATCCGCGATATCTACAAGTTGTTCAATATCTTGAGTTTGTTGATATTGAACTATTTGATCGCTGACTTTTACCAAAGAAATACGTGCTTGTTCACAGACAGCCATTTGCGCTTCTTCAATTTTGTCCAAAGTGATTTGTGTATTATTGAATTTTAATTTTAAGCGAGCAGGTGTGTAATTGCGTTCTAAGATTTGCAATGAATTGGTTGCAAATAAAAGGCTGCTCATCACGTCATTGGCGTGTTTGTCACTGCTCAGGTTTTCATTGGCTTCGATTTGCTCTGCTTGACTACGAAGCTTAGCAGCAGAATCTGTGAGATTGATCACTTGGAATATATTGACCGCTTCACGTAGACTTGCAAGGATTTCCTGACGTTCATTGTCTTGCTGAATGTATTGTCCTGTTTCAATGCGATTGCTAATACCTTTAATGTGATCATTCAATAGTTCAACCACTGTTTGAATGGTATCCAAATCAGGGCCATAAAGCTGACGACTGAGCACTTGCATCTGATCGTCACTTAACACTTCATCATGTACATTAAGTTGTTCACGAAGCTGCTGTGCAAGCTGACTTTCTTGACTCATACATAGGACGAGAATATCGGCATAGTCTCGCTGTGTTGGGCTAAACTGTGCATCATTTAAAAAAGCGTGGCTTTGCTGTTCGATCTGAACGAGGACACGTAAGCGTGTTTCAGTCAAAATAATTTGATCTAAATCTCTCAGTGCAATGTGGACAAAACGCCAATATTGCTCAGATGGTGTGCCCGTTGCAATCGACGATAAATAGTTGCCGCATAAAGATAAAGCTTGGAAGTCCAAATCTGTTTCTTGCATTTTTAATAGATTTAACAGACTTAGCTTGTAAAGACGTTGTACATATTTGCTTTTTGGTAAATCCGCAGGCGCATCTAAGGCAACATTTGGATGAACCGTTTCTAAAAATGGTGTAAGGAAAACGCCCTCACGTGTCAAAGGTAGCTGTAGACTTGCTTCAAGTTTATTAATCGTTGGCAATAAAAACTGCGGCGCTAAAGTCTCACGAACACATAAAAAGTCTAAATAGCGTTTTGTCACGTTGGTTGCTTCACTCATTGCCTCAACACGTGCATGATTTACTTGCCCAGACGTGGTGTCTTCGATCACTTTTTGCATCACTTTTGCAGTGAGTTCGTTGAGTTGACCCAGTTGTGGTTGTTCGACTAAGCGCAGAACGTGTGCACACTGCTCAAGATTTGTCAGTGCATCGTCTAGTCCAAATGGTGCGCTACCATCTTCCAATAAAGCACTTACCCCGTTTTCAACATGTTTAATGCTTTGATCAATTTCCTTTCGAACGATCAGCAAAGATGTCGGATCAAAATGTGATGAAGATTGAAATGACATAGGTTTAGACCTTTCCTTAGTTTGTGTGCTTCAGTAATAGACTTCAGCTTATTTATTTCATTTGATGACAATCGCTTTTAACAATGGATAACATACCACCGTCGTGCAGGGAGGAAAAGCATAAGCTGTGAAAAATCTAAGAATAATCCTATCAAAAACAGATTAAGTGAGATGCTTTTGAATACTCCATCACGATTCGATTGGTTTTGTTTCCGATACGGCAAATAAACTGTCTTTTTCATTCTTTTCTTTGAAAGTATTTATCCAAGCTTGATGTGCTTCCAATTCACTTTCCGTTGGAAAAATGAGTGGAATATCGTGCTGGGAATTTTGATTGAGATGGCTATTTTGTGTGTTTGCTACTTTTTGCTGTTGTTGATCAAGGTGCAAGCTCACCTGGCCACCAGTCATCGCAAGATAAACATCTGCCAAAATCTCCGCATCGAGCAATGCACCGTGGAAAGTACGGTCACGAGGCGGAATTTCATAACGCTTGACGAGGATGTCTAGGGAATTCTTTTGCCCTGGATGTTTGCGCTTTGCAATCGCAAGGGTATCTGTCACTTTACAGACACTCGATAACTTTTGATGCAAAGCACGTTCGAATTCTGCATCTAAGAAGTTCATATCGAAAGTTGCATTGTGTGCAACGATCTCTGCACCTTTGAGATAAGCGAATAATGTGTCTGCGATCTCAGCAAACTTTGGTTTATCTTTTAAAAATTCGTCGCTGATACCGTGAATATTTTCAGACTCACCCACTGGCTTTTCAGGATTGATATAGATATGAATCGAGCTACCTGTGAGTTTGCGGTTGATCATCTCAATTGCGCCAACTTCAATGATACGGTCACTGTCTTGATAGTAAAAACCTGTGGTTTCAGTATCGAGTATGAGTAGTCGCTCACCAACTTGTGGATTGGTGGTTTCAGTGATTTTGATATGCGCATTTTCTTTAATCTGAGCTTTGAGCTCAGCTTTTTGCGTGCTAATGATATTTTCATCAGAAATTTCATCAGTTACTTCTTCTTCTACTTCTTCTAAATGATCAGATTCTTCAGACAAATCAGTTTCCTCTATTGAGTCTGTGGCATCTAACCCAAATGGATCGTCCAATAACCAATCGGATTCAGTCACTTTTTTTTTATCATCATTTTTACCGCTTTGTGAACTAGGTGTTGATTGAAGTGAGTCTACGCCTTTGTTTGCCAGTTGATCGGCACGTTCATTGCCTTCATGACCTGCATGACCTTTGATCCAATGCCAATCTATATCGCGCCCATTCGTGATTTCATCAAGCGTCTGCCACAGGTCAGGATTTTTTACATTTTTCCAATTTTTCGCCTTCCAACCTGTAATCCATTCGGTAATGCCTTGTTTGACATAGTTGGAGTCGGTATAAATAGTCAGCTTTGCAGATGTCGGGCAAGCTCGAATGCCTTCGATCGCTGCGGTGAGCTCCATGCGGTTGTTCGTCGTATCTTCTGCACCACCAAATAGCTCTTGTTCGCCTTGTTCTAGGTCAATGATGTATGCACCCCAACCACCTTTCCCGGGATTGCCTTTGCACGCACCATCCACATAGAGCGTATATTGCTGATCTGTCTGATTATCTGAAGAAGAGGATGTAGAGGAATTGACCATAAGAACCAAAAAATAGATGTAAGTGTGATGGCGAGAGTGAGTTCAAATCATGCTATGTTCAGTACTAAAGTGCAAGTCGCTAATGAGCGCTTAACGTGATAACTGAATGTCGAGTAATCATTTTGCTTATCCTTGATGATAAATTTTTTGTAACATTTACACGCAAGGCATACATAAAAGGGCATTGTAATCGCTTCAAGGTTTACTACAATGCTGTGTTTAGCCGTTTGGACTTTAGTCGAAAGCGTTGCGTTTTCTAAGTGCAAAAAATCGCCATTAAAGACGTGCTAAGTGTAAGTCATAAATTTAGCTTTGTTTTATCTGACTAGAACTGTGAATCTAGTAATAAATATTTCATCAGTAATATTTTGGATTGTTTTATGTTGAATGCCAGCCCAATGATTTGGTCTACCGCCGTGAGCCGTTCTTTTCGTTTATCAATCATTGCGACCGCAATAGCGTCATTGGGTGTATTAACAGCGTGTAGTTCAACACCACAAAAAGCCTCTGTGGCAAAGTCTAGTGTTGCCGATGATGAGCTGCTAGATGCGGGCAGCGTTGACTCATTAGAAAATCTACTTTACGCCACAGATATGCGTGCGGTAGAAGGTGATCGACTATTGATTTTGCGTCATGGTGATGTATGGAAACGCATGACCGTTGGCTTCAAAATGAATCTTAATCTTTACAATCCACGTATCGAAGCGCAGCGCAGTTGGTTTATTACGCGCCAGCCATATCTTGATCGTTTGAGTGCACGTGCCAGTCGTTATATTTATTATACCGTGACCGAGGCAGAGCGTAGAGGTTTGCCTACGGAGCTTGCATTATTGCCAATTATTGAGAGCTCTTACGATCCTGCGGCGACCAGCACCGCAGCTGCGGCAGGTATGTGGCAGTTTATTCCAAGTACAGGTAAAATTTACGGACTTCGTCAAACCGATTTGTACGATGGTCGTCGTGATGTGGTGGAATCGACTCGGGCGGCGTATGAATATTTAAGTAGTTTGTACAACCAGTTTGGTTCATGGGAATTGGCTTTGGCATCTTATAACGGTGGACCAGGTCGAGTACAACAAGCCATCAATCGTAACAAAGCGGCAGGTTTACCCACCGATTTTTGGTCATTGAAATTACCGACTGAAACCATGAACTACGTGCCACGGTTTTTGGCAGTTGCACAAATCATCAAAAATCCGCAGCAATATGGCGTGTCCTTACCACCGATTGCCAATCGTCCACATTTCCGTGAAGTGGCAATACCCGGTGCGATTGATTTGAATGAATTATCACGTATCTCAGGTGTGAGCCGTGGAGAGCTGTATGCGCTGAATCCAGGACATCGTGGCAACTATACCGATCCGTTCGCACCAAAACGTATATTGATTCCAAACGAAGTCAGTGCCAACACCGATAGCCAAATCGCAAAAATGAAAACTGTTTCTGGCTCAGGAGGGCTTTGGGCAGGTGGTAGCGCACCATTACCTACGTTGAAAACTGCAAATACACCGTCATTACAATCTTCGGTATTGGTGACACGCAATCCAAGTGAATTGCCAAACTCCAGTGCGATTACTACTCAGAAAGTAAGCACTCCAACGAAACAAACGGCATCAGCTCAAACGACAACAAATAATTCTGCAATAAGAATCACAACATCAAGTAGTGCAAAAACAGAAAATACCACAGCGTCAGCCGTACCGACTTTTGAAAAACAGTCTACGCCTAAAGGTTCGAATGCTTTGGCAAATTTTGCTTCAGGCGCTTATGTACCAAGTGCACCACGTCTGCCTGTGTCGATTACACCAAGTGGCGCAGTCAAGCAAATCAATATCGAACCGCCGATTTCAGACGCAGAAAAACAAGTGATTGTTGCCGAACAAGCAAAGCAAACGGCAAGCTCGACTTCACAAGCTGCAATGCAAGTGGAAAAATTAGCGGAGCAACAACCAAGCGAAGCGGAAAAGCAACAAGTGATTGCGGAGCTTGAACGCATTGCACCTGAAGGTACTGAAATTGTTGATCCTTTGGATGGTAAGATTCGCTTGACTGCTATTCAAAGTAGTCAATCGATTGCAGAGCAGACAGGTCAAGACGTTGAGATTAATTACGCCATTCCAAAAGCGGTCGCTGAAGCGGAGCTTGCAGCCAAGACCGAAGAAGCAGCGTTGAACCGTGACAAACCAGTGATTGAAACCCCTGATGAAGTCGTGGTTGTACCGCCAAAAGGTAAACGTGAAATTTACACGGTGAAATCTGGCGATACATTAGCAATCATTGCCAGTCGTTTCGGGGTGAATTGGCGTGATATTGCCGAGTGGAACCAAATCAACGCATCTCGTCCACTTTACGTTGGTACCAAGCTGTACTTGTATGATGTAAAACCGCCTGTGCAAAAAGTTGAACACGTCAAAGCGCCTGAGCGTTACACCGTGCGAGCGGGTGATACTTTGACTGGTTTGGCAAATCAGTATCAGCTCAATCTACGTGATGTGGCAGCGTGGAATAATTTGAGCCCAACCAGTAACCTGCGCATTGGTCAGCGTCTAACTTTGGTTGAGCCAAAGGACTTTCAAGCGGCATCTTCTTCACAAAGAACGGAAAATAATGCGCGTCAAAGCGCAGAGGTCGATACGGTTGAATATCGGGTTAAACGTGGTGAATTTCTTAAGCAAATTGCTGATCGTTACGGCATGAGCACGACGGAGCTTGCGTCGTTGAATGCTGATCTCAATCCAAGCAGTGGTTTATTGGTTGGTCAGCGTATTCGTGTGCCTGCGAATCAAACAGTTGAGCAATCAACATCAAATACGTCTCAAAGCGAAACGGCAAAAGACGCTCAAAATCAAACTAACAGTTCAGCCCAAACTACTAGTTATACCGTGGTTGCAGGGGATTATCTAAGTAATGTCGCAACGAAGCATAAAATCAGTTTGGCGGAATTGGCGAAATTAAATAACTTAAAAACTAATAGTCAAATCTATGTTGGTCAGAAGCTACAAGTCCCAGCCATTGAAGAAGCTGTAAAACCTGCACCAACAAGCACCAAACGTCCAAGCACCTACCAAGTGCAAAGTGGTGATACGTTGATTGAAGTGGCGGATAAATTTGATTTGTATGTCAAAGATTTGGCAGCAATGAATGATATTGCCACCAATGCCATGCTCAGACGTGGACAAGTGTTGAAGCTACAAGCGGATGCAGGCGATACAAGTTCAACTTCAAACAACACAGAAAAAACTGTAAATGCCTCAACCGCAAATCAAATCCAAGCTGAAAGTGAAAGTAAGGCAAGCTTTAGCGGTGCAACCGAAAGTTATACTGTCCGTTCGGGTGAATCATTAACAGCAATTTCTAACCGCTATGGCATCACCAATGCAGAACTTGCAGGCTTAAATAATATCTCTAGTCGAGCAAATCTGCGTGTTGGACAAAAGCTCAAAGTGCCAAAACTCACACAAAGCTACCAAGTAAAACGTGGTGATAGTTTGATTGCACTTGCTCGTAAATTTGGCATCAGTACAGAAGAACTTGCCGAAATGAATAAGCTTAAATCCAATGCACAGCTTCAACTTGGACAAAGCCTGACTGTGCCAAATCAATAAAATTTGGCATTAGGATGACATTTTCACTTTAGCGGTTTGATTTTAGTGTTTTAATTTTTAAGAAAACTGTTCTAAAGTGACATAAGCATTTTGCATTATAGAAAAATAATCACAAGGAGTGTGTATGGGTTTTCAGGTTAAAGGCTTTCACTTAAAAGCTTTTCAGGCACCTTGTTTTGTTTTCGGTATGGCATTTTTCGGGATAAGTGCAAGCTTGAGCTATGCTGACGTGCAAACATTGAACTATATCAGCCTTGATACCACACCTGCTTATGCCAATGCAAAATCATTGCCTTATGCGAATCCCAATGCGCCTAAGGGCGGTATGATCACTTATCCTGCAACAGGCACATTTGATAATTTTAATAGCGTCAATGGCAAAGGCACGGCAGCTGATGGCGTGCAATATCTCTATGATACACTGATGTCGAGTTCACTGGATGAACCGGGGGTGATGTATCCACTGCTTGCCAAAAGCGTGACTTACGATCCTGAGCAACCGAAAACTGCAATTTTTCATCTTGATCCACGTGCCAAGTTTAGTGATGGCTCGCCACTGACTGCTGACGATGTGGTGTTTACTTTTAAAACGCTACTTAGCGAAGGTGCGCCAGGAATTCGGATTTATTTTTCTGATATTGAAGATATTCAAGCTACCTCCAAGCATGATGTAAAATTTATTTTTAAAACCAATGACAATAAAGAAATGCCATTGATCGTATCGTCGGTGAGCATATTTTCCAAAAAATATTGGCAAGATAAAGACTTTACCCGAGTGACCTCACAAGCTCCGCTTGGGAGTGGGCCATATGTGGTTGATCGTGTCGAAGGTGGTCGAAGCATCACCTACAAACGCAATCCTAACTACTGGGGCGAGAATGTGATGGTCAATCGAGGTGCTTATAATTTTGATCGTATTAAATACGTTTACTACCGCTCACTGGATATCGCTTTTGAGGGTTTTAAAACAGGGCAATACACTGCGCACACAGAATATACCGCTCGACGGTGGGTGACCGAATACAACTTTAATGCAGTGCAAGCTGGGCTGATCAAGAAAATCGAGTTTAAACATCAAAATCCAATTCCAACCCAAAGCACGGTACTCAATACTCGTCGTAAACCCTTAGATGATATTTATTTTCGTCAGGCGCTGAGCTATGCCTATGATTTTGAATGGATGAATAAGGCATTGTTTTATGGTAAATATCAACGTTTGCAAAGTTATTTTGCCAATAGCGAACTTGAAGCCCAAGGAAAGCCCTCATCAGCCGAGTTACAGGTTTTACAGTCGTATTTCAAAACCATGCATCCTTTGGTCAAACATGGCGTGATGAGAGATTGGAAATATCCAGTTTCTGATGCCAGTGGTTTTAATCGCTTCAATCTACTTGTCGCTCGAAAAATGCTGGAAAACCAAGGCTATAAGGTGAATAAAAAAGGGCAACTATTGGATAAGCAAGGAAAGCCGATAGCATTTGAACTGCTGATTCATCAAGATGGTTTGCAACGCACCTTGATGCCGTTTGTACGCAATGCCAAAAAACTGGGAATTGACATCACCGTGCGTCAAGTTGATGTGCCGCAATATATCGAGCGTAAACGTAATTATGATTATGACCTGACCACAGACGTGTTGCCACAGTCGCTCAACCCAGGTAACGAGCAAGCACGCTTTTGGAGCAGTGCCGCTGCCGATGAAGTGGGCAATTATAATTTTGCTGGGATCAAAAATCCTGTTATTGACGCGGTAATTGACCGTATTATTCGCTCGCCAAATCGTGAGCAGTTGGTCACCAATACCCGAGTTTTAGATCGCTTGTTGAAATCAGGTTATTATCATATTCTCAGCTATGGAAAAGGCGAGGATTGGATCGCAACATGGGATATGTTTGAACGACCAAAGCGTCAGCCAAAGCTCAATATAGGTGATCAATATTGGTGGATTGATGCGAAAAAAGCAGAGAAAGTCCAGCAGTATTTGCGTCGTCAATCTTAATCACACAGACCTGAAAATTTAAGGAATTGAGCATGGATTTTAGAAAGGGATCGCAATGACCACTTATATTTTAAAGCGTCTGTTACTGATTATTCCGACCCTGTTTTTGATCTTGTTGATCAACTTTGCCATTGTTCAGATTGCACCGGGCGGACCAGTTGAGCAAGCGATTCAACAAGCGGAAAACATGCAAGGCATGGGCATACAGGGCGGTGCAGAAACGGTATCTGTGGATAGCAACTATCAAGGTGCGCGTGGATTAAGCCCAGAAATGGTCGAAGAAATTAAACGCCAATATGGCTTCGATAAACCTGCGCATGAACGCTTTTGGTTGATGCTCAAAGGCTATTTAACTTTTGATTTTGGTACCAGTTTTTTTAAAGATAAACCTGTGACTCAGCTTCTTTATGAAAAATTGCCTGTCACGATTTCGCTAGGATTGTGGAGCACCTTGCTGATTTATTTGGTATCCATTCCTCTGGGGATTAAGAAAGCCAAACAGCATGGTATGGTTTTTGATAAAAGTACCTCACTATTACTTGCCGTGGGCTATGCGATTCCGACTTTTGCTTTTGGCGTATTGCTACTTGTATTTTTTGCAGGCGGTAGTTATTTGCAATGGTTTCCGCTACAAGGCTTAGTGTCTGAAAATTTTGCGCAACTCGGCTTTTTTGACAAAATTAAAGATTATTTTTGGCATATGGCATTGCCACTATTGACGATGGTTTTAGGTGGTTTTGCAGGATTAACTTATTTGACCAAATATTCTTTTATGGAGGAGCTGAATCGACAATATGTACTTGCTGCTCGTGCCAAGGGTTTAAGTGAAAATCGGGTGTTATATGGTCATGTATTTCGTAATGCGATGCTCATCGTCATTGCAGGATTGCCTGAAGCGTTAATTGGTATTTTCTTTGTCGGCAATTTGTTTATCGAGATTATTTTTAATCTTGATGGGATTGGACTACTTGGTTTTGAAGCGATTACACAGCGTGATTATCCTGTAATTTTCGGCACTTTATTCTTATTTACAGTATTAGGTTTGGTGCTGCGTTTAGTGAGTGATGTGATGTATCAAGTGATTGATCCTCGAATCGACTTTGAAACACGAGGGGCGAAATAATGTCACCACTGATGCAACAGCGTTGGGCTCGTTTTAAGAAAAATAAATTGGGTATGTTTTGTTTGGTTGCCTTTGGCATTATTTTTGGATTGTCGCTGTGTGCAGAGCTGATTGCCAATGATAAGCCGATCGTGGTGTCCTACAAAAGCGATCTATATTTCCCTGTGTTTAAGCAATATCCCGAGACCACTTTTGGTGGCGTTTTTGAAACCGAAGCGGATTATAAAGATCCCGTGGTGCAGAACTTGATTTTGTCTGATGGCTGGATGCTCAATCCTGTGATTCCATTTTCTGCCAAAAGTCCAAATATGGATTTGACCGTGCCTGTACCGTCTGCGCCGACCAGTCAAAATTGGCTCGGTACGGATGAGCAAGGGCGTGATGTATTGGCACTGATTATTTACGGTTTACGAATTTGTTTGTTGTTTGGCATTTGTCTGACGGCAGCATCGGCAGTGCTTGGTATTGCGGTGGGTGCGATTCAAGGTTACTACGGTGGTTGGATTGATTTGCTCGGACAGCGTGTCCTTGAAGTGTGGGGTGGTTTGCCAGTGCTATTCATGGTGATTATTCTGGTCAGTATGTTGAGCCCGAGCGTGTATTGGCTATTTGCGATTATGCTGTTTTTTGGTTGGACGGCGCTTGTGGGCTTGGTGCGTGCAGAGTTTTTACGCGCACGAAATTTTGACTATGTCCGTTCGGCGCGTGCGCTCGGTGTGTCCGATCGCAAGATTATTTTTCGGCATATTTTACCCAATGCGCTCAGCTCAACTATGTCACAGCTACCATTTATTTTGACGGCGAATATTACCGCACTGACCGCATTGGATTTTTTAGGTTATGGCTTGCCACCTGATAGTGCATCACTAGGGCAACTGCTTGAGCAGGGCAAAACCTATTTGAATGCGCCGTGGTTGACGGTATCTGGTTTTGCGACTTTGGCGATTGTATTGTCATTATTAATTTATATTGGTGAGGCGACACGTGATGCATTCGATCCAAGACAGCATTAAATCAATACAGCTAGAAACACTGGAGCGCAACATATGACCGTTGATACGATGCGCAAAGCAGATGATATTACTGATGCCAAATTTGATGCGAACAGTGATCCTATCTTGCTGATTGATGTGCAACAACTGACCATTGAAACGCGTCAAGGCAAGCAAACACAGACTTTGGTTGAAGATTTAAATTTTCAATTGCATGCAGGCGAAACCATTGCATTGGTTGGGGAAAGTGGCTCGGGTAAATCCATCAGTAGTCTTGCTATGGTGGGTTTATTGCCGGATCAACTTGAGGTCACAGGTAAAGTGAATTTGCATCAAGCTGATTTCTCTCACAGTAAAAATCTTCTGCAATTAAATGATAAACAGCTACAACAGATTCGTGGTCGAACCATTGCCATGATTTTCCAAGAACCGATGACGGCGCTAAATCCTTTGCATCGTGTCGAAAAATTAGTCGGAGAAATTTTACATCTGCGTGGCTTCTCTAAAGCTGAAGTGCGTGAGCGAGTTTTAGCATTACTCACCGATGTCGGGATTAAAGAGCCTGAAAAAAAGTTACGTCGCTTCCCACATGAGCTGTCTGGCGGACAACGACAACGGGTGATGATTGCCATGGCATTGGCGCAAGACCCTGCGATTCTGATCGCCGATGAGCCGACCACAGCACTGGATGTCACCTTGCAAGAACAAGTGCTGAAATTGCTGAAAGATTTGCAAGCAAAGCGTCAGATGGCAATGATTTTAATTAGTCATGATCTAAAGCTTATCGGGCGCTATTCTGATCAAGTGATCGTGATGCAAAAAGGACAAGTTAAAGAACAAGGTGCAACGGCAGAGATTTTCTCCAATCCGCAAGATGAATATACACAAAATCTGCTAGATCATAATTTTGGGATAGCGCTAGAAACTGCAAATGAAAATACGGTACTCACGCTAAATGATGTACAAGTCCGTTTCCCGATCAAAGCAGGTTTACTGAATCGAGTGAAAGACTATGTGGTGGCTGTCGAGCCATTGTCATTACAACTCAAACAAGGCGTATGTATTGGCATCGTCGGTGAAAGTGGCTCAGGCAAAACCTCATTGGCACTTGCTATTGCTCGCTTGATTGATAGCGAAGGACATATTCAGCTCAATGAACTACAACTCGATCAACTGTCTGAAAAGAAACTACGCCCATATCGCCATCAATTCCAAATCGTGTTCCAAGATCCGTTTAGTAGTCTGAATCCTCGCTTGAGCGTCGGTCAAATCATTGGCGAAGGTTTAGAAATTCAGGGTTTAGCCAAGTCAGATATTCAACAGCGTGTGGCGCACGTATTAACCCAAGTCGATTTGCCGACGGAGTTTGCCGAGCGTTATCCGCATGCGTTATCAGGTGGTCAACGTCAACGTGTTTCTCTAGCACGTGCACTGATCCTTGAGCCAAAGTTGATTATTTTAGATGAGCCAACTTCGGCACTAGATCGCACCACACAACGAGCCATGGTGAAATTGTTACGAGATTTGCAAGAAAAAATGAATCTCAGCTATTTATTTATTAGCCATGATTTGGCGGTAGTACGTGCGTTGTCACAGCGAATCTTGGTCTTGCATCATGGCAAAGTGGTCGAGTTTCAAGAAACAAATCAACTGTTTGCCAATCCACAGACGGATTACACCAAAGCGTTGCTTCAAGCGAGTTTGCTGACCAATTAAAAGATAAAAGAGCTTTATTGGGTGCGCAATATCAATACGATGACGCTGACGTTCAAATCAGCGTTTTAAAATGATATTGACTTTATTTCTGCTTAGTTGTAGTTTCTGACATACTAAATTGTCAACTTTATAGCCTAAGTAATTGATTTCTGATATAAGGCAACCGAGCGAAGGTGTATGAGTTGTATTGCGAGTGAGGTTAACGATTTAGCAGATTCTAAGTACTTTGACTATACGATATAAAATTTCAGAAGGATTTCCCATGAGCAAGCAAGTTCAGCTACAAGATCGTTTAACTATTCGTGGTATCGAGTTTAAAAATCGTATTATCAAAGGTGCGATGAGTGAAGCGTTGGCAAACGATGCAGGACAACCGAATCAAGACCTCGTGTCACTCTATGATCAATGGGGCAAAGGTGGTTTGGGCTGTGCGATCACAGGCAATGTCATGGTCGATGCACGTGCTAAGAATGAACCGGGTGTCGTTGTCCTTGAGAATGAGCGTGATCTAACTGTCATGAAACAATGGGCAGAAGTGGGTAAGCGTCATGGTATGGTACAACTGATCCAGTTGTCGCATCCAGGTCGTCAGTGTCCACGTGGCTTGAATAAAGAAACTGTTGCACCGTCTGCTGTACCATTTAGTTCGGCATTATCGACTACATTCGGTACGCCACGTGCGCTGCGTGAAGTTGAGATTTTAGATATTATCCGTCGTTTCGGTGAATCTGCTCGTCTTGCCAAGAAAGCAGGTTTTGAAGGGGTACAATTGCATGGTGCGCATGGTTATTTGATTAGCCAATTTTTATCGCCACTGACCAATCAACGCCAAGATCAGTGGGGCGGAAGTATTGAAAACCGTATGCGCTTTTTGCTTGAAATCTATAAAGAAGTGCGTCAACAGACTGGTGATGACTTTATCATTGCAGTAAAAATGAACTCAGCAGACTTCCAACGTGGTGGCTTTAGCGAAGAAGATGCCATTAATGTAGCAAAAGCTGTTGCTGACGCAGGGATGGATTTAATTGAAATCTCAGGCGGTACTTATGAAGCGCCTGCAATGGCGGGTGCCAAAGCCAAACAGCGTAAAGAAAGTACCATTGCACGTGAAGCATATTTCTTAGAATTTGCAGAAACCATTCGTGAGCATGTCAGTTGCCCATTGATGGTGACTGGTGGCTTCCGTACTGTCAAAGGTATGAATGATGCACTGGCAAGCGGTGCATGTGACTTTGTTGGGATTGCACGTCCGCTTGCAGTTGAACCTTATTTGCCAAACCAACTGATGCGTGGTGAAGATGTAAAATACGCAGTGAAACCGATTAAAACAGGGATCAAGCCTTTGGATAAAATGGCAATCATGGAAATCGTTTGGTACGCAGCGCAGTTTAAAACCATTGCAGATGGCAAACAGCCAAATCCAAATTTATCCCCACTGAAAGTCTTATTTAACTATTCACGTCGAAATATTAAAACTGTGCTCACTGGTAAGTTAAATTCGCGTAAATCGGCTTAACCTGAACATTTAGTGAGTTCGCATTAAGGATTTTAATGAAAACGGGTTAATGCTTAATTGATCCCTTTTCATATGCCAATTGCGTTTGGGTAGTTTGCTTGCACCGAGCGCTAGCTTGGATTTACCATAGCGCTCGTGGATTGCTTCAAAAGATTGCATCAACCTTTCTACTTTTTGAATTTTTACCACATCAGTATCTAATAAATCATGAATGTGTGCTGACTTGGGTTCTAGACAAGTTAAAACGACACCGCACTTTTTATATTCGATATTTCCTTTATAGAGTTGAGCAATTAGTTTTGATGCTTGATGACTTATTTCTAATAAATTGTCGGTGGGTTGAAGGAAAACAAATGATTTAGACTCATTGAAATAGGCTTTATTTGAATCAAAAGGACTTGATTGTGCAAAGGCGACCAGACAGCCACAAAGTAAGTCATCAGCTCTAAGACGTTTATACGCATCTTGCACATAATAAATAATAGCTTCTTGTAAATCTGATAGTTGGGTCACTCGTTTACCAAATGATCTACTTGCAATGATTTGTTGCTTTGCGGGTGGATTATGTTCTATATCAATACAGGATATGCCTCGTAATTCAAGAACAGTACGCTGCATGACTACGGAGAATTGTGTACGAATCAATTGAGCATCTGCACAGGCGAGATCGAAAACTGTATTGATGTTCATCTTATGTAGTTTTTTTGCTTGTTTATAACCAACACCCCAAACCTCTCCAACATCAATTTGGGCGAAAAGTTGTTCCTTACTACACATATCCATTTCATACAAATTGCAAACGCCTAAATAGTGTGGGTTTTGTTTTGCGAGATGATTGGCAAGTTTAGCCTCTGTTTTAGAGTGTCCAATTCCAACACAGACTGGCAAGCCAATCCATTGCAAGATATGTTGCTTCATCGTGTTTGCATATTGTAGGAGATCAAAATTGTTTTGATATGCAGTTAGATCCAGGAAACTTTCATCAATTGAATAATGTTCTTGTTCTTTATCAGTTACATATGCACTTAATATGCCATGAAAGCGACGTGACATTTCAGCGTATAACTCATAGTTGCTCGATAACACTTGTATGTCGTGTTGTTTGATTAAGTCCTTGATTTGGAAAAAGGGTGCACCCATCTTGATGCCAAGTGCTTTAGCTTCGGCAGAACGAGCGACAGCACAGCCATCGTTGTTCGATAATACGATCACAGGCTTATCGTTGAGCTTTGGGTTAAACATGCGCTCACAACTGACATAACAATTGTTGATGTCAACTAAAGCAAATATTTTGTTCATTTTCTTTTTCTTGTGGCTTTGATGATATTGGTGACTACGCCCCAAATAAGTAGCTCTTGTCCATCTTCGAGATATATATCATTGAAATCGGGGTTTTCTGCTTTGAGATAAATCAGGTCGCCTTGGATCACTAGGCGTTTGACAGTAAAGTCGTTATCAATCATTGCAATCACAATGTCATGGTCAAACGCTTCTAGGCTCCGATCTACAATGAGTTTGTCACCGACATCAATACCAGCATTCAGCATAGATAGGGAGTTTGCCTCGACAATGAATGTCGCTAGTTCATTGCCGACCATAAGCTCATTTAAATCTAGGGTTGCTTCGGTATAGTCTTGTGCAGGAGAGGGGAATCCAGCTGAAACACGTTCGAGTGCCACAGCAATTTTTACTTGGCTAGATTTGACAACTCGCTTAGCACGAAGCGAATTGCCAACTAAAGGGCTCGATTCGTTCAGTTTATTTGGCTCAAGTAAGGCGTTTATAGTAGGCGATGGACTACCATCTTTACCCATGATGTTTTCTAAAGTTGCCCATGCAACATCAGAGAAGTAGATAGGGATGCGCTTTGACATGATTTGCTCCTACGCTACGAGGCGTTTTTGGTGAAAATCGGTAATGACTAGCTTAGTACTGAATGGATATAAAATTCAAATTTAAAACCTGTGAATAATCAACACTGCGACAAGTAAGTTCGTTGTGAATGAAAATAAAAGAGGGGGGTTATAAGCCCGCCTCATAATCTGCACTGCTGAGTAATGCTTCTACATCAGCAATATTGTCTGCTTTGATCTTATAAATCCAACCTTTACCATATGGGTCTTCATTGACAATCTCAGGGTCATCTTCGAGCGCAGTATTGACTTCGATCACTTCTCCAGACACAGGTGCATGAATATCCGATGCAGTTTTTACCGATTCAACAATGCCTGCTTGCTCGCCTGCGGTAACAGTATCGCCAACGTCAGGTGCTTCAACATAGACCAAATCACCCAAAGCATCTTGCGCATGATCGCTGATACCTGTAATGACAATGTCACCCTCTACACGAACCCATTCATGTGTGCTTGCATAACGTAAATCTTTTGGGTGATTCATAATGTTCCCTTAAATTCTAAAAAATAAATCAAACATAGTCAGAGAAATTTAATCCTGCTACAGCGTTAACCTCGCTCGTAGTAATATTTGTACACCTTCGCTCGGTTGCCTTGTATCAGAAATTAATTTCTTCGACTATAAAAGCTTGGAAAAGTTATACCGTGTTTGACAAAAAAAGCAAATCATAAAGCTAAATGGTGATCACAATTTAAGTGAAAAATTCATACAGCTAAAGATCAACCGATTATAAATATGGATCTTTACGCCAGTTGCTTGGGCTACGACCACTCCAACGCTTAAATGCACGGCTAAAATTCGCAACGTCTGAATAGCCAAGCTCATCAGAAATTTGCTCTAAACTATAGTCCGTACGTGACAATAGCGCAGTAGCACGACGATAACGGACTTCATCAACGATGGTTGAGAAAGATGTCCCTTCGGTGGCAAGTTGACGCTTCAAGGTACGATCGGACATAAATAATTTTTCTGCGACCGCTTCGATACCGAGATGCTGTTCATGTTCGGTCAGAATGTCACGGACTTTCATGGATAGACGACGGCGTTCACCCAGTGCAGAAAGCTCCGTTTCGCAGTGGTTAATCGCTACTTGGCTAGATATCGGGTCGGCGTGTACCATATTCAGACCCAAATAGCTTTTATCAAAGCTTGCCAAGAGATGCGGTTGATTAAAGCGAAAGGTCGAGTTAATTAAATTTTTATAACGCTCAAAGCCTTCGGGTTGTTCGAAATCAAAATCAATGTCACCACGCAACTCTTGACCTGTCAAAGCTTGCCCCATCGTCAAAATGCCAATGGTCAGTGCCATGATAATTTCATTGCGAAGCGGTTGTAATTCGATATTACACTTCAGTTCAATGTTGGCTTTATCGGTAAAAGTAGAAAAATACAGCTGTAAAAAGGGCATACGTAGCTGAATAAAGCGGGAGGCGAGGACTAAGGCTTCGGTGGCATTTTCTGCGGTCATGATGGCATAGCCAATAAAGCCATGAATGGAAATACGCATCTGCGTACCAAGATGAAAGCCAAGACTTGGTTCACCAGTCAAAGCATGGGCTCGTTTGATCAGCTCATTGGCAACGTCAACAGGCATACGGGTATCAGGATGCGCAAGCTCTTCACTAGTCAATCCAAAAGGTTCAAAGAAAACCGTATCGTTGTAGCCCCAACGTGAAACCACATCGAGTAATAACAACCCATATACACCTGGAATACCTTGATCTTGGTGCATTGTCGTCATGCCAATATCCTTATCACACAGTCATGTCGCCATCTTGACGAAATGATTTTTCAATCGCTTAACAATACATATTCGGTTTTAATTCGTTTGGCATCATGCCACGAAGCAATATGATCCATCTTAAAAATTGTCTAACAACAAGATTCGCATTGCAATAGCTGAAATGCCGTTAAAAAGTGTTGAGAATGGTCATTCAGCTATTCAATTTAGCTTAGCAATTAAATCGAGGCGTTAGTCTTTTCATCGACGTTTTCATGGTCATCGTCTTGATGCTCATCAAGATTAATAAAGCCACCACTCTGACGTGCCCAAAGCTGTGCGTACAAACCATTTTGATGAATCAGCTCGTCATGAGAGCCTTGCTCAATGATGCGCCCTTGATCCAGTACGATCAGGCGATCCATTTTGGCAATCGTCGACAGTCGATGTGCAATCGCAATCACGGTTTTACCTTCCATTAAGTGCTCCAAGCTTTCTTGAATCGCCGCTTCAACTTCTGAATCTAGTGCACTGGTTGCTTCATCCAAAATCAAAATTGGTGCATCTTTTAAGAATACACGGGCAATCGCAATACGCTGACGTTGACCCCCTGAGAGTTTCACACCACGTTCACCGACATAGGCATCTAAACCTTTGCGACCTTTCATATCGACCAACTGCGGGATAAAGTCACTGGCTTGTGCTTTGGCAAGCGCTTCTTGCACTTCGGCATCAGTGGCTTCGGGACGACCATATTTGATGTTTTCAAGTACAGTACGATGCAGTAGAGAAGTATCTTGAGTCACTAGGGCAATATTTTTGCGTAAGCTGTCTTGCGTCACATCTTGGATATTCTGTCCATCAATTAAAACTTTCCCATCATTCACACGGTAAAAATGCAATAACAATTGAATCAGTGTTGATTTACCTGCGCCTGAACGTCCAACGATACCAATTTTTTCACCTGCTTTAATATCAAGATTGAAATGGTCTAAGACATTGCGGTCGGTATAGGCAAAATTCACATCTTTAAACTGAATGCGACCATGATCCACTGCTAAAGTTTTGGCATCAGCCTTGTCTTGAATCGCAATCGGTTTGCCCATGGTGTGCATACCGTCTTGGATTGTGCCGACATTTTCAAAAAGCTGTGTGACATTCCACATCAAAAATTCAGACAAACTATCCAGTTTCAACACCATTGCCGTTGACGCTGCGATCACACCAAGCGCTGCCTCACCATTGATCCAAAGATATAGCGATGTGCCAATCACACTGATATATAAAAATGCACTGAGTACATTAATCGAAATCTGATATTTCACACCCAAGCGCATTTGCTTATACACAGTGACCATAAAGTCCTGCATTGAGCGTTTGGCATAAATGCTCTCACGACCTGCGTGCGCAAAGAGTTTTACCGTTTGAATATTGGTGTAAGCGTCGGTGATACGACCTGTCATTTCGGCACGTGCATTGGCTTGCTCAGCAGACACTTTACCTAACCGTGGAATAAAATAACTGGCAATCAGTACAAATAAAGTGAGCCAAATGAGCAGAGGTAAAACCAATAATGGCGAGATCGAACCCAGTACGATATTGATACTGATAAAGTAAATCAGGACGTAGGCAAGCATATCGCCCAAGATTATCCAAAATTCACGTACCGCAAGTGCAGTCTGCATGACTTTTGCCGACAGTCGTCCTGCAAAATCATTATGGAAAAAGTCTAAGCTTTGACCCAAAAGCAAATTGTGAAAACGCCAACGCATACGCATTGGAAAATTACTAAATAAAACTTGGTGTTTGATGATCGACTGAAAACTGGCGAAAAAGACATTAGCAAATAAAACTGCAACCAACAGCATTAAATTCTGCTGATGATCTGCAAGAAATGATTCAGGTGAGCTTTGGCTGATCCAATCGACCAATTTACCGATATAGGTAAAAAAGACCACTTCAAAAGCAGCGGTTGCAGCTGTAAACAAAATAAGTAGTAATAAATAAGGTCGAACGCCTTTCGTCGCCTGCCAAACAAAGGCAAAAAATGTCTTAGGTAATGGTGCATTGAGATTTTCCGTCGGGTAGGGATTGACCAGTCTTTCAAACCAAGCAAACATAAAATACCTAAATCATTTTTAGAGATCACTACCTTAATATGGCTTTTCGATCAAAATTCAAATTTATCATTCAGTTTTAGAATGACAAAGTTTGAAAAAGTCTTGATGCAGTTAAGTCGTAGGTAGCGTAGCAGGAGAATGTATATTCGAGCGATTCTAAATCTTTGATATATTTGGAATGCGCTGTAATTTCGTGTTTATTTTAGCGCAAAATTACCCTATATTGCTGTATTTATCACATAAATTCTGATGTTAACGGCGTATTTCAAAGGCAAAACTAAGTGTGCTTGCCAAGTTGACACCGTATGTCGTCGCTAATGCCATTCACTTGACCACGCAAAATACTTAAATTATCATTTAATCTATGCAACAAAGTGCATAAATGCAAATTTGCTGATTTTTATTCGTTTGAATTGCTTTATGTGCCACGTATTTAAATTGATCAATTTAGATTACACTGACTTTTTTCAATCTTGATGATGAAAACGGCAGATAACTAAATCAGCTAAGCAAGACAGCCAAACGACAACACGACAGCCAAAGTAGGAATTCACCCATGACTAGCTATCAACACGTTTTACAGCCTTTGGATTTGGGCTTTACCACGATTCGTAACCGTACTGTGATGGGTTCAATGCACAGTGGTTTGGAGGATCGTTTTTATAATTATCCAAAGCTTGCTGCATATTTTGCAGAACGTGCTAAAGGTGGTGTAGGGCTGATTATCACAGGTGGTATTTCGCCAAACCGCCAAGGTTGGCTACTGCCTGCGGGTGGTACGATGAACACATGGGGTGATGTGATCAATCATCGTATCGTAACGCATGCAGTGCATAAGCATGGCGCAAAGATTTTGATGCAAATTCTGCACTCAGGGCGTTATGGTTATCAGCCTTTTGTGGTGTCATCTAGTCCGATCAAATCGCCAATTTCACCGTTTAAGCCACGTAAGCTCAGTGATAAGCAAATTCTTAGTACCATTGATGATTATGCACGCTGTGCCAATTTGGCAAAAAAAGCAGGCTATGATGGCGTAGAAATCATGGGCTCAGAAGGTTATTTGATTAACCAATTCCTTAGCCGTCATGTCAATCAACGTGATGACCGTTGGGGTGGAGATATCGAAGGGCGTATGCGTTTCGCCGTGGAATTAGTTAAAGCAATCCGTGCTAAAGTCGGCGAGAAGTTTATTATCTGCTTCCGTCTGTCGATGATTGATTTGGTTCAAGATGGCAACACGATGGAAGAAGTGATCATCGTTGCCAAAGCGCTTGAGCAAGCTGGTGTGACTTTGCTGAATACTGGTATCGGTTGGCACGAAGCACGTATTCCAACCATTGTAACTTCAGTACCTCGTGCAGCTTTTGTTAATGTTACGGCGGAAGTAAAACAACACGTATCCATCCCTGTGATTGCATCGAATCGTATCAATATGCCTGAAACTGCTGAACAAATTTTGGCAGATGGGCAAGCGGATATGATTCAAATGGCTCGACCATTCCTCGCTGATCCGTATTGGGTGAACAAAACCGCAGAAAATCGTGTTAATGAGATCAATACTTGTATCGCCTGTAACCAAGCCTGCTTAGACCATACTTTCCAAAATAAACGTGCATCTTGTCTAGTCAATCCACAAGCGTGTCACGAAACAGAATTGGTCTATATCAAAACTAAGAAACCAAAACGTGTTGCTGTGGTCGGTGGTGGTGTCGCAGGCATGTCTGCGGCAACTGTTGCTGCACAGCGTGGACATCAAGTGACCTTATTTGAAGCGAATAGTGATATTGGTGGTCAATTTAACTTGGCAAAAGTCGTTCCGGGTAAAGAAGAATTCCACGAAACCATTCGTTATTTCAAAGTGCAATTGGAAAAAACTGGGGTCGATGTCCGACTGAATACCCAAATCAATCGTGAGCAACTGGAACGAGAAGGTTTTGAAGAAGTGATCGTGGCAACTGGTGTTGTACCACGTCAGCTAAAAATCGACGGTGCAGATTCGCCAAAAGTATTGTCCTACGCCGAAGTTCTGAAAGGTGCAGAAGTCGGAAACCGTGTGGCGGTAATTGGTGCAGGTGGGATTGGCTTTGATGTCAGCGAATATTTGCTTAAACCGCCACATCAGCCACAACCACAACCACTCGATGAATGGCGTAAAGAGTGGGGCGTTGATCCACATGCAAACTATGATTCTGAAGGTGGCCTAGTTCGTGCTGAAGTTGAAACGCCAATCCGTGAAATTTTCCTGATGCAACGTAAAACCACACCGTTGGGTATTGGTTTAGGCAAAACATCGGGCTGGGTACATCGTGCGCAACTGAAAAAGCATAATGTAAAAATGATGCGTGGCGTGCAATATAAATCCGTAACCGATGAAGGGCTTTGGGTCGAAGTGAATGGCGTAGAGCAACTGCTTCGTGTTGATACTATCGTGGTTTGTGCGGGACAAGAGTCTGTCAAGGCGCTCTATCCACAAGAGGGTGAAAAGCACATCGCAAAATACCATATCATTGGCGGTGCAAAACTTGCGGCCGAGCTCGATGCAAAACGTGCGATTCGTGATGGTGCTGAAGTGGCTGCAAAGATTTAAAAGCAATTGAAAGAAGAAGTTTTGAAAACATTAGACGGTATATTGTTTACGGATTATGCAGTCAATGGTTTAAACTTAGAAAAGTCTGGAAATTCACTTGTATAAAGCATCAATGCTTTGTATCCTTGCGCACATGGAAGCGTGGCAGAGCGGTTTAATGCACCGGTCTTGAAAACCGACGAGGGTGTGAGTCCTCCGTGAGTTCGAATCTCACCGCTTCCGCCAAATATCATTAAAAGCCCTTGATTATTCAAGGGTTTTTTGTTTATGAGTTCTAAATTAATGTATTAGCCTACAGCTTTTTAAAAGTACAATTAATCTTTCCAATCATTACATGACCTTACAACCTTAAATTCAGCATCATGTGATAATTTGATCACAATCTTAATATTACTCATGGTGTTTAATAAACCATAATGACTAATCAGCAAACTCCACTTTTGATCTTATTTATTTCGTTATTGCTCTGTGCATGTCAACCACCGAACTCAAGTGAATCGGCAGGGGCACAAAGCCTGATGCTGTATTGGCAGTTACAACAAGAAAGCCTGCCAAGTCAGATTGAGATTCCTGTTGAAGGTGTCACTCAAGCTCAAATTGTCGACACTTGGGATGCTGCCCGCAGTGCAGGGAGAAAGCATGAAGGTGTGGATATTTTCGCACCACGAGGCACGCCTGTATTGGCTTCTACACATGGAATCGTTGCAAGATTAGGTACCAACAACTTGGGTGGAAATGTGGTTTGGCTGGTTGGTCCAGATCGTAGTCGACATTATTATGCGCATCTTGAAGGCTATGCAGATACCATTCAAGAGGGAGACTGGGTCGAAGCAGGTGAAGTCTTAGCATATGTGGGCAATAGTGGTAATGCAGCAGGCACACCGCCACATTTACACTATGGGATTTATTTGCGCGGAGAAGGTGCGACCAATCCGTATCCTTATTTGGTTAGTCAGGAGTAACCATTGCCTGTGCTTCATGCCTCGTTTCAGTAGTTTTTGCGGATAATGCAATGCATGGTTGAAATGTCAACAGACCCTAATCTTTTCACATCTGCCCCTCAATCGGCAGTAATGAAATCAGTTTGAGTCCCCATTTTTCCCACCAAGACATTTGTGGTTCTGTTTTGTAGGTAATGCGTCGATTGTCCTCAGTTTTCTTCTGCCATTCGAGTTTGCCTTGATCATTCAAAGTTACTTTATAGGCATAATTCATGATGTTTTGATCAAGCCCTTGATGAATTGAAGTGGCGAGTTCAGGACTTTCCAAAATCACGCCAATTTCAGTATTCAAATGCGCAGAGCGCGGATCAAAGTTGAACGAACCGATAAAGACTTGTTGGTTGTCTAGTGCCATAAATTTGGCATGTAAACTACTGCGATCAATCGCATCTTTATCTACTTTTTGGTCAGCGAAAAGTTCTTTGCGTTCTGCTCGTGACAAAGTGTAGGGCATTGATGGAAGGAATTCATATAAAGAAATACCTTGCGCCAAAAGTGGCTCACGATATTTTGCATAGAAAGCATGCACAAAAGGCACATCGTTGGCTTTGTAAGAGTTAGTTAAAACTCGAATTTTCACGCCTTGCGCTGCAAAAGTTTGAATTAATTCTTGTGCTTGACGGTCTGGAATAAAATAGGCAGATACCAAATCAACATGACTTTTTGGCGCTTTCATATAGCTGGTCATTTGGAAATTGAGATGTTCTTCCTGTGGCGCATCTTTTTTGATCTTATCGGCAGAGTCTTTGATGACTTCCGCTTTGACCCATTGCAAAGGTAGGTTGGTGTTAAACCAGTCGTCAAAGGATAGCGATGAACTCAGAATGCCGAGATAATCTTCTACAGTGCTTTCAAACCAATTTTGTTCGAGCTGTTTGCGTAGACTTTCCATGCTGAGCCGATCGGCACGATTGCGATTGAGGTCTGCGATAGGGTAGGCGTAGTCATGATTCCAATATTCATCGAAGGAATTCATGATTTCATCAGTGGCTTGCCCAACTAATAATACATCCATGTCGGAAAATTGATAATTTTCCCCTGCATTGTAGTATTGGTTGCTCATGTTGCGTCCGCCAATAAGCGCCACTTCTTGATCAACAATAAAGGTTTTATTGTGCATACGTCGTGTGATGCGATCGAAGTCGAGCACCATATCCAAAGGACGGAAATTGCGAAAACGAAATGGATTAAACACACGGACTTGAATATTTGGATGTTGTGTCAATGTGCGTAGAGCAGCTTCTAAATTTTTACTATTATTGTCATCGACCAAAAGGCGAACTTTTACACCACGATCGGCAGCACGCAAGATGGCTTCAATAGCGAGTGCGCCGACTTTGTCATTGTCCCAAATATAATATTGTAAGTCTAAAGTTTGATCTGCACGTTCAATGAGTTGTAGCCGTGTTGCCAGTGCTTTAGTCGGCTCAAAAAGGACGTGATAACCCGTCAGATTCGGATGGCTTTGTTTAAGTGGTTCGAAAAGCTGTGCAAGTTGCGTATGATCTGTTTGGTATTGTGTCGAATAAGTGGGTAAAACCGGCTCACGCTGTGGCAAGGTAGAACAGGCTTGCAAAACACCAACTGATAGGGTCAATACACTGATGCGAAAAGCGGTGAAACGCATATCTGGACGAATCCTTATCTCAAACCATGATCATCATTGATCAATCAAATTTTTAAAAAAATAAAAGTGTAGAACAGTATATCGGAAAGAGGGGTAGAACCGAATGATTTTTAAAGCATTCTAAGAGTGGTGTGGTGAAAATGATCTCGCTCAAAACACATCATACTTGAAGATTGTCTTGAAAGCTGTCATATAATTAACATATTGATAACACATGATTCAGTTTTTGATTGATTTTGAACTGAAACCATCTTGCTAAATCATTTTATGATCATTATTACTATTTGTATTGTGAAAATAGTGATTGCAAAGGGCGAGTAGACTTCTGTACGTTTAAATAATTAAAGCATGAATGACCTTATGAATATTACAAATTTGATTTATTGGTGTATTGCAATAATGCTAGGTTGGGCAATCTGGCAGGCGTGGACAAGTGTAAGACGCACTGAAACCACACACCCTTTTAAAGCATTTTTATTATTGTTTATTTTTTATTTAGGATATTTACTTTTTCCTTGGGTTGCGCTGACCATTTGGCAATGGTATCAGTCAGATATTAATCATATTCAAGCAATTTCAAGTTTAATCATCGCTTCGCTCTTGATCTATGCACGCTTCATCGAACCGCACCATGTCGTGGTGAAGCATACAGATATCACGATTGATCCCAATTTTCCGATAAAAAATCCACTAACTGTTGCGCTGATTGCGGATTTGCATATCGGTCTGTATTCAGGAAAAGAGCGACAACTTAAAAAAATTATCAATAAAATCAATGAAGAACAGCCTGATTTTGTCGTAGTGTCAGGGGATTGGACTTATGAGCCCGAAGATAAGCTGACCGATGAACTCAGAATTTTGCGCCAGATTGATTGCCCAATCTATTCGGTGAATGGCAATCATGATGAGCAATATCCAGGACCACCGATTCAAGAGCTATTGGCAAAAGCTTTATTTCATAACAATGTACTCGACATTGAAAATCAAGTCGTTGAATTTGATGAAGTGCGTATGTTAGGTATCGGTGATCTATGGGCAGGCAAAGCTGATATGCAACAACTGCCTAATCTCCCACAGGATAAGCCTTGGATACTGCTTGCGCACAATCCTGATACGGTCGAAATGGTGCCTCGGCTCCCAAGTAAACCATTGATGCTGTCAGGGCATACGCATGGTGGGCAGATTGAGCTTCCTTGGATTACCAGTTACGTAATGCGAAAAGTATCCATGCTCGGACACAAAAAAGGTTACTACCAACATGACACCGCCAATGTTTTTGTCACTGTTGGCACGGGTATGGTTGGTGCACCATTTCGATTTCGAGTGCCGCCGACGGTTGATATTTTGCATTTGCATTGAAAAGTTATTTATGGTCGAAATAAGGTGATTTAGATCAGAAATGATGCTTTTTAATGAGAAAATATTGATGAAAAATCAAGCAATAGGCATGAAATAAGAATCAGTATATTTAATATATTTATGAATGGTATGTTTGGAATAAATCAGTGAATCTCTTGATCTCATGTTAGCATTGTTGCACTTAAAACTAATCGATTGGAAATGTCTTAAAATTCAATCATGCTGATCATGGTTTTTGCGATAAATCGCTATTATTCGATGGTCGAATAGATAAGCTTTGATGGTTTGTTAAAATTGCCGAATGATTGATTTTGATCTCAACTAAACTTGCCATTTTTGTGGTGATTTGAGTCAAAGATGATATGAGGGTCTTATGAATAAGGGTAAGTGATTTTATCTTTATTCATAAGTCTTGCAGAAATACTCTAGTAGTAGGGTAATTGGTATCGTTCGTGGCAGTATGCTTTTTTGGAAGTAATGAAAAGCATACAAAGCGTAACGCTATTTCGTAGTCAGCTGGTCTGACAATGTGTAAAACTCTTAATAGTTTGAATCGATTAAGAGAATGTGAATACGTGTTTACAAAATATGTATTCATGGACGTGATCTAAGCGATTACCACAATTGATTATGCAATAGGAAATGGGTCCACTCATGCAAGATGTTGCTGACGCCATGCGTCTAGACACAGAACTTTCCGCTGATAGTGCAGCGTATATAGAAGAACTTTATGAAAATTATTTGACGTCACCGGATTTAGTTGGTGAAGATTGGCGTCAATACTTTGATCGATTTCCTAAAGGTGATCAACCACACAGTAATGTCCGTGAGCAGTTTTTACTTCTTGCTCGCAACTCTGGGCGTTCACTTCCAATGTCGCAAAGCTCGGTCAGTACCGAGCACGAGCGACGTCAAATTGCAGTATTGCAACTGATCGCAGGTTATCGTAACCGTGGTCATCAAAAAGCTCGACTTGATCCACTGGGCATCGCACCTCGTGAAGATGTGCCTGATTTGGACTTGAGTACACACGGCTTATCTAAATCGGACTTGGATACTGTATTTAATACGGGTAATCTCGCAATCGGCAAGTCTGAAGTCACTTTGGGTGAGATGATTGCCGATATGGAGTCGATTTATTGTTCGTCGATTGGTGCAGAATATATGCACATCGTGGATACCGCAGAAAAGCGTTGGATTCAACAGCGTCTTGAAGGTGCACGTGGCAAGTTCGATTTCGATATCGAACAGAAAAAACATGTTTTAGAGCGTCTAACGGCTGCCGAAGGTCTAGAAAAATTCCTCGGTAACAAATATGTCGGTGCAAAACGCTTTGGTGTAGAGGGCGGTGAGTCTTTTATTCCAATGGTCAATGAGCTCATTCAACGTGCTGGTGCAGTGGGTTGTAAAGAAGTCGTGATCGGTATGCCACACCGTGGTCGCTTGAACTTGCTCGTGAATATCATGGGTAAAAATCCTGCGGATTTGTTTAGCGAATTCGAAGGGAAAATGGCGAACTCGTCAGGCTCTGGTGATGTGAAGTATCACCAAGGGTTCTCTTCGAATGTCATGACACCAGGCGGTGAAGTGCATTTGGCATTGGCATTTAATCCATCACACTTAGAGATTGTTGGACCAGTGGTTGAAGGTTCGGTACGTGCTCGCCAAGTACGCCGTAAAGATATTGGTGGTGATGATGTATTGCCATTGATCGTGCACGGTGATGCAGCGTTCGCAGGTCAGGGCGTGAACATGGAAACCTTCCAAATGTCACAGACTCGTGGCTATACGGTTGGTGGTACAGTCCATATCATCGTCAATAACCAAGTTGGTTTTACCACATCTGATCCACGTGACTCACGTTCTACAGAATATTGTACCGATGTTGCGAAGATGATTCAGGCGCCGATTTTCCATGTCAATGGCGACGATCCTGAAGCGGTGATCTTTGCCACTCAGCTTGCGCATGACTTCCGTCATACTTTCCGTAAAGACGTGGTCATTGATCTATTCTGTTATCGTCGTCGTGGTCATAATGAAGCGGATGAACCTGCGGCAACACAGCCGATCATGTATCAGAAAATTGCTAAGCAACCGACGACACGTACGCTATATGCCGACAAGTTAATTAATGAAGGCATCATAGATCGCTCAGAAGCCGATTCGATGATTGAGAGTTATCGGTCTGATCTCGAAGCGGGCAATCATGTTGCCAATGCGTTGGTACGTGAACCGAATACCAAGATGTTCGTGGATTGGAAGCCATATCTCGGTCATGAATATACCGATGTTTGGGATACGACGATTAGTATTGATCGTTTGAAAGAACTTGGTACGGTTATGAACACCTTGCCTGAAGGCTTTAAGCTGCAACGCCAAGTGCAAAAAGTCATTGACGACCGTATGCAAATGCAGACGGGTAATATGCCACTCAACTGGGGTGCGGCGGAAACTCTAGCCTACGCCTCATTACTTGATGAAGGTTATTTGGTACGTATTACAGGTGAAGACGTTGGTCGTGGTACATTCTCACATCGTCATGCAAAACTGCACAATCAAGCAGATGGATCAGTCTACATTCCACTGTGCCATATCAAAGAAAATCAACCACGTGTTGCGGTCTATGATTCATTGCTTTCGGAAGAAGCGGTGCTTGCATTTGAATATGGCTATGCAACGACTTTGCCAAAAAGCTTAATCATTTGGGAAGCGCAGTTTGGTGATTTTGTGAACTGTGCGCAAGTGGTGATTGACCAGTTTATCGCTTCGGGTGAAACCAAATGGGAGCGTGTCTGTGGTTTGACCATGTTGCTGCCACACGGCTATGAGGGTCAAGGCCCTGAGCATTCATCTGCACGTCTTGAGCGTTTCTTACAGCTCTGTGCGGAAGACAATATGCAAGTGATGACACCGACTACACCAGCGCAGATTTTCCATGCGTTACGTCGTCAGGCGATCCGTCCGATTCGTAAACCAATGATCGTGATGTCACCAAAATCATTGCTTCGTCATAAACTCGCTACTTCGACTTTGGATGAGCTTGCAACAGGCACATTCCAAACCGTGATTGACGAGATTGATGAGATCAATAAAGCTGACGTGACTCGTCTAGTGATCTGTGGTGGTAAAGTTTATTACGACATTCTCGAAAAGCGTCGTGAGCTCGGTCTAAACCATATTGCGATCGTGCGTATCGAACAGCTTTATCCATATCCAAAAGACATTATTAACGAGCTTCTTGAAAGCTATCCAAATCTCAAAGATGTAGTTTGGGCGCAAGAAGAACCGAAAAACCAAGGTGCTTGGTTATTCGTTGCACCTCGTTTGTACGAAGAAATTTTACCTACGGGTAGACCAATTAAAATTCACTATGCAGGACGTGAAGCATCTGCTGCCCCTGCGTGTGGCTCACCTTACTTGCATGCAAAACAACAGTCTGGGCTTGTACTCGACGCATTAGCTGTCCAAGCTGAAGAAACAGGAGATAATCAATAATGGCAACTGAAATTAAAGCACCCGTATTCCCAGAATCGGTCGCAGACGGCACGATTGCCACTTGGCACAAGCAAGCAGGTGAAGCTGTTGCACGTGATGAGGTCATCTGCGATATAGAAACCGATAAGGTTGTACTTGAAGTGGTTGCTCCTGCCGATGGTGTGATTAGCAAGATTATCAAGGATGAAGGTGAAACTGTACTTTCTGCTGAAGTGATTGCAGAGTTTGATGCAGGTGCAGCTGGTGAGTCTGCCAGCAAATCTTCTGATAATAGTTCAGAAGAGAAAGTCGAAGAATCTGTTGAGAAAACCGAAGCTGGTGCAGCATCTGTTGTCGAAAAATCTTCTAACGCATCACAATCCCAAGAGACAGTTAAAGATCAAGCACCATCAGTGCGTAAAGCTTTGACAGAAAAAGGCGTCGACGCCAAAGACGTTGAAGGTACAGGTCGTGGCGGTCGCATTACCAAAGAAGATGTGGCAAATCATCAAACTAAGCCAGCCGTTACACCACTAAGTCAATCTGTCGGTGAACGTGTTGAAAAACGTGTACCAATGACTCGTCTGCGTAAGCGTGTTGCAGAGCGTCTACTTGATGCAACGCAATCAACTGCAATGTTGACCACGTTTAACGAAGTGAACATGAAGCCAATCATGGAGTTGCGTAAGCAATTTAAAGATCGTTTTGAAAAACGTCACGGTGCTCGTCTTGGCTTTATGTCATTCTTTATCAAAGCAGCAACAGAAGCGTTGAAACGCTATCCTGCGGTGAATGCATCGATTGATGGTGACGATATTGTCTATCACGGTTTCTATGATGTGGGTGTTGCGGTATCTTCTGATCGTGGTCTAGTTGTTCCTGTACTTCGTAATACCGATCAAATGAGTTATGCAGAAATCGAAGGTGGTATTGGCGACTATGCAGCGAAAGCGCGTGAAGGCAAATTGAGCCTAGAAGAAATGACTGGCGGTACATTCACCATTACTAATGGCGGTACTTTCGGTTCATTACTGTCTACGCCGATCTTGAATCCACCTCAAACAGCGATTCTTGGTATGCACAAAATCCAAGATCGTCCAATGGCTGTCAATGGACAAGTTGAAATTTTACCTATGATGTATTTGGCATTGTCTTATGACCATCGTCTGATTGATGGTAAAGAGGCTGTTGGCTTCCTCGTGACGATTAAAGAGCTATTAGAAGAGCCTGCTTCTCTATTACTCGATTTGTAATAGCGGACAGCATCTTTAATTTCATCTTTCGTCTGAACAAAATTCGTTTTGCGCCGATGTTGGCTTTATTTGTAGTGAGGCTTCTGCGCAAAACAAAGGAGAACAATCAATGTCCCAACAATTTGATCTTGTTGTGATCGGTGGTGGACCAGGTGGTTATGAAGCTGCAATTCGTGCAGCCCAACTTGGTTTTAAAGTCGCTTGTATTGAAAAGCGCAAATTGAATGGTAAGCCATCTCTCGGCGGTACATGTTTGAACGTCGGCTGTATCCCATCTAAAGCATTATTAGACTCATCACATCGATATGAAGCGACTGTACATGAGCTCGATGAACACGGTATTACGACTGGTGAAGTGAGCTTTGATTTAGAGAGAATCTTAGCACATAAAGATAAAGTCGTAGAACAACTGACTGGTGGTGTTGCACAGCTTCTCAAAGGCAATGGCATCGAATGGTTACAAGGTTCAGGTAAATTGCTTGCAGGCAAAAAAGTTGAATTCACTCCATTTGAAGGTGAAGTTCAAACTTTAGAGCCAAAATATGTGATCTTGGCGACAGGTTCTGTACCTGTAAACATCCCAGTTGCACCAATTGATGAAGATTTAATTGTCGATTCGACAGGTGCATTGAGTTTCCCTGAAGTACCTAAACGCCTCGGTGTCATTGGCGCAGGTGTGATCGGTCTTGAGCTTGGTTCAGTATGGCGTCGTTTGGGTTCAGAAGTTGTCGTGTTTGAAGCACTAGACAGTTTCTTGCCGATGGCGGACAAAGCATTGGCAAAGGAATATCAAAAAATCTTGAAGAAACAAGGTTTGGATATCCGTCTAAATGCCAAAGTCGCTGGTACAGAAGTCAATGGTCGTGAAGTGACCTTGAAATATAGCGAAGCAGGCGAAGAAAAATCACAAGCTTTTGACAAAGTGATCGTTTGTGTAGGGCGTAAGCCATATACAGAGAGCCTGTTGGCGGAAGATTCAGGTATTAAAGTCACAGATCGTGGCTTCGTCGAAGTCAATGATCAATGCTTAACCTCTGTTGAAGGTGTTTATGCGATTGGTGACTTGGTACGTGGACCAATGCTTGCGCATAAAGCGATGGAAGAAGGTGTGATGGCGGTTGAGCGTATTCACGGTCATGCTGCACAGGTCAACTATGACACCATTATCAGCGTCATTTATACGCATCCAGAAGCGGCTTGGGTTGGTTTAACCGAAGAGCAAGCAGCTGAGAAAGGGCATACGGTCAAAACAGGTCAATTTCCATTTGCCGTGAATGGTCGTGCATTAGCAGCAGGTGAGTCAGCAGGTTTTGTCAAATTCGTTGCTGATGAAAATACTGATCGTTTGCTCGGTATGCATGTGATCGGTCCTGGCGCATCAGATATTGTGCATCAAGGCATGATTGCACTTGAGTTTGTATCAAGTGTGGAAGACTTGCAGTTGATGACATTTGCGCATCCAACCTATTCAGAAGTAGTACATGAAGCAGCGTTGTCTGTTGATGGTCGTGCGATCCACGCTATTCAACGTAAACGCAAGAAATAAGCATTAAGTAATGAGGAAGGTCGTCATTGTGCAGTTACTAATGGTCTGTGGTTTGGCTATTGCGCTGCGCAGTGATTCTCAAAAACCAGTGTCTGCCGAAAAGTTATAAGTCATTTCGGCACTTGAAACACGATTAAGGTAAAACAATGAATCTACATGAGTATCAAGCAAAAGCGTTGTTAAAAAAATACGGTTTCCCTGTACAAGAGGGTGTATTGGCAACAACGCCAGAAGAAGCAGCAAACGCTTTTGAGCAAATTGGTGGAAAATTTGCAGTCATCAAAGCCCAAGTCCATGCAGGTGGTCGTGGTAAAGCAGGTGGCGTAAAAGTTGTTAAATCTAAGGAAGAAGCTGCCCAAGTTGCACAAGACTTAATCGGAACACGTTTGGTCACATATCAAACTGATGCAGATGGTCAGCCTGTGAATAGCGTATTGGTTTGCCAAGATGTTTATCCAGTTGAGCGTGAACTGTATTTTGGTGCAGTCGTCGACCGTTCTAGCCGTCGTATCACGTTCATGGCATCTACTGAAGGTGGTGTAGAAATTGAGAAAGTGGCAGAAGAAACACCTGAAAAAATTCTCAAAGTTGAAGTTGATCCTTTAGTTGGTTTACAACCATTCCAAGCTCGTCAAGTTGCATTTGATTTGGGTTTAAAAGACAAGCAAATCGGTCAATTTGTAAAAATCATGACAGGTGCTTATCAAGCTTTCTTAGAAAATGATTTTGCACTCTTTGAAATCAATCCATTGTCAGTGCGTGAAAATGGCGACATCTTGGCAGTCGATGCAAAAGTTGGTATCGACTCAAACGCATTGTACCGTTTGCCAGAAGTTGCAGCATCACGTGACAAATCCCAAGAGAATGAGCGTGAGCTGAAAGCCTCTGAATTTGAACTCAACTATGTTGCGCTTGAAGGTAACATTGGCTGTATGGTCAATGGTGCTGGTCTTGCAATGGCAACCATGGACATCATCAAATTGTACGGTGGTCAACCTGCAAACTTCCTTGATGTTGGCGGAGGCGCAACCAAAGAGCGTGTGATTGAAGCGTTCAAATTGATCTTGGCAGATACCTCTGTACAAGGTGTATTGATCAATATCTTCGGTGGTATTGTGCGTTGTGACATGATTGCTGAAGCGATTATTGCAGCGGTTCAAGAAGTCAATGTAACTGTACCTGTAGTTGTTCGTCTTGAAGGGAACAACGCAGAACTCGGTGCAAAAATTCTTGACGAATCTGGTTTAAAACTAACTTCTGCAAATGGCTTGGCTGATGCTGCAGAAAAAATCGTTGCTGCAGTAAAAGGCTAAGGGAGTATCAATCATGAGCGTATTAATTAATAAAGACACCAAAGTATTGGTACAAGGTTTTACGGGTAAAAACGGTACTTTCCATTCTGCACAAGCACTTGAGTATGGTACAAAAGTCGTTGGTGGTGTAACGCCTGGTAAAGGTGGTTCTACCCACTTAGACTTGCCTGTATTTAACACCATGAAAGATGCAGTGGCTGAGACAGGCGCTGATGCTTCTGTAATCTATGTACCTGCACCATTTGTACTCGATTCAATCGTTGAAGCGGTTGATTCTGGTGTGGAGTTGATCGTGGTGATCACTGAAGGCGTACCGACCATCGATATGCTTAAAGCAAAGCGTTACCTTGAAACCAATGGTAATGGTACACGCCTAGTTGGTCCAAACTGCCCAGGCGTAATCACTCCAGGTGAATGTAAGATTGGTATTATGCCAGGTCACATCCATCAGCCAGGTCGTATCGGTATCATTTCACGTTCTGGTACATTGACTTATGAAGCGGTTGCACAAACCACTAAACTTGGTCTAGGTCAATCGACTTGTATCGGTATCGGTGGTGACCCAATCCCAGGTATGAACCAAATTGATGCTTTGACATTGTTCCAAGAAGATCCTGATACAGATGCAATCATCATGATCGGTGAGATCGGTGGTTCTGCGGAAGAAGAAGCAGCTGAATTCATCCAATCAAATGTGACGAAACCAGTTGTGGGCTATATTGCTGGTGTGACTGCGCCGAAAGGTAAGCGTATGGGGCACGCAGGTGCGATCATCTCTGGTGGTAAAGGTACTGCGGAAGAGAAGTTTGCTGCATTTGAAAAAGCTGGTATGGCGTATACACGTAGTCCTGCAGAGCTTGGTTCAACCATGTTGGAAGTTCTGAAATCTAAAGGTATGGCTTAAGTTTTGTCAGAAATATTTTTATCCACTACGTCATTAACCTCATTTGCAGTACGTCGAGTACAGCATCATTAGGTTGCCTTGTAGTAGACTTAAACTATATAGACAAAATTAAAAGTTATAACTTTCTTAAAGTTTCTCAAAAGCATCTCTTCGGAGGTGCTTTTTTATGGCTTAGATTAGCATTTGAAGTGCAACACTATGTTGTTGCCATAATACCTGATTCGGACTTTTAAAACCGATGATTTTATTTTAAGCTGGAACAATAACGTGCGAATTTGAAAGCATATGTGCAAAAAAGTGCATGATTGACCCCATCTGATAATTTTATGTCCTCTATAACACTCCTCAATCATGATTGAATTTCCTAAAATAAATTGAACAATCGGAAATATTGACATCAATTTTCAAATTTTATGGATGTCGTGGAGATGAAAAAATGAATGCAAAAGTACAAATCTCTAATCGCCCAGGTGCGTCATTCCCAGTTCGTCGTATGAACTTCAACTTTGACGACGTACCAGAATATTGGATGAATGAGTCTGCGGGTTTGACGCACTTCATGACTGCGTTATCTGCATTATTTCCTGCGGGCGAGCAACTGTTCATCGACAGTGTTCGTGCAGTCCGCTATCACCCAGCTATTAAAGATAATAAAGAATTGCAAAAAGAAATCAGTGCATTTATCGGTCAAGAGGCAATGCACACCCATGAGCATGTTGGCTTTAACGCATCTGCGCAAAAGTTTGGTCATGATGTGGCAATACTTGAGAAAAATACCGATAGTGTGATTCAGTTTGGTCGTAAGCTTTTTGCCAAAGCCATGAAACCTTTTGGTTATACCCAAGAGATGATTGATCTCACCGCAACGACTGCGCTTGAGCATTTCACCGCAACGATTGCGTCAGAGCTATTGACCAATCCACACATTCAAGAGCTGATGAAAGATGACACCATGCGCTATATGTGGCTATGGCATGCCGTAGAAGAAAATGAGCATAAAGCGGTGGCTTATGATGTGTATCAAGGTATCTTCGGTACAGGGATTAAGTCATATGGCTTACGCTCAGTTGCCTTAGTAATTGCGATGAGCATGATTTTAGTCACTCAAGCACAGTTTACTTTGCGCCTACTTAAAGCAGATAAGAAACTGAATCTCAAAGAATTAACAATGATCTATAAATTTGCCTATAGCCCATCAAAAGGCATCATCACAGGTTTAGCAGGTGAGATGTTGGCATACTTCCGCCCACGCTTCCACCCGAATGATTTGGATACGGTAGCTTTGTTGGATAAATGGAAATCAAAGCTAGGTCTTTAATGGTCTGACGTTTGCTATAGCTATAAAAATAACGATTTTAAGCATTGACGGTTTTTCATCACGTCGTGCCTGCAAACACAGGCACGATTTTTTTTATTTAATTTTACAAAAAAAAATAAATTGGGCGATGCTGATTTTTCAGCTCAGCTAATAATTATTGAGAACAGTTTATAAAAATTATGACCAAAAATTCAACAACTTGAGTGGTTCAATGGTTTTTGATAATTTCAAGATGAATTGTAAATGCGTTTGTTTCTCATTATTAATTATTTAAAATCAAATACTTATGATGATGTTAGGCTTGATTTAAATTTATAATCATTCATAATAGAGAAAAGTTTGGAGGTGAGTTATGCAAGGTAATCCTGAAGTCATTGACTATTTAAATATGCTGATTGGCGGTGAGCTTGCTGCTCGTGATCAATATTTGATCCATTCTCGGATGTATGAAGATTGGGGCTTGAGCAAAATCTTTGAGCGTATCAATCACGAGATGGAAGAAGAAGCGACTCACGCTGATGCGATTATTCGCCGTGTATTGTTCCTCGAAGGCACGCCTAATATGGATCGTCATGACATCAATGTTGGTGATGATGTGGTGAGCTGTCTGAAAGCTGATCTTGCACTCGAATATGAAGTACGTGAGAAATTGGCCAAAGGCGTAAAGCTTTGCGAAGAAAAAGGCGATTTCGTGACACGTGATATGCTTCGTCAGCAGATGTCTGATACTGAAGAAGATCATACTTATTGGTTAGAGAAGCAATTGAGATTGATTGAGAAAATTGGTTTGCAGAATTATATTCAATCGCAAATGTGATTTTTAATTGTAGAAATCATTCGATTTAAAAAAGCCAGCGTGATGCTGGCTTTTCTTTTAGCTTTAAAATTCTATTTAGGCTCTGTTAACATCGGATCAAGATCACAACTTTGCATGAGATTTTCAATGATTTTATCAGTTTGCTTTTTTGAATAAAGAGAAAGGCTAATTTTCTCTAATGTTTTAGGCATGGTCGATTGATTGGAATAAGTAAAGCAAACTTCTGATTTATATCGCCAAAATTTTTGAAAATCTTGCTTTGATAATTTACGCCACCATTCATACTTTCTAAATTTTTGAAATTCAATTTCAAGTATGGGTGGCTTCAGAAATTTACTGATTTCACCCATATATTTAGTTAGAAATTTGCGTGTGATAATGCGTTGATTGTTAATCGTGATATGCTCAAATGCACGTAGCAAACCGAGAAAAGCACTGAATCCAAATATCAAATAATGCTTTGTTTGAGCTGAGTCATTTAAAAAAGTCATTATGCCTAAGACGACAGCCAATACGATCAGGCTGTAGGAATTAAACGGTGTTGTTTTATAAAGAATATGTTCATTAGCTTGTAAGTGCATGGTTTATTTTTTCTTCTGAAATATTAAAATGTCATTTAAAACTTGCTTGGCATGGGTTTGCGAGTTGACGCTACTATAGTGGTAAACAATCGTGCCTTGCGGATCAATCAAGAAACTTTCACGCTTTGCCACTTTGGTGATACCAAAATTTCGAACAATACCAAACTGCTCAGCGAGCTGATGTTGATGATCGGCTAAGATCGGGAAGGGTAATCCAAGTTTTTCAGAAAAAGCCTGATGAGATTTCACATCATCAAGACTGACACCCATGACTACAGCATTGGCTTTTAGAAATTGTGGGTAGAGATTTTTAAATTGTTTGGCTTCTTCTGTACATCCTGGTGTGTTGTCTTTTGGATAGAAATACAGCACTGTCCATTTACCACGAGTGTCTTTGCTTTGATGCCATTTGCCATTTTGATCTTGGAGTTTATAAGTCGGTGCAACTTGACCAACCCATTGCTTTTGTTCGTTCTGTGATGAATTGATGAGTGACGTTTTTGCAAAAGTAGTCGCACTAGACAGAGTGCAACTGAGTACGATCAGCGGAATATATTTTGAGATGTTCATTTTATTCTACAAATAGGATCAGTCGTTCTATGATAACTGGGTTTAAGTGTCTAATGTAAAAAATCCATGCACAGAGACATGGACTTTTATGTTTAAATTTTAGATGGGGCAGTAAAAGAATTATTGCTCAAGATCAAAAGCAGTTTCTGCTTCACTTTCAGCTTCTGGTGCTACAGCAGGGACTTTTGCCAACATACGCTCACGAATAAGACCTTCGATTTGCTCAGCGACTTGTGGATTTTCCTCAAGATAGCGGATGGTATTGTTTTTACCTTGTCCGATCTTATCCCCTTGGTACGAGTACCATGCACCTGCTTTTTGCACGATGTCTTGTGCCACAGCAAGGTCGATCACTTCACCGAGCATATTGGTGCCTTTGCCGTATAGAATTTGGAAAAGCGCTTCTTTAAATGGCGGCGCCATTTTATTCTTCACAACTTTAACTTTGGTTTCGTTACCAACGACTTCGTCACCTTCTTTGACTGCACCGATACGACGAATATCCAAACGCACAGATGCGTAGAATTTCAACGCATTACCACCAGTTGTAGTTTCAGGGCTACCGAACATCACACCAATCTTCATACGGATTTGGTTAATGAAGATCACCATACAGTTTGAGCGTTTGGCGTTACCTGTGATTTTACGCAGAGCTTGGCTCATCAAACGAGCTTGCAAGCCCATGTGTGAATCGCCCATTTCGCCTTCGATTTCGGCTTTTGGTGTCAGTGCTGCAACGGAGTCGATAACGATCAAATCAATCGCACCAGAGCGCACCAGCATATCGGCGATTTCAAGCGCTTGTTCGCCATTGTCAGGCTGTGAAACCAAGAGGTTATCAATATCTACGCCAAGTTTTTTTGCATATTCAGGGTCGAGCGCATGTTCTGCATCGACGAATGCACACGTACCACCAGCTTTTTGACATTCTGCGATCGCTTGCAAAGTCATTGTGGTTTTACCTGAAGATTCAGGGCCATAAATCTCAATAATACGACCTTTCGGCAGACCACCAATGCCCAAAGCAATATCTAGGGTGAGCGAGCCAGTTGATACCGCTTCGACCGCTTGTACTGTGTTATCACCCAAACGCATCACGGTATTTTTACCAAATTGCTTTTCAATTTGGCTTAGCGCTGCGCCTAATGCTTTTGATTTATTCTCATCCATCTCATAACCTCAATATTGTGAATTTTAACTTTTTAACCAAAGTGGATGCCTAGTCTGCGTCGCAAGATCATTATTTTATGTCAATTATTTAAAATCAATGACAGTTATCTAAAACGAATGACCGTTGGTTGGCAGTATCATGGCAGAATTTTGGTGATAAATCGAGTGTCGATTTCACTTAAAACGACACCGTTTGTCGCATATTTTTATCTTCAATTCTCCTAAATATTTTTAGCGATCTTCCATCATTTCATTCATCAAAATCTCTATGCGGAATTTACCATTAATAAGCATCATCATTATGCCAATCCGCAACCGAATATTGATTATTTTTCTCTTTAAATTTATGGATTTGCCGACGATCTTTCTTACTTGGACGATGCTCAGGTCGAGCCAAATTGTGCAGTTTGCGCTGTGAACTCAGTAGCTCACGACGTGCCACGCTCATTTCTGTTTCATCATAGAGTAATTGTGCTTGCGGTGCACCGCCACGTTGTGCAGACAGGGCTTTGATTTGCACAGTTTTTTTATCGAAACCTTGCTGAATGGTCAGCTCCATGCCAATGCGTACTTCTTTGGATACTTTGACCCGATCGCCATCGTGATGCACTTTTCCACCTTCAATGGCGGCTTTGGCAAGTGAGCGTGTTTTAAAAAATCGAGCTGCCCAAAGCCATTTGTCGATGCGCATTGATTCTGTTTGATTGGATGCGCCGTTTTCAGCGCTATGTTCACGACTGTGTTCTTTACGATTGCTTTTACTCATGTGTGCTTTGATTGAAATGCCGTTTGTTAAAATAGTGGTTTAAACGATTATGTACCGTATAAGTTACTAGATTTGTCATCATCTAAATAATTCAGTAAATCAGTAAGCTGATCAAGATGAAGATAATTTGGATTTAATTCCGTTCTTGTGTTACTCGAATCAGGCTCGCTAATACTGAATAACTGTGCAATACCAAACTGCTTGGCACTATCAAGCACCGCATAATTATCATCAATAAAAGTCACTTGTGACACATCAAAAGGATAGCGCTGTTGCAAGGTCTGCCAAAAGCGTTGATCTTCTTTGGCGTAGCCAATCGACTCACTGCTAATCACCTGTTTGAAATAAGGGCGAATCGGCACATTTTCAAGTTTTAAATCAAGGGTGACTTGATCTGCATTACTGACAATCCAACATTCTATGTCGAGATGTTGCAGTGCATTTAACAGTTCAAAACAACCGAATCGTGGTGCAATCAGATGACGATTTTCTTGCTGTATCGCAAAGGCATCGACACCGATATGTTGTCGCCAAAACTGAGATGAATACCAATTCAGACTGCCTTGAAACTGCAAATAATATTGATATAGCTGTGATTTTGCCTGTTCAAGCGTGGCTTGATGTTCAATCGCCCAACGCTCAGGAACGAGTTGCATCCAAATATAGGTATCAAATGCCAAATCCAACAACGTGCCATCCATATCAAAAAAGATGATCGGTTTTGAGATTTGCGCTGAATGATTTGCTACAGTAGTCATGGATAAATCGAGAGGTGAGTATGTTTGCTAAAGTTGCATTAGAGCAGATGCCACAGAATTTGCAACAGTTGAGCCGTATTTTACAGCAGGCAAGTGCCATCATTGTGGCGGAATATGAGCGTTATCAACGTGGTGGGCAATTCCAAATTAAGCGGAAATCTGACAACTCGCCTGTGACGCAAGCCGATCTGAAAGCGCATCGATTTATCAGTCAGGCTTTGGCGCAACTCACTCCGAAATTACCGCTTTTATCCGAAGAAGGTGAGCATAACGAACGTCATCAATGGCAACGCTTTTGGATGCTTGATCCGCTGGATGGCACCAAGGAATTTATTGATCAAACAGGTGAATTTACGATTAATCTGAGTTTGATCAAAAATGGTGAATCGGTGATTTCTGCCATCGCTGTACCATTGATGTCGAAGCTATATATTGTAGAAAAGATTGTAAAAAATAATCATGAAGAAAGACAACTTCCGTATCGCTATCAATGGAATGCGCAAGGTCAAACTGAGTTATTTCAATTTCATCATGATTCAAGTAAAAATGATTCAAAAAAAGACAAATCAATACGTATTGCCATGAGTCGCCGTCCAGAGCGCAGTCTTCGCTATCAGGAATTTTTAGATTTTCTCACATCGCAAAATATCAGTTACCACAAAGTGAATGCAGGCAGTGCCTATAAGTTTTGCATGATGATTGAGGGGGAGATTGATCTTTATCCACGCTTTCATCCGACCAGTGAATGGGATACTTCGGCAGGACAAGGCTTGTTGCAAAGCATAGGCGGAGAAGTCTTTGATCTCAGTCATCGACCGTTTCGTTATAATCAACGGACAAGTTTGCTCAATGGGCAGTTTATTGCTTTGCGTGATGTGAGGGATTGGATATTATTTTCACACTATATGGAAAATCTTGAATAATTCTTGCAGATTTTTATAGCAAAGCGAGTGAGCTGTGCTAGATTGAAATAAAGATTATTTTTTTTATAAAAATCCATACCTATGTTTACTGTACTATTTATTTAGAAAATGATTTTATATGTTGATATAATTTTGAAAAATCCTCACATGCTAAGTAGATAGTGAGCTGCATTGCAAAATACTAATGCGTTGGTCTAATAGCCAACATCACTCAAATTTATATATACTATTCACCGAAAATCAACAGTTTGAACAGATACTACATTGACTGAAATGCACGTGCCAACGCATAATTTACATGTTTGAAATATTGATTCGTTACAATGAAGACTGAGCCACAAGCTTGGTTCTTCACATCACATACTTATTTATACACCAGTAAGTTACATACCAGTAAAAAAGGAGCTACATATGGCCGGTGGAAAGTCAAAAATCATTTATACATTAACTGATGAGGCCCCGCTACTGGCGACATACTCGTTACTCCCAATCATTGAAACTTTTACCAAGCCAGCGGGCTTAGAGATCGAAAAGCGTGATATTTCTGTCTCTGCACGTGTGCTTGCAGAGTTTTCTGACTATCTGAACGATGATCAAAAAGTCCCAAATACGCTCGCCGAACTTGGTCGTCTAACCCAAGACCCTGAAACGAATATTATCAAGTTGCCGAATATCAGCGCCTCTGTATCACAGCTCAAGGCATGTATCAAAGAGCTTCAGTCCAAAGGTTTTGCACTACCTGATTTTCCAGACAATCCAACGACTGAAGAAGAAAAAACCATTCGTGCGAAATATGGTAAATGTCTAGGTTCTGCGGTCAATCCAGTGTTACGTGAAGGGAACTCTGATCGCCGTGCGCCAACTGCCGTGAAAAATTATGCAAAAAAACACCCACATTCCATGGGCGAGTGGAAGCAATGGTCGCAAACTCACGTATCGCATATGGATGAAGGTGATTTTTATCACGGAGAAAAGTCCATTACGCTTGATCGTGCACGCAATGTCAAAATGGAACTGACCACAGAAAGTGGTGAAAAAATTGTCCTTAAGCCAAAAGTTGCGCTTGAAGATGGCGAAGTGATCGACTCAATGTTTATGAGTAAAAAAGCATTGTGCGCTTTCTATGAAAAAGAACTTGATGACTGTAAAGATGCAGGTATTTTGTTCTCGCTACACGTTAAAGCAACCATGATGAAAGTGTCACATCCGATTGTATTCGGTCACTGTGTCAAAATTTATTATAAAGACGCTTTTGAAAAACATGGCAAATTGTTCGATGAGCTTGGCATCAATGTTAACAATGGTATGGCTGGTCTCTACGAGAAGATCGAAACTTTACCAACCTCTTTGCGTGAAGAAATCATTGAAGATTTGCATGCTTGCCAAGAGCATCGTCCTGCACTCGCTATGGTGGATTCTGCCAAAGGGATTACCAATTTCCACTCACCGAATGATGTGATCGTAGATGCGTCAATGCCTGCAATGATTCGTAGTGGTGGGAAAATGTGGGGCGCTGACGGCAAACAACATGACTGTAAAGCGGTGATGCCTGAGTCGACCTTTGCACGGATTTATCAAGAAATGATTAATTTTTGCAAATGGAATGGCAATTTCGATCCACGTACCATGGGTACAGTACCAAACGTTGGTTTGATGGCGAAAAAAGCTGAAGAATACGGTTCGCATGATAAGACCTTTGAGCTTGAACAAGCCGGGGTTGCCAATATTGTTGATCTAGATACAGGTGAAGTGCTGTTATCGCAGAATGTGGAAAAAGGTGATGTTTGGCGCATGTGTCAAGTCAAAGATGCGCCGATTCGTGACTGGGTAAAACTTGCGGTAAATCGTGCACGCAACTCAGGCATGCCTGCGATTTTCTGGCTTGATCCTTATCGTCCGCATGAAAATGAATTGATTAAGAAAGTCCAAAATTATCTAAAAGAACACGATACTGAAGGGCTGGATATTCAGATCATGTCGCAAGTACGTGCCATGCGTTATACGCTCGAGCGTGTGGCTCGTGGCGCAGATACGATTTCTGTAACAGGTAATATTTTGCGTGATTACCTCACTGATTTGTTTCCGATCATGGAGCTCGGTACTTCTGCGAAGATGCTATCTATTGTGCCGTTAATGGCAGGTGGTGGCATGTACGAAACAGGTGCGGGCGGTTCTGCGCCGAAGCATGTACAGCAATTGGTTGAAGAAAATCACTTACGTTGGGATTCTTTGGGTGAGTTCTTAGCACTTGCGGTATCACTGGAAGAGTTGGGCATGAAAGAAGACAATGCCAAAGCTACCATACTTGCTAAGACATTAGATGATGCAACGGGATTATTGCTTGATCATGAGAAATCGCCGTCACGTCGTACAGGTGAGCTTGACAACCGTGGAAGTCATTATTATCTCGCAAAATATTGGGCGGAAGCGTTGGCAGCGCAAGATGACGATGCAGAGCTCAAATCAACATTTACGCCACTTGCAAAAGCCTTGGCTGAGAATGAAGAGAAAATCGTAGCGGAACTTACCGAAGTGCAGGGTAAAAATACCGATATTGGTGGCTACTATGCGATTGACCCTGAAAAAGTGAAAGCAATTATGCGTCCAAGTGAAACCTTTAATAAAACCCTTGAGACAATCTAGAGCTTAAAGTCGCTTTGATTTTAGTTTTAAGCTGTTTGATATAAAGCCAGTACCAAGCGTACTGGCTTTTGTCATTTAATAGAATATTGAGCAAAAGGATAAAACATGAAACGCAGACGATATAATGTGAATCATGCTATAGTCATCAATCGAATTTTTAGTTTTAGCGTTTAATGAGGGGCAATTGGACACACTTCACGCCTTACCCAAAAGTATGTTTAGTGCAGTTGAATTATTGCCTGACCATGACACACCAATTGTTTTATTTACACGACATTCGATCCGTGAACTTGTGAATGGGCAGGGCTTGGCAGGTTATGATTTGCAACTCACTGATGAAGGGCGTGTGCTTGCAGAAGCGTGGGGTGAATACTTAACGCAGCAAACTCAACGTCAAATCGTGAACTGTATCAGTAGTCCAATACAGCGTTGTCTTGATACTGCAACATTGATGATCGCAGGTGCAGATCGACACTTTTCAGATAATACCCATCAGATTGAAATTTTTGAAGAGTCCTTACTAGTTGAACCTGGAAGCTTTGTCGTAGATATTGATTTGGCTGTTCCGCATTTCCGAAAAAAAGGGGCGGTGAGCTTCATTGATAGTTTTGTCAAAAATACACTCCCTGGGATGAAGCATCCGATTCGAGGAGTATTGGATGTGTTAGAGCTTTTATTTCACTCACATCTCATCCAAACTGAAAAAAATACGGACACTAAAAACCGTGCATTAAGCTTAGCGGTCAGTCACGATACGATTTTGGCCGCATTCATTGCAGTGATTTCAGGACATTTCCAAGTACAGAAAAAAGATTGGCCAGAGATGATGGAAGGGGTTTTTATTTGGTTTGAAAATACCTCAAGCTTTGAAGCGTCACAGCTCAATTGGGTATGGCGAGGCGAACGACATCAACTTAATATTCATGATTTAAAAGCGAATATTTAAGATCTAATATTTAAAAGCCAATATTTAAAAGCACTGTTAGAAAAATACAGTTAAAAACACAAAATATTATTGAAAGCATATTCGACTTTTACACATCAACTTTATAGTTCAAAGTAAGCTCATCTCCACACTGTCCACGAATCCCCCAATTCTCTTTTGGTGTTTCGATAATGGTAATTTCGATATCTTGCGTTGAGATACCACATTGATGTTGTATATTTTGAAAAAGTGTTTGAATAAGCAATTTTTTTGCAGATGTTGAGCGACCCTCAAACATCAAAATTTCGATGATGAGATACTCCTTGCTACGATCATCAGGAAAAATAAAATCTGCTTGCTCAAGGGCAAAGAAACGCTGAAATTTCTTTTCTATAGGATATTGTAGAGCAGTAATAAGCGCTTGATGAATCGCATCAGAAAGTTGGGCTTGATGTGTTTGGAGTGTGCTTGCCAAGCCGTAAATTTTGATTTGTGACATAAATATTTTCCTAGTTTATTGAAGGTTTTATTGTTATTGATAAATTCTTCAAGCGAGATGAGTGTGTTGTATTGTTGAGTGTAAATTTTCAAGCAAGTTTTTAAAAAGTTGTAGATTGTATAAAGCGGTAGCTTGAAAAGCATTAGAGCTAAAAAAAGCCCAAAAGGGCTTTTTTTATTGCATAACTTCGATTGAAGTTATAGATGCTTAGTTAGTAGCCAAAGCTTTAACTTGAGCATTCAAACGGCTCTTATGACGAGCTGCTTTGTTTTTATGGATGATACCTTTATCAGCCATACGGTCGATCACTGGTACAGCCGCTTTGTACGCTTCGTTAGCAGCAGCGTGTTCACCAGCAGCAATCGCAGCGATTACACGTTTGATATAAGTACGAACCATAGAACGCAAGCTTGCGTTGTGTTGACGTGCTTTCAAATTTTGACGAGCACGTTTTCTAGCTTGAGCAGAGTTTGCCACTCGTGCACTCCTTGAATTAGTGAGTTTGGGGCGGGCTCGATGCATGTGTATGTGCTTTTGACATACAGCTATACCAGCCCGTAAACAAGTGGCATATTTTGAAGAAAGGTCGAAGCGAAGTCAAGTCTATTTGTAGCTATTGGTCAAAATTGGTCTTTTAATTGACGAATTTTTTTGAATTCGTCTACGCTTTGACAGCGTAGGAATGGATTGGTTTCAAGCTCTAGTTCAATGGTTGAGGGTAAGGTGATTTTTCCCTCAGCACGTAAAGTTTTTACTTCTTCATAACGTTGTTGTAAGGCGATATTTTCAGGCTCAACGGTGATGGCAAATTTACCATTACTTTCGGTATATTCATGTGAGCAATAGACTTTTGTCCGTGGTGGCAGAGCCGCCAGCCGATTTAAGGAGTGATACATTTGCTCATAAGTGCCTTCAAATATTCGTCCACAGCCAAGTGAAAATAAGGTATCACTACAAAACAGCGCATCTAACTCGTCAATAAAATAGGTGATTAGCCCAAGCGTGTGCCCTGCGGAAGTAAATACATCGACTTTTAAATCTGAAAATGTAATGACAGCGTCATCTTCAAGCCAATGATCTGCTTGTCCAATGGCTTCTTTTTCCGCCAAAGGTGCATACACAACCGCATTGGTTTTGGCCTTGAGCTCAGGAACACCAGCGATGTGATCATTGTGTTTATGAGTGATCCAAATTTGCGCAAGCTCTAAACTATATTTTTCGCAATAATCTAAGACTAAATCGGCTTGGGTCGGGTCGATTGCAACAGCTTGATGGTGATGGGTGTCAATCAACATCCAAATATAGTTTTGTAAGGCATTGCCAACTTCTATGGCTTCGATTCGAAATTGCATCTTTGCGCTCCTTGACAATACTTATGCTGTTATTTTACCAGTTCAATGATTATTAAAAAATTTGTTCTAAAGCTTTACGTAAATACGGATCAATATCTTGTTGACGCAATAACCATTGAACATAGTCGAGCGGGACTTCTTTGAGTGCTGTGCCTTTGTATTTTCCAAAAGGCATAAACTGTGGCAAGCGTGCGATTTGTGATTGTTGATAGAGCTGTTCCATGTCAGTGATTTTCAGCTCAGCCACGATACGTTTAAGCAGTTCGGTAGTGAGTAAGACATCGGTTTTGGCATTGTGTGCATTGCGCAATTGCTGACGTGTTACCTCTAAATCATTAGAAATAAAATAACTCAAAGTGCTTAAAGAACGGCTCTCAAGCTCAGGCCAAAGGAAACGTGCTAAAGCTAAAGTACAGATCGGTTTGATATGCTTCACCGATTGCCCACAACGTGCCACTGCCGCCACATCATAATCAATATTATGTCCGATCATATAGATGGTATCTTCAGGCAAACGGAACTCACGATAATTCGGTTTACCCATCAAATCATTAGGCAAAATATGATGCACTGCCATTGATGCCAAATGCATCGACATGCCGTCATCGAGGCTGAAATATTCATCATAAATCTGATCTTCGAAGACTTGAAGACCTGACGAATCAAGCTGTACAGGCACATAAGCGACTTCGATCGGCAAGCCGTTTAATGAATGTGTTTCTGTATCGAGGACGAGGCTTTGCATGAATTATTCCTTAACCAATCAATGCTTATTTGAGTTGTGAATTTAGAAAAAACTTGGGTTTAATAGGCGTTGTACGAAGACACCGAGAATGCGTGGCTCAAGAATGATTGTACAGATAATCCCGTAAGCTGCACCCCAAAGATGCGCACTATGATTGATGCCATTGTTACCACGTCGCTCAGCCCAAAAGCTATACGCAACATACAGAATCGCAAAAATAATCGCAGGCACGGGAATAAAGAATACGAAAATCAAATTCCACGGTTGAAATAAAATAAAGGCAAATAGAATCGCTGAAACCGCACCTGATGCGCCCAAACTAAAGTAATTCACATCATTTTTATGTTTTAAATAACTTGGCAAAATCGATACGATCAAACCGCCGAGATAGAACAATGCAAAGCCCATGTCAAAGGCATATTGACGGTAAAACTGCTCCAACACACGCCCAAAGAAAAACAGCGTGATCATGTTAAAGAGTAGGTGAAAACCATCAGCATGCACAAAACCATAAGTAATTAAACGGTCAAATTGTCCTTTGCCTACCGCAGGTCCCCAAAAGATCAGGCGATTCATGATGCGAGGCTGATTAAAAGCAAGCAGGGAAATGATCACGGTAATGATGATAATGGCGAGAGTGTGGTTAATCGTTAAGTCCATAACACAATGTTTTCAAATTAATAATAAAACCAATATAACAGATCGATTGATAGATTTTTAGCGAGGATTGCTGAGTTTTGTATTTTAAAACTTTTATCGAATCATTTGACCAATGAAAAATGCCAAACAGGGCGTTTGGCATTTTTTTTGAAAGTTTATTTGCGATTTCGAAAAAAGTCGTTATTAGTAATAGGCATCTAGTGCTTTGACTGCTGTGTCCGTAAAGTCCGTAAATAGACCATCCACACCTAGCTCAAAGAAATATTCATATTCTTTGATTGGATCATTTTGATAGTCACTGGCGAGGCGACGTGGTTCATTACGGAAGGTAAATGGTACGACTTTTAAACCGACTTGATGCGCATCAGCAATGAGTGTTGTCGGTTCAGCTAAAGTGCGGTCACGATCATCGACTAAACCATCACCAGTGATGTCGTCCGCCTTGCCATCGCCGTTAGCATCCGTACTTTTATTGCCGACGATATATCCTTTCCATGGGCCAATAATGTCTGCATAGGTTTTGATCTCTGCAAGCCCCGAAGGTGTCAGCATATCGACATAAGTACGATTGTCACCATTCAGTTCAAAATCATAAGGCTGATTGAGCGGTGGGACGTTATCTATTGTCCCATCGAGTTTTAAACCTGACGCATCAATGAGTTGTACTAATTGAACTTCAGTTTTGCTATTGAGATATTTCAAATTCGCCACTTCAAAAGATTGGATAATGACATTTGAGTCTGCGCTATTGAGCGAATATTTATCCAATAAACGAAGCAATTCATCTTCCATCGCAAGCCCTAAGTCTTGATGATAAGTCGAATGTTTGAGCTCTGGAATGATTCCAATTTTACGACCTGTTTCACTGCGCTGTGCAATGAGAAGTTGTAAAATTTCCTCAAATGTCGGCACGTCAAATTGACCGTTATAAGATTGATCACGTTCCGCCAGTGGTTGTATGGCTTTTAAAGTTTTTAGCTCTGCAAGGGTAAAGTCAGAAATAAACCAACCTTCTTCTTCGATACCATCTACCATCATGGTTTTTTTACGATCTGCAAATTCAGGATGATCTTTCACATCGGTAGTCGTGGTGATATTTGGTTCATGGCGACTGACTAATACGCCGTCTTTGGTCATCACTAGATCAGGCTCGATATAGTCTGCACCAAGCTCAATGGCTTTTTCATAACCTGCCAAAGTATGATCGGGCAGATAGCCACTGGCGCCACGATGTGCAAATATGATCGGACGATCTGCAGAAGTCACTTGTTCTTCGTCATCATCTTCACATGCTGTTAAAAAGAGTGGTGTACAAAGTAGCGCACCGAGCATCATGCCAAATCGTTTGCGACGAGATGTGTTAAATCGTTTTGAATGAGTAAGTTGTATTGTCATGCTTTGTTCCATTGCAAACAGCGTTGTTATGATTGTGATTCACTGTGCCAACGCAATATGACAAGACCATGATTTTAGAAATAAAACGCTGTATTGAAAATGTACTTAATTGAATAAGTTTTATTGCAATGACTGAAGCTTAAAATGAAGAACTTCTAGAATCTGCTGAACGATAGATCGCATTATTTTCTCGTTTTCCAACAGCAATCACAAGTACGATAATTTCGTCATCAATCACTTCATAAACCAAACGATAGCCAATGCTACGAAGTTTTATCTTATAGCGGTTTGGATGACCAGATAATTTGTTCTTTGGTATACGAGGGCTATCTAGCAATTTTGTCAGTTTCTTTTTAAACTGTTGCTTGATGCTGGGATTCAGTTTTTGCCATTCATCGAAGGCCTGTTCTAAAAACTCTAAGTTATAACTCATCAATATTTACTCGAATGCGCTTTTGTTTCGCACGAGTGTCTGCAATCTGATTTAACTCCGAATCTTCAAGTTGTTCCAACATGGCTTCATAAAGATCGGCAGGGATACAATAAAAAGCAGGTGTATTGCGGTTGAGAATTGCAACAGCCTCACCATTACCAGCTAGAACAGTATCCATTGGGCTTTTTTTTAGTTCTGTAATACTTGCAGTCATTCGTGCATGAATTAATTGAGTCATAATTAAGCCTCTGAATAATTGATAGAAAATAAAATTGGCGCAATGGTTACAGAGTGTATTGACGGTCTAATTTTTTGAAAAATTAAGATTTCTTTTTTTAGAGAGGCATGTATTTGTTTATTTTGCTTTTCCTCAAAAAGTTTAAAGCATTTAATCAATTGTTGAAGTAATTTGATTAATCGAATATGTCTTATCAACTTATCTCTAAATGTAAAACTTTTAAGAGAATAGGGATAAGGTGCTTTATTCCGCATCTTCTCTAAAGCTAAAAAAGCAACAGTCAGAGCATTTTTAATTCGGTCTTTCCAGTTTGATAAATATTTAACATTCATTGGAATCCCCCTTCACATTATTGTGATAATACTATATTTTTGGTGTTTTTAAAAGCACTCTTAAAAGCACTTTTGTTGAGTTCTAATTTTAATAATATTCAGGTTGTAATATAAAAAACCGATCAATCATGATCGGTTTTTCTCAAATTTTTCAAAGGAATTATTTTTAGCCTTTAAGCATTTCAAGTAACGCTTCTTTGCTTAAGTCTTGCGACTCACTATCACGGCGACCTTTATATTCAAAAGTGCCTGCATCTAAGCCTTTTTCACCGATCACGATACGATGTGGAATCCCTGTCAATTCAAGATCAGAGAATTTCACCCCTGGACGCTCATTACGATCATCGAGTAGCACATCGAAGCCGAGCGCTTGCAGTTCTTGATAGAGTGATTCAGCGGCTTCCACAGTACGTGGTGATTTGTGTGCATTCATCGGGACTATCGCAATGTCAAATGGCGCAAGTGCTTTTGGCCAGATAATCCCTTTTTCATCGTGATTTTGCTCAATTGCTGCTGCCACCACACGTGTCACACCAATACCATAGCAACCCATGGTAACAGTTTGCGGTTTACCATCTTCACCAAGGACTTTACAGCCGAGCGCTTCTGAGTATTTTTGACCGAGCTGGAAAATGTGTCCAACTTCGATACCACGGCGGATTTGTAGCACACCTTTACCATCTGGAGAAGGGTCGCCATCGACCACATTACGCAAATCTGCAACTTCGCTATAGGTCGCATCACGCTCCCAGTTTGCACCTTGTACGTGTTGATCGGCAATGTTTGCACCTGTGACAAAATCAGATAATACCGATGCTGCACGATCGACTAATACGGTAATGCCTTTTTCTACCAAGCCTTGAGGCCCAACTGAGCCTGCTGGTAAACCAACTGATTTCAATTGTTCTTCGGTGGCAAAAGTTAAAGGACTGGCAATCAATGGATGATTTTCAGCTTTGATTTCATTGAGCGTATGATCACCACGCAAGAAGATTGCAACAAGTGGTGATTTGCCATTTTCTTCAGCTTGTTCGTCACTAACTGCGCCTTGTACCAAAACGGCTTTTAAAGTTTGTTTGGCATCAATTTTAAGTAATTCACACAGCGCATCAATGGTTTTGGTATTCGGCGTATCAATGACTTGCAATTCTTGTGTAGGTGCAGCACGTTCACCGACCAAGATCGCTTCGGCTTTTTCCACATTGGCTGCGAAGTCTGATTCGGTAGAGAACACCACATCATCTTCACCGCTATTCGCTAAGACATGAAACTCATGCGAGCCTGAACCACCGATCGAGCCTGTATCAGCTTGCACAGGGCGGAAGTCCAAACCTAAGCGATTAAAAATATTGCTATAGGTTTGATACATCAAGTCGTAAGTTTTTTGTAATGACGCTTGATCGACATGAAAAGAATAGGCATCTTTCATGATGAACTCACGCGAACGCATCACACCAAAACGTGGGCGAATTTCATCACGAAATTTAGTTTGAATTTGATAGAAATTCAGCGGTAATTGTTTATAGCTTTTCAGCTCATTACGTGCCAAATCGGTAATGACTTCTTCGTGCGTAGGACCGAGAACGAACGGATTTTTATGGCGATCTTGGATACGTAGCAATTCTGGTCCATATTGCACATAGCGACCAGACTCTTGCCATAAGCTCGCAGGCTGAGTCACTGGCATAAAGACTTCGAGTGCACCTGACGCATTCATTTCGTCACGAACGATGGCTTCGACTTTATTCAGTACACGGACACCCATTGGTAGCCAAGTGTACAAACCTGACGCCAATTTACGAATCATTCCCGCACGCAACATCAACTGATGTGAAATGACTTCCGCATCGTTCGGTGTTTCTCGTAATGTGGCAAATAAAAAGCGACTCGCTCGCATACAATGTCCTAATCAAAAATCTACTAATTCAAAACGTCTTCATTTAAAGGTATTACACCGCATCAATGTGATTGCTATTGATTCAAAAATCAACATTTTCCACAGCGCAATCGCACAGTGTATTACAACCAAATTGTCGGATTCAAGACATTATAGTCATCGCAGTTCCAAGTATTACGGCGTTAATCTCGTTCGCTGTACAATTTGCACACCCTCACTCGATTGCCTTGTACTACGTAAAACTGTTTCGCCTATACAGGCAGGTTGGTGACCACTAGATTTCATATGTCTTAAAAAGCTCGCTATGATATGATTTTTCGAAACATTCGTGAACTAAAATTTTTCAAATCTTCTAAATAAGTGAAAAATACTGGTACTACGATCAAGGTCAATAGTGCCGAAGTGATAAGACCACCAATCACTGCATGTGCCATCGGTGCACTTTGTTCGCCGCCTTCACCCAGTCCAAGTGCCAAAGGTACCATGCCCATTACCATGGCACACGTTGTCATCAGGATAGGACGTAGACGAGTTTGACCTGCTTCTAAAATTGCCTCATGCCGAGGCATGCCGTGATCCATGGCTTTTTTGATAAAGTCGATTAGCAAGATAGCGTTCTTTGTCACCAAGCCCATCAACATGATGATACCGATGATCGAGAAAATATTTAAAGTACTGTTAAATAAGAATAATGCCAAGAACACACCAATCAAGGACAATGGCAATGCCATCATGATCGCAGCAGGATGGATAAAGCTATTAAACTGCGAGCCAAGCACGATGTAAATAAATACGATGGACAATGTTATTGCAGTCATCGCATAACCTGCAGACTCTGCCATATCTGCATTCGCCCCTTGCGTAGAGAATCCGTAGCCTGGCGGTAGGTCAAAGTTTTGCTGCAAGTTTTCAATATCTCGCCCAATATCACCTGATGGACGACCAGCGGTATTGGCTTCGACTAAGATTTCACGGGTCAAATCACGACGATTGATTTGTGATGCGCCGAGCGTTTCCCCCATCGTTGCAAATGCTGTAAATGGAATCAATGTGCTTGCGCTGTTATTCGACAGGGTTGAATTTTGGGTCGAATTGGCGATTGTATTTTGAGTTGCGCCATTTTGTGCAGAGCTTGAATTCCCACTAAAATATAGCTGTTGTAAGTCACTTGGACGTGAACGATCTTGTTCTGATAGGCGAATATTTACATCATAATTTTCACCATCCTCATCTTCCCATGTGGTGACATTATCACCTGCGATGAGCGGACGAAGAGATGTAGCGATTTGATTCACCGACAGTCCTAGATCACTGGCGATTTGACGATTAATTTCAATTGAAAGTGTCGGTTTTGGTTCACCGAGTGAACTTTCTAAATCCACTAAGCCCTCAATTTTTGAAATCTCCGCCATAAAGCGATCAGAGATTTTTTGCAGTTCTTTCAGGTCAGGTCCTTTAATCGAGATCAAAATCGGTTTTTGACCACCCGATACGCTCTCATCAGCAGAAGCCACAGAGGTGATTTTGATCCCTGCAACGTGTTGAATGCGATCTCGGAAGTCATTGGTCAGCTCAATCAGCGATTTTTCACGTTCTTTGCGTGGTGTCAGACTGACTTTGATACTGGCGTGATTTTTGCCTTGATCATTAACTGCATTGACCACGCCATAAGTATTTCGCACTTCAGGAAATTCTCGAAGGATTTCCTCAACTTGTAACAATTTGGCATTGGTATATTGAAGTGATGAATCGACCGGTGTTTCGAATTTGACGATCGCTTCGCCTTTGTCTGGAATTGGCACGAACTCTGTGCCAATCAAGCCCGCCAATCCAAATGCACCGAACAGTGAACCCACCGCAATCATCATGGTAATCAAGCGAAAGCGCAGTGACCATTTCAACACTTTGGCATAGACATCATTCAATCGATCAAGTTGATTGGATGTCCATTGAAAAAAACGAGTAATGACGCTTGGCTTTTTATCTTTGTTTTTATCTTTCTTTTCTGCCCAATGTGCTGAAAGCATTGGATCGAGGGTAAAGCTGACAAACATCGAGATGAGTACTGCAGCACTGACAGTCACGCCAAACTGATAAAAGAAACGCCCGATAATGCCACCCATAAATGCCACAGGTAAGAATACTGCGACAATGGTCAATGTGGTGGCGAGTACGGCAAGTCCGATCTCTTGTGTGCCTTCGATGGCTGCGGTGACATGATCTTTGCCCATATCGGCGTGACGTACGATATTTTCTCGCACCACGATCGCATCATCAATCAAGAGCCCAATACTCAAGGATAAGGCAAGTAGGGTCATCAAATTGATACTAAAGCCGACTGCCCAAACTACGGTCAAAGTGCCGAAGAGTGCAATGGGTAAAGTCAATCCTGTAATAATTGTGGAGCGGAACGAACCGAGGAACAGTAATACGATCAATACGGCGAGAACAGCACCCTCAACGATGGTTCTTGCCACATCTTTGATCGAGTTACGAATACCTTTTGATGTATCTGTGACGACGGTCAGACTCATACCACTTGGCAGTTGAGTTTTGATCTCATCAAGACGTTTATACAGGTTGTCAATAGTCGAGATCACATTGGCATCGGAGTTGCGTAGAATATCGACCGATAGCGCAGTTTCACCATTCAGATAGGCGCTACTTTCTTGCTCTGCGGTGCGATCAGCAACTTCTGCAACTTGTCCCAAACGGATTGGCACACCATTCAAATTACTGACGATGAGATTGTTGAAATCCGCAGGCTGACGAACTTTGGCTTGGATTTCGACAACTAATTCTTTATTGCCTTGTTTTAATGTGCCCGCAGGAATTTGCACATTTTCACTTTGCAGAGTTTGCATGACTTGATTGATGCCAATGCCATAGCTTTGCAAACGCAGTGGATCGACTTCGATGCGGATTTGACGTTCAGTTTCACCTTGTAGATTAACACGACCGACACCTGATACCGTGCGCAATTGCGGAATAAGCTGTTGATCGACGTAACTACTCAGTTCACGCATATTCATTTGCTTAGACTCAAACACCACCGACATCACCGCGCCAGCCGATGGGTCGTAGCGCTCAATGATTGGATCATCAATCTCATCACGGAACTGACTAGATACAGAGGCAATTTTGTCACGAACTTCTTGGGCGGCGACTGAGGAGTCCACGTCGAGATTGAACTCGGCAATGACCATCGATAGCCCTTCATTGGAAATCGAAATGACACTTTTTAGCCCTGAAATGGTATTGATTTGATCTTCAAGCTTTTCAGTGATTTCACTCTCGACAATCTCAGGCGATGCGCCTGCATACGTGGTGTGGACAACAACAAAAGGGAAGTCGACATCTGGAAACTCTTCGATATGCATACGTTGCCAAGAGGCCAACCCAAGTACCAAAAAGCACAACATCATCATGATGGTGAATACAGGATATTTGATACTGATTCGAGTAAACCACATGTCGTCAGATTCCTTTCTTGAATTATTTTTTTAGCTTATTTATTCGTAGTCGTTTGCGCTGTTTGTGATTTGATACTTACTGTCTGATTGGCATCATCATGTTTAAAGTCGATGAGACTGACCAAGTCGTTATTTTGTAGACCGCTGACGATAGCAAGCTGATCTGCAGTTTGTTTTTGCACCACGTCAACTTCAATTTTTAACAGTTTTTGCTCACGGATTACCCATACATAAGGTGATGTATCAATGTGTCGAATTGACTTTAACGGAATAATTTGACCTGAAGCTTGTTGCTTATTATTTCGAATAATTGAACCCTCAACAAAAGCACCGATGTGCAGCGGTGCTTGTGCACTTGGCTCAGCATAAAAAGTGATATTGCGACTGGCTTGATCTGCGACAGGCGATACCCGAGTGACTTTGGCAGGGTAGAGCTTGGTATCACCTTGTAGGCGAAACTCAACATTTTGACCGACAAAAAGTTTGTACGCTTCGGCAACCGCAAGACTGGCTTTGATCTCAAGTTTTGATGGATTGACGATTTCAAATAAAGTCTGACCAGCGGCAATGGTCTGTCCTTGCTCGATCTGACGATTGGTAATGACACCATTGATCGGGCTACGTATCACCGTATCTTGGCTGGCTTTTTCGGCAATATTGACATTGGCTTGTTCCGCCTTAATTTGTTCAGCTTGCGCACGATACTCAACTTGGCTTTGCTCATATTCCAACTTGGAAATGAAACCTTGTTGCCATAGTCGACGTTTGCGATCGACTAGAGATTTGCTTAATTGCGCTTGCGCTTTAGCCGCTGCGAGGTTGGCTCTTGCCTGAGCCAAACGTGCATTATTATCTTGATTATTGAGGCGGGCGAGGACTTGACCTTTTGACACAGATTGACCAATATCCGCAGACACTTGCAACGCCGTGGCACTCACTTGCGACTGTACACTGGTTTGTGAGACCGCTTGAATGGTACCTGTAAATGGTGATTTATCAGCAAGCGATCCAGATTTAACATGCACGACGTCTGCAGCGATCAACTCAATTGGCTCATTCGTGGCAGTTGGCGTGCTTTCGGCTGTTTCTTTTTGACATGCACTGAGCCCGATTAAAAATAGAATAATCAGTGAAAATTTAATATTTTGTTGTTTTAGAATGTCCATATATTCATTTCGCACTTGAATAAGTGCATGCCAATATAGAAAGGTTTACATCAATTGTAAACGGTGAATCACATAATCGTAATAATCTTGTTGATCAGATATGGTTCGTTTTAAGTTTTCGATCGCATCACGTGTGTTTTGAATGTGCTGTTTATTATTATAAATATTGCTTTCCAAGCTGGTCGGTACCTCTTCTTTGTTTAACAAAAACTTTGCTTTTGCTGTGAGATATTCACTGCGATCAGTCTGCAATTGTTTCATTAAGATATATTGTTGGCGCAATTGTTTGTTCAAAACTTTCATCACATCATTTTTTTTGCGAGTAGCATATTCCACATCACGAAAAGAGCGTTTGATTTGTAAATCTTTGCGATGACGTTCAAATTGAACTGCACGTTGCTTTTCCTCACGCAAATCTTTTTCAACATTATAGGCAGGCACTTTTTTGATCAAATACATATTTTGATCAAGTACCTCATAACCTCGGCGAATATGTGTTGGCGTGACAGAGCGGCTGACCGTAGCGACACCATTGCTATAATATCGATAGTAGGCAGCTTTTGGCTGTGAGTTGTTGGCAAAGACAAAATGGCTCGAAAACGCAAATATCATCGACAAAAGAATGCCTAAAATGCGTTTAAAATAAGTTTTGTGCTGTATTTTCTTAATATTCATCAGCAACTTCATTCTAAGTGTATAGACCCCTAACAGTCTTTCGATTGTGGATTGAACTAGGATATTAAGTCAAGAAAAACATGAAAATAAAGCAAAAAATCCCAGCATTCAACTGGGATTTCGAAGCTAAAAAAGCGAAAGGTAGTGAGTTATTTATTGCGAATCCAAGTTTGGCTACGACCAAACACTTCTACGCCGACATAGCCACGCATACGCAGGCGATTGCCATTGCTACTGACTTTGATTTTACTTTTATAGACTTTGCCAGTAAGTGGATCGAGAATCGTTCCGCCTTCGTATTCAGTGGCATTCTTTTGCTTCATTCCATCTAGCACTGTTAAGCCAAGAATAGGCGCATTTTTATAAGGTGCAGGGCAGTCTTGACAATGCGTCTTCGGTGTATAGCCTGGACGTGGCAAGATTTTGATAATTTTACCTGTATATACACCTTTGCCATCTTTTTTGATTTCAATCAGGGCTTTACTAAAGCCTGTTTTGTCATCAATTGAGCGCCAAGTCCCTTCGATATCTGTTGTTGCGAACACAGATGCGGATGCCATCAGTAATGAGCTAGATAATAAAAACAGCTTGATGCCTTTCATTCGGTAAATCCTATACAGTTGTCAACCTTATAATCTCATCTTAACGCTTTAAAATAGGTGAGTAAATATGATGAAAATGTCTAATAAGTATCCTTTTGAGAACTTTTAATTGACAAAAAATGTCACTTAGCACATTTCTTGTTTTGAAAAATATTGTAATTAATTGAATTATAAGTAAAAAAATAAATTTATTTTTGTCAGTAATATTTCTAATTTTCTAAATGCACAGTTGTTCATATTTGCTTCATGTTTAAATTTTTTTGTAATGTAGTCAATGTTAGATATACAAATCTGTGATTTATGCCGTTTTTATTTGTTGCTAGTGTGATTTATTGCAATGTATGAAATAAAATCGGTAACCATATCGAAGTAAGTACGGCATTGATTGCCATGCCAAAAGCAGCATAACGCCCTGCAACTGTACCACGTTGCCATGCTTGCACCGTACCGATTGCATGCGCGGCTAATCCCAAAGCCAAGCCTGAGGCACGCTCATCATTGATATGTCGTAATATCCACGGTGAAAACGCTGCGCCGATCACCCCTGATAAGATCACAATAAGGCTGACCATAGCGAGAGGGGCATGAAGTAAGGTGGCAATATTTAATGCCACAGGTGTGGTTACGGCACGTGTGGCAAATGCCAAAATGGTAGGCTCAGCAAGGTGTAATAAATAAGCAAGTCCCATTGGTAGTGCAACAGCACTGATACTAGCAAAGGCGAGAATACCAATCATCGGTTTGAGTGGTAGATCGTCAAAACGCATTGCAGCGAGCGGAATAGCCAGTGCAACCGTGACATATCCGAGCAGGTGATCAAAATACGGCTGTACGTTCGCCATGTAGTCTTCGTAATGCCAATTCACTAGCCACAACAAGATAATCACCCAAATCATTGCAGTTACGATCACAGGGATTTGCGGAAGATACCGAAACCCGATCTTGCCAAGAATAAAGGCAATCAAAGTTAAGACAAAACCTGCAAGTACCGTGAGCATGGAAGATCCTTAATGATTGTAAATTAAGTTAAAGCTGAGTTGAGTTAGCTAGGTTGATTTTAAGTTGGGTTGAATTAAAGCCAGCGTTTAGAGATTTTGGCATAGAGCCATAGCGGTATCAACGTACTGACCGCCATCACCAATAAGAATGCAGGAATCTCAGCACCCATCGCCACGAGCATGATCACAGCACCCGCTGAGATCGGTAAAAATGCAAACGCACTTTCTTTCATAATCCAAGCATTGGCATCAATCATTCGGTGTGGAATCGGCTTAAAGCGTCGCCAAATGACCAGTACGATCAGCAACAAAGCCAAGCCAATTAAATTACCAAGCTCAGGATGTCCAAATAAAGTCATCAAAGCAACCGCACCTTCACGTGCGATCACGATGAGTAGGACGGTAAAAAATAAGGCGATCCAGTCGATTTTACTTTTCATGTCAGACCTAAATATCTCAATATATTGCCTTGTCAGGTGCGTGAATGTGCCGAATTTAATCAGATCTTAAAATATAAACAATGACCTGAATACCTAAAGTTGAGCTTTTTATGGATAAAGTACAGGTTTAATTCTGTTCAAAGGCTTCAAGTGGACGTCTAAACTGCACTGCTTGTTCGCCTAAGATTTGATCCATATCATGATGGTTTTGACCGATGAGTTGAATTAGACGTTCGCCTGACATGCGTACGGTCAGATGTAAAATACCTTCTTCGTCATAACGTTCTGATTCAATCACTTCTAAATGATGCAATTGGCTACGAAGTTTACCATGCGTTGTATCAAGACGAAGCTCAAAGGTTTTCAGCTGACCAAGTAATGACTCCTGTACAGCTTGCATCAACAAATCCATGCCTTCACCCGTATGTGCCGAGACATAAACACGCTCAGGCTGATGCGGTTTGCGATAAATAATTTTCGCCTCATCATTGGATTGATCAATCTTGTTATACACTCGCAAAATCGTGACATCCGCACCAATTTCACTGAGAACACTTTCTACAGCTTCGATTTGCTCCATCATATCTGGACTACTGGCGTCAATCACATGGAGTAGCAAGCTGGCTTCTAAGGTTTCTTCAAGTGTCGCTCGGAAAGAATCCACCAGTGAATGGGGCAGGTCTTTAACAAATCCTACGGTATCGGCAAGGACTACCGTGCCTAAACCCTCCCACTGTACACGACGCAACGTCGGATCGAGTGTGGCGAACAGTTGGTCTGCGGCATAGACATCACTTTCCGCCAAACGATTAAACAGGGTCGATTTACCTGCGTTTGTATAGCCGACCAGTGATACCGTTGGAATTTCGGCTTTTTGTCTTGCGGCACGACCTTGTAGACGAGTTTGGCGCACTTTTTCCAGTTTATCTTTGAGCTGCGTCATACGAATACGCAATAATCGGCGGTCAGTTTCGAGCTGTGATTCACCGGGGCCACGTAGACCGATACCACCTTTTTGACGTTCCAAATGCGTCCAACCTCGAACCAGTCGTGTAGACAAATGCTCAAGTTGTGCCAATTCGACTTGCAGTTTCCCTTCATGGGTACGAGCACGTAGGGCGAAAATATCCAAGATCAAACCTGTGCGATCAATAACACGGCATTTAAAGATTTTTTCTAAGTTACGCTCTTGTGCAGGGGAGAGTGGGTGATCAAAAATAGCGAGATCAATTTCTTCCTGATGAATAAATTGGGCAATTTCTTCAGCTTTCCCTGAACCAATAAACAGCTTTGGATCAGGTCGATTGCGTGAAGTGGTCATGTGCTCCATGATGTCCGCACCTGCCGACTCGGCAAGCAGGCGAAACTCTTCTGCATCCAAATCTTCTAACATCTGTACTCGGGTGCTAATTAAAATTGCTCGTTCGCCACCTTGATGCCGTTCAAAATATTCCACGCAGTCGTTATCTCTATAGTAAGTCAAAGAGGTCTATTGTAAGAAAAAAACAGGGTTTTGACTATTTGACTTATGGTTTATCTTGATACAGGTTTAATCAATGAAGTCAGCTCATGATCACTATTAAAGTTATAAAATGATTTTCTGTTTTGATCTAACATTGAAAACAATGCAAAAAGGGAAGAGTTGATGGAAAAGCGGATTTGGATTTTCAGGATACTATTTATTATTGGTTTTTTCCTTATTGTTGCTTCAATCTTAAATTATTTTAGGCTACAAAAAATAGGAAGTGTCGTTGCGACCAAAACACATAATGTACTTTTTGAGGGCGTATATATTACTCAAGCCCAATCTGACATTGATAAGATTATCTTTTTTGGTACTTTTGCCTAATATGTTCGGTCGATTTTATGCTGAGAAAAAAGGCTATCTGCCTAAAACCCCAGAATGGCATCGAAAAGTAGATTGGAAAGCTGATATTTTTGGTAGAAAAAAGTAAAAAAAATTGGCAGAAATAGTGTTGGCTTAATCACTTTCAAACTGTGAAAAAGGATTTGTCAAAATGAAAATGCTAAAACTCAGCGGTTTAGGTAGTTATCTATTGAAAGAATTCATGTGAATCTTGGGATGCATCATCATTGAATTGGCACATTTTACCACTTTGATGCTTAGCAAAAATAGATTATGGTTACAGTGAAAATATAATTTTTTAGGAAAACGGCGTCAATGTCGCAACAACCACTTTATCCATCAAATCAAAACACAGATCAGAAGCCAAAACAGCCAAATCTACAAAGTCACCATGTAGGTCAAACGCAATTGCCGAAACGCAATTTATTGCTACGCATTGCCTTATATATTAAGAAATTTTTTCATCTATTGATCGTGCTCTTTAATGGTTTTTATCTTATTTTTTCAAAAAAACTTTATAAAAATCCAAATGATCCAAACAATACACGCTATGTGCAGTATTTTTGTCGTCAGCTTGGAGAGGTCTTTAATGTCAAAGTGCAAGTACATGGCGAGATTGCACGGCAACCTGCCTTGTGGGTGAGTAATCATATTTCATGGTTGGATGTGGCAGTGCTAGGCTCAGGTGCGAGAGTATTTTTCTTGGCGAAAGCAGAAGTGGCATCATGGCCGATCATCGGTAAACTTGCACGTTGGGGCGGTACATTATTCATCCGTCGAGGTTCAGGTGATTCGGCATTGATCAAGGAACAAATCACTGAATTTTTAAAGCAAGATACCCCTGTTTTGTTCTTCCCTGAAGCGACCACGACTGATGGCACTCGGGTAAAAAAAGTCCATGGCAAACTTTTGGCATCGGCGATCGAAGCGCAAAAGCCAGTACAGATTTGTCTAATAGCTTATGTGAATCAGCAAGGTCAGCTCGACAATATTATTCCATTTATTGGCAATCAAGGCTTTGTGCAAAATCTAACGCAAGTCTTGCAAATGCCCGTAGTGACTGCACATTTGGTAGCTTTACCGAGTATAGATAGCCGTGTGCATACGGTGGAGAGCTTGACAGCGTTGGTGCAACAGGAAATGCAACAAGGTTTAGAGAAATTACATCAACAGCTTTTACGATAATTGTCTTAAAACGATTTTTTACTCTTGGATTGTCGTCTGAGAATGTCGTCGTTATTTAAATAATTTCTGTTTGATTTGATCTTTAATGACACTCAAAGGTTGTTTGGTACGTTTTGGACGTTCACATAGATTGCCTGAATAGTTTGGACAACTATTTTGCATCGTAGTGGTACATGATTCACAAAAAGTACATTCATAAGAGCAAATAAAAGCTAAAGATTCGTGGCTCAACGATTGTTGGCATTTATCACATTTTGATTTCATTTTTTAGCATTTCGATTTACTCCATTAAATTCATGATGCATTTTATCTGTTTAATTTACTCAGGATAAGCGGCTTTCTTCAAGGCTTTAATATCTGTATTTGGTGAGCACAGTGAAATAAAATCATAACCATAGCCACGAAGCAAATGTCCTTTGCGTAAAGCAATCCATGTGGTATTAGTGCCAAATAGCGAGGTTTTGATCTGTTTTAAACGATGATCACGTTCTGCATCGAATGCTACCCCATTGACAATACCTACGCCCATGCCAAGCTCAACATAGGTTTTGATGACATCGGCATCGAGAGCCGACATGACGATTTCCACATCAAGGCTAGCTTCTTGAAAGGCTTGGTCGATCTTCGAGCGTCCTGTAAAACCGCCGTGATAGGTGATCAGCGGATATTCAGCAAGATCGTACAAACTCAATTCTTCAACTTGGGTCAACGGATGATCTTTCGGCGTCAAGATGCAATGTTGCCATTGATAGTAGGGCACACTTGCTAACGCATCTTCAGTGGTGAGTGACTCCGTTGCAATGCCTATGTCTGCCTCACCGAGTAACAACATTTCAGTAATTTCTACTGGGCTGCCTTGTTGTAGGATCAGGTGGACTTTGGGGAATAATTTTTTAAATTGACTGACGATCGGCGGTAGCACATAGCGAGCTTGGGTATGTGTGGTGGCAATGGTCAGTGTGCCTTCATTGACCAGATTAAAATCATCCGCAAGGCGTTTGATATTATCCGCATCGACCAACATGCGCTCGACAATACCGAGTAAGGATTGCCCAGGTTCAGTCAGACCAAGTAGACGCTTTCCTTTACGCACGAAAAGCTGTACCCCAAGCTCATCTTCCAAATCTTTGATGTGCTTACTCACCCCAGACTGTGAGGTGTAGAGGGCATTGGATGCCTCAGTCAGATTGTAGTTCTGACGTACCGTTTCTCGGATAATTCTTAATTGTTGAAAATTCACTCAATATCTCCGTGAATAATGCAAATTCGCATCATTACTTATCAAGACAAGATTTGCTGAAATTATAGATTCATTTACTTTTAAATGTTGAATTATTTCAGCAAATTAAGCGTCTTTAATTAGTTCAGTATAGCAACTTTACCAGTATAGTCAGAGAACTTTAATCCTGCTACTGCGTTAACCTCACTTGAAGTACTCTTTGTACACCTTCGTTCGGTTGCCTTGTATCAGAAATAAATTTCTTCGACTATCGTAATCTCAGCAATCGCTTATGCCGACTGCACCACATCAAAAATATGTAAATTCGTTGCTGCAATCCACACTGACTGTTGTGCTCGCAGTTGCAATTGACTCGCTTGTTCAGGAGTCAAACGGATTTCAATTAATCGTCCATCATTATCACGGAACTCCGCCAAAATCTCGCCTGCAATCCACAGCTCACGTTGGAAATGTGCCTGAATAGTATTCTGCTGTGGTGTGGTATGAATGTGCAATTCATTTGGTCGAGCAAAGGCAATCACTTGACCTTCAGCACGTGCCTGATGATTAGGCAGAATCAAATTGGACTGACCCAGTTGTAAGGTATTTTGCTTGACGTTGCCGTCAAAACGATTTGCCTGACCTAAGAAATCAAATACAAATGGACTGGCAGGAGAGTCATACACTTCACGTGGCGTACCGATTTGTTCGACTTGTCCATTATTCATCACCACGATTTGATCAGCAACTTCAAGTGCTTCCTCTTGGTCGTGCGTCACGAAGATTGAGGTAATGTGCAATTCATCGTGCAGATTACGCAACCAACGACGCAGTTCTTTACGCACTTTGGCATCCAGTGCGCCAAAAGGCTCATCAAGTAATAACACACGTGGTTCAAAGGCTAGGGCACGAGCAAGGGCAATACGTTGACGCTGACCACCTGAAAGCTGCGCAGGATAACGATCTGCCAAAAAGCCAAGTTGAACGAGGTCGAGCAATCGAGTGACTTTTTTCTTAATCTCCGCTTTGCTTGGACGTGTTTTACGAGGACGAACACGCAGACCAAAAGCGACATTATCAAACACAGTCATGTGACGAAATAAGGCGTAATGCTGAAAGACAAAACCCACTTGACGGTGACGCACATGCACATCAGTCGCATCTTGACCTTCCAGAAGTACATGACCTGAATCCGCCGATTCTAAGCCTGCGATGATGCGCAGTAGCGAGGTTTTACCACAGCCCGATGGACCAAGCAGGGCAACCAATTCGCCCTCTGGGAAGTCGAGGCTAATGTCCTGGAGTGCGTGGAAATTTCCAAAATGTTTATCGATGTTTTTTACTTGAATGCTCATGTCGAATTCCTAAAATTTGTGGTCATTAATTACGAATCAATTTAAGTCTAATGCTGTTTAGTCAAAGTAGTTTAATTTCGCTACAAGGCAACCGAGAGAAGGTGTACATGTCGTACATCGAGCGAGGTTAACGCCGTAGCGGATTTGAAATAATTTGACTAAATGTTTTCTTGGCGAAGCTCAACCCATGTCTTTATGATCAAAGTCACGATTGCAAGTAGGGCTAACAAGGTCGCTACGGCAAATGCTGCACTGTAGCTATATTCGTTGTAGAGAATCTCGACATGCAGTGGCAAGGTATTGGTTTCACCACGAATATGTCCCGACACCACTGATACCGCACCAAACTCACCCATTGCACGGGCATTACACAGAATCACACCGTAGAGCAGACCCCATTTGATATTGGGTAAGGTCACTTTCCAAAACGTCTGCCAACATGAAGCACCCAGTACAATCGCCGCTTCTTCTTCCTCTGTGCCTTGCGCTTCCATCAATGGAATTAGCTCACGCGCAACAAAAGGCACGGTGATAAATACAGTTGCAAGGATGATTGCTGGCACGGCATAGAGAATCGCTACATCACGATCTTGCAACCATTCGCCCCACCAACCTTGCGTACCGAACAGTAGAACGAGCATTAGACCTGCAATCACTGGTGATACCGAAAACGGCAAATCAATCAACGTGGTCAGAATAGATTTGCCTTTAAATCGAAACTTGGTTACCGCCCAAGCGGCTGCTACACCGAAGATCACATTCAGCGGTACAGCCACAGCAGCGGTGAGTAGGGTGAGTTTCACCGCAGATAAAGTATCAGGCTCAACCAATGCCGCAAAAAACACCGCACTGCCTTGACGGAAGGCTTCGACAAAGACCAAAACCAAAGGTAACATCAAGCAACTGATAAAGAATAAAAGGGCGATCCCGATCAAAACATAACGTACAGCGCTTGGCTCACGTGTCGCATCTTGCGATTGTAGGCGCAGTGCCAATACCGTTGAAGAATGATTGGCGTTCATGATACGGTTCTCCCTGTACGGCGACTTGACCAACCTTGTAACAGGTTAATAATCAATAAGAAAATAAATGAAATGACTAACATCACCACTGCAATCGTGGTTGCGCCTGCATAGTCATATTCCTCTAAGCGAGAAATAATCAGTAGCGGTGCAATTTCTGTTTGATAGGGTTGATTTCCTGCAATAAAAATCACCGAGCCATATTCACCAACACCACGTGCAAAGGCGAGGGCAAAACCAGTAAGTAATGCAGGCAGTAAAATCGGGAGAATGACTTTTGTAATCGTCTGCCAACGATTGGCACCTAAGGCACTGGCGGCTTCTTCAAGTTCAGTTTCCAAATCGGCAAGTACAGGCTGTACCGTACGCACCACAAAAGGAATCCCGATAAATACCAAAGCCAACGTAATCCCGATCGGTGTATAGGCGATCTCGATCCCAACTCGATCAAAATACTGACCAATCCAACCGTTCTGCGCATAAAGTGCGGTCAAGGCAATCCCTGCAACTGCTGTCGGCAATGCAAAAGGCAAATCAATCATGGCATCGACTAGACGCTTACCAAAAAACTGATAACGCACCAAACACCACGCCAAAATCAAACCAAAGACGAGGTTTAACGCTGCAGCAAATAAGGCTGTGGAAAAGCTCAGTTGTAAGGATTTCAGTACACGTTCTGAGCCTAAAATCTCCCAAAATCCATCCCATCCAATCCCTAGAGAATGGATAAACACCGCAGATAAGGGCAAAATCACGATTAAGGTCAAATACGTTAAGGTAATCCCAAGAGTTAAACCAAAACCTGCGATCACACGGGACTGTCGTGCCATAGGAACACCTAATTATTCAAAAAAACTAAAAACGCTCAAGAATTAAAAAACAAAAGTAAAAACCAAAAAAGAATGCGAACTAACCAGCCAAACTAAAACGTCTTTGCAACACGGTATTCTTTTGGAATAAAAATGGTTGCTGTTGCATCACCTGCAAATAATCAAGCAACTGCCACCATGCGCCATAACCTGATTCAACATTGATATGCCCTGCAAGCCCTTGATTGATATACGGCACATCCCACGCTTTGGCATAGGTGATGGCATCTTCAAAAGCCAGCCAAGGATCGTTTTCACTTAAGATCAATAAGGTCGGTAAATCGAGCGTATATTTCAAAAAGTCTTTCGCATAAGAGTCTGTTGCATAAGCGTCGTCTGTTAATGAATTATTGCTATTCACAACATCTGCAAAACCTGTTGTAGAAAACCGTGCAGGATTGGCAGGCGCAACAAGAATGACTTGTTCAACCCATTGTTTCAGCTGTGGATATTGATTCAATGCTGCAATGGTAGTTAAGCAACCAAAGCTGTGCGCTACGAGCTGAATTGGACGATGATATTGGCTGACATGCTGATAAAAGCGTTGCACCCAATGATTCAATACAGGCTTGTGCCAATCCTCTTGCACAACTCGAGAGGAGTCGCCCAGCTTATAGGCAAGCCATGACTGCCAATGATTGGCATCACTATCACCTACACCTGGAACGATGATGGTATGTAAATTATTTACCTTGCTCATCTGCGCCATCTCTTGGTTGATTTTCATTACAAAGTATCAAATTGCATTGTTTAAATTTGCCTATTAAAATTTGCATTACTTGCTGTTGTTGGCTTTAACGATTTGATCGAATCCGCCACCATTATCAAAGTGTTGCTTTTGCGTCTTTTCCCAACCGCCAAATTCTTTGTCGATAGTGACCAATTTCAACGGTTTAAAGACATTGCTGTACTTTTTCAGCACTGCTTGATTACGTGGACGATAGTAATTTTTCGCTGCAATCTCTTGTCCTGCAGGGGAATACAAATAGTTCAGATAGGCTTTGGCTAAGTGCTCATTGCCATTTTTCTTGGCATTCTTTTCAACGACTGCAACAGGTGGTTCAGCCAAGATGGACAGACTTGGGGTTACGATCTCAAACTTACCCGGTTGCTCACGAATCGCGAGATGTGCTTCATTTTCCCAAGCGATTAAAACATCGCCGATACCACGTTCAGCAAAAGTCGTGGTTGAACCACGTGCACCTGAATCCAGTACTTTGGTATTTTTATAAATCTGACGGACGAACTCTTGCGCCTTGGCATCGTTCCCACCTTTTTGATGCTTCGCCCAAGCCCACGCTGCGAGATAATTCCAACGTGCACCGCCCGAGGTTTTTGGATTTGGCGTGATGATTTCGACGCCATCTTTTACCAAATCCGCCCAATCTTGTAGACCTTTTGGATTGCCTTTACGCACCAAGAACACAATCGTTGAAGTATATGGCGTTGCATTATTTGGTAATTTTGACTGCCAGTTTGCAGGGAGTAATTTTGCCTTTTCAGCGATGACATCAATATCCGCCGCCAATGCCAAAGTCACCACGTCGGCATTCAAGCCATCAAGCACGGCACGGGCTTGCTTACCCGAACCGCCATGGGATTGTTCAAAATTAACATCTTGCTTGGTGCGATCTTTCCACCAGTCGCCAAAAGATTTGTTAAACTCGGTGTATAGCTCACGGGTCGGGTCATAAGACGCATTGAGAAAATCTTTAGCAAAAGTTGCACTACTTAAACCTAAAAGTGCGATGGCAATACCTGTTTTAATGTGGTTAAATTTCATGAATCTTCTCCAAAATATGAAAATTGAATGTGTGCAAAAGTTTTCGCTGTTTTCGATAAAGCAAGCATATGTAGTTTTCTAAAGCATAAAAAATAATTAAAAGCGCAATTCATATGAAAAAAAGTGATTTATAAGTTGTTTTAAAAATAGGAATAGTTTGAAATGATGCACGTATCGCCAAAGAACAACTGATTATGCTGATTCAAAAAAACACTCAAATCATCCCTGATAATGCACATCAACATATTGTTTCTATTGAAGATCGTGGATTTTTATATGGCGATGGCTGCTTTAGTACAGCACAGTATGGTCGAAGTGAAATTCAGCTTTGGCAAGGTCATCTTGCACGGTTTGAAAAGGCGATTCCTGCGCTTTGCTTGAATTGTGATATGAATCGAATAAATACAGATAAAGAAAAGTTCTTAAATCAAATATCAGCGCAATATGGCGAAAATGCACACGGCACAATCAAAATTCTCATCAGTCGAGGGCAGGGACAGCGTGGCTATGCACCACCTGATCAAGCAGCGGATCTGTATTTTTACTTTTATCCAAAATCAGAAAATTCGAATTCTAGCGAAATTCCAAGTTTAGAAAAAGTAGGATTGATGGATCAAGCCTTATCTACGCCAATGCAACAACTGCGTGGCATTAAAAGTCTGAATCGACTTGAGCAAGTGTTATTGAAACATCACGCTGATCAACAGACTTGGCAAGAAGCGCTATGCTTTGATCAAAATGATCATTTGGTGGAGGGCATTTCGAGTAATTGTTTTGTCTATCTCGATGGGCAGTGGCATACGCCAGATTTGGCGTTAGCGGGGATTGATGGTGTGATGCGTCAAGAGCTTTTATCTCGGATGCAACACTTTCAAATTGCACATCAAATCCGTAAAATTAAGCGTTCAGAATTGGCATCGGTTCAGGCGATTTTTTTCTGCAATAGCTTACACGCAATGCGGATCGCTCAAACTTTGATTGATGAAAATGCTGAACAACGACTTGATCAAAACATTTGTCAAACTGTGTTTCAGCAGTTGCAATTATCCGATTTGAGTTAAGGTGTTCACGCTTTCATTACAGCACTCTGCTTGAATATGAGCGGTAAAGAAGTTTAAATCTTCACATTATTTTATTAAGTATTTTTTATGGCAAAGCAAACGCAACGAAAGTCGTCAACTTCGAAAAAATCTGCAAAACAGAAACCTAAGTTTTTTAATCGAAAATTTCCAAAACTCATCGCTGCGGTTTTTGTAATTGGATTGCTATGCTGTGCATATGTTTTATCACAAAGTCTTTGGAAAGATTATCCTACGGATAAAAAAGTACAGATGCTGTCAATCGAAAAAGGGCAGACCTATTCCAAATTTATTGACCAATTGGCTCAGAACGATCAAGTTAAATTTCCAATCGTACTGAAACTTTATCAACGCCTTGTCATTAACGATACGATGAAAGCAGGCGTGTATGAAGTGAATCAAGGTGATTCGATTGCCTCGGTTTTAAGCATGGTAAGTAATGCTGAAAATGCACAAATGAGCCGTATTTTGGTGATCGAAGGGACGACATTTAAGCAACTAAAACAGCAACTAAAGAATAATCCATATGTTAAAAACACTTTGCTTGATCATTCGGATGCGGAAATTTTAAAAGCCATTGGTGCAACCGAATCCCACCCAGAAGGCTTATTTGCGCCTGATACCTATTTTTATGCCAAAGGCGAAACGGACATCACGATTCTGAGAGATTTGTATCAACGGCAGCAGAAAATTTTGGCAGAAGAATGGGCAAAGCGTAGTGCAGATTTACCTTATGACAATGCTTATGAAGCGCTCATCATGGCTTCCATCGTAGAGAAAGAAACTTCGATTGATGCGGAACTTGAGCAAGTGTCAGGTGTCTTTGTGCGTCGTTTGAATATCGGTATGCGCCTGCAAACTGACCCAACTGTGATTTATGGCATGGGCGATCGCTACAAGGGCAATATTCGTCGCAGTGATTTAACCACGCCAACGCCATATAATACCTATACCATCAATGGCTTACCGCCGACGCCGATAGCCTTGCCGAGTCAAAAGTCGATTCATGCAGCCTTGCATCCTGATGATAGCAAAGCAATTTATTTTGTGGCGACAGGTGATGGTGGGCATAAATTTAGCAATACATTAGCTGAGCATAATCAAGCGGTGAAAGATTATCTAGCGCAACTTCGTAAGAATCGTAGTGAATGATTAGAATAAGGAATAACGATGTTTATCAGTTTTGAAGGGACGGAAGGTGTTGGTAAAAGCACACTGATTGCCAGTTTAAATCAGGCTTTAAGTGCTGAACATGATGTGGTATTGACCCGTGAACCAGGTGGAACACCGCTTGCAGAGCAGATTCGTGAATTGCTTTTAGCACCACAGCAAGATGCGACTCAGCAAGAACAGATGAGTCATGCGACAGAATTACTCCTCATCTATGCAGCACGTGCGCAACATCTAGATCAAGTAATTTTACCTGCATTGTCTGAAAATAAAATCGTGCTATGTGATCGTTTTGTCGATGCCAGTGTTGCTTATCAACACGGCGGGCGAGGTATGGATAAATCGCAAATTGATCTCTTAACCGATACTTTTGTGGCAAAAATGCCTGATGTGACTTTTTGGCTTGATTTGCCTGTAGAGCAAGGCATGCAACGTGCGAAGAATCGTGGTGCGCTAGATCGGTTTGAACAAGAAAAAACGGAATTTTTTCAACGCATTCAAGCAAGCTATCGCCAATTGGCTGAACAAAATCCACAACGCATTATCCGCCTTGATGCATCTCAAAGTGCAGAACAGCTTTTTGAAGAGGCTTTATCCATTATTCAAGAAAACATGAAAGCTTAGGTCAATCCTTTCAATCAAATCTTATAAACAACAATAAAGCCAGTGACCATCGGCTAAGATCACTAGCTTTGCTCTGGAGGAATAACCACATTATTTTTGTTTTTCGTTATGGAAAAAGTATAGCAATCAATTTTGCCAATCAAATTAGCAAAACATATCAAAACTAAAATAAACGTTAAGAATTTATTATAAACGTACGCTTCATAATATTTGCTTCTTGCAATATTTGTCTTATGAGTAGTTGTTTAGATTATTGTTTTAAAAATAATTATTTGTTCAGGGCTTTTGTTGATTTGATGAGAAGCCTAATCAAATATTCTCTTATTATTGGCAAAAATTGACATTGATTTGGTCGTCAAATGTCAATTATTGTTTTAGTGCTAAACCTGTGAATTGGGTGTAGTCATCTCGCATTGGACACTTTACAATAAGCCACTTTTTTGAAGTTAGGCACATTCATGTTTAAAATTTTTTTTACAGATCAGCAAAAGTCGATCAAATTTACGGACTATCCTAGCAACGATCCTGTAAAGTTTATGATGAATTTTAAGAAAATTTTTCCAAGCACCATGGATTTGCTATTGCCTGTTTTACCTGATGACACAGATCAGATTGACACCATTACTTGGGAAAGTACGCAGTCTGATTTTGAGATGTTTAAACGGCTCATTCAGGAGTGGGCTACTATTGAGCTGCGTCTAACAGCCCTGACAAAACTGAAAAATCGTGAATCTGCCAACCAACTGGTCAAGCAAGCGCAACAAGCGCGTAAAAAACATCAGCAACAGCAAGATCGACACGACGCATTACACGGTGACTTCGTGTTTCTATTGGCGTTACACAGTTATTTGGACACGGAGCTCGTTGAAATTGGAGCAAAATTTTATTTGCCAACACTTCGCAATGACTGGAAAAATGACGTACCTAAAGCAGTTTTAATGTTGTCATTTTGAGCAATATGTACTTCATCGCTACATTTGCTGACATAGATAATTCTTTTAAAATATATATTAACAATTTGAAAATAAACCGCTGTCAATTGACACACACCTTACAAGAGGGTTTGTTAGTATAGTTTGCATAAGTTGATGATCTGTTTAGTGCTTTTTCAGTTTTTGCAATTTTGGATTTGTGATAGATACGCTGAATTTGCACTGAATATATCAAAAATTTTTAAATTAAATTTTTTTGATTAGAGGAAGAGAAATCACATGGCAAACACCAATCAAATCGGTCTTGAAAAAAAAGACATGACAGAAGTTATTAAAAAATTAAATAACCTTTTATCTAGCTATCATATTTTTTATATTAACGTGCGTGGTTATCACTGGAATGTGAAAGGCGAGCATTTTTTCTCTCTGCATGAAAAATTTGAAGAGCTTTATACAGACTTACAGCTTCAAATTGATGAGATTGCAGAACGTATTTTGACACTTGGCGGTGTGCCACTTCATGCGTATTCAGATTTCTCTGAAAATGCATCGATCAAAGAAGATAAAAATGTTCACGATGGCAAAGCATGTGTGAAAGGCTTAGTGTCTGGCTTGCAAGCTTTGATCGAAGAGCAACGTATTGTTGCCGAAGCTGCAGAAGATGTGGACGATCAAGGATCAGCCGATCTTGTGACTGAATATGTTCAAGAGCAAGAAAAATTAGTTTGGATGTACACTGCATTCTTAGGTTAATTTTTCAAAAATTTAAATCACTTAGATCTTAAATTTTCTAGTTAGATATTTTAGATATCTTGGAAAGCATCACATCAGTGGTGCTTTTTATTGTGATGTTTTGAAATATCAAAATAAAAAACCAATCAACTCAGCTTCAAAAGTTGATTGGTTTTAATCTCGTTTTAGTTTTGTCTGCGCTCTCATCCTTTGGATTGTTGTCAATCCTTCGGTTTAATCGATTCTTATTTTTATGCGTTAATTTATTTACTCATGATCTTAGATCAGAAGTTATTGTTCTCATGTTGTGAGGCCAATTTTAGGCAGACAACTTGACGATTTGATGACAACAACAATTATTTTATAGCACTTTTTTAAATAGAAATTTTAAAATCTTTAGCGTCTTTTTTCTCTTATGATTTTTCAAGCTTTTGTACATAATGTCCTTGATGAATCGAAATCTTTCGAGTCCCGATTTTTGCACCAGTCTGTTGATCGATGACCACTGGCTCAATCATCGTACCTTGCTGATCATCGTAGAACTGATGCATCAGGTCAGGATTTTGATGCGGTACATGTTTACTTCCCCAATCGGCAATCACAAAAAGAATCGGTAAAAAATCTCGTCCTGCTTGAGTGAGTAAATATTCTTCACGGGGTGGATTTTCTGAATAGCGACGTTTTGTCAACAAACCATTTTCCACCAAATCATTGAGGCGTTTGGTAAGCATCGTCGGGGCAATGTTCAAACGCTTACGAAATTGATCGAAACGTGTAAATCCTGCATGCGCATCACGCAAGATCAAGATACTCCAGGTGTCACCAAAGACAGATAGACTGCGTGCAACAGGGCAGGTGTCATTCACGATTTTTTTGCTCATAGTCAGATGCTCGTCTTTTTTAATTGATCATTTACTACTTAAAAGATAGTAACACGATTTAAGATCAAGCTCTATGCATGTCTTTTCGAGAAAGATTTTGAGCACTTTATATTTAAGCAGTCGTTTAAAACACGGCGTGATAAATCGCTAAAGCATCGGCTTCGCTGAGCTCACGTTGGTTATTTTGCAATAATCGGGTTTGCAACATCGCATCGTGCGCAAGTGTATCTAATAAATCTTCGGCAATATCCAGTTCAGAAAGTTTTAATTTCAAACCACTTTGTGCACAGATGTTTTGCATGTGATTGATAAATTGTTGGCAAAGTTCAGGTGTTGTGCCTTTGGCATTTGGAATGATTGCCAGCATAAGTTCTGCATACAGTGTTTCTGTCACTGGCGCATTAAATTTTAAAATTTCACATAAGACGAGGGCGTTGCTATGCCCATGAGAGAGATGACAATGTCCGCCGAGTGGATAAGCGAGTGCATGAACAGCAGCAACTGGTGCGTTGGCAAAAGCCTGACCTGCAAGCATTGCACCGAAAAGCATATCTTGACGTGCTACTAAATTTTGTGGTGACTTGAGTGCAATCGGTAGTGATTGATCAAGTAATTTTAATGCTTGGATTGCAAGCAAGTCAGAATATGAATTTTTCTTATGTTTTGAGGTGTAAGCTTCGATGGCATGGACCATTGCATCGATACCTGTTGCTGCGGTGATGTGCGTAGGGAGATTCACTGTGAGCTTTGCATCAAGTATCGCAGTATCTGCATAAAGAATTGGTGACACCACACCAGATTTTGTGGTTTCTCCAGTGGTGACGATGGCGATCGGTGTGACTTCAGAGCCTGTGCCTGCGGTGGTTGGAATTTGGATCAATGGCAGGCGAGGTGCTTGGACTTGATCGACACCATACATCGAATGCAAGGGTTGCGTTTGGTTTGGGTGGGCAAGCACAGCAATCAGCTTGGCGACATCCATGGCACTACCACCACCTAAGCCGATCACACCATCGACTTGAGATTGTTTGGCAAAATCGACTGCTGAGAGTACTACATGATCAGGCGGATCAGCTTGCACATCGGTATATAGTTGATGATCGATTTGCAGTTGATCAGTGACTTGTTTGGCGATGCCTTGCGTGACTAATCCTTGATCGGTAACGACTAAAACATTCTGTATTTTGAGTTTTAAACATTCCTCATTAAGATGCGTCAAGCTATCAATCCCAACGATAAAATTTGAAACTGATTCAAAAACAAATCCTGACATGCTTTATCCTAAATCTTATGTATACTCCGTGTTGTCGCTAATGTAGCATGTGAAATCGTTACATTCTAGTTGAACATCAGGCTAAAACTTGGATTCTTATGTCGAACACAGCAGATCAAAACTTTAATAAACGACAAGATCAAACATTGCAGACTTCACAGCCTTACAAAGTGCTGTGCGTGTGTTTGGGAAATATTTGTCGCTCACCCACCGCAGAAGTGATTTTGCAACAGCAAGCTCGATGTGCAGGATTAAATATTCAAGTTGATTCGGCAGGCACCAGTAATTATCATCCAAACAAAACACCTGATTCACGCAGTCAACGTCATGCACTTGCACATGGTTATGATTTGAGTGGTTTGCGAGCAAGACAACTACAATTGGCTGATTTTCAGAATTTTGATCTCATCTTGGCAATGGATCATGAGAATTATGCTGATATTCTGAAATTGAAAGCGCAATTAGGTCAAGTCAATTCAAAAGTTGCGATGATGAGTGAACATGATGCAAGCTATCCAAAGCAATCTTTACCTGATCCATACTACGGTGGTGCAGATGGATTTGAGCGAGTGATTGCACAGTGTGAGTCAAGCAGTCGGGCGTGGGTGAAATATTGGCAATCGCAAAATATCGGCTAATATACGATTTGTATTGCAGACATTAAACTTCATAGAACATCATTTGGAAAATACGTGATAGCTACACACAACAAGATCAATCAAAACATACAGCACAATGTTGATTTAAGCCCACACAATACACTGGCGTTACAGTCGCAAAGTAGTCATTACTTTGCAATGACTGATATTAATCAAATCGAAGCGATTGTTGAGTTTGCAGAATCGGAAAAACTATCTATTTTCATTTTGTCTGGAGGTAGTAATATTGTGCTGCCTGCACAGATGCAGACCTTAACTGTGCATGTGCAAAACATGGGTAAAGAAATTGTTGAAGATAATGAAAATGCAGTGCTACTCAAAGTTCAAGCAGGTGAAAATTGGCACGAATTTGTAAAATGGTGTTGTGAAAATGGCTATCATGGACTCGAAAATTTAGCATTGATTCCAGGTTGTGTTGGCGCATCGCCGATTCAAAATATTGGCGCCTATGGCGTTGAAGTCGGCGAGTTTATAGAACAAATTTTTGCCTATGACTTAGTGCAAAAATGCCATGTCATTTTCCACGCAGATGAGTGCCAATTTGCTTATCGAGATAGTCTGTTTAAACGCAATGCAGGGCGATATATCGTTTATGCGGTCAGTTTTCGACTATTAAAAAAAGCAGAACTGAAACTAAATTATGCTGATGTGGGACAGCGAGTTGGTGATGCGCCAACACCAAAAAAATTATTTGATGCGATTGTAGCGATTCGCCAAGCGAAACTCCCTGATCCAAAAGAATTTCCAAATACAGGCAGTTTTTTTAAAAATCCAGTTTTGGATGCAACACAGTTTGCCGAGTTTATTAAGAAGCACCCGAATGCCCCACATTATAAATTAGCAGATCAAGTTGATACATCGATCAAAGTCGCAGCGGGTTGGCTCATTGAGCAAGCAGGTTGGAAGGGGAAACGGCTTGGTTCGGTGGGTATGTTTGAGCGTCAGGCATTGGTTCTAGTGAATTATGCAATTGCCGATCAACAGGATGTAAAGAACACTTATCAACACATTCAACACGATATCTATCAAAAATTTGCTATTCGTCTTGAGCCTGAACCCGTATTATTGGGTGAAGATGGTACAATCCAAGCACATAATCAATGATTGATTTGCATGAAACCTTTTGAAACACGATAAATAGGAATCTATGGTAAAACTAGCGAAGCTAAAAAGTATGATGTATTGGGTGATTGGTTTGTCGGTCATCCTCATTTTGCTTATTGCTTTTGTTTATAGCCCATATTATGCCAAAAGTGGCTTGTGGCTGTTGGATCGCTTTGTTAGTCAAGAAGTTGATCCAGTGGCAGCTGAAAGCCAAAAGAACGGACAGCTCAGTGCTGAAAATGAGCTTGAGCCTGGTTCGAAAGAGTGGGTGGCACGACAAGCCTATCTTGCCGAAGTGAATCAAAGCTTAGATCAGAATGATGCGTCCAAGTTTTTGCAATTACAGCAACGCTATAACTTATTGTTGAAAATGATTGCAGAGCAAAAACAAGATGAACTGAACTACCAACTTCAAGTTTTTTCTGACAACGAGTTTAAAGCCAATATAGCACAAGATCAGAATCAGGCTTCCGCTTTGAATAATATTGAAAATAGCGTAGATGATGAAAGCGAAGTAGAAATAGATATTGAAGCTTTGTTTGAAGATGTCATTAGTGATGAAAATCAACCATTGTTTGAGCAGTATCGTCAATTTTTAACGGATACTTCTACCAAAATTCAACTTGAAAACACTTCGTCTGAAGCCACACAAGTTCAAGCACCATTTATTTTTCAACGCCCTGCACATCAGCCACATGCTATCGTGATTCTCGGTGGTGGCTTGACCAGTGGTGAGAAGAAAGGTGAAATTGTCGTTAATGCGTATACCAAAAAGCGATTAGAACAAGCTGTGGAAGTCTATCAAAGCCACAATCTGCCGATTGTACTCAGTGGTGTGGAAGCACCTTATATGCAGAAGTGGCTCGAACAACATCAAATTCATGCACAATTCTTAGAAAATCGTAGTATGAATACCTGTGAAAATACCCGATTCAGCTCATTATTATTACAAAAGCAGGGTGGTGCGCCGACCGTGTTTTTAGTGACCGATGCTTATCATATGGCGAGAGCAAAGCGATTGTTTGCGATCAATGGTATTGCGACAATTCCTGTGATTGCACCATTGCCAAATACGTTGACTGAGTGGCAACCAAGCAAACAAAATCTAATGCACAGTCGCCGTGCAACCTATGAAATCCTTGCCACCATGCGTGATGTATGGTTTGGTGAAAGTAACTGCCGAGAGATTCCTTAATTATGGCGAATATCCCATTTATGAATCCTGCGTTACTCAGCGCAACTGATTTACCGATTCCCGATCCGATCGAAACGCCAAAGGCACTGAATCATTTGGATTTGTCTGAGCCAACTTTGCTCAACCCAATGCTTGAGGGTTATCAACGGCTTTATGCACTTGATCAACTGAATAGCTATCATTGGCAAGGTGTGGTTGAAGTTGATCAATATCGTATTCATGTTCAAATTTATGAACCAAAATTTGCTGAAGATGAACAAGGCGAAGTGAAAGGCTCTGTCTGGTTGGTACATGGTTATCTTGAACACAGCGGGATTTATCAACCAATTATCAAAGAAATTTTGGAGCAAGGCTTTAGCGTACTTGCCTTTGATTTGCCAGGTCATGGACTGAGTAACGGCACAGTAGCGGGTATTGAAGATTTTGATGATTATCAAAAAGTGCTACATGGTATTGCTGAAGTCGTTGACGATGCAAAATCTTTACCTAAGCCCTGGCATGGCATTGGACAAAGTACGGGCGGTGCGATTTGGATGCACCATTTATTGGAATATGCTGAAAATCGACAGCAACCTTTAGTCGATCGCGTATTGTTGTTATCACCTCTGATACGCCCTGCAAAAAGTTCTTGGTGGCACAACTCGGTTGGGTTGGGTATTGTGCGACGCATTCGGCGCCAAGTGCCTCGAAAGTTTAAACGTAATAACCATAATCCTGAATTTCTACGTTTTGTTCGATTACAAGATCCTTTGCAACCTCGTGCGATGAGTATGGATTGGATATTGGCATTGTCAAAGTGGATGCCTCTGATGGAAGCACGACCACCGTGTCGTATTCCTGTTTGGCTGGCGCAAGGTGCGCTCGATCAAACGGTGGATTGGCGTTATAACCATGAATTTATTCGTCGAAAATTTCGTTTGCAGACTTCATTGATTTTGGAAGAAGGTTCGCATCAGTTGATCAATGAGCGTGAAGATATTCGTGCTGCGCTAACAGGATTAATCCCTGCATTTTTGCATGCCAAATATAAGCGTCAATACTATTAAAAGCTCTTTGTAATAACTGATTGGAAAATGCGTAACTAAAATACGCTGAAGAGATTTGAGAAAAATGCTTGATCAAAGACAATTAAACATTTCCATCATCGGCACAGGGCGGGTTGCAACCCATCTTGCACAACATTTGTATCAGACCAATCAAAAAATTCGGTACATCTTTAATCGGAGTTTGCAAAAAGCACAGGCTTTAGCAAATCAAGTGAATACAAATGGTATTGATGATCTAGCACAAATTGGCGATTCAGATATTGTTTTGATTTGCGTCAGTGATTCAGCTATTACAGAAATTGCTCAACAACTTTCCCAAAACCAATATCAAGGCTTAGTTGCGCATACTTCTGGAAGTACAGCACTTCAAGTGTTAACTGATTTTGGAATAAATTCAGGCGTGTTTTATCCATTACAAACATTTAGTTTTGATCAAAAGATTGATTGGCAAAACACACCGATCTTTATTGAAGCTAAGTCATTGGATGCTTTGCAAAAATTAGAAACCTTAGCTAAAAACTTTAGCTCGAAAATTTATCAATACAATTCTGAACAGCGTTTGTCGTTGCATCTTGCGGCAGTATTTGCCTGCAACTTTAGTAATTATTGTTTTGACATTGCACAGCAAATATTGAATGAAAAGCATGTTGATGTGGATTTGTTATTGCCATTGATCGATGCAACCACTGCAAAGTTAAAACATGGTCGAGCCGTACAAAACCAAACAGGACCTGCTGTGCGTCATGACCAGCACATCTTAGAGATGCATCAGCAGATGTTAAGCGATCGACATGATTGGCAAACGCTTTATCTTATGATGAGTCAGGGCATTCAACGGCGCGCAGAGTAACTGCATGAAATAGATATCTTATTTGAATAAATAATAATGATAAATTGACCAACATCATTGCTTTATCAAAGATCAGGTGCTAGTTTTTTAAAACTACAAAAAAGTGAGTCGAAAAATGACCTATAAAGATGAAACATTAGCGATACATGCAGGCTACCAACCCGAACCGACCACCAAATCAGTGGCTGTGCCGATCTACCAAACTACTTCTTATGCATTTGATAATACCCAGCATGGGGCAGATTTATTTGATCTCAAAGTGCAGGGCAATATTTATACACGGATTATGAACCCAACCACGGCAGTGCTTGAGCAACGCATCGCAGCATTGGAAGGTGGAATCGGTGCGCTTGCCGTAGCTTCAGGCATGTCCGCCATTACTTATGCGATTCAAACCATTGCAGAAGCAGGGGATAATATCGCATCCGTATCAACGCTATACGGCGGCACATATAATCTGTTTGCTCATACATTACCCAAACAAGGCATCGAAGTACGTTTCTTCGACTACCAACAACCTGATGCATTAAACGATTTAATCGATGAAAAAACGAAATTGATCTTTGTCGAATCAATTGGCAATCCATTGGGAAATATTATTGATTTAGAGCGAATTTCAGAGATTGCACATGCGCATGGCATCCCTGTGATTGTCGATAATACCGTCGCGACACCTGCATTACTCAAGCCTTTTGCCTACGGCGCTGATATCGTCATCCATTCATTAACTAAATATATCGGCGGACATGGCAATAGCATAGGCGGTGCAATCGTCGACAGTGGTAAATTTCCGTGGGGGAAATATCCAGAGCGATTTAAAGTATTGAACACCCCTGACCCAAGCTATCACGGTGTGAATTACGTCGAAGCCATAGGTGATGCTGCGTATATTGCACGTGCACGGGTTGTCCCACTTCGTAATACAGGTGCAGCAATTAGTCCGCTCAGCGTTTTTTTGATTTTGCAAGGATTGGAAACGTTAAACATACGCATGGAAAGACATACTGAGAACGCACAAAAAATTGCCGAATATTTAAAACAACATCCTAAAGTCAAATGGGTAAATTACGCAGGGCTAAAAGACCATCCACAACATCACTTGGCACAGAAATACCTAAAAGGCAAACCATCGGCAATTTTATCGTTTGGTGTGCAAGATGGACGTGAAGGTGGCACACGATTTATTGATGCATTAAATCTCTTTACACGCTTGGTGAACATTGGAGATGCCAAAAGTTTGGCATGCCACCCAGCAACTACAACCCATCGACAGCTTAATGAAGATGAATTGAAAACTGCTGGTGTTAGTAGTGACATGGTACGTTTATCGATCGGGATAGAACATATTGATGATCTCATAGCAGATCTCGAACAGGCCCTCGACCAAGTTTAGTTCAATCAAGCTAGAATAAATGCAATGTGATCCAGCCATCAAATTCAAAGCGTTTGATGGCGTGTAAAAAATTCGCACTGAGGAAATGTTTCAAAATAAAGTGAGACGGTTCTATTCGAGGGCGTTAGGCAAGTCAATCAAAAGATTTCGCTCAATAGACAGGCAAAATTTGATAAAAAAGAATAAATCCGCCTAAAAAACGTGCACCTGTCATATAGATCAAAGAAAAGGGGTTGCGTTGGTAGGGAAATGCTGTAGAATGCGCACCTATCGGCGGATGGTTAGATAAAAACTTATTGATAAACAAGGGCTTGGCTAAAATGGTTGGGTTTTAAGTTTAAAAAATGAGTTTTAAAAAATATCTAAATATCCAGTTGACTTTTTAGAGATAGAGAGTAATATAGCCGACCTA
>LULM01000002.1_pt1 | contig 80696 bp, 61 predicted proteins | sample 728151 | NCBI WGS metagenome assembly LULM01 (sample SAMN03860289, study PRJNA289734) | marine metagenome | biome: seawater column; feature: ocean; material: water; isolation source: Red Sea water column Station 149 - depth 200m | place: Saudi Arabia: Red Sea | collected 2011-10-15 | depth 200 m
AAACGATGGTTTGAATCAGTCGTATGCTTGTATTTACGTGCAATCCTGCTACGTAAACCAAGCTTTTTAAGCATTCTTCCAACGGTTCGTTCGCTCATGTTGTAACCTAAATCATGCATGTCATGTACTAATGAAGGTGCACCCAATCGTGCATGATGCTGCCAATATACGGCTTTTAAGTCATTATATTTCTGTGCCGTATTGGCTTGACGTTTTCGCCAGGCATAATAGCCTGAAGTGCTGACACCTAGGTATTTACAGGCAGAAGATACGGTGACTTCATTCATATCTAGATCTTGAATTACCGTGTACTTTTCTTGGCATGATCTGTTAGAAAGTACACATGCGCTTTTTTTAAGATGTCATTGGCTTCCTTGAGCTGTTTGACTTCTTTCTCTAATTCCACGATCCGCTGTTGTTCTGGTGAAAGTTGACGTTTGCTTGAACCTGCCGGATTGGTTTCACGAATCCATTTATCTAATGTTGAATAACCCACACCTAATTTCTGGGCGATTGCAGCTACAGACTCGTGTGAGTTTGAAAGTGCATAATCAATCGCTTGCTGTTTAAATTCGGGACTAAAACGTTTAGCCATTTCTTGAATCTCCAAAGATTAAAGTTACGTTATCTTTAGAGGGACGTGCTGTCCATTATTTTGGCTAGGATCAACGGTTCTCTCTACGCCTGTAGAGGTGTTTCTAAAACGCCTTGTCTTTCATTACGCTTTTAAAAGTTCATGATGCAACTTTGACTTTGGTCGGTCGGAAGCAGAATGCTAGCTCATCTTGCTTCCTTCCAATAAATTATTCTCTGTTGCACTTCATTTGAGAATCTAAGTTATTAAACAGCATTGGATAGCTGCGTCGTAATATTTTCTCGATTAATGAGATCTCAGTTACCTGAGGTCTTATTTGCTATATGGTAAATTTTAGATGTTAGCTTCTTCATTCAGAAATTATATTGCTAATGTGGCTAAATAATAGGTCTGTACAGCAAAGTCGTTTGTAAAAAAAATCTTAAGTACTTAATAAATAAACCGCCCGAAAGTCATTTTAACAGTAGAAAAATGCAGTCCAAAATTTTTAGATAAATTGGGTTAAAATGGCTAAAAATGACGTACAAATAAAAAAGCCTCCTGATTAGGAAGCCTTTATATACATGGGTTATAGCCGTTTTACACCGATTTGGTGCTTATTAAAACTACCACCCTGTTCGGGTTATGAGCGACGAGCTACCAGACTGCTCCATCCCGCATCAACCATTCTGCTTGCATACACCAAACTTTTACCACCAGATCAAAACCTAGAAGAAAGAGAAGCTTGGTGCGGAAGGGGGGACTTGAACCCCCACGCCCGAAAGCACTACCACCTCAAGGTAGCGTGTCTACCAATTCCACCACCACCGCAAGCAGGCGTGCATGATAGACCTTTCTTTCTCAAAAGAAAAGCCTAATTTCGCTTAATTACGGATTTGTCGTCGTGTTTGATGAAGTTTCAGGCGCTTCTGATGCAGAAGACTCAGATGCTGTCGTAGTAGTAGAAGTTGTTACTGGTGCAGTTGTCGAACTTGATGTCGGTGTTACTGGTGGCGTCGTTGTTTGTTCAACTGCTTCGCCTGGCAACACATTCACACTTTGGGTTTGCTTTTTAGCATAAACCGCCAATGTCAAACTGGTGATAAAAAACAGTGCGGTTAAAATCGCTGTCAGCCGGGTCATAAAGTTACCCGAACCTGATGCACCGAAGACTGTTGCCGCACCGCCACCACCAAATGATGCACCCGCATCAGCACCTTTCCCATGCTGTACCAAGATCAATCCAATCATTAATATCGCCAAAAGAATATGCACGACAAGGACGAAGCTATACATAGATATACCTAAAATTGATTCAATAAATGATTAAATGGTTGACTCAAGCGCAGATTGCGAAAATGCATCAATAATTGCCATAAAACTATTTGCTTCTAATGAAGCACCACCGACTAATGCACCATCAATATCTCGGCAGGTTGCTAACTGTACAGCATTTTCAGGCTTTACACTACCACCGTAAAGCAAACTGATCTGATCCGCTTCAGCGGTATGTTCTTTCAAATAAGCTCGAATCGTCGCATGCATCTGCTGTGCATCTTCAGGCGAAGCCGTTTTCCCCGTCCCAATCGCCCAAATCGGCTCATAAGCAATGATGACGTGTTGCCAATCATCTTCAGTCAAAACCACATTTAAATCATTGAGCTGATCTATTACGATTTGCTCTGCCTGACCTGACTCACGTTGCTCAAGACTTTCACCCACGCAGTAAATCACTTGTAGATTAGACTGTCGGCTTTGTTTGATTTTTTCTTGCAATATCGAAGCATCATCACCAAACAACTCACGACGCTCTGAATGCCCAATGATAACTGCATTGACCGCCATGTTTTGCAATAGATGTGCGCTGACTTCGCCAGTGTAAGCACCAAAGCCTGAAACTGTCGATACATCTTGCGCAACGATGGAGAGTTGTTCCGCACGCTCAATAAACGCACCAAGATATGGCGCAGGCGGTGCAATCGCAACCTGACACGAGCTTTTTATCTCGCTGAGTTGCGTTTGGATCGTTTCGAATAATGTTTTGGCATCGATAAAACTCGGATTCAATTTCCAGTTTCCAATTACCCATTGCTGACGCATGTCAATCTACTCAAATTTTAAAATCGCATAATTTTATACGTTTTTCAGCACAATGATAAGTCAGATCATCATATTGTCATCATTTCTGATTAAGGCATGTCATTTTAGTTTTTGATAATATCGTTTTTTATTGGACGGTTGTGAATTTGTGATATATTGTTAAGTTAGAAAAAACTGCAAAACATAATGAACGATATGGATGAGTTGAATTGATATTATGCTAGCAACGAGTCAAGCACCAACCTTTACAGGTTTTATCAAACGCTTAGTCGCTGATGGGGTGATCAGCACAGAGTCGATGCAAAAGGCACAAGACCAAGCGAAAAGAAATAAACAACCACTGACATTTGTGTTAGTGGATGAATTCAATGTTTCCAGCTTAAAGATTGCCACGGCAATTTCTGAAGAATTTGCTGAGCCTATCTTTGACCTAGATGCGTTTGATGCAGCCGTTTTACCCAAAGATATTGTTGGTGAAAAGCTCGTTGTACAACATCAAATTATTCCACTTGTTCAACGTGGTGGTACACTTTTTGTCGCAACCAGCGACCCAACCCGCATCGAAGCAATGGAAGCGATCCGCTTCAACAGCAAACTCAACTTACACAGTGTCATTGTTGAACAGCAAAAGCTGACGAAATTCATTGCAACACACTTTCAAGAAGAAGAAAATTTCGATTTTGGCGATGATGATTTTGAACTTGAGGTGGCTGAGGACACCAACCTTGATGAATCTGATGATGAATCCACTCAAGATGAAGCGCCGATTGTTAAATATGTCAACAAACTCTTAGTTGACGCCATTCGCATGGGTGCATCGGATTTGCACTTTGAGCCGTATGAAAAAATGTACCGAGTACGCTATCGTGTAGATGGCGTTTTGCGTGAAATTGCGCGCCCACCAACACAGCTTGCTACACGCTTGGCCTCTCGTTTAAAAGTCATGTCGCAAATGGATATTTCTGAAAAACGTGTTCCACAAGATGGTCGTATCAAACTCAAACTATCAAAAACCAAAGCTATTGACTTTCGTGTCAACTCTCTACCAACACTATTTGGTGAGAAAATCGTCCTCCGTATTCTTGATCCATCAAGTGCGATGCTCGGTATTGACGCACTCGGCTATGAGCCTGATCAAAAAGCGTTATTTATTGAAGCCTTAGAAAAACCGCAAGGCATGTTGTTGATCACAGGTCCAACAGGCTCGGGTAAAACAGTTTCTTTATATACAGGTCTAAACATCCTCAATACCGAAGATTCGAATATTTCGACCGCAGAAGATCCCGTCGAGATTAACTTACAAGGTATTAATCAGGTCAACGTCAACAATAAAGTGGGGCTTACCTTCTCTGCAGCACTCAAGTCATTCCTGCGTCAAGATCCTGACATTATCATGGTCGGTGAGATTCGAGACCTCGAAACCGCAGAAATTGCGATTAAAGCAGCGCAAACAGGTCATATGGTGATGTCAACATTACACACTAATAGCGCACCGGAAACTTTGACTCGTTTACGCAACATGGGTGTACCATCATTTAATATTGCCACATCAGTGAATCTTGTGATCGCACAGCGTCTTGCTCGACGATTATGCAGTCAATGTAAGAAGCCTGCCGATATTCCAAAGCCAAGCTTATTGGAGATGGGCTTTACCCAAGCTGATCTTGAAAATCCTGAATTCCAACTGTTTGACGCGGTAGGTTGCCCTGAATGTCGTGAGGGTTATAAAGGTCGTGTGGGGATATATGAGGTCATGAAAGTCAATGCAGATATTTCGAGAATTATCATGGAAGATGGCAATGCTTTGGAAATTGCTGATGCCTCAGCAAAAGCAGGATTTAAAAATTTACGTCGTTCTGGCTTGTTAAAAGTCATGCAGGGGATTACCACTTTACAAGAAGTGAATCGTGTTACTAGTGAATAAAGTTTGAGAAGTGCTATATAAGGAATCGTCATGGCAGTAAAAAAAGCACAAATGATGCCGACATTTACCTACGAAGGGGTGGATCGTAAGGGGTTGAAAATCAAAGGGGAATTGCCTGCGCGCAACATGGCACTAGCAAAAGTCACACTGAGAAAGCAAGGCATCACCGTCCGTAAAATCGTGCAAAAACGTGAAATCGAATTCTTGAACAAAATGTTTAAGAAAAAAGTAACGACGTTGGATATCACGATTTTTACCCGTCAGCTTGCCACCATGATGAAAGCAGGTGTACCATTGGTACAATCTTTTGAAATCGTTGCTGAAGGTTTAGAAAACCCAGCAATGCGTGAAGTCGTCCTCGGCATCAAAGGTGAGGTCGAAGGTGGTAATACGTTTGCAGGTGCACTCCGTAAATATCCAAAATATTTTGACAATCTATTTTGCTCGCTCGTGGAGTCTGGTGAACAGTCTGGTGCACTTGAAACCATGCTGGATCGTGTCGCTATTTATAAAGAAAAAAGTGAACTCCTCAAACAAAAAATTAAAAAAGCGATGAAATACCCTGCAGCTGTTATTGTGGTTGCGATTGTAGTGACCATTATTCTCATGGTTAAAGTCGTTCCAGTATTTGAAGACCTATTTACCTCCTTCGGCGCTGATCTACCAGCCTTCACCAAAATGGTGGTGAATATGTCGGAATGGATGCAAAAATATTGGTTCTTCTTAATCTTAGGGCTTGGTGCTCTAGTATTTGGTTTTTTAGAAGCAAAACAACGTAGTAAAAAATTCAGTGACTTTTTAGATCGCCTTTCTTTAAAACTACCAATTTTTGGTGATTTGGTGTATAAGTCAATTATTGCCCGTTTTAGCCGAACCCTTGCCACCACCTTTGCTGCAGGTGTGCCACTCATTGATGCGCTAGAATCTACCGCAGGCGCAACGAATAATGTGGTCTATGAAAACGCAGTGATGCGCATTCGTGATGATGTGGCTACTGGTCAACAACTTCAGTTCTCTATGCGTCAGACCCAACTCTTCCCAAGCATGGCAATACAAATGGTCGCCATTGGCGAGGAATCTGGTGCTTTAGATTCGATGCTTGATAAAGTGGCAACCCACTTTGAGAATGAAGTCGATAATGCTGTAGATGGCTTAACTAGTATGATGGAGCCATTGATCATGGCTGTACTCGGTGTGCTTGTTGGTGGCTTGGTCATTGCCATGTACCTACCAATCTTCCAAATGGGTTCTGTCGTTTAATGCAAGATGTTATTAGCTTTTTTCAGAGCAACCTCAGCATATTCTATGTATGTATTGCTATTTTAGGTTTATGTATCGGTAGCTTTTTGAATGTGGTCATTCTTCGTCTTCCTAAAATGATGGCGCAAGAATGGCGACAAGAATGCCAACTCTTCTTACACCCTGAACAACCTGTCATAGATCACGACAAACTAACATTAAGCCACCCTGCTTCGACGTGCCCAAACTGTCAGCATCGCATTCGATGGCATGAGAATATCCCTGTTTTCAGTTGGTTTTTTTTACTGCGTGGTAAATGTAGCCAATGTAAAACGCCGATCTCTTTTCGCTATCCATTCGTTGAAATTGCAACCATGCTGTGTTCTTTACTTATTGCATTGAAGTTTGGCGTAAGCTTAGAAACCTTATTTGGTTTAATTTTTACATGGATTTTGATCGCTTTAACGGGTATTGATTTTGACACACAACTTCTACCCGATCGACTGACTTACCCTCTAATCGGACTGGGTTTAGCAGTGAATAGTTACAGCCTATTTGCCTCACCTACTCAGGCAATATGGGGGTGCTTACTCGGTTTCTTGTCCTTGTGGTCGGTGTATATCATCTTTAAATTGGTTACAGGCAAAGAGGGTATGGGGCATGGCGATTTTAAATTACTTGCAGCGTTAGGCGCTTGGCTTGGTCCGATGCAATTGCCTTTAATTATTTTGCTATCTTCTCTCGTCGGTGCGATTATTGGCATCATCTTGCTTAAAGTCACTAAAGAAAATAAACCATTTGCTTTTGGCCCATATTTGGCGATTGCAGGCTGGATTGCTTTCTTGTGGGGTGAGCAAATCATGAACATGTACTTAGGTAGCTTAAGCTAAGCCTCAAAATCAACGGTATCCATCAATGATTTATATTGTCGGACTGACAGGTGGAATTGGTAGCGGAAAATCTGCTGCCAGCGCGTGGTTTGAACAACAAGACATTGTCGTTGTCGATGCAGATATTGTGGCACGTGAAGTGGTTGAAGTGGGGCAACCTGCCTTATTCGAGATTCAAAAAAAATTTGGCGATTGGGTTCTTGATGAAAATGGAAGTCTCAATCGTAGTGCGCTTCGTGAGCATATTTTTAAACACCCTGAAGCAAGACAGCAATTAGAAGAAATTACTCATCCTGTCATTCGCCAGTCTATCATCACGCAACTACATCAGGCATCCAGTGCTTATGCCATATTAGTCTCACCATTATTGTTCGAGACGGATCAGCATTTGCTCTGCCAAAGAAATTTATTGATAGATGTACCTGCCGAGATTCAACTGGAACGAGCCAGCCAACGTGATGGACAAAGCCTCGAACAAATCGAAAGAATTATTCAAGCTCAAATGTCTCGATCTGAGAAACAAAAGCGAGCTGACGATGTGGTGGACAATTCAGATACATTGGATTCGCTTTATCAACAACTTCAGCCGTTGCATCAACGTTATCTGCAATTTGCGCAAGCAACACAACAATAAATAGTAATCATCAATTTTTGAAAAGCCGTTTAGATCGGTTGCTTACGCCGATATGCCAACCAACGCCAAGGTTGTAGTGCGCCGATACCGATGCCAATTAACCCACAAATAATTGCAGGCGACACAGGCTCATTCAGCAGTGGTATTGCCAAAACCGCAGCAATAAACGGCGCTAAAGTCACGATACTCCCCGCTTGAAATGCACCTAAGCGTTTGATCGCTTCAACATAGCAAATCGTCGCCACTATCACCACCAACACACCATGAAACAAGGTTTGAATCGCAATATGCAAAGGATCTACCTCAGCAAGATGCTTGGGAATAAATAGCCAATATGCAGGCAAATACAAAATCGCAGACCAAATCGCCACACTGCACATCGCTTGCCATGCAGTCATATTTGATTCGCGTAGCAATACCGAAAACACTCCCCAACACACTGCGCCAAGGACAAAAAGCACATCGCCCACTCCAAAAGGCTGGCGACTATTCATCAATAACAAATAGGTCATCACGATCAGTGAAATCGAAATTACGCCTATGCTCACCCACATGTGCCGATCAAAAGGTTGCTTGTAAATCAGCCACGCTGCCAATGCCGTACAAACAGGAATAAAACCATTTAAAAAGATCGCAGCATGTGCCGCAGGAGAAAAATAAAAGCCGCTATATACCGTCAGACAATAGCCAATCCCGCCCACCAATGCCAAGACAATGGATTGTTTTTGAAATAAAAAATGATAATCACGACGATAGAGTAAAATCGGCATCAAAATAAGAAAGGCAAAGGCAAAACGTAACGCCGTCAAATCCCACGCCACAATATGCCACTTGGCACTCAATCTCGATAAAATGGTAAAACCACCCCAAATACACATGGTAATCAAAACAAAAAGATAGCCTTGCAATTGAACACGATTCATCAGCGAATCCTTGTGAAACTTCAAGCGGGAGGGAGAAAGAAAATATTGTCGAAGAAATGTATTTCTGGTACAAGACAACTGAGCTAAAATCTACAAATTTGACTTAGATGGGGTTTACGTTGTAGCAAAATTAAAGTTTACTGGCAATCTAAAACGAATTAGCCAATGATCCCATAAATCGATGCTTAAGTCTGTTAAACCTTCGCCAAACGCTGCCGACAAACTTCATATAACGCCATGCCTGTCGCCACACTGACATTCAGACTTTGCAAGTCACCTGACATTGGAATGTAAATTTTTTCATCACACTGTGCTTGATTGATCGGACGAATCCCTGTGTCCTCTGCACCCATCACCACCACCAAACGACCAGTTAAATCACACGACTGGATTGGTAAGGCAGTATCATCGAGTAATGTCCCGACCACTTTGACCTCTTGCTGTTTCATGGCTGCCAATGTTTTGCCTAGATTGGTCACTTGAATGAATTTCACTTTTTCAGCACCACCTGCCGCAACTTTACGTGCAGTTGGCGTCAAACTTGCTGAACGATCTCGTGGCACAACCACTGCATCCACCCCCATTGCCGCAGCTGTTCGAATACATGCGCCAAGATTATGCGGGTCGGTCACTTGATCTAAAGCCAAAATTAAGACGTCTTTTTTTTGTGTCAATAATTGCTCTAAATCATTTTCATTCAAGGTCGGCTGAGGTCGTACAGCTGCCACGACGCCTTGATGAAATGGCAATCCTGCCAATTTTTCCAAAGTATCACGGCTGGCTTTTTGCACACTAATACCAAACGGCTCAGCCAAGGTCAGGATTTTTTTTAAACGCTGATCATCTCTCCCTTTGAGAGTGAATAAGGTCAATACTCGCTCAGGCTCCAGCTCAAGCAAGCTTTCCACAGCATGCACGCCATAATAATGTTCTGCCTTTGCCATATTTTTTACCCATAAAGACTGACTATTGAGGAATCATTTTGAAAATGACGTCTTTGAAAAAATAAAAATCCTGTAAGCAAGTTACAGGATTGATATCTAAAAGATCGATCCGATCAGCTTAGCAATGTTTAGCCTTCAAAGTGGCAAACATAGTCCACCACCACATTGGTTTCGACTTTAAATGTACTATTTGCACCTATGTAAAAAGATTGACCTGCACGGAACAATTCGCTTTCTTCATTGCCAGCGATCAAAACTCGACATTCGCCAGAAACGATTTCCATGCGTTCAGCGACGTGTGTTTCAAATGTAAGTGGTTGATCTGTTGGCATAATCACCCCAAGCGTTTTTCGTGTGCCATCTTCGAACTGAACCACATGGCTGACGCATTTGCCATCGAAATACACATTTGATTTTTTAATCACAGACACATGATCAAACTGTGCTGAACTCATGTAACACTCCAATACTTTAGATTTTCAGTTTGCAAATTTTCAACATATACGGCAAACACCGTTTGTCCTGTCAAAATTTGTTCACTCAAAAAGACATCATCACTTATTTTTCAAACCATGCTAGTGTATATCGACCAAGCAACTTGAATCAATTCCCAAAGTGCTCGATTTCAAGATAAAATGCACAAATTGCTGAAAATTCAAGGATCGTCATGCACTGTTCGAAATTTTCTCGTTGCCACCAATACACATTTCCATTTTACGACTGATATTGCAATGCCGAACCCCAGTTTTTTAAAATTTATTCCACTCAGCTTACTTCGCATCTTTGCAAAAATGGTTGCGTGGTTTCTCTGTCAAAATGATCGTAAAGGCATGTATTGGAAAACCAAGATTAACCTGACTTTGGCTTACCCACATCTGGATGAAAAACAAATCGAGAACATGAGCAAGTCCAGCGTGCAAAAACAGTGTTTAACTTATGCAGAGTCTGCAAAATGTTGGGCAATGCCGCCCGAATGGAGTGTCGCCCAAATCAAGCAAGTACATCAATTGAATATTCTCACAGATGCTCTAGCCAATCCCAAAGGTGCGCTAATTATCACACCACATCTCGGCACCTGGGAAATGATGAATGCATGGGTCCATCAGTACGGTACGCCGACCATCATGTATAAACCGAGTAAAAATCCAGCACTGAACCAGTTCGTTTTGGATGCACGCCAACAACTGAATGGCACGCTTGTTCCGACTGATGCGAATGGTGTAAAAGCACTCTTCAAGACCTTAAAGCAAGGCGGTTTTAGCGTAATACTCCCCGACCATGTCCCACATCCATCAGGTGGTGTAGTTGTGCCGTTTTTTGGGATTGATTGTTTGACCAGTACACTCGCCAGTAAAATGGCACAAAAAACAGGCTGTAAACTCGTTGGACTCAGTTGTTTTCGCCGTGCGGATGAAAAAGGATTCGACGTATATTGTGACGATCTTGATGATCCAAATCTGTATAGTCCAGATATTCATATTGCAACGACCGCATTAAATCAAGCGATTGAACAGATGATCAACCGCCTCCCTGAAGAGTATATGTGGGGATATAAGCGATTTAAAGGGGCGCCTAATTTACCCAACTTTTATGCACATTAAGTACTAATTAAATAACCGCTCTACTTTAATGTTTACCATACATTTTTCTTACATCAGCTTTGCGCTGTTTACGGCGGTTCTTTATAAAGATGCGTTGAACTCTTTGCATAAAGTTTAGTTTATAACCCTTATATCGTCCTTCGATATTTGTATCATTGAGGGTTTGGATAATCATTGATTCCGCTAGAAAGGCTTGTCTTAGCCCTCCACCAGAATATCTCCACACCAAATCAATCGGAAAATGTAACGACTGACTTGCTTCCAATAAATGAAATGCACCTTTTTTGGATAAAATATAACCACTTGCTAATGCTGGCGCAGGATCACATTCACATGCGATTATTTTGTCATTTAAAGCATGAATCGCAAAAATTTTCCATTGATTTCGCCATTCCAATTTAGACCATAGCGTTTTGCATCTATGAGCATCTTTGCGCTGAATAATATTTTGTTGTACCAATTGATTTAGCACATTCAAATCAGGGTGATACGGCTCACTTGAAGATAAATTTAAAAAATCAAATTGCTTGTAGAAACTTTCTGTTTTTAAAAGCTCACCAAGATCAGGTGATAGTGTAATATCATCTTCAAGGATAAGTGCATACTCCAAATTCTCATCGACCATTTTTTGCCAAATTGCTCGATGCGACATTGCACAGCCAACTTCACCAATCACTGGTTCTTTTTTCTGCTCGATAATAAATCGTTTTACATCAACTAAAGTCTGTGTTTCTAAAGTCATTTTTGAGCCATCAACCGCTGCAAAACGCTCAAAAGAGATACTTTGTTCATCAAGTTGTTTTTTGACAAATGCCAAGCGATCTGGTCGTTTGTCTAAGTTAATTAAAAAAACCTTCATTCTTGTAAAACCCCAATTTAATCCGAGTATATTACTCAATGTGAATCAATTTTATAGTCTAAATTGTAGGACTTAAATTTTAGTTTGAAATTAAACTTAAATATTTTTGTACAGCATGTTGCGGATAAAATTGCTTGTGTAAAGACATGGTTAAATCCGCTTCATTTTGTAATGTTTGACAAATCTTATCTGCTAGTCCTTCAATATCTTGAACAGCAACCAAATTTTCTTTTGCTAAGATCTCCGCGGGTCCAGAAGGACAGTCTGTACTAATGACTGCCGTGCTCAATGCTAAAGCCTCTAATATCACCAAACCCAAACCCTCAAAATCTGAAGACACCACCATTAACCGAGCATGTTTGATGAAAGGATAAGGATTCTTTTGAAACCCTGCAAAAATCACTTTATTTTCAATACCCAAGTCTTGTACAAGCTGTTTGGATGCATTCATCAACTCGCCAGTACCAACCAATACCAATTTTTGAGAAACATTCGCCTGTGCATACGCTTTGATCAAAATATCATGGCGTTTTTGTGGTTTGAACTTTCCAACATGGACAATGTAATCTTGATACTCAGGAACAAAATCATCAGCTGTTTCTTCAATACTTTCGACATCTATCGGATTATAAATGGTGGTGATTGGCGCATCTTGCCCAAATAGCAATTTAAAATCATCGGTTACACCCTGACTAACACCCACGCACGGCTTTGCTAAATACGTTTTTTTCAGCGTATCTAAGAATTCAGTATCCTTGAGTTGTTCCGCATACTCTTGACTGGTGGTGTTGTGAATCACCATATGCACATTCGGCAACTGGCTATGTGCAAGAATAAAATCAACAGGATAGAGGTTGGATAAAACCAAATCAGGCTCACCAACCGTTTTGCGCACGAATTTATCAAATGCCTTTGCAGCAAATTTCGCACGCATAAATTTGGGAATGGCACGATACTTTTGATAATCAAAAAAGTGTAGTTTGATATTTTCAGGAACTGGCAAGTCTATGATGTTTTTAAAATAAACGATATGCGCCTCATGCCCTGCATCAACCAAACCTTTCGCCAACGTCAATGCAAAACGCTCTGCACCATTACCTTGCAAGGTAAAAATCGCCAATACAACTTTTTTCTTTTCCATAGTGAATGACCTTGCAGAATATTACCACCAACGTGTTTTTTCACGGGTATGGCGTGCCTTAGAACGTGCATAAATATTATCATTTTCAGGCTGTTGCAAACGATCAAATATTTCAATCACAATCTGACCCAACTCATGTTGTCCGCATACTTTGTCTAAACGCCAACGCATATTACGCAAACTATCATCCGTCCCAACTGCCAACGCCGAAGTCCCATCAAATAAAGCAACTCGCTCAGTTTGAAGCTTCTGCTTTATCGCTTCATTTTCTTGATAGTGATGTTCGCACATTAAGGCTTCGGTTTCTTGTGCCTTAATGGTATTAATTAGCACCACGGCATTCATCATGATGGCTTGCAAGGTTGCATCTTGATCACAATCAATAAACGTATCACAGGCTGAAATGAGCCATCGTGTATTTAAAGACTTTAATAAAAATTGCTGTTCCGCCAACCACAAGTTTTTAAATTTCTGATAATTTTGCGCCACATCAACATCACGACGAATTAACACAATCAAACTGGCATGATAATGATTCAGCTCAGACTGACCAATAAATTCAGCTTTTAAGTTTTCGATATGCGCATTTAAATCTTTTTCAGAACCATAAGTGTAGGTAATCCGCTCGCCTTGAATCATATTCTGCTTGAGCTGTTCAAGCTGTTGATCACCTGCATAGACTTTCTCTGCGCCAAAACGACGTTGATGACGACTAAAAGAAAACCACTGCTCAAATTTTGATTTTTGTCTTGCAGGCATATTCCACCACGGTCAATTAATCGGATTGATCTTGTTGCGCAAACTGCCACAAAATTAAATATTTATCAAAGGTATACCACATCAAAACCACTGACGAGATGAAACCATAAGCAGTATATAAAAACGCACCACGGATTAAATATTCACGGACAAAGGAAAACCATGTACGAAATAATAAACCGATAAGGCTGACTTTCTTGTGATGCTTATGTTTATCCACCGCCCAATCATGGCTATATCGCACACGCTTGACCAAGTAATGATATAAATCTTCACTGGTAAAGTGTAGATGCAAGCCATTCATTTTGACGATTTTTGCATCTTTGGTTTCCACAGACTCATGGACTTCGAGGTCGGAATAACCAAATTGGGTTCTTGCATACAGGCGATGCTCCCAGTCACGATACCAACCTCTTAAATGTGTCGGCACCCCTGAGAAGTAATTGATCCGAGCGAGGCCAAATACCTTATCTGTCTGCACGGGTTGCACCAATAACTCAACGATTGCCTGACGCAAGTCCTGATCTAAGCGCTCATCTGCATCAAGTACCAGAACATAATCACCAGTTGCATAACTTTGTGCGATTTGGCGCTGTTTTCCAAAGCCTTGCCAATTAGTATTGGAATACCACTTTGCGCCGTACCGCTCGGCAATTTGTTGTGTATTGTCGGTACTGCCTGAGTCTAAAAGCACAATCTCATCAACAATATCATGTACAGTATCTAAACATGCGCCGAGATGTTTTGACTCATTTTTTACAATCATCACCAAAGACAAAGTGCTTTGCTTTTGTGCTTGAGCAATGGGCTGTAAAGTCTTAGAAAGATCAATGGATTCTTGGAAAGCGTGTTCTGCACGATTATGTTGTAGGTCATACAAAATCGCATATTTATTAAAAGTATATTGGCAAAACAACAAGGAATAAATCAACCCATAGCGACCTTGTAAAAACCGCCCATCCATCACATATTGCTTAATAAACGCCCACAAAGGATTGGCAATGACTTTAAAGAAACTGGCTTTTTTGCCTTGCTGATGGCGATCAACTGCCCATGCTTTAGAATATTCTAAGCGTTTTTGAATCCAGAAATATGGTGTCGGTGCAGTGTGATGATGTAAAAATCCTTTTAATTTCTTGGTGATTGCATCACCTAAAACCACAGATTCATGTACTAAATTATGATCATACTGAAAGGCTTTTGGATATAACCGCCAATGTGCTTTGACTCCCCAATAGGGATTATCAATCTGCTCACCAAAGACAAAATCTAAACGTTTGATGCCATAAACAATATTTGAGGGTGCATCTTGAATCGCAATCAAAATACTTTGTTTAAGTTGTGGGCTGACCACTTCATCAGCATCTAATGCCAATATCCAGTCACCTGTGGCATAGCTCTGTGCAATTTGGCGTTGCTTGCCAAACCCTTGCCAGTCGGTATTGATATACCACTTAGCACCAAAACTCTCGGCGATCTGCTGACTGCGATCGCTACTCCCTGAATCCAAAATAATGATTTCATCAGCAAAATCCACAACGCTCGGCAAGGACAATGCCAAGTTATCTGCTTCATTTTTGACGATCATCACCACGCTTAGGCGATGTGGTCTAGCTTGATGATTCATAGCAGGGGGATGATCCAAACTTATTGCCACGCTTCTTTAATCCAGTCCGATGGCAACACATAACGATACCACTTACCACCGCCACCATTGATCGCATCGGGTGGGTTAATCTCACCGTGGAAAATGATAATTTTTACGCCTTCAGGTTTTACAGGTGGCTTGAAATACGCCAGTGGAATCTTCTGCAAGCAATGGTATTTATAGCTTTTACACCACGCATCATTCCAATAGCTGAGCTTGCCTTCTTTGTGCACGAACCACGAGAGGTAGGCTTGTTCATTACGGAATTTCTGACGAATCTCATCAAAATTCTCACGAAAATACGGCAAAATCTCAGGAAATGCACCCAATTGAAAGCGATACACCGAGCTGTTTCCTGTCACTCGCCACGGACGCTTCCAATCGTGAATAATCAGAAACTCGCCTTTCTCTTGGAAAAACGCATCAATATTGTCAACAATCACCACATCCAAATCTAAAAATAGCGCATTGCCTGTGAGTCCATATAAATCAGGCTCAAAAGTCGACAACTTATTCCAACCACGTTCCGGACTGCCTTCAGGTAAATCTAAAGGCGGAATCGGGAAACACTGCACATTCGGATCAATACCTTCTGTACGGTCTGTCAGACAGACCATTTTAAAGGGTAAAGTGGTATGGCGTTTGACCATGTTATATAGGCGATTGACATATTCTGCACCATATTTTGTGCCCCATTTCATACACAAGACGATATTTTCTTGAGCGTCTATTGGTTCTAAATCTGGTTGTAAACCATCTTGTTGAAAATCATGCGTTTGATCAGATTGTTGCTGATTATCCATAACGTCGCCTTGAATGAGCAAGCCAATACCCTGAAGCATTTTCAGGTAATTTATGGGACTTATCTTATCATAGACGAAAATGTCTTGTTTATTTGTTTGTACGAAATTATGCCTTTGATTGTGTTGTAATTTATAAGCACTTATCCATAGTCGTGAAAGGTTTTAATTTACTCCAAACAAATCACGCGTATAGATTTTTTCCATCACATCATTGAACATCGGTGCCATACGATTGACCACAATTAAATCATTCTGATGTTTGAATTTTTGCAAACTTTCTTCGACACGAATCCCCATATATTCAGTCACTTTTAGAGTTGGTTCATAGATGATGACTTCTACGCCTTCTGCCTTTAACCCACGAATCACATCATGCACCGCAGACTCTCGAAAATTGTCCGAATCTGCCTTCATGGTCAGTCGATAAATACCAACAGTTTTCACTTTTCGTGCCAAAATATCATCAATGATTGCTCGTTTTCTGGTGTCATTCGAGCGAATGATTGCCGAGATCAGCTCTTGAGGAATTTCATGATAGTTCGCCAACAGTTGTTTGGTATCTTTAGGTAGACAGTACCCACCATAACCAAATGATGGATTATTATAATGCTCACCAATCCGTTGATCTAAGCCTACACCACTGATGATATCCAATGCACTGAGATGGTTTTTCATGCAATAGGTATCGAGCTCATTAAAGAAAGCGATACGCATTGCAAGATAGGTATTAGAAAATAGTTTAATCGCTTCTGCTTCAGTCGGATTGACACATAAAATCACCGCATCTTTTTTTACAGATGCTTTTAAATACAATTTGGCAATTTTTTCAGCCCGCTCAGACTTTTCTCCCATGATAATGCGTGAGGGAAATAAATTGTCATGCAAAGCTTGCCCTTCTCGCAAAAACTCTGGAGAAAAAATCAAATTTTTCAGTTTGAGCTCTTTAGCAATGGATTGAGTATAGCCAACAGGTACGGTTGATTTGATAATAATCAACGCATCAGCATTAATTTTTATAATGTCTTCTAAAACCGTTTCAATACTTGAGGTATCAAAATAATTGGTTTCAGGATCATAGTTGGTTGGCGTAGCGATGATGATGAGCTTGGCATGTTGATATGCTTTCTTTGCGCTTGTCGTTGCCTCAAGACTTGTTTCGAGTAAGTAGTTTTGAATACAAGAGTCACTGATAGGTGAAATTTTTTGATTAATTTGCTCTACACGCTTTTTATCAACATCCAACGCTGTGACCTGATGTTGCTTAGCAAATAATAGCGCATTGGATAAGCCTACATAACCTGTGCCGACGACGGTAATTTTCATTCTATCTCTAATTTCATTGCTTTTAGAGAGATACTTTATGAATACAATATTTCGAAGCGATGATGATTTTATGATCGTTTTTTTACATTATGCTTTCACTGTTCTGACAATTTCTTTTCATTTTTCTGACAAGCAAAAAAGAAGCCGCACAAAAAAAATCAGGCGCTTTGCCTGATTTTTTATGTGATTTTTGTATTGAAATGCGTGGTGCTTATTTTACATAAGTCAGCCAATGTGCATATTTTTCACTGCGACCTTGCACTGCATCAAAGAAAGTCTTTTGGATTTCCGTGGTGATTGGACCACGTACGCCTGCACCGATTTGACGATCATCATATTCACGGATTGGTGTAACTTCTGCTGCTGTACCAGTGAAGAATGCCTCATCCGCAATATAGAATTCATCACGTGTGATACGACGTTCAACCACTTCATAACCCAAATCTTTGGCAATGGTAATCACTGTTTGACGCGTAATCCCATCAAGCGCACCACCTGCGATATCAGGCGTATGCAATACGCCATCTTGGATCAAGAATACATTCTCACCAGCGCCTTGACAGACATAACCTTGTGGATCAAGCAACATTGCTTCGTCATAACCTGAATGCACGACTTCTTGATGCGCAAGGATCGACAAGGTGTAGTTGCCTGATGCTTTGGCTTTACACATCGTTGCATTTGGATGGTGATGGGTAAATGATGACGTTTTGACACGGATACCTTTTGCCATCGCCTCTTCGCCGAGATACGCTCCCCAACTCCATGCTGCTACGACTGCATGAATGGTGTTATCAGTTGCTGCGATACCTAAACGCTCTGAACCAATAAAAATAATTGGACGCAAGTACGCTGAAACCAATTTATTCTCACGCATTACATCAATCTGCGCTTGCTCTAAAGTCGCTTGATCGTAGGGAACTTTCATTTGATAAATTTTTGCAGAATTGAGCAAACGCTTGGTGTGTTCTTGTAAACGGAATATCGCTGTGCCATTTGGCGTTTCATAAGCACGGACACCCTCAAACACACCCATACTGTAGTGCAAAGTATGAGTTAAGACGTGGGTTTTTGCCTCACGCCAGTCGATAAGTTTGCCGTCTTGCCAAATAAAACCATCACGATCAGCCAAATTCATGGCGCACACTCCAAATATCATTCATCTTTACAACGCCAATTTTCATTTTTATAAATTTAAAAATGTGACGTCAAATTACATAACGTCCAAATCCACCACGGTATTCGGATCAATTAATCTTTGCCATAACTTGCAAACGCCGATTCGGATATCACGCCATGTTGTCGCATCGACTTGCAAAGATTGGTTCGCAAGCGCAAGACGGTGGCTCATCATTCGTTCACTGAGATAGGCTTGTGTCAATGTTTCGGCATCGACACTGGAAATACACCCTGCTTTGGCGGCATCTTGTAGAATGCGCACATTATCTGAGTAGTGGGCGAGATCTGGATTCGACCCACTCCATGCGAGCACTGCATACTGTGCCATAAATTCAATGTCAACGATACCACCTGCATCCTGTTTTAAGTGAAAAATGCCATCTTTTCGCTGATCTTTACTTGAGCCAAGATGATCTTTCATCTTCTGGCGCATTTTGATCACTTCTTCACGCACATGTGCTTCTTCACGTGGTGTGGTCAGCACCTCAAGGCGGATTGCTTCGATCCGTTGATTTAAATCATCATCACCTGCAATAGTACGAGCACGGACTAGAGCTTGATGTTCCCACAGCCATGCACTGTGTTTTTGATAATGATCAAAGGCTTTTAAACTGGTCACTAATAGTCCTGCATCACCATTCGGACGCAAGCGACTATCGACTTCATAGACACGACCATCAAGCGTTTGTGTGGTCATTAAAGACAGGAATTTCTGCGCCACACGCATGGCAAACTCGAGTCCTGAAATCGGCTTAGGCCCATCCGTTTCAGCCTGCTCTTGATAATGATGTACAAACACCAAGTCCAAATCCGAGCCATAACCGAGTTCAATACCACCGAGTTTGCCATAACCAATCACCGAAAAGCCGAGATGATCCATACCACAGCGCTGATCATTGACATCCAATGGATAACCGTGACGCTTCGCCACCATCTGATAAGCAAGTTGAAGTGCTGAATTTACAGTAATTTCTGCAATATCAGTGAGTACATCTGACACTCGCATCAACGGACTTTCTGCCAACACATCACTGGCTGCCACTGAAAGCACATTGGATTTTTTAAATAGGCGGAGTACTCGCATCAAGTCTTCCACTTGATCAAGCTCAATGCGTAGCAATTGCTGACGTAAAGCATTTTGCAAATCTTGACGCTGTGGCAACTCAAAGTCCATCGATAAAAACTCATCGAGCAATACAGGATAACGACTCAGTTCTTCACAAATCCACGGACTGACACTTGCCATTTTTACAAGACGTTGCAATGCCCCCCGATTTTCCATTAGCATCACGATATAGACGCTACGCCGTAGAATTGATTCGACCAGCGGTAATAGACGCATCAAAGCAGTTTGTGTCTGCTCCACATCAATCACTGCTTGTACTAGATAAGGCCAAAAATCTTTTAAGCGTTTGAGTGCTGTACTTGGTAGACGTTGCACCGCATTACTTTGCCAAAATGCCTCAATGCGCTGATACGAGCTTTCATCAAGATAAGGTTGTAATTCTTGCAATTCACCTGACACGGTTGGCGCATCGCCTGCGTTGATACGCTCTTGAATCAGTGCGTCAAAATAGTAACTGACTCGACTACGTTTCTGCTTCAACACAGTTTGGAAGTTGTCCCAATCTGCAAAATTTAAAGCAAAGATTAATCGCTCTCGAAGTTGCTCATCTTGTGGCAGGCTTTGCGTTTGTTTATCTTCAAGTGCTTGAATGCCATGCTCGACACGGCGTAGAAATAAATACGCATCTTTAAGTTCATCGAACGCTTGCTGATCAATAAAATTATCATCTAATAAATGCTTCAGTGCCACCAAACACTGTCGATCTTGTAACTCAAAACGTGAACCGCCATAGATCAACTGAAACACTTGCACGATAAACTCAATCTCTCGAATCCCGCCTGCACCGAGTTTGACATCTTCCTCGATATTGCGCCGCATGACCTCTTTTTCGATCATGGCTTTCATTTCACGCAGCGCAGCGAATGCACTGTAATCCACATAACGCCGAAACACGAAAGGTCGAGCCATTTGCATCAGACTTTCCGCTTTTTCACCGCCTGTGATCGCACGTGCCTTGATCCACGCATATCGCTCCCATTCTCGCCCATGTTGAATGAGGTATTTCTCCAGTGCAGCATGACTGAGTGCAAGCGCACTACCATCTCCCCACGGACGTAGACGCATATCCACTCGAAACACAAAACCATCAGCGGTAACTTGTTCGAGCAATTGAATAACCTTCTGTCCCCAAGCGATGCAAAATTGCTGTACATCAACACACTTGCGCCCATTGGTTTCACCATTTTCATCAAAGGCAAAAATCAGGTCGATATCACTGGAGAGATTCAACTCTTGCGCGCCATGCTTACCCATGGCGATCACGATTAAATCTTGTACTGTGCCATCATTTTCACCGATCGGTTCACCATACTTGGCGATTAATGCAGGACGTGCAAAGTCTTTTGCGACAATTACGGCTAGGTCAGCAAAATCGGAAAGCTCACGGGTCAATGTACGCACATCAGTCAAATCATTACAATCTTGCCAAATCCAGCGTAACATCAATCGTGCACGAATCTGACGGATTTGACGCATCCAGGTTGCTTCATCGCTATTCGCATCTAAGTTATTTTCAAGAAATGTGGCGATTTGCTGTCGGGTTAGCGGCTGTGAGAATTGATCAACTTCATAATCAACTTGCCAAATGCCATCTAAGTTTTGCATCACTTGTGTGGCGTATAGGCTACTGAATTGTGTTCTTTCTAGTTGTTGTTGATTCATGACGAAACCGACCATCCTACGAATATTTTAAAACGATACTAAACTAGCTCATTTCAGCATGATTACGCAGATTTGCTGAGCGTGCAATGCTTTCTTTGAAGGTCAAATTTAAAAAAAACAAAAAACATGCGCAATAAAAAAGCTTGATGTCCAATACACATCAAGTCTTATTATCATCACATTTGAAGATTTGGAAAAGTGTCCTTAGACTAAATCAACATCACCTACAGGAATACGGATAATAAACCGTGTACCTTGATTTTCAATGGATTCAACGTCGATTGTTCCGCCATTATTTTCAACGAACCGCTTACACAGCACCAAGCCTAGCCCTGTGCCTTTTTCCCCTGAAGTGCCTTGTGTACTTGGAATAGTGTCTTGTTGAAACAAATTTTCACATTGCACTTCCGTCATACCTACGCCCTGATCCTGAATACGAATCTCGACCCAATTTTGATCTTGCTGTGCGCAGATTAAAATCTCTTTATCTGCATTAGCTTTGGTAAACTTGAGTGCATTCGAGGTTAGATTCTGAATCACTGAAGTCATCATCCGTACATCAGCATATGCGTACAAATGACTTGCCACGTCACACTTAAGTTTAATATTTTTCTTATATGCCGATGCACTGAGCAGGTCAAAGACGGATTGTACGACATCATTGACATTGAAGTGAACAGGTTTGAAATGAAAACGACCACCCTCTGCCATCGACCAATTCAACAAGCTTTCCAACAAACTATAAGTGGACTGCGCAGTATCATTAATATACTCGACCAACCGCAGTGAGGCCTCATCGCCTAGCGTGTCACGCTCATGCACCAAGATATCCGCACAGCTTAAAATGCCGTGAAATGGCGCACGCAGATCATGTGCAATAATCGAAAAATATTTGCTGCGACTAGCATTGATTTCTTCTAAATCAGCCAATTGCCGATATGCGGTTTTGCTATCAATGATGATTTGGAGTGATGAGTCACGCTGTAAAATGTACTCATCTAAACAAGTCTGCATGTGCACTGGAATTAACTGAGTTTTATCCGCACAAAGAATAATGCTCAGCGTAGACTCAGTCGATGCAGTCGCATTACCGACGACATAAATCGACTCTGGCGCAAAATCATGTGAATCATCAAAAACACTTTGTATCGTTTCAAAAATTGAGCTTTCGCTATCGAGCTGCTCGCCTTTGGCAAAATGCGCTACCTGCTGGCAGATTTCTTGTACGGTTTCTCTTGGAATGGACTCAGTGGTAGAGTTTGCCACGACCATGTCTTTATATTGATAATAATAAATGGCGTGGCTGTAACGGCTTAATTTGCACAAAAAATCCACAGTTGCATCGATATGCTCAGACACAATAACTGAAAGCTCCGCCTGAAGACCTCCAGGAGCAGGAGTAGGTGTGTACGTCGATATCGGCGCTCTAACTTGCATAATTCATTGCCTGTGCATATAGGATAGGGACAGAGATGCAAAACAACTAAACAACAACATTTTGATTACGCATTTTAACAATCTAACATCACATTGAAAAGATACCACCCAAAATTGACAGAAGCTAGCACATTTTTGTCACTTTTCGACGAATGACTTTAAGTATTCTCATTGCGCAGGCAATTTACCTGAAATTGATTGAAAATTGTAGATTTTTTCTGCGCTTTTTTGCACAAATTGAGTATCAAGCAAATTGAATAGTTTTTTTCATATCAACGATGACATTAAAGCCTTTACATCGCTTAACTCGACTCAACCTAAAGAAACTCATTATCTCTTTGGTGTTGTTTAGTATTGCGACTTTATTCGTCATTTCTTTGTTTGTGAACTATTTTATTCAGCGCAATCAACTATTAACTAGCGCACTGTCAGTAAATGAGGAATATGCGCACAAGATCGCCACCAGTACCGATTTGCATTTTCACGGTATTCAACTTGAGCTTAAATACAGCGCATCAGTGCTGGCAACTTCACCAAATAACGATCAAATCATCGACCAAGAACTCACACGGATTCTCAAACAATCTCAATACTTTAATAGCGTTACCTTTGTTAAAGCAGATGGTCAATTGGCTGGTTTTGCCCCGCTAACACTCGCTTTTAAAAAGGGACAAGTTTTGGACACTACTGCCACACGCTTATCTTTAAAACATAAAGAATCGCTGATCACACCACCTTATAACTCTGCTTTAAACAATTTTTTGATTTATATTTCTGAACCTGTTGTCGATGCATCTGGACAATATCTTGGCTTCGTCGGCGGTACAATTTATCTAAAAGAACAAAACTTTATTTCCCAACTTTTATCGAGCCAATACGGCTATCAAGACAATTATATGTATGTGCTGGATAGTCAGCAGCGGATTATTTTCCACCCCGACCCAAGTCGTATTGGGGATTCTGCGGTCGGAAATACGGGTTTAAACACCTTAATGAATGAACCCTACGGCAATCTGCGTTTGGTCAATTCTAAAGGCATTGATAGCCTTGCAGGTTTCTCAAAAATAAGTGCGCCAAACTGGGTCGTGATTTCACAGCAACCCACCAAACAACTCCTCGACCAAGCTTCTAATTTGCTTTACAAAGTCATCTTGGGCATGTTGTTCTTTTATGCGATTGTGTTCTTTGTGATTTGGCGCTTTTCCTATGTGATCGCACAACCACTCTCAGACTTGGCAGACTCAGCAAGTCAACTCAATCAGCCCGATGCCGAGAAAAATATTCGTAAAATTCGTCCTTGGTATTTTGAAGTCGCACAATTCCAAAAAGCCCTACTATTCAGCGCAAATCACTTTCAACAAACCGTTGATGAACTCAATGCCATCGTCAAAACAGATCCGTTGACAGGATTTTACAATCGTCGTGGCATGCAAATGTATGTCGATACCTTTGAAAAACAACAGACTAATTTTGCCATCTTAGCAATCAATATCGACCATTTTAAAACGGTTAATGATCAATACGGGCACGCTGAGGGCGATCGCGTTTTACAACACATCGCTTGGCAAATCCAAGAACAGTGTCGAGATCAGGACATTTGCTGTCGTATTGGCGGTGAAGAATTTATTGTTTTGCTACCCAATGCATCTTACTCATTGGCTCAAAAAGTCGCATCGAGAATCCTGCAAAATCGCACACAAGATAAGATAGAAGGCATCGCTCAGGTGACGGTATCGATTGGTATTGCGCACTGGCCGACTCACCATCAAAACATTGATCAAACTTTGCAACTAGCGGATCAACACCTATATCAAGCAAAAGCAGATGGACGGAATTGTATTCGTTAAATTCTGCATAAAGTTTTTTTTGCGAAAATCTCCAAGCATCTCTTTTGAATAAAATTGATGATTAAATTACCTCAAAATAAAAAACCGACTTCTTACGAAATCGGTTTTTGTCGCTCCGCAGAGAAAAAGACTCAGAACATCAATTATTTATCACGATTACGTTTACGTTCGTTTTCAGTCAAATAACGCTTACGGATACGGATCGATTTTGGTGTTACTTCAACCAACTCATCATCTTCAATGAATTCTAGTGCTTGTTCTAGCGTATATTCGATTGCAGGAACCAATGTTAACGCATCATCGGTACCAGACGCACGCACGTTGGTGAGCTGTTTCGCTTTGGTCGGGTTGACCGTCATATCATCAGAACGAGAGTTAATCCCGATAATCATACCTTCATACACTTCAAGCTGTGGTTTAGCAAACAAACGACCACGGTCTTGCAAGCTGAACAATGCATAGCCCAAGCATGTACCTTGAACCATAGAAATCAACACACCGTTTTGACGCTTCGCCACAGAACCTTGTTTCACAGGACCGTAATGCGAGAAGCTCGACGTCATGATCCCTGTACCAGAAGTCATGGTCAGGAATTCAGAACGGAAGCCGATCAAGCCACGTGAAGGGACTGTTGCCTCAATACGGATACGACCTTTGCCGTCAACTTCCATATTGGTCATTTCCCCCTTACGGTGACCCATTTGCTCCATGACCGCACCTTGATGCTGTTCTTCCACATCAAAGGTCACGTTTTCATACGGCTCTTGCTTTTCGCCATCAATTTCTTTGATAATTACTTGTGGACGAGATACGCCCATTTCAAAGCCTTCACGGCGCATGTTTTCGATCAATACAGATAGGTGAAGCTCACCACGACCAGATACTTTGAAACGATCAGGACTGTCCGTATCTTCAACACGAAGTGCCACGTTATGAATCAATTCACGGTCAAGACGCTCACGGATATTACGTGAAGTCACGAACTTCCCTTCTTTACCAGCGAATGGTGAATTGTTGACTTGGAAAGTCATCGATACGGTCGGTTCATCTACAGAAAGTGGTGGCAATGCTTCCACATTTTTTGGATCACAAATCGTATCTGAAATGTTCAGCGCATCAATACCTGTAATACATACGATGTCGCCAGCAGATGCAGATTCAACATCAACACGCTCCAAACCGTGATAACCCATGATCTTTAAGATACGACCGTTACGTGTTTTGCCTTCTTTGTCGATCACAGTGACTGGTGTGTTCAACTTCACTGAACCACGTTGGATACGACCAACACCGATGACACCCACGAAGCTGTTGTAGTCAAGTGATGAAATCTGCATTTGGAATGGACCGTCCACATCGACCGCAGGCGGTTCAACGATGTCAACGATGGTTTGGAATAGTGGTGTCATGTCGTCTGCAAGCTCATCTGGCGCAGGACCAGCCACACCACGAAGACCCGATGCGTAGACGATTGGGAAGTCTAACTGCTCATCTGATGCACCCAAGTTATCAAACAAATCAAATACTTGGTCGATTACCCAGTCTGGACGTGCACTTGGCTTGTCCACTTTGTTGATGATGACGATTGGTTTCAAACCACGTGCAAAGGCTTTTTGCGTTACAAAACGTGTTTGTGGCATTGGACCTTCTTGTGAATCAACCAAAAGCAATACGCAGTCTACCATCGACATCACACGTTCCACTTCACCACCGAAGTCGGCGTGTCCTGGGGTGTCGACGATGTTGATACGATAGGTGGTATCGGTACGTTGATCCAACCACGTGATCGCTGTATTTTTAGCGAGAATAGTAATACCACGTTCGCTTTCTAGCGCATTTGAATCCATGACACGTTCAATCTCACCTGCACGTTCGCCAAGGGCACCTGATTGTTGGAGTAGTTTATCGACTAGTGTTGTTTTACCGTGGTCGACGTGCGCAATAATTGCGATGTTGCGAAGATTTTTAATATCTGACATGGAAAAATGCTACTAAAAAATTTGAGGACAAATTATACAGCAAAAGCCTAACATTGAGTAGTGACAGTTTGACGACAAAACCACTAAGTTTTTTAATTTATTTATTTTTATAAATCAATATGATGATTCATTTCCATACAAATAAATACGATTATCCACCAACAATGCTCACATTTTTTATTGCAAACCAATGACAGGTTTTATCCAATTTTAAATCATTTATCAGGCAAATCAGCACAATTAAAAGCGATCAAACGCTAATGTAAAACAGTCCCTTATCTTTTTTTTGTTTGCCTTATTGGTCGAGTCGATTAAAATAGTCGCCTTTTTTAAAATTGTTAACTGTTCATTTCAAGGAACTGATTAGCACCACCCAATATTTGCAAATGAGTATCGCCAATGGATGCAAAAAGTGAAGTGATTCTACGCCACGACCATTGGCAAGGTCGCATCTTATTGGTCAACCCACCACGAGATCAGCTTTTTCAATCATTACAAAGTGTCGGTGCGACACAAATATCGGTCTGGACGTGGAATTTTGCAGATCATAGCTTTTATAACAATCATCTCGAAAGCACTTTTGATGTTCAGCCAAAAGCAGATGATTATGATCAAATCATTATTTTTGTCCCCAAAGCCAAAACTTTACTCGACTATATTTTGGCGCAATGCGTTCGCTTACTCGGCATAGGCAAATCGATTTATCTGGTCGGTGAGAAAAAAGCAGGCATCGAACGCAGTGCCAAACAACTGCAAAGTTACGGCAAGACGATTAAGCTCGATAGCGCACGACATTGTCAGCTGTGGCAATTGGTGATTGACAAACTGCCCAGTGAAAAAACAACTCATCTCGACACGTGGATTAAACACTATCCGATTGAAGTCAATGGACAAACCTTAAAAATCTGCGCCCTACCTGGGGTATTTAGCCAAGATCATCTCGATGTCGGTACGGCACAGCTTTTGCCTTATCTGAGTGAAGTTAAATCGGGTACAACTTTGGATTTTGGTTGTGGCGCTGGGGTGATTTCTGCCGTTTTAGCAAAGCAAGATTCAACCAGAAAAATCACTGCGGTCGATATTGATGCATTTGCACTGCGCTCGACAGAACTTACATTTGCCGAAAATCAACTGAGCGAGCAACTCACGACGCTTGCGATTACCGACATTCAAGACATTTCAGATCAATTCGATGTGGTGGTCAGCAATCCACCCTTTCATCAAGGCATCAAGACCAATTATCAAGCCAGCGAAAATCTGTGTAAATTTGCCAAGCAACGTCTTCGTCCTCAAGGGGAATTGTGGATCGTTGCCAATCGTTTTTTGAATTACCCTTCCTTGATCGAAGCCCAGTTTGCACAGTGCATGCAAAAAGCCGACAGTCAGGGATTTAAAGTTTTATATGCTCAAAGCTAAAATTTGCATGCGACTGCAAAGCATTCATGTAAAAAGCACACATGCAAGATGGACTTCATATGCAAAATGACCAAGCAGTAGACACTGCAACACTGCACCTAAAGCGTAAACTCAGTGCACGCCATCTGAATATGATCGCTATTGGCGGTTCGATTGGTACTGGACTGTTCCTTGCTTCTGGTGCAACCATCGCCACCGCAGGACCGGGTGGTGCATTAGTCGCTTATGCACTCATTGGAGTAATGATTTACTTCCTGATGACTAGTCTAGGAGAGCTTGCAACACATTATCCAAGCTCAGGCGCATTTTTTACCTATGGTAGTCGTTATGTTGATCAAGGCTTCGGCTTTGCACTCGGTTGGAACTACTGGTACAACTGGGCGATCACCGTTGCTTTTGAATTAGTCGCTGTACAGTTCATCATGAAGTTTTGGTTTCCTGAAATCGAAGGCTTCTACTGGAGTGCGCTGTTTTTAGCGGTAATTTTTGGCATCAATGCACTGACGGTCAAAGGCTTTGGTGAAAGTGAATTTTGGTTTTCCATGATCAAAGTGGTCGCCATTATCGTCTTTATTGCGATCGGTTTATTTACCATTGGTAAAATCATGCTCGATCCGATGCAAAGCATCACGCAAAACTGGGTTACTGGCGATGCACCTTTTGTCGGCGGACTACAAGCTATGATCGGGATTGCCATGATCGCGGGATTTTCCTTCCAAGGCACGGAAATGGTTGGTGTGGCAGCAGGTGAATCGAAAGAACCACATAAAACCATTCCTTTGGCGATTAAACAGATCTTTTGGCGAATTCTGCTGTTCTATGTCTTATGTATTTTCATCATCGGCACATTGGTGGCCTATAACGATCCGATGTTACTGCATGCAGCAAAGACTGAAAATGTTGCGCTATCGCCATTTACTTTACTGTACGAAAAAGCAGGTTTTGCCTTCGCAGCCAGTGTGATGAATGCGGTAATTTTATCTGCGATCCTCTCTGCGGGTAACTCGGGCATGTATTCTTCGACACGTATGCTTTACGACATGGCAAGAGAAGGACGTGCACCGAAAGTTTTTGCCAAACTGGATCGTCGTGGCGTACCGATGAAAGCACTTTATGCGACGACTGCGGTGGCTGCGCTCTGTTTCCTCACCACATTTATTGGTGAAGAAGCTGTATTTAACTGGCTACTGAATACATCAGGCATGTGTGGCTTTATTGTGTGGCTCGGGATTGCTGTATCACATTACCGCTTCCGAAAAGGTTACCTCAAACAGGGCTATCAGCTCAATGATCTCGCTTATCGCGCCAAATTCTTCCCTTTTGCACCGTGGTTTGCATTTATTCTATGTAGTTTGATTATTCTCGGTCAGAACTATCAGGCGGTGATTGGTGGGCGTATTGATTGGCTCGGCTTACTTTCAACCTATATCAGCATTCCATTATTCTTAGCGATTTGGCTCGGTTATAAATTGAAGTATAAAACCAAGCTGATTCCATACTCGAAGATGGATGTACAACCCTTAAAAATTGACGACGACGCGTAATTATCACTCTCGCACAAATGCCATGACCAAATAAGTAATCTCATTACTCAAATCTCATGGCGTTTGAGTGTTTAATTAAACTTTCTGCAAATCAAACTTCGAATGCGCTAAGTCTTCAATCGGCATTGGCTTGGCAAAATAGTAACCTTGCATCTGATGACAGCCTAGTCGAATTAAAATTTCTGCTTGTTGCTCTGTTTCTACACCTTCAGCAGTGACGATTAACCCGAGCTGTGATGCAAGATTGATAATACTTGCAAGGATAATTTCGTCTTTTTTATTTTCTCCATCAAGATGACTGACAAAGACTTTATCAATCTTTAACTCATCGATCGGCAAATCTTTGAGATATGAAAAGCTCGAATAACCCGTACCAAAGTCATCAATTGCAATCTGCAAACCAATCTGTCTGAGTCGCTCAAATTTTTGTACGCACAGCTTCACATTGCGCATGGCGGTGGTTTCAGTCACTTCAATGATGAGATACTTGGCATCGATTTGGTATTTTTCTAATAACTCATCCAACACTTCGAACAACTCATCATGCTCAAACTGCGATGCAGAAAAATTTATCGCAATCGGTACTAACGGAAAGTCTGATGTCTGCCAAAGTTGAATTTGCTTACAAGCTTGCTCAAGTACCCAATGGCCAATGGCCACAATCAGACCCGACTTCTCCGCAAGATCAATAAATCTATGTGGTGTCAGCAATCCGAGCTTGGGATGTTGCCAACGGATTAACGCTTCCACGCCACAGCGTTGCAAATTGGCGTTGTATTTTGGCTGATAATGTAAAACCAATTGATCATGTATGATTGCAGTCGTCAAATCATTGATGAGATTATATTCTTGGCGTACACGCTGTGCCTCCAAGGTTTCATCAAAATAGTAAAATCCGTTACCACCCTGCGCCTTGGCTTGTAGCATCGCAAGATCGGCATTCATCACCAGTTCTTTAAAACTATTGCCGTGCTCAGGAAACATTGCAACCCCGATACTTGCAGACAGTGCAATGGTTTGATCACCAATCCGATAGTTGCGCTTAATCTTGGCATTGACCTGTTTGGCTAAAGCTTTGGCTTCTTCACCCGTCGCATTGGACACCATCATTACCAACTCATCACTACCAAAGCGTGCCAACCTGACATTACGCCACAAGGTTTGCTTCACCCGTTTTACCACCTCAATGAAGAGTTGATCGGCCATCTTGTGCCCATAGATTTCATTGACCATCCGAAATCGATCGAGATCAATGTACAAAAAGGCAAGTTGCTGATTATCGGTACGGTGTTGCTGCAATATTTCACCGATACGATCTTCAACAAAGAGTCGATTTGGCAACTGCGTCAATTGATCGTGGGTACTTAAATTCACAATCTCAACACTCAGGCGATCTACATCTTGTTTCTTGAGCGCAATTTGTTTTTCAAACAATGAAAAGCTTGCACCGACAATAATCACTAAAACCAATAAAAATAGCATCGCCAAGACGAAATAATCATGATTGGATTGAAATAATTCATACTGCTCCACTTGGTCGACACTAACAAAATACACACTTGCCATGCCTGTGTAATGCATCGCTGCAATACTCAAGCCCATCATCACAGCAACATAAATTCTCGGTGAAATATGGTAAGAAGACGTCGATTTAAAACGATGTGATAAATAAAAAGTAACCCCTGCGCCGAGAATCGCAATCGCAATAGAAAGCAACACAATCATCGGCTGATAAATCATGGCATGCTGTTCAAAAATCAGTCCAGACATACCTGTATAATGCATCGCAGAAATGCCTAAACCCATAAACACTGCACCCAAAATCACACGTGATACAGGAAGGCTAGAGAGCGTATTTAGCCAAAATGCAAACATCGAAATAAAGGCGGCGATGACATAAGACAACGTGGTATAGGTCACGTCAAAGCGATAACCATGTGGCATATGACACGCCAACATACCGATAAAATGCATCGCCCAAATTGCCAACCCAAAAATCATGCCTGTTGCGATATTGATTGGCACGGCGAGAGGCGTATTATTTTATAATACGATAAATTTTCAACGCTAAAAGCAGCAAAGCTTACCCCGATCGCCACCGCAATCGACAATAAAATCAGCCAGACGTTATATTCAGCATGCATGATGCATTGCTCACACTTTTATTTTAAAACCACTATTATTTTGCGTTATAGCACGATAATTCGACTGACTCTAGCGCACTCAACATTTTTCTGACTTTTTTAGACTTAAGTTTACAAATTTAGGTCAATTTGAGTGATTTCTCGCACAAAGCGCTAAATAAGCCCCTGTAAAAGAAGGGTTCTAGAAAGAGTAAACTAAAACTTAGTTCTTTTCTTTATCAACAATCTTGTTCGCTTGAATCCAAGGAATGAGCAGAGATTAGGAAAGCATCGCTTTCCCTCTACGCAAGAGCGAAACTGTGTTTCGCTAAGCACGCAACAAAAATATTACCAACAAAAAACCCTTGTAAAAACAAGGGTTCTTGAAAGATAAAGCTAAAACTTAATTCTTTTCTTTGTCTACGATTTTGTTTGCTTGAATCCACGGCATCATTGCACGCAACTTACCACCAGTGACTTCGATACCGTGCGCCGCATTTTGACGACGACGAGCAGTCATAGATGGGTAGTTCAACGCACCTTCTTGAATGAACATTTTTGCATATTCACCCGATTGGATACGTTTCAATGCATTACGCATTGCTTCACGAGATTGGTCGTTGATCACTTCAACGCCAGTTACATATTCGCCATATTCAGCATTGTTTGATACTGAATAGTTCATGTCTGCGATACCGCCTTCGAACATCAAGTCAACAATTAATTTCAACTCGTGCAAGCATTCGAAATAAGCCATTTCAGGTGCATAACCCGCTTCAACCAAAGTTTCGAAGCCCATTTTAACCAATTCAACTGCACCACCACAAAGAACTGCTTGCTCACCGAATAGGTCAGTTTCAGTTTCTTCACGGAATGAAGTTTCGATGATACCCGTACGACCACCGCCAACACCTGAAGCATAAGACAATGCAACATTACGTGCATTACCAGACGCATCTTGATGAATCGCGATCAAATCAGGTACACCTGAACCACGTTGGTATTCAGAACGTACGGTATGACCTGGTGCTTTTGGCGCAACCATGATTACGTCAAGATCAGCACGAGGTACAACTTGGTTATAAAGTACAGAGAAACCATGCGCAAATGCTAACGTTGCGCCTTCTTTAATGTTCGGCTCGATCACATCACGATAAAGTTGAGATTGGAACTCATCTGGCGTCAAGATCATCACTAAGTCAGCTTGCTTAACCGCTTCTGGCACTTCAGCAACTTTTAGACCTGAATTTTCAGCTTTTTTCCACGATGCAGAACCTGCACGTAGACCAACTGTCACATCAACACCTGAGTCTTTCAAGTTCAATGCGTGTGCATGACCTTGTGAACCATAACCAACGATGGCAACTTTCTTAGATTGGATAATTGATAAATCACAGTCTTTATCATAAAAAATTTGCATTTGTGTTCTCCGCTAAAATGCTTTTTTTAAAATCTCCCCGAATACGCTTTCAATGCGTTCAACTTCGGGGGATTGAGTTAAATACTTAAAACTTTTTCACCACGTGCAATACCAGAAACGCCCGAACGCACCACTTCCAAGATGGTATTTTCAGACAATGCGTCGATAAAACCATCGAGCTTATCAGTTGCACCTGCGATTTGAATGACATAGGTATTCGGCGTCACATCAACGATTTGTGCACGGAAGATATCCGCTGTGCGTTTGATCTCGGCACGAGATGCACCTAGTGCGCGCACTTTGATCAACATCAATTCACGTTCGATATGCGCCCCATCGGATAGATCAACTACTTTCACCACTTCAACCAATTTATTGAGTTGCTTGGTGATTTGCTCAATCTTGTGTTCATTACCATAGGTCGTCAACGTCAGACGAGACATGGTTTCATCATCAGTCGGTGCAACATTCAAAGTTTCGATGTTATAACCACGTTGACTAAATAAACCGACGAGACGTGATAGCGCACCTGCTTCATTTTCAATAAGTACGGAAATAATATGTCGCATTAGGTACGCTCCCCTTTTGACAACCACATGTCACGCATTGACTGACCTGCAACCAACATTGGATAAACGTGTTCTGAACGATCGACCATGACATTGATAAATACGCATTTATCATTGATCGCCATTGCTTCTTCAAGCTTGGCTTCGAGCTCATCCGCACGATCGATTTGAATACCGACATGACCATAAGCTTCCATCAGCTTTGGAAAATCTGGTAATGAATCGACATACGAGCTTGAGTGACGACCTTCGTAGTTCATGTCTTGCCATTGCTTCACCATACCCAAAGCACGGTTATTCAAGCATAAGATTTTGACATTCAAACCATATTGCTTACAGGTCGACAGCTCTTGGATACACATCTGAATCGATGCTTCACCTGTCACGCAAACCACTTGCTTGTCTGGGAAAGCCAATTTTGAAGCCATCGCATACGGTAGACCAACTCCCATCGTACCTAGACCACCTGAGTTGATCCATTGACGTGGATGCTTGTATTTGTAATACAAAGCAGCAAACATTTGGTGCTGACCCACATCTGAAGTAATGATCGCATCACCATGCGTGACTTTATACAAAGCTTCAATCACTTGCTGTGGTTTCATGCTGTTATCGGTTGCTTCTTTGTAGCGTAAACCGTGTACAGCACGCCAGCCGTCAATCTGCTTCCACCATTCAGCAATCGCTTCAGGATTTGGTTTTGACACATTGAGTTGTTTCATTTGTGCCAACATTTCTTGAAGCACAGGCTCAACGGCACCAACGATTGGAATCTGCGCCGTAATGGTTTTCGAAATCGTTGCAGGATCGACATCAATATGAATGACACGTGCATTCGGGCAGAATTTTGCAGGGTTATTGGTCACACGATCATCAAAACGTGCGCCAATCGCAAAAATCACATCCGCATTGTGCATCGCCATATTGGCTTCGTAGCAACCGTGCATGCCAAGCATACCGATAAACTGCGGATCATCACCTGGGAAACCACCAAGACCCATCAAGGTATTGGTCACTGGGAAATTCAAAATGTGTGCAATTTCTGTCAAATATTCAGATGCATTACCTTGTACAACGCCACCACCTGTATAGATCACAGGGCGTTTTGCAGTGAGTAACTCATCAATCGCCTTACGAATCTGACCTGAGTGACCACGTGTCGGTGGTTGATACGAACGCATCTTCACTTTTTCAGGATATTCGTATGCAAATTTTTCCGCAGGGTTGGTCGCATCTTTTGGAATATCAACAACGACTGGACCTGGACGACCAGATGAGGCAATATAAAATGCTTTTTTGATCATGGCAGGAATTTCACTGGCATGACGCACTTGGAAACTATGCTTCACGATCGGACGAGAGATACCGACCATGTCCGTTTCTTGGAAAGCGTCTTCACCGATCAAGTGGGTTGCTACCTGACCAGATAAAATCACCATTGGAATTGAATCCATATAGGCAGTCGCAATCGGTGTGACCGTATTTGTTGCACCAGGACCACTTGTGACGAGGACGACACCTGTTTTCCCTGTGACACGAGAATATGCATCGGCCATATGCCCTGCTGCTTGCTCATGACGCACGAGATAGTGCTCAATCTTGTCCTGCTGAAAAAGCGCATCATAAATATGTAAAACTGCGCCGCCCGGATAACCAAAAACGTGTTCAACACCTTCGTCCGCCAAAGCGCGAACGAGCATTTCACCACCTGATAAAAGTTCCAACGTATTCACCCTAGACTTTCTGGATGCAGTACTTACGTACGTATTTAGATCTTCGAGAAACTTCTCAGTCCAAAAATACGTGCATCGACTACATCAAATTTAAAAAAACAAATATTCATAAAATATTCGGGCGACATAAAATAGTCGCCTGATAAGGGATTAGCTTAACCGTGATGTAAAAATACACATTGCATGGACTACTTTTCCAAGAATGACAGGATCGCTTCGGATGGAAGAGGATCGAGTTTGACACTCTGCTCGTCTAGAGTTTCAGAGTTATCACGGCTATGACATGGACTCGAAGGGTGATCGAATCAATAGACATAAACTAAAGCGAGCATTTTTGATGCAATTGCCCTGAAAGTCAAGTTTTCTATGCGTTTTATCCCACTCTTTTTAATAAAAAGTATTACTTATATCCGTAAAGCACAGCTCAACATACAAAATCACCATTCCTCCCAAATTCTAAGCTTCGTATTGATAGGGCTTTTGGTTAATTTTTCACACAAATATGCTATTTAGATTTAAGATAAGAAAATATCTGTCCTCTTATATCGTCGATAATAGACAGCGCATGGAGCTCAAAATGTTGTTCAGTCCAAATTTGATTGAGAAAAAACACATGAATATCAAAATGAAAATAAGCTTAATCTTACTTGCAGCAACTCTTGCAAGTACAGCACCGCAATTCGCTCAAGCACAAAAATTTTATAAATGGGTCGACAGTAGTGGCTCAACACACTACACCACCACGCCACCACCGAGAAATGCCAAAAAACTGGGTAATGTCAACACTTATAATGATACGCCAAGCGGACAGAATTACACGCCTGCGCCACCGCCTGAAAGTACCACTCAAGCCAGTAATCAACAAGCGAATAACCAACCAGCAAATCGCCAAGATTCAAATCAATCAAGCAACCCATCAGTACCAGAACGTCCTAGCACACCCACTCAAAACCAATCTGACAATTCAAACTCAAGCAATGAGCGCATTACCTTACCTCAAGTCGGTGAAGACCCAACACGTGGTCAAGAGCAAATCTTAAATACGGGTCGCAACTTACTTTAAGTCGACTCTCCGACACCTTATCAACATCGAATTTGCGCAAATCAATCCACGAAATTTGCGCATTTTTTTTCAATTTGCGCTATGCTGTGCAACATTATTTTCCCTTATTTTATCGCTCAGCGAATTTAGAGTTTTTGAGTTAATTTAACGCCATGACCATGATGTCTTCTACGCCAATTCCCGCTGAATACCAAGCCAGTGCCATTGAACCACAGATCCAAACCGACTGGGCAACCCGCCAAGTGTTTAAGGTTGCCGACCAAGTTGAGGGCAAGCATCGCTACATCCTGTCGATGTTCCCCTATCCAAGTGGCAAGCTACATATGGGTCATGTGCGCAATTATACCATTGGCGATGTGATCAGTCGTTTTTATCGTTTAAAAGGTGAAACGGTGCTACAACCAATGGGTTGGGATGCGTTTGGTTTGCCTGCGGAAAATGCAGCGATCGCCCATCAAGTTGCACCCGCAAAATGGACTTTTGAAAACATTGATTACATGCGCAATCAATTGAAAAGTCTTGGCTTATCGGTGGATTGGGATCGTGAGATTGCCACCTGCACACCAGAATATTACCGCTGGGAACAATGGCTCTTTGTTCAGCTGTATAAGAAAGGCGTGATTTACCGCAAGCTCTCTACCGTGAACTGGGATCCTGTCGATCAAACCGTACTTGCCAATGAGCAAGTCATTGATGGTCGTGGTTGGCGTTCGGGTGCATTGGTGGAAAAGCGTGATATTCCTATGTATTACTTTCGCATCACTGATTATGCGCAAGAGCTTTTGGACGATTTAGACCAACTCCAAGACGGTTGGCCTCAACAAGTCTTGACCATGCAACGCAACTGGATTGGTCGCTCGGAAGGCATGGAAATCACGTTCCCATCAGCTGATCCGTCGATCTATGCCGATGGCTTAACCGTTTATACTACTCGTCCTGATACATTGATGGGTGTGACTTATGTGGCGGTTGCTGCTGATCATCCTTTGGCGAAAAAAGCGGCTGAACTTCGCCCTGAATTATTAGCATTTATTGAAGAATGTCGTCATGGTTCAGTTGCTGAAGCTGACCTTGCTACCGCCGAAAAAAAAGGCATGGCAACAGGTTTGTTTGTGACGCATCCTGTAACTGGCGAGCAGGTCGAAGTCTGGATTGCTAACTATGTGTTAATGACTTATGGCTCAGGTGCGGTGATGGCTGTGCCTGCGCATGATGAGCGTGATTTTGAATTTGCCAATAAATTTGGTTTGCCAATTAAACAAGTGATTGATGCTAAAGGCGCAGATGATGCAGACTTTGATGCGACTGTATGGCAAGAATGGTATGGCTCGAAAAATGGCACATTGATCAATTCAAGTGAATTTGACGGCTTAACATTCCAAGCAGCGTTTGATGCGCTAATAGCCAAGCTCGAACCACAAGGTCAAGCCTTGAAAAAAGTGCAATTCCGTCTACGAGATTGGGGCGTATCACGTCAGCGTTATTGGGGTTGTCCAATTCCAATGATCAACTGCGAATCGTGCGGTCAGGTGCCTGTACCTGAAGAGCAATTGCCAGTGGTCTTGCCAACTGATGTAGTACCTGACGGCTCGGGCAATCCTTTGGCGAAAATGCCTGAGTTTTATCAAACCACCTGCCCAAGCTGTGGCGCAGATGCCAAACGTGAAACAGATACTTTAGATACTTTTGTCGAGTCTTCATGGTATTACGCACGTTACGCTTCACCTGACTATACCGATGGCATGATCAAACCTGAAGCAGCTGCATCGTGGTTGCCAGTGGATCAATATATCGGTGGTGTGGAACATGCGATCTTGCATCTTTTATATGCTCGCTTCTTCCACAAACTGATGCGCGACGAAGGTGTGGTACAAGGTAATGAACCATTTGCCAACCTATTAACACAAGGTATGGTCTTGGCGGATACCTTCTACCGTGAAGATGCCAGTGGCAAGAAAACTTGGTTTAACCCTGCCGATGTCGAGCTTGAGCGTGATGAGAAAAGTCGTATTATCTCAGCAAAATACAAAGTCGATGGTCAAGCCGTGGTGATTGGCGGACAAGAAAAAATGTCCAAATCCAAGAACAACGGTGTCGATCCACAGTCGATTATTGATCAATATGGTGCCGATACTGCACGTGTATTTATGATGTTTGCTGCACCGCCTGATCAATCTTTAGAATGGTCAGAAGCTGGTGTTGAAGGTGCAAACCGTTTCTTAAAACGTGTATGGCGTTTAACCACGACCTTCTTGGAAAAAGGTAATACATCTCAAGAAATTGATGGTGCAAATCTATCCAAAGATGCGCAAGACCTACGTCGTAAAGTGCATGAAACTATTGCCAAAGTTGGTGATGATATCGAACGTCGTCATGCCTTTAACACTGCCATTGCGGCACAGATGGAATTACTGAATAGCATCACCAAGTTTGAAGCCAAAGATGGCAACGATATTGCTGTGGAACGTGAGGCGATCGTGAGCTTACTCACCATGCTTGCACCATTTGCACCACATTTGAGCCAGACGTTGTTAGCACAGTTTGAGATTGATTTAACCGCTACCCTTTTCCCAGAAGTTGACGCTTCTGCATTGACTCGTAATACGCAAACCATCGTTGTACAAGTCAATGGTAAACTTCGTGGTAAATTGGAAGTCGCTGTGGAGATTGCCAAAGATGATCTACTTGCCCAAGCTAAGGCATTACCTGAGGTACAACAATTCTTAACAGGCCCAACTAAGAAAGAAATTGTGGTGCCAAATAAATTGGTGAACTTGGTTGTCTAAAGCGATTGTTTAAAGCTTTGATTTAAATCATGTCGTACAAATTAACGATTTAAATGATCATTTTTAATGAATGAATAAGGAAAAAACGATGCACTTGATTCGACGTTTTGCAATCATTGTTCTAAGCTTAGGATTAAGTGCGAGTTTTGTTGGCTGTGGTTTTCAACTCCGTGGCGCACAGATTAAAGCCCTACCGACGCAATACCACTCGGTACAATTGGCATTGCCTGAAAATGCACAAGATTTGGAAAAACCATTAAAAGTTTATTTCAGTAATCTTGGTGCTCAGATCAACCAAACACATGCTTTGACTCGCCTCAAGGTGACCGATTACGAACTCAAGCGTCGGCAATTCCGCGGCAAACTCACCGAAGCTCAACTGCATATGTCGGCAACTTTTCAAATCGAAAATATGCAAGGCGAACCCCTGACTGCACCTCGCACCGTGATCTCACAGCGCACCTATCAATATGATATTGCGACCGTCAACACCGAGCGTCAAGAAGAGCAATTCTTTATCAAAGTCATGAACGAAGATATCGCTCAACAGATCATCCATCAGTTGCACACCAATCGCTTACCGACAGCTGTGCTTGATCAAGCCCCTGAATAATTCGTTCATTTAATTTCGACTTTGCCTAGATGAAACTCGATTACCAACAAGCCCTAAACCGTGTTGCAGATGCACAAGGTGCATGGCTTGTGCATGGTGGTGAGCCTTTGCTTGAGCAAAATATACTGACAGCATTTCGAAAACACTGGCAATCTCAAGGCATCGAACGACAACGCTTTGAACTGCAAAATGTGCAAGATTGGAAGCAGGTTTTTAACGCATTAAATAGTTTATCGTTATTCTCCAGTCAGCTTGCGATCGAAGTTCATGGCAACATCAAACCTGATGCGCAAAGCTTAAAACTGCTGAGAAATTATCTACAAGATCCGATGGATAATTTCTTGCTGATCGTCTTTCCCAAGCAAGAAAGTCAAAGCCTAAAATCTGCATTTTTCCAAGCCATCGAAGCCAATGCATCTGTGGTGGCGCTAAATGCTTATGGCACACAACAACAGCAACGCATCTTGCAAATCGAAGCAGAAAAAATCGGCATTCGACTGACCGAGCAAGCGTGGCAATGGCTGATTTTTCACCATGAAAATAATTTACTTTCTGCTCGCAACACCTTACTTGGCTTGGCTGATAGCTTTGCTGGAGTTGATCAAATTGATGTTCCCGAGCTTGAGCAAAGCGTACAGGATCAATCTCGCTTTAGCACCTTCGATCTTGGCGATGCCTGCTTAAAAGGCGATTTGGCACAAGCGATAAAAATTCTGAATTTTCTCATTGAATCAGGCGAAGCCTTGCAACTGATCTTTTGGGTACTTCAAAAAGAAATGCGTTTGATTCTGCAACTGTTTGAACAACCGCAAAATGCACTGCAACTCGGCATTTGGAAAAATAAGCTGTCACTTTATCAAAATGCGCTACGACGTTTTACACCACAACAATTACTCAGGTGGTCAGATTTATTACTGCGCACCGATCAAGCCATCAAAGGCTTGGGCGATGAGAATCCTGATGACCTATTATTACAATTAGTGTGTGCGCTAAGTGGTAAAAAGATTTTTGAACATTAAAATTAATTTGCTTCACTCAAATTGTTAAACTTTGCTAAATAAGCTTATGATAAGTTACGATAATTTAATATAAATATTCATGTTTTATCCTTAATTCAAACTTATACTAATGCAAATATTCTCATTTAGACTATTTTATCATGCCTGCCAAGTCCAAACTCTCCAAAATTATTTTTACGATTATTGCCATTTTTATCATCGCCTTACTGGCATGGTGGTTTTTAAAACCCAAAGAAGAACTGCCAAGCTATATCACATCCCAAGTCGAGCGTGGCGATATTGAAAATAGCGTGATCGCAACAGGTTTGCTCGAAGCAACCAAAATCGTCAGCGTCGGTGCGCAGGCATCTGGTCAGCTCAAGAAAATGTATGTCGAACTTGGCGACGAAGTCAAACAAGGGCAATTGATCGCACAGATCAACTCAGTCACTCAAGAAAACGAAATCCAAACTGCACAGGCGAGTATCAAAAATCAACAGGCTCAACTGGCTGTTCGACAAGCGACTTTGGCACAGGTGCAAGCAGAATATAACCGTCAAAAGAATATGTATGCGCAAGATGCCACATCAAAAGCTGAACTTGAATCTGCATTGGCAAGCTATAAAACAGCTCAAGCGGAAATCGTGGCACTCAATGCGCAGATTGAGCAATCTCGCTTGACTTTGGCGACAGCTCAAGAAGAGCTGGGTTATACTCGCATTGTTGCACCGATGGACGGCACAGTGGTTGCGATCGTGACCGAAGAAGGTCAAACGGTGAATGCTAATCAAAGTGCACCAACCATTGTCAAACTGGCAAAGCTTGACACCATGACCGTCAATGCAGAAATCTCTGAAGCTGACGTGATGAAAGTTGAAAAAGGACAATCAGTCTATTTCACCACACTCGGTGATAGTGAGAAAAAATATTACGCCACACTGCGTCAGATTGAGCCTGCACCTGAGTCAATCAGCAATGATTCTTCAAGCAGTTCAAGTTCTAGCTCAAGTGAAGCAATCTACTACAATGCACTGTTTGATGTCCCAAATGAAGATGGAAAATTGCGTATCAACATGACCGCACAGGTATCCATCATCATTGATCAAGCGAAAAATGTACTGACCATTCCATCGTCTGCACTACAAACCAAATCAACAAATACAAAAGGTAGCAGTTCAAATAGCAATACAAACAACAATACAAGTGGTCAAAGTAATACTAAAGAACGTAATTCGACAAAAGATACCAACGCACAACGCCCTGCTCGTCTTGAGCTTACCGATGCTGAGCAAGCCCTCATTGAGCAAGGCAAAGCGACTCGAGCAATGGTACGTGTCTTACAAGCTGACGGTACTGCAAAGCCAACCCCTGTATTGGTCGGACTGAATAACCGTGTCACCGCTCAAGTGCTCAAAGGCTTAAAAGAAGGCGATGAAGTGGTGATCTCAGACAGCGCAGATACTTCGAATGACGCTGCAAAACGCAACAACCGTGGTCCAATGAGAATGTAATCCATGAGTCAGAATCAACAACCTCTACTTGAGGTTAACAATCTGATCCGTGAATTTCCCGCAGGCGAAACCTCGGTACAGATTCTTAAAAGCATTGATCTAAAAATCTATGCAGGCGAATTGGTTGCGATCATTGGTCAGTCAGGTTCAGGCAAATCTACCTTGATGAATATCTTAGGTTGCTTGGATAAGCCAACCTCAGGTAGCTATAAGGTCAATGGTCAAGAAACTGGTCAGCTTGAACCTGATCAATTGGCACAGTTACGTCGTGAATATTTTGGTTTTATTTTTCAGCGTTATCATCTACTTGGTGATTTGACGGCAACAGGTAACGTCGAAGTGCCTGCGGTTTATTCTGGCGTGAATCCCACCGAACGCCACGAACGCTCATCAAAGATTCTCGGTGATCTTGGGCTCGGTGAACGTCTTGATCATCGTCCTAGCCAATTATCTGGTGGTCAACAGCAACGTGTGTCGATCGCTCGTGCCTTGATGAATGGCGGTGATGTGATCCTCGCCGATGAACCAACAGGCGCATTGGATAAGAACAGTGGCTTCGAAGTGATGCGTATTTTGCGTGAGCTCAATGCCAAAGGTCACACCGTCATTTTAGTCACCCATGATATCAATGTTGCGAAAAACGCCACTCGGATTATCGAAATTAGTGACGGAAAAATTATTTCCGATCAACCGAATGAACCAACTTATCAAGACGATGAACAACCGATTACAGAACGTCAAACCTTAGTTCGTGAAAAGAAAAAGAAATCTTCTCCGCTACGTTCTTTTTTAGATCGTCTAGGTGAAGCTTTTCGCATGGCACTGATCGCCATGAATGCGCATCGTATGCGTACATTCTTGACCATGCTTGGTATTATCATTGGTATTGCTTCGGTGGTATCCGTCGTTGCCCTCGGTAATGGCTCACAAAAGCAAATTTTAGAAAACATCAGCAGTTTGGGCACCAATACCATTACCGTCTATCAAGGTCGGGGATTCGGTGATAACTCTCGAACGGCATCCAATAAAACCCTCGTTCCCGATGATGCAACAGCACTGTCCGAACAACCCTATGTAGAAGCAGTGAGTCCGAGTGTCAATACCTCCGTGACTGCACGTTTTAAAGAAACTGAAGCTTCTGCAACGGTCAATGGCGTAGGTGCAAGCTATTTCGATGTCAAAGGTTTAACCTTTGCCAATGGTCAGGCATTTGATGAACGTAGTACCACGCAGATGAGCCAAGATGTGATCATTGATCAAAACACCAAAGATACATTCTTTAGTGATGGTACTGATCCGATTGGTCAAGTCGTCTTACTTGGTAGCGTACCAAGCCGTGTGATTGGCGTTTTAGACAAAGAAAAAAGTAGCTTTGGTAATAGTGATAGCTTGAATGTCTACCTACCGTATTCGACCGTACTCAGTCGCTTTATGGGGCAATCCAATGTCCGTAGCATCATCGTCCGTGTCAAAGACGAATATTCCAGTGCTGCGGCGGAAAATGCCATCTTAAAATTGATCGTACAACGTCACGGTGCAGAAGATGTCTTTACGCAGAACTCTGACAGTATCCGTGAAACCATTGAACAAACCACGCAAACTATGACGCTCCTCGTGTCGTCCATTGCCGTGATCTCCTTGATCGTTGGCGGTATTGGCGTGATGAATATTATGCTGGTTTCGGTGACTGAACGTACTCAAGAGATCGGTGTACGCATGGCAGTTGGTGCACGACAAGGCGATATTTTGCAGCAGTTCCTCATCGAAGCGATTTTGGTCTGTATCTTGGGTGGGATCTTGGGTGTCCTCATGGCGCTTGGCATTGGACAGATCATTACTAAAATCGCAGGCGACTCATTCCAAATGGCATATTCAAGTACCTCAATGATCGCCGCCTTTGTCTGCTCAAGTATGATCGGGATTGTCTTTGGTTATCTCCCTGCAAAAAATGCCGCACAGCTTGACCCTGTCAATGCACTTGCTCGTGAATAAATAAGGTTGAATTCTATGTTGAACACTTTCCAAATCAAAGCACTCCCAAAGCTTAGTGCATTGATCATTCTACCTATTTTATTTACTGGCTGTGTCGCAACAGTAAAAACGCCATATCAAGCACCGAATACCACTGTGCCGACAAGTTTTGCATATCAAAATACCTCCACTGGATTGAATGCTGAACAATGGTCTGACCAATGGTGGACGTTGTTTAATGATGCTCAGTTGAATGCCCTAGTGGATCAAGTGATTGCCAAAAACGCTGATCTTGCAGTCGCAGGTATTGCGCTCAAGCAAGCTCGTTTACAAGCTGATCTCACCGCAAATCAGCAAGGTCTACGTGTCGTCCGTTCAAGCGTGTCTACTGGACACAGTTTTGACTTAAACTCAGGCAATGACAGTGCCAATGGTCTATCGTTAAGTGGCAACGTCAGCTATGAAATTGATCTATTCGGCAAGCTTGCCAATCAAACCCAAGCACAGCGTTGGGAAGCTCTAGCGACCGAGCAAGATTTACAATCGACTGCACAAAGTCTAATTGCCACAACGTGCGATCTGTATTGGCAACTCGCATATTTAAATGAGCGTATGACCGCTGCCGAACAAAGTCTAGCGACCAGTAACAAACTATTTGATCTCGTCAAAGTACAATATCGTGCAGGTGCAGTATCAGGCATTGAGCTCACCGAAGCGGAGCAATCTATACAAAGTCAAAAAGCCACGCTCAGCCAACTACGCCAGCAAATCGTTGAGGCGAAAACTGCACTGGCTGTATTACTTCATCAGCCTGTGCAACAGCTCAACATCGACATTCCTAAAAAGCTACCGCAGTCCAGTTTGCCAAATATTGATGCAGGGCTTCCTGCAACATTGATCGCACGTCGTCCTGACTTACAAGCCGCAGAGCTTCGCCTACGCAAAACTCTTGCAACTAAAGATGCGACTAAAGCGAGCTATTATCCGTCGATTAGTCTGACTGGCTCGCTTGGTACAAGTAGCACTTCTCTGACAGAGCTTTTGCAAAATCCTGTGTTAGCACTGGGTGCAAGTTTAAGTTTGCCATTTTTGCAATATAACGATATGAAAAAAGACATTGCAATCAGCGAACTGGACTATGAGTCTGCGATCATTAGCTACCGTCAGACTTTGTATCAAGCTTTTGCTGATGTAGAAAATGCACTCTCAGGTCGTATCGAAGCCAATGCCCAACTTAGCGATCAACAGAAAAATTTAGAACTTGCACAAAAAAGTGCTCGCCTGAATGAAGTCCGTTATCGCAATGGTGCAATTGCCTTGAAGAATGTCTTAGATGCACAAGAGTCTGTCCGTAGTGCAGAAGTATCTTTGGCGCAAACGCGCTACAATCAATACACGACCTATGTGACATTGATGCAAGCTTTAGGTGGTTCACCGATACAGAAATTTCCGTGATACTTAATCAGTGATCAAGTAAATAACCAAGTATAATAACCCCATAGCATCAAAGGAAAAGATACTATAGGGTGAAACAACCATTTCCATAACCAAAATCTTGGAATAAATCCCACACCGTAGATAAACCCACCTGATATACCGATCATGATCAACATAATGGCACTATGACTATAGTGCCCTTGATCATCAAGCATTAATGCAGGATGAAGTAACAACATTGCAGCCAATGGCATGGCTAACAGAAAAGAAATAATGGTGAGCAACCTTTGTCCTGGTTTTTTTTGCTCAGTAGCCACTTCACCCATATCTATTACTCTTCGTCAAGATCTTGATTATTTTCCATATACAGCGCCGCAAGCACACCTGCAAAACACGCCATTAACACACCTAAAATCCATGCAAAATACCACATAATTTTATGCTCCGTGATGACTGATTAATATAAACTATGCGAGTTTGCTTCGATATGTTGATTGGTAATTTTGCCCCACATTTTGTAGTATGACCACAAGGTGTAGCACAAAATAATCGGTACAAAAATACACGCCGCCACAAACATCACGCCCAAAGTCATATGGCTAGACACCGCATCCCACATCGTGAGGCTTGATGCTGGGTTCAAACTAGATGGCAATAGAAATGGGAATAAAGCAAAGCCAGCGGTCAAAATCGTACCAACAATTGCCAAACTTGAGCCAATGAAACTCAGCGCCGCTTTATTGGCTTTTGCAGCAATAATCAACAGCAAACCACCAAATACCCCGACAATCGGTGCCAACATCGTGATTGGATAAGCCGTATAATTATTTAACCAACCATGGTTGGCATTGGTCACCACTTCTTTTGCTAAAGGATTCAACGCACTATTCACATCAACAGGCTGTGCATAGCTGTAGCCTTCGATTCCACCAAGATACAACCAAGTGCCTGCCAAAATAAATGCAAACAAATACACTACACCACTGAGCAAGGCTGATTTTTGTGAACGCTGATGTAATGCGCCATCGGTACGCATCATTAACCACGTACTACCATGCGCACATAGCATACTTAAACTCACCACACCCGCGAGTAAGGCAAACGGGTTGAGTAATGCAAAGAAGCTGCCTGTATATTGTGAACGCAAAGTACTATCCATCTCAAATGGTAAGCCTAAAAACAAGTTGCCAAACGCTACACCAAAAACCAATGCAGGTACTGCACCACCAATACACAACGCCCAATCCCAAGCATTACGCCATTTGGTGTTTTCAAGTTTAGAGCGATAATCAAAACCCACAGGTCGTAAAAACAACGCAAATAAAACCAATAATAACGCCCAATACAGCCCTGAGAATGCTACAGCATAGACCATTGGCCATGCTGCAAATAACGCCCCTCCGGCAGTAATAAACCAAACCTGATTACCATCCCAATGCGGCGCAATGGTATTGATCGCAGCACGACGTTCTTGGTCATTTTTGGCGACAAATGGCATTACCGCCATAGAACCCATATCAAAGCCGTCGGTAAGTGCGAACCCAATGAGCAACACGCCAACTAAGACCCACCAAATGATTTTTAAGATTTCATATTCAATCATGACTGAGCCTCCTGTGCTTTCGCTTGTGCTTCGAGTTTTTCGAAGTGATAACGACCAGTATGCAAAGAACTCGGTCCAAGTTTGGCAAACTTAATCATCAAATACATTTCAATAATCAATAGCACCGTATAGAACGCCGCCAATGCCAAAATAGAACCCCACACATCTCCAGTGCTTACACTCGATGCAGAAAGGTGCGTCGGTAAAATTTCACCAATTGACCATGGTTGCCGTCCATGCTCGGCGACATACCAGCCTGTCTGAGCTGCAATCCACGGTAACGGTAATGCCAAAAGTGCAAACTTTAATAACCATTTTTTTTGATCCGCATTACGACGAAATACTGCCCAAGTAGACACAGCAAATAGCAATAACATCAAAAAGCCAGACGCCACCATTGCACGAAAAGACCAAAACAAACTTGGGACATGAGGAATCGTATCTTTCACAGCAGATTGAATATGTGTTTCAGTCGCATCCGTCACATTCGGCGCATATTTTTTCAGCAATAATCCATAACCAAGGTCTTTTTGATTTTGCGCAAATGACGCCATTAACTCAGGTGAACGATCACCTGCACGCAGTTGCTCAAGCTCTGCATATGCAGTCATACCATTACGAATACGTACCTCGTGTTGCGCCATCAAATCCTTAATCCCAATTACTTGCTCAGTAGTCGAACGGGTTGCAATCAAGCCGAGCGCATAGGGAATTTTTACTGCATAATCGGTGCGCATTTCTTCCTGATTAGGAATACCAAACAAAGTAAAACTTGCCGGCGCAGGATGAGTATCCCACTCTGCCTCGATAGCTGCCAATTTGGTTTTTTGCACATCACCTAGCTCATAACCTGACTCATCACCAAGTAAAATCACCGACAAGGTTGATGCCAAGCCAAAAATCGCCGCAATCGCAAATGAACGACGGGCAAAAGGTAAATCGCGCTTTTTCAGCATATAATAACTTGAAATTGCCAAGACGAAGATTGCACCAGTAACATAACCCGCAGATACGGTATGTACGAATTTTACTTGTGCTACTGGATTGAAAATTAAAGCACCAAAATCAACCAACTCCATGCGCATGGTTTCGAAGTTGAACGCCGCGCCGACTGGATTTTGCATCCAACCATTGGCAATCAAAATCCACAGTGCAGACATATTTGAGCCGATTGCCACCAGCCAAGTCACTGCCAAATGTTGAAACTTGGTCAAACGATCCCAGCCAAAAAAGAACAAACCAATGAAGGTCGATTCCAAGAAAAATGCCATCAAACCTTCAATTGCTAAGGGTGCACCAAAAATATCACCGACATAATGTGAGTAATATGCCCAGTTGGTACCAAACTGGAATTCCATGGTCAGACCTGTAGTCACACCCAGTGCAAAGTTAATCCCAAATAATTTTCCCCAGAATTTGGTCATGTCCTTATAAATTTCTTTGCCCGAAACGACATAGGTCGTCTCCATAATGGCCAAAATAAATGCCAACCCCAGTGTTAATGGCACAAATAAAAAATGATACATGGCGGTCATGGCAAACTGAAACCGCGATAAATCAACTACTGTTTCTGAGATCATCGAGATGACTCCTGTTGTGCAGGGGATGACCCTGCGATATGCGTTGCAACTTGGCTATCTATACCTTTGGGAATGGTCGGTGCTTCAAACCAAATTGATTTAATCAGCATCAGAAAAAAGACTTTTACGACCAAAATGATGCCAATCTCTCGCACCAATTTTTGGTTGTTCTTTAGTTGCATATCTTTCACAAGAAACCCATAAAAAAACTATGCTTTTGACATTATAAACACAGTGCTTACAATTTGACACACTCATTTTTTATGCCAAGTATTCTGATCAAAACACTTGGATTTAGAGTGATAAAGGCAATTTTTTTAATATAATTACTTGTTTTTGCTACTTATATTATTAATTCATATGCTTATTAATTTTTAATATAAATCGATTTTAGTGATCATTTTTTGTGTTTAATTTATAAAATCAATTGACCAAACTGACATATTGGTTTGATTCCCCGCCGAAAATTACACTTAAACTCCTGCTTATCTTTTCACCACTTTTTCCACTTCTCTGATGGTTTGCTTAATCGGCTCGTAGCCCAAAAGCCATGTCAGATTGATCGAACGCTGACGATGTTGATCTGCCAAAAGATCAATCACACTCTTTTCCCCACGCCCCACTAAATGCTGACGATAGAAGTAATACAACAATGCCACTGTGATGATGATCATCACTGCCATCATCATCCAAAAGCCTTGTGGCGACTTTGACCCAGGCAAAACTTCAAAGTTCATGCCATATATACCTGTCAGCAAGGTCAACGGTGCAAACACTGCAGTAATAATGGCGAGGATGCGCATGTTCTCGTTGGTTTGATTGGCAATCGCATTAAAATGAATATCAATCGCCGACTAGATCAAAGACACAGGGATGCTCGATATTGAGAATATTTTGTAGGTGAAACTCATTAATACAAATATCGGTCTGCGCATGTACTTGTTGTCGCCATTGTTTTTTTTGATGAATGACTTCACTGCGTAGACAGTCCCCCCATTTAAATAAAAGCTCATGCTCAGCACAACTTTGCGCTGCCAAAATCACGCTGTGTTCCGTGGCATGATGATAAAAATAATAGGTTTGCATGGATTCTCTAATTTTAAAAATGGGTTCAAACAGAAGAAATATCAAAGTTAGTGCATTTAATCAGCATAGATAGACTAACTCAACTTCACATCAATGTTCCCTATAAAAAAATCCTCACCGAAGTGAGGACTTTCTGTTAAGCAAATTTGCTCAATTTAAAATAATTGAATACTGAGCAATTACGCTTCAGTTGGTGTAGCTTGCTTTTGTGGGATGTCTTTCATAGTCAATTTGATACGACCACGGTTGTCGACATCTTGTACTTGGACTTGCAAGATTTGACCTTCGCTGAGGACATCAGAGACATTGGCTACACGCTCGTTCGAAATTTGTGAGATATGAAGCAAACCGTCTGTACCTGGCATGATATTCACGAACGCACCAAATTCAACGATACGAATCACTTTACCTGTATAGATTGTACCTGGTTCGATCTCAGCAGTGAGTGCTTGGATTTTGGCAACCGCTGCACTTGCAGACGCTTTTGATTCACCGAATACACGTACAGTACCGTTGTCTTCGATATCGATCGCTGCACCCGTTTCTTCAGTGATTGAACGAATAGTCGCACCACCTTTACCGATCACGTCACGGATCTTATCAGGGTTGATGTTAATCACTTGGAAAGTCGGAGCAAACATGTTGATTTCAGGGCGAGCACGTGAGATCACTTTGTTCATTTCGTTCAAGATGTGGATACGACCAGCATAAGCTTGGTTCAATGCCACTTCCATGATTTCTTCAGTGATGCCTTCGATCTTGATGTCCATTTGAAGTGCGGTAATACCGTTGGCTGAACCTGCAACTTTAAAGTCCATATCGCCAAGATGATCTTCATCACCCAAGATGTCAGAAAGAACTGCGAAACGCTCACCTTCTTTGACTAGACCCATTGCAATACCTGCGACTGGCGCTTTCAAAGGTACACCTGCATCCATCAATGCAAGCGATGCACCACATACAGATGCCATTGAAGATGAACCATTAGATTCAGTAATATCAGACACGATACGAAGTACATATGGAAAGCGATCTGCCGCAGGAAGAACTGCTTGCACACCACGACGTGCTAGACGACCATGACCGATTTCACGGCGTTTTGGACCTGTTTCACGACCAGTTTCACCGACTGAGTATGCAGGGAAGTTGTAGTGCAACATGAAGTTGTCAGTTTTTGTACCAGCAAGCGTATCAACCATCAAGGCATCACGAGTATTACCCAAAGTCGCAGTCACAAGTGCCTGAGTTTCACCACGTGTAAACAATGCAGAACCGTGTGTACGACCCAATACGCCAACTTGTACGTCTAGCTGACGAACAGTCTTGGTATCACGACCGTCGATACGTGCTTTACCTGACAAGATGTTGTCACGTACGGTACGGTATTTGAGGTCTTCGAATAACTCATTCAAATCATCTGCAATGCCTGTTTCATCTTCAGCAGGCACGAACTGCGCAACTGCTTCCGCTTGAAGCGCATCAAGTGCTGCATAGCGATCTTGTTTCACTGCAATGGTGTATGCTTCAGAGATTTTTGCTTCGAAAGCATCTTTGAGTTTTGCACGAAGGTCTTCATTTTTCTCTGGTGCAGTCCACGTAGACTCAGTTGCACCCGCTGCTTTTGCAAATTCTTGAATGGCTTTAATAGCAATTTGTTGCTCATCATGACCGAACAATACTGCACCAAGCATTTGATCTTCTGAAAGTTCTTTTGCTTCAGATTCAACCATCAATACCGCAGTTTCTGTACCCGCAACGACTAGATCAAGTGCAGATTCAGCCATTTGCGCATGGCTTGGGTTCAGAATATATTCGCCGTTGATTAAACCAACACGTGCCGCACCGATTGGACCACGGAACGGTGTACCTGCAATCGCAAGTGCCGCAGATGTACCAAGCATCGCTGCAATATCAGCATCCATCGTCTTGTCAGAAGACACCACAGAAGCGGTGACTTGCACTTCGTTGAAGTAACCTTCTGGGAACAATGGGCGGATTGGACGGTCGATCAAACGAGAAATCAACGTTTCTGCTTCAGATGCACGACCTTCACGCTTACCATAACCACCTGGGATACGACCCGCAGCATATTGCTTCTCTTGGTAGTTTACAGTGAGTGGAAAGAAGTCTTGACCTGCCTTCGCTGTTGGCTGTGCAACCACTGCAACAAGTACACTGACGCCACCCATGGTGACAAGCACAGAGTTCGCTTGACGTGCAACACGACCTGTTTCTAAAACAACAGTGTGCTGACCATATTGGAATTCTTTACGAACAAGATTAAACATAGACATGTTTTATTTTTTCCTAATTGTTTAATGGGGACTTCGAAAAGCAACCTATCTTGGCAACTTTTTCGATCTTCCCGAATACTGGTTTTATCTTTGGTAGAAAGCCCCTAAGGTTTGGCATTGCATCAATCTTTTTTATTTCTATTTTTATCGCGGTAACACACGATATAAATCTCGAAATACTGAATGAAATGCCATGGCAAAGCTTAGAAGCTGTTTTCGACCATTAAAACCAATTTACTTCATACAATGAAAGCCGACTAATCGACTCTCTTTTTTTCGCTCAAGATACAAATTTTCATTTGTGGCTCAAGCTTATACGATTTTTGATCAGATAAAAACCCGAACAAAACCTTTCACGACAAACAAAAGAAGAGGCTTATCGCCCCTTCAATTTATACCAGTCTATTCGTCTTACTAAGCAACAGCTTAACGACGAAGACCTAGCTCACCGATCAATGCAACATAACGTGCATGATCTTTACCATTTAGATAGTCAAGCAATTTACGACGTTGGTTTACTTTACGAATCAAACCACGACGGCTGTGATGGTCGTGTTTGTGTGATTTAAAGTGACCTTGTAAATCGTTGATTTGAGCAGTTAACAATGCAACTTGCACTTCTGGCGAACCAGTGTCATTTTCAGCACGTGCAAATTTTGCGATGATTTCTGCGCGATCTTGGTTTGTTAAAGCCATCATGTATCTCCGAGATGCTTAAAAGTTCTATTAGCGATATTTCAAGTAGTTCAGATGAGTTGAAACGATTCATCAAAAACACCTATGCCGTGCATCACTACAGCAAGTGCGATATTCTAATGTAATTCGGCTTTCTTTGCAAAAACATTGTGGTAATTTTCCAACATATTTTACCATGCAAAAACAATAACGCCGACCCCTTTCGGAATCGGCGTTATTGTTTAGGCTAACAACATTATTTTATTATTATTTTTTCATCTCATCCCTAAGACCTGCTTCGATTCATCTCTTTTTGTTATAATACACCCCTGTGTTCTTAAAAAACCAATTAAGTTTTGATAAATCGATTTGATAGACGCATTTTGTCAAATAATGCTTTGCAGGAACATAAGAAATATTAGACATTAGTTGTAAGCAATTGCTCACAAAAAATACATAATATTCAATAATTTCAATAATTTAGAATTTTTTAATTTTGCAAAATTTGTCATTATTTTACTTTTTATGTCATGTGACAAATTTTTAACATTTGTCGTAATTGGTCAATATTTTTGATTAATTTTACGCAATTTGATGCAAATAAAGTGTTGCTAAGGTTTTGGATGACGTTGAACCAATGATCTATTTCAGGCAAAATAAAAGCCCTATAGTCTCTCCCAAAACTATAAGGCTTAAGGTACTGCAATCTCTGCTGAGATAGAGTTTCACTTACGTCACTGTAAGTCCGCAAAGTCTCTCGACCGTTTATATTATTTAGTGCGGTACGCTTAATCATCCATAACTAAGCTGTGAAACCATCATCGCAAAAGTGATCACTTTCAACTAGTGGAGAATCACCCTGATCAATGTAAGCATTTACTTACAATAGTTCACAATATTTACACAATGTCGGTGGTTAACGCACGAATGATCTGCTGGCTCAAGCCACTTTGTCGCTGTGTACGCACAGATAGACTATGTTCAAGCATTTCAATTGAACTGAATACACTCACCATCTTTTTCGCTCGTGTGATCGCTGTATAAAGCAGTTCTTTACCCATCAATCGCTGTGCTGATTGATCGAGCACTACTGCGACATGATCAAACTCTGAGCCTTGAGATTTGTGAATGGTCAATGCAAAGGCGGTTTGGATACTTTGCGGTAATCTCGCTACGGCGATCCATTTATCTTGACTTGGGAAATACACTTCGAGTTGTTCACGCTTATCAGGGTGAGGTAGACAAATCCCGATATCACCATTGGATACACCAAGTTGATAATCATTACTGCTCACCATGACCGAACGACCGACAAACCATTCGCTGTCTTGCACTAGATTTAAGGCATGTTTGAGATGTTGAGTCATGGCAAGGTTAATCTGTGCCAAGCCAAGCGCACCATGACGCATCGCCACTAAAATTCGATACTGATCAAAAGTTTGCGCAACCTGTTGATGACTCACTTTAGCTTCAAGATAATCTTTTAAAATCGAAAAATATGCCTGATAGCCAAGTGCCAACTGTCGGTAAATCGCAATCAATGTGGATGTGCTGAGTGGTGTATTTTCAGATTGCTCCAGTGGATAAAAGCCCAACCAATCGACATTGACCTGTTCTAATTTTGGAATCTCATCACCGATTTGAAGCATCTGCGGTTGAGTATTTTCTAGAAAATCTGCATAACTCGGTCGATCCGTGGCATAGATCAACTTGGCAAATTGTCCAATTTTGGCATCATCGACAAAACGGCGACTATGCTTCAATTGCACATGGCACTGTTGCAATGCAGGGACTTGCTGAAAGTCTGCCAATACATAACCCACATCGACCGAACTCAGCTGATTGGCATCACCCAATAAAATCACTCGAGTCGGTGCTTGGATTGCATCAAACAAAAGCTTCGCCAAATGTAAATCTAGCATCGAAGCCTCATCGACCACAATCACATCATAGCCAAGCGGACGTGATCCATCAAAACGTGGCACACCTCGCTCACCAATACCGAGTAGGCGATGAATGGTCTGTGTCTGTTGGTGTACAAAATCAGGATGATACAAACCCGCATCTAGCAGTTTCGGATTTTGAAAAGCCTTTTGCAAAGCCTCTTGCATACGCTGTGCCGCCTTTCCAGTCGGGGCAACCATGGCGATTCGCATGTCAGGATAGAATTCTTTCAACACTGCAACGATATGCGTCAATACAAACGTTTTACCTGTGCCTGGTCCACCCGTGATTAAGCTGAATGCAGAATTGATGCCCTGAGCGAGTGCCTGCTGTTGGTAAATATCTTCAAATAGACTGAGATATGGTGCTAAATCTACTTGCTGTACTTGCTCTGACAATAAGCTTGCAATGCGCTGTGCCAGCCTCTGCTCATACGCCCAATAGCGTTGCAAATACAATCGTCCACTGTCCCAAAACATCGGTTTTAATTGCTTTACAGTAGATAAGGTTTGCGTTTGATATTCGCTGACATCTAATAAAAAGTCGGTGATATTTTGCGGTTTTTCAGTCAGTGCAATACAGCTATCGCCTCGCTCTAAAGCTTCACTTAAAGCAAGCAAATAATTTTGCACAAGCGATTGATTTTCTTTATTTAAATAATGGTTTTGTGTATTGATTTGAGGTAAATAGCCACTCCACAATGTCGCCCATGTCGGAGTATTTGTATCATCTAAATTTTGGCTTAGGCTTTGATTTATCACTGAATTATCCTTATTTGAAATCTGCTTATCTGCATAGTTATTCACGTATTTATCTACATACTTATCAACAAAGCTATCAACAGAGTTATCCACTTGATTGTTCACAACTTTATCCACAAGTTAATATTTCTCTACAATGAAAGCTCAAATCCCCACTTATACATCGTTTTGCACAGGGTTTTACACAAAGTTATCCACAGCATCATTATTTACAACATTGCCACCTAGTATCTGATCTAACTCAAAAATTAAATCTAAACCCGCTTGCCAATTCAGTACACCATAGGTTTTTTGTGAATTACTTGAAAATTGCTTGGTTTGCATCCCTCGAAGATATAAGTAATTCGCCGAGCCAAGATGAGTGTCAGGCTGATAATCCGCTAGATGTGTCGATAAATAGCGATGCAATGCGACAAGATATAGCGATGCTTGAAGCCAATAACTGGAATGACGCATATTCTCACTGATCTGCGCATGATCATAATCTTGCATATATTCGCCTAAGAAATTACTTTTAAAATCAGCAATGTGGTATTTCACACCATCGAAATACACCAAATCGATTGAACCATTCAGATAACGTGCTGTATCGGCATGATCGAATTCTGGCAACTCTAAACCATGCTTTGCAAAGAGTTGATGAATGCGATCCGTATCAAAACGCCGATCTGCCAATGCGAGATAAAATGGAAACTCATGGCTACGATTGCCACGCTGTAATTGAGCAAGTGTCAGACCATCATGCAGTGGTGTGGACAACACTTGTGTTATCCACAGGTGTAGTGCATTTTTCAGCCATGCTTTCATTTCTTCAACATCAGATTCTGGGAAATCTTTGGCATAAGCATCGCACAACGTAGACCACAAACCGTATTGTTTCATCTTGGAATGCAGTTGTTTTGTCCAATATTGATCATTTTGAAAATCAATCACTTCAAACAATTCATGTAAGCAATTTCCAGCATTGGTCCCTTTTGGAAAATGTCTGCGAATCCAATCGAGTTGGGTTAACTCACTTGCTTGCATCGGTGCAATTGTCGAAATTTCTTCCGTAAAAATGACTGAACTTTCGAGCGCAACTTCATCTTCTGCAGGCATTATTTGTAAGGTGTTATCTGCGATTTGATCGAGCAATTGCCCATGACTGCCCTGTTGATGCACAGCAATTGCACTAAAACTGGTGCGAGTCTGCGGATAAAAACGCTGTGTTGGATAATCCATCGCATTTAAGGTCTGTACTTGGTGCTTGCTTGGCACATAGCGCTGATCCATGATGGCTTGTGGAATCTGAAAATTTTCTTCTTTTAAGCTCTCATGCTCAAATGCATCTGCTTGCGCATCGAGCCAAAACTTGATTCCGCCCTTATATTTTTTCGGCTTGGTCACTACAGGAAAATAGGCATAGAGCCGATAACTAGCACGGGTAATCGCCACATACCACAACCGATGATTTTCCGCACAGAATTTATCAATATTGGCTTGTTGTGCTTCGTCATTATCCGCAATCGCTGCTTCAGAAATGGCAATAATCCGCTCTTGCGCTTTGCTATCTTTTTCAGCGTTTGCACTGTCTTTATCCGACTGATAAAACGCTAATTTTTGTTTAGAGAGGTCAATGGTTTGACTGGCTTTCATCACAAAAACGATTTTAAACTCCAAACCTTTGGACTTGTGAATGGTCATCAGATGCACACCTGACTCGCTACTCAGCTTGCGCTCAAGCTCCCATTCTCGCTGTGCAGGCGAACCAAGTTGTAGTTGATACCAATGCAACACATGCTGTAGACCATGTGATTGGTGACCCGATTGCTGGCTAATCAGTTCAATAACATGCCGTGTATTAACGATACTTCGCTCGGCATCCAAGCCCATATTCTGCGCAAGATTTTGCCAAAACTGATACTGCGTCGCCAAATATTGCCATGCCAGCAAAAAGCCTTTGCTGAGCCACAATTGTCTTGCTTGGCGGAACTGTTGCATGTGTAGACTTAAAGCATCGGCATCAGTAGAAAATCGCTGAAAATCTGACGCCTTTAAACCGATCAACGGCGTCAGTAACGCACGTTTCAGTACCGCATCTCGTTCAGGGCGCTCGATCGCCACCAGTATCGCCGCCACATCTTTCGCAGCGGTACTTTCAAAGACACTGCGCTGTGCAGTGCGGTTGACATCAATGCCAAGTTTTTCTAACTGTTTTTGCACTTCACTGAGTTGATGATGACTATTGGCAAGCACCGCAATATCACTGGCTTCAATTTTAATTTTTGCATCATCATCTTGTAGAAAAAGTTTATCTTCTTGCGCATAAATCAACAATTCACGGATTTTATGCGCAATCAAATAGGCTTCATTGGCATCTTTTTCCAACTCGACAAAGCGTAGTGGTTGCAAATCGGGCTTGCCATGTTCCACCAAATAGCTTGCGCCATCTTTGCCTGCCTGTGCAGGGTAATAATCAATGTTCTCACCAAACTGCATTTGCCGTTGAAATAGCGCATCAACCGCTTCAACCAAGCGTGGCGTGGAACGAAAATTGTGCTGTAAGCGGTAGAAGCTGCCCTGCTTCGAAGCAATATCATTAAAGGCGTTGAGATAGGTCAGCACATCCCCACCACGAAAGCCATAAATCGCCTGTTTCGGATCACCCACCGCAATAAAACAACCTTGTGTATAACGTGCAGAATCACGCCACACCGCTTGCAACATATTGTCTTGTTCTTGGTTGGTGTCTTGGAATTCATCGACCAAAATGATCGGATAGCGTTGCTGAATCGCTTCTGCCAAAACTTTGCCACGTTCACCTGTCAGTGCATCACTGAGGCTACGAGTTTGTTGGCTAAAGGTGGTTTCACCTGATTGATACAGCAAATGCGGCAGTTTTTGTTTGACTTGCACGGTAAGGTGATAATGCACATATAAATCGAGCTGTGCGAGATCGTGATTGATTTTTTGGCTCTGCTGACAAAGCGCAAATAAGGCTTGAATCAATGGATTTTGATAAAATTTTTGGGCAACATCTTCAGGACATTTTTTTGAAAAAATGCTTTCCCGCATTTGTCCTTTAGAGTCTAAAAAAACTTGATAAATCTGCCGAAATGCACTTTGTGCCGAAGCTTGAAAATAGCTTAATGGATAATTTTTATCGAGTTGTTGAATGGCTTTGGATACGACATCAGCAAAAATATGATGAAATTTATCATTGCGAAATGACTGTTTACTGACAAAGGCATAATACTCACCTTTTAAATCAAAATATGGTCGTAACGCTGCCATATTCTCATAATTAAACTGTTCAATCACCTCAGCGACATAGGGCTGAAAACTTGCCAAATCAACCTGCGGTTCATCGACCACTTGCAACTTGGCTTGGTTAAAACTCAAGGTGTTATGAATAGTGCTGAGATAATGATCTACCGAACCGAGTTTACCACTCACTAGTAACACATCGACCAACTCTTGTGGCTGCTGTTGTAGCCATGCACGTAGCTCGTCATGCACCAGTTGATAGGGATATTGTTTTTCATTTTCAGCAATTTGCCGTATTTGTACTTCACCACTATCAAAGGCAAATTCACGCAACGTCTTTTGAATAAAACTGTCAATCGTACCGACAAATAGCTCATCTAAGCTATCAATTACTAACTTTAAGCGATTGGCTAAATAGACAAAATTATGCGTTGTGTTTTCATCATCTAGCGGATCGTTTTTACTGGAATTTTCAATTTTAAACTGCTTAAAAATAATTTGCGCCAAAGGGTCACTAAGCGACATTTCTGCCTGTGCGATTTGTTCTTCTGTATTAAACGACTGCCATACTTTGGCATGGCTGTAGATTTCTTGCAGACGTTTACGAATCCGAGATTTTAGCTCCGCTGCTGCCGCCCGAGTAAAGGTGGTAGCGATCACTTGGCGAGGCAAATACCTCTCCACCAAGATACGCACCATCAGGCTTGATAACGTCCACGTCTTGCCTGTCCCTGCCGAGGCTTCGATCAGATGCAGACCACTGAGTGTTAAATGCTTCAGCGGTTGATCTTGATAGTGCACAGTGGCTTTCATATTTGAAGTCATACGTGATCGTTCCTATGCCTTGATCAGTTGTAGATGCTTAAACATCGGCTGATATAAGCGCACGGCATATTGCTCGGTGTGTTGATTGAGCAGTTTTGCAGCTTCATCAGGTGCAATCACCAACGCCCAATCAGCCGATAACGAAGAACCCTGATCGCTGTAGGCATTTTCAAAATCTGAGTGATAATAGTTTTGTCCCAACCAACGCTTTTCAATCTCTTTAAAATTGACGACATATTCCACGCCATCATCATCAAAATCAAACTTCAACTGCTTGTCACCGACTTGAGCAAAGATCGCAGGTGGCAAGGCAAAGGCTTGGTTTTGTTGCAAAGTCCAGACTTTACGCCAATCCTGTAGATATTCCTGCGCTTTTTCTTGGCTAAGTTCTGAGAAAATTAATGTCATATTTTTAAATAATGCGATCCTTTGCAATTCATCGGCTTGATCGTCATAGGCACGCCATAAAAGATATTGCAACCAAATCGACAGCGCACGTGCGCCATGACAACTTGACGCAGTCAGGCTAACCCAATTCGTGTCTGATTCATCACTTGGAATTTGGATATTGAGCTGTAGCTGTTCATCTAGACGCATGGTTTTGGTGGTTAATGGCGTGACTTGCCCCCCCAAATCATTGAGCCGTTCCAGCACTTGATCGAGTTCACTCTGCGCCTGTTGCCATGTGGCATTTTGCATTTTGCCAATCGGCATTTTGTCTTGTAATAACAATAAATCGGTGGATTCAGTCGATAAAACTGCATCACTCTCTAATTTGTTATTTTCTAAAAAGCACTGCTGTAAATAGTCTCGTACTGAGTATTTTTGCAAACCGCCCAATTGTAATGGTTCAAAACTTTCAAAGGCATCAATACTACCCACATTGGCAATGCCTGCGTGACGCAAGAAATGCTGTGCAGGATGCGACAAGTCTTTGATCCACTGCGAGGCATCCATGATTTGTACATCTTGAATGGCTTCGACGGGTGGCTGATCTAACCAAAAGAATTGTTGCTCCGACGGCTGTTGAATCTGCTGTGCAACTTGCCACCACTGCGAGCGATAACGCTGAACTTTTGCATCAGTAAAGCCTTTTGGATCAAAAGGTTGTAATGGATGTACGTTATAGATCGAAGATAAATGATGTGGAATCGCTAAGCCTGATTCATCAATAAATTGATTTGAGTCGTCTTGTTCTTTTTTAACGATGAAATCTAGATGTTGTACCAACTCCTGCACGATACTCGACGGATCACGTACCTCAGCATCTTGTACATCGAAGCCATTATAAAAGAGCCAAAATTGATCTTGTGCCTGCAACAAGGCATCCAAAAATGCCCCTTGATCATCCTCAAGCCGTGAGCGATCGCCAAGCTCAGCCTGCAAAAGTTCCATCAAATCAAATGGAATATGCGCATCACGATTTGGGAATGTGCCCGAATCCATATTCAGACACACCACGAGCTGATATGGCAGTGGACGAAGCTGTCCAATCTGCGCAAAGGTAATATGTCCAGTTGGCTCAGTTTGCGAAACTTTGTGCGATAGCGTCGATTCAATCTCATCTAACACAAATGGCAGAGGCAACCGCACCGCTTGCGAATCCGTAACCTCAATAATGCGCTTAAATTGATGCAAAGCATCGTGCACATAACGCCACCCTGTACAAATTTCAAAGTCAGCAATATCGGCATCTAGTAAAGCAACAGATTCAGCCAAAGTTTGCTGCTGATCAATCGCTTGCGGTGTCAGCCAATCTCGATGGCTATCTAAATCATGATGAATTTCTATCAGTTTACCGATTAATTCAAAATCAGCGGTTTGTACGGATTCCAAACTTAAAATCTCATCAAACAACGCATGTTCAGGCATGGCAATCCCCAATGCCAGCCGATTCAGTGCATAGCGAAAACTAAAGCGAAAATCTTGATCATGTGGCGCAAGGCTTTGTGCAAGATGCGCCTGATCAAAACCTCGCTTGAATCCTGCCAATTCAAGCAGTTCCAACATGCGTTGGACTTGCTCAAAAGTCAGGGCAAAGCGTTGTAAAGTCGCAGGCAAACTCAGCCAATCGGCAAAATATTCGAGGCTAAAGCGCTGATGCAAGAGCTTGTAGCGCAAAGTGATCGATTGCCACAGTTGCAAAGCATCTTGAATCGGCACACCTGCGATTTTCACAGGAAGCATTGGCGCAGGAATTAGAGCATCATTTTTTATTGTGGGATTGTTTGAAAGATTTACGTGATGTGTTGAATGAAATACGGTGCGAATTTGCGTTTCGATTTCAGATAGATTCGGTACCAACACCACAATATCACTGGGCTGACGCTTCTGCGCTGGATCCGCACTGAGCCATTGTGTCAGTTGATCTTTCAGCACTTCGAGCTGACGCATAGTGGAATGACAGACGTGAATCTGAATCGAACGATCATCCTCTGCTAAAGCATAACTGTCCGCCACAGGCTCACGTAAATGCAAAATATCTGATTGAATTTTCGAGAGTAAATGCTGTGGTTCAATCTCGACAAAGTGATCTTGCCAATCGCCCTCTTCACCGCCTGCTAGCTGACTCAGCAATGCGCCAATATCACGGGCTTGCTTGCCGAGCCTTGTCAGTAGCGGATGACGAGATTCGTAATACACTGCGGCATTTGGATATTTCAGCTCATACTTGGCTTTCCAGTACGGATCGACGCTATCCGCCCAATACTCTTGCGACGGCGCATAATGATAAATTTTAATTTGCGTGTACTGCGCCAATCGTCTTAAAAAATTCAGTGGTGACGGTGGCAATTCCAACAAAGTAAAAATATAAATCTGCGATGGCAAACGGCGAATCGCTTGGTCGGCAAATTCACCTGTTAAAGTCTGCCAAAATGCCTGATCAATGCTTTCGATCTGCTGGAAATCTTCGGCAAATTCCTCATGCCAAATAAAGCGTTGCCACTGTTCCAGCTGTTGGGCTTGTTGAACTTGATAATTCACTGCTTCGGCTTGGGCGTTTTCAGGATTTTTCTGTCCTGATTTTTCAGGATTGCGTAGCCATTTCTGCACCAGAATTTCTTGATCATTGCCCCAACGATGTAGCCAATTTTGTCGACAACGACATTGCACTGCGCCACTATGACTCAAGTCGTAAAGCTGTTCACAGCTCTGTACGCACTGCCCACGATAGACGATGTAATTGGCAAATAAGCGTGAAGTCTGGTCAGCAATCCAATACAGCAGATTTTGTTGTTTTAAACTGCGTTGTAAAGCATTTTCGATGGCATCACTATGCTGTCGTACCCGTTGAAATAATCCATATAAGGCATGATCGCTTGGTATTTTTTTTTCAAAATAACGATTTAAAAATAGATAAATACGCCATTTCATATTGAGCATTTGCGGGGCTTTTAAAATCGGCTCTTGTCCAAGTACCGCTTGATAAAGTTGCCATTGCAAAGTACGCAATTGACTAAAATCGATATTAGCACTGATGCCTTGTTGGTCGGCAAGTTGTTGTTGGAGCCATTGACCAATACCGTGATTTGGCACGACGATTTGCGTGCTTTGCAAAAGATTTTGCTCTGAAGTTTTGGGCTGAAATGCAACCTGCATCAAAGCGTGCAATAACACTTCAGGTCGCTGACTTTGCAAAATATCAATGCCCATATTTAGCTCTAAAATTTATAAATTTATTGGAGAAATGAATGGTATTTATCCTAACCAAATTTATGGCAACTGACCATCATTTCAGGTTGAAATCCGTCAAATAAACGACATGTATTGTCGCCATAAAATTTAAACGATTTTTCTCACAATCCTGTCAGATACATATTGAAAATAGAGAAGCACTACACATTTTTGCAATTTCATGGCAAAGTAATTTTCAGTTAAATTCAACGGTTACATTTTAAATCTACGCCACAAGGAAAGACTTCGTGAAAATCAAAAACACACCGAATACGATTGACCCAAATCTTGACATCGAAAAAGCACGTCAAGACAGTTTAGAGCTGATTAATAAGCGCGCTTATATTTCTGCAGGCGCAGCGATGGTGCCGATTCCTTTATTTGATTTGGTGGTCGATCTCGGTGTGCTGAGTACATTATTGCCTGAGATTAATGCCAAGTTTGGACTGGCTCCGGAACAAGTCAGTGTTTACGACCCCAAAACAAAAGAAGTGAACTGGAAAGAATTGCGCAAACGTGGCTTTGAATTATCAAGTTTTGTCGTCGCCCGCACCGCAGTAAAGCAATCTATCAATGGTATTTTGGGTAAATTCGTGACCAAGCAAGTAACCAAGTTTATTCCACTCGGTGGTTCACTCGTCGCAGGAACGCTCGGCTACATGATCATGAAAAAGATCGCTGAAACTCACATTGAAGATTGCTATGAAACTGCAAAACGACTGCAAGATGCAAGCAACCGTAAAGTTGTCGGCATGCAGTAAAGACTATTAGATGAAGTCACTTTAAGTGCACTAAAAGCTTCTACCTAGAAGCTTTTAATCGCTCCAGAATGTGCTCAAGGACTGCGATGCGCGCCGTTCGTTTATCATTGGTCGCCACGATATGCCATGGGGCGCAGTCAGTTGAAGTATGCTCAAACATATCGGCTGCTGCTTGCAAATAGTCATCCCATTTTTCCCGATTACGCCAATCTTCATCGGTAATTTTAAAGCGTTTATGTGGCGTCACTTCACGGGCTTTGAAGCGTTGCTCTTGTTCATCTTTGCCAATCGCCATCCAAAACTTGATGACAACCGTTTGATTATCCATCAAGTCCTGTTCAAAACGGTTAATCTCAGCATAAGCACGCTTCCACTCAAACGGCTTGGCAAAGCCTTCCAGTCGCTCAACCAAGACTCGTCCATACCATGAGCGATCAAAGATCGTAATGTCACTATTCTTTGGTAGTTTCGTCCAAAATCGCCAAAGATACGGACGACGCAATTCGTATTTTTCAGGTGCGCCTATGGTATGAATGTCATATTCACGTGGATCGAGTTTTTTGATAATGCGTTTGATCGCGCCACCTTTGCCTGCGGCATCCATGCCTTCGAACACGATCACAACTTTGCGTTCATCTTTGCGCATAGCTTTAGCGACTTTCTTACTGAGTTTTTTCAGTTGTTTTTTATAGTCATCTTTGTCTAACTCTTCATCATCGAATTTGGTCAACGCATCGGGAATTTTTGATTTTTTCCAACGTCCAGTGACGGCATCTGGCGTGATCTCGGCCAATGGTTGTTTGAGTGCAGCTAAAACCACCTGCGCAAATTGCTGATCACGCCTGTCTTCATCTTCACCATCAATACAAATCCAATCGTCGGTAAAATGCGAACGCAACTTCTGCAAGGTGTCATATTGCTTTTGACTACGCCAATCTAAGCCGTGCAATTGTTGCCACTTTTGTATGCTTGGATCGAGTTTGTCTAAGCGTTTTTGCAAAGCTTTCCAAGACAGATCAAACCAAATCTTGACTACATGCACGTGGTTGGCTTGTAGATCGAGCTCAAACTCACGCATGTTTTGAACATAATCTTTGAATTGTTCGGTATTGATCGGTTCGGAGACATGCATAGCCGTCGCCAACAAATCGCTATACCAATTGCCAAATAATAGCTTCATCTGACCTTCTGCAGGGATAAAGCCTGCATACGGTTGCCAAAAGGGTTGTGACTTGGTCAGTGGATGCGGGACTTCGGCTTTGACCATCAGATAGCGAGGATCAACCCATTCACGGAGCTGTTGTACCGCTTCGCCTTTACCTGCCAGCTCAATACCGCTGATCAGAATCAAGACGCTTTTGCCTTTGATACTACCTCGCCCTTCTCGAAGCTGAAACTGCGCTTCGATCAAATCTGCTGAGAGTTCATCTTCATCACGTATCGGCAATTGCTCAATTTGTGTTGCAGTTAGACACGGTATCAACTGTGGTGCATTCTGAGTGACTGGCTCTTGTGTGACTACCTCTTGAGCGACTTGATCAGCTTGCTTATTTTTTGGCGTTGGCATAACTGTATTGACTCCGAATCTAAAACCTTGATCAAACGCATCAAAGGACTGCGAAAATATTTACGCTAAAATTACACTATTGAAATCCCACCACTTTCTTTTATACTCTTTTCAGCCACATCTCATGTAAAAAATATGTTAAAAACTGAACAACTTGCACACTATCTAAAGCAATATAAACAACTCCAATTTCACCGCTCGCCAAAATTAAAGTTATTGACATGGCAGGTTGCCCAGTGGCAAAAGCAGCGTATGCAAAACGTGCATGGCAATTTATTTCAAAATACGTCTTATCAAGAACTTGCCGATTTTTTCCAAAGTGAATTATACAATTTCGATGCCTTAGATGAACTTGCAGGGCAACTTGCACTCATGTTGAAGCAAAAGGTCAAATTAGATCGCTGGCTTCCGAATGAAATTTTGGAATCTCTCGTTGAAACCATGCAATTGGCTTTACTCACCATCAAACTCGACCAACAACTTGCCATACATCTGATTCGTCAGGAGCGTGAACTCAACGATGAAAATCTCATCGCAATCTCCATTGAAATTGATCAAAAAGCCAATCGATTGCATCAGCTCAAACTTTTCCAAAGTGTAAGTCACCAACTCTCACGACATGCGCAATCGTTATTACTACGCACTTCTTTAAAACTGGCAAAGTCCAAGCTGAAACAGCGTGGCTTTGCGCCAATGTATAATTATTTGGATTATGGTTTTCACATCATGCGCAGCAATCGCCACGCTAAAGATTTTTTTCAAAAATATGCACAACAAGAACAATGCTTTTTAGATTATTTGGTCAATGCAGAAGCAACCGATCTCAATGTATATTATGATGCTCAATCACAGCAAATCTGTCGTAAAAACATCGATGCATCTGCACAACACTCTTAATTTTATGGTTTAGTTTTTGGGATTTTTATGTCTAAGTTTGATTTTTTACAACAACAGTTGAGTGACTATCAAAACCTGCAATACCATCAAGATCAACAATTGGCAGACAAATTACAACAGGTACAAGTTTGGCAAAAAGATCGTATGCAACGCACGCATGCAAACTTCTTTGCTAAAGCAGAACATCAACCGATGGCGCATTATTTTCTCAATCGTTTATATGGTGCAGATGATTTTGATGAATTAGCGCGACAGATCGATCGCTTTATTCGCAATGCACACAAAGTTGAAAAATTCATTCCAAAATCTGCGCTTCATACTGGTGATGCAGGCGTTGAGCTTGCAGTTTTAGCGATTCAACTGGATGAGCAAGTGGCAAAATATTTGTTGAAAAATTATCCTGAGAACACGCCACTGGATGATGAAATGATGCGTCTAGCCTATCTCGCTGTCGATCAAGCAGAACCTCGATTTCATCAAATGCAGCTGCTTGAAACTTTGGGTGAAAAGCTCGATAAATATGTGCGCTCAACCATGGTCAAAACCGCATTCAAACTATCCAAAGGCGTTGCCTATCGCCATGAAGCAAATACTATTTACGACTTTATTGATGATGGTTTCAAGGCAATGGAACCGCTTGATTCTGCGCAGGATTTTATTGCGACATTTACGTCAAAAGAAAAACAAATCATCGATGCTGTGCATACTGGACACCCTAAACCATTTACGCTTTAAAACCAAATATGATGAGCGTTTAAATCGAATTCGCTGGAGTTTGATCTACATAGACTTGCATAATTTTGCAAATATAGACATATTGATGGACTTTGATTGTGTTATCTTTTCAACATCTATTTATGTCCATATTAAAACCGCCTGAGGAGTGTGATATGTCTAGCGACAATCAAAACAGCGATAGCCATGATAAAAATAATCAGCAAAAAACCAGTCCATTTCTCACAGAAACACTTCCACAAGGCACACCTCAAGGTCAGCAACAAACGCTCGAGCTTCTTGGCGGTGTCGGTGAACATAAAAGCAATACTGGCGCAATTCCAAAATATAATCTGCCACGTGGTGCGAATACAGGCAATGTCGGCGCAACGACGCACTTCGGCTACAAAACGGTTGATAGCACTGAAAAAGAACAAAAAGTCGCTGAAGTCTTTCACTCGGTCGCCAGTAAATATGATGTGATGAATGACTTGATGTCATTTGGCATTCATCGTCTGTGGAAGCGTTTTGCCATTCAAATGTCAGGTGTACGCCGTGGTCAGCATGTACTCGATATCGCAGGTGGTACAGGCGACTTAGCCAAAGTCTTTAGCCGTGAAGTCGGTGAAAATGGTCATGTCGTGCTTTCAGACATTAACGAATCCATGCTCAATGTCGGACGTGATCGTTTGCTTGATGCAGGCTGTACCAATGTCGATTTCGTGCTTGCCAATGCCGAAACTTTAGAGCCATTTGCCGATAATAGTTTTGATTTGGTCACCATCAGCTTTGGTCTACGCAACGTCACCGATAAAGATGCTGCACTGGCAGCGATGTACCGTGTGCTCAAGCCAGGCGGCCGTTTGTTGATTTTAGAATTTTCAAAACCGATCTTTGAGCCATTATCAAAACTCTATGATCTGTATTCATTTACCGCTTTGCCTGTAATGGGGAAATTGGTCGCCAATGATTCAGAAAGCTATCGTTATTTGGCAGAGTCGATTCGTATGCATCCAGATCAGCACACCTTAAAGCAAATGATGCAAAATGCAGGCTTTGCTCAATGTGATTATCACAACCTGACTGGTGGTATCGTGGCAGTACATCGTGGCTTTAAACTATAGTCAGAGAACTTAAATCCTGCTACAGCGTTAACCTCGCTCGAAGTACTATCTGTACACCTTCGCTCGGTTGCCTTGTATCAGAAATTAATTTCTTCGACTATATAAATCAACAAGCCACTCCATTTGAAAGGGAAAACATAAAGACATGTGGTCAATCCTTGCGCTCGGTGCATGTGAAAAACTCATCAATGGTATCATCAATAGTGATGCCATCACCCGACTCAAGCTCGATGCACTACACGGGCAATGCTTGCGTGTGGTGATCGATCAGCCACAGCTCAGTGTCGATACATTTTTTGATCAAGGTAAAATCCGTCTTGAACCGACTGCGCTTGGACAGAGTGAAAAGCACAGCTTATTTGAGCAACGCCCTTATGAGCAAAGCGACAAATTCACAGAAGCCACAGCCACTTTGCATGTCAAAAGTGTGGTGGAATTAATCAAGCTCATTACTACTGATAGTGATCAACTGGGTACGATTCCGTTGCAGGGTGATTATCACTTGCTCTTTGCTTTAAAAGAAGTCATTGCGCAACTTGATATTAATTTGGCTTCACGCCTCAGTCCGTGGATTGGCGCAACGGCTGCGCATGAGCTCGGCAAAGTGCAGAATGTACCGAAACATCTCGCCAAGACATTGAAAAGCGCTGAGTTTATGTTGACTGACAGTATTCGAGAAGATTCAGGCGTATTTGCGCCACGTTGGCAGATGGATGATTTACAGCGAGAAACCCGTCAGCTCAATCAATCCTTAGACCGCTTAGAAGCCAAAATGGCTGAACTAAATGCTGGGTTTTCAACTGACTCTGAAAATAATCAACCCAATTGAAAAAACATTAGACTAGGATTTGCTCGGTATGGTGCCACATCTGACTCGACTTTTAGAACTATGGCGCATTGCGGCGCATTATCGTTTGGATACACTGATTCCTGCCGATGAATTGCCTGCAAAAGCACGCCCGATCGTCAAGTTGATTCGTGCCAATCCTGCGGCGTGGTCATCTCGTGAAAAGCGCAATCCACTGAAGTTAAAACAAGCCTTAGAGGATATGGGGCCACTTGCGATAAAGATGGGACAATTGCTCTCAACCCGTCGTGACTTGATTCCACCTGAGATTTTATCGCAACTGACTTTGTTGCAAGATCAAGTCAAACCCTTTGCGGTGGATGTTGCCAAAGCCCGCATTAGCGATGCCTTTAAAGCCGATCTGAATACTTTATTCCAACGCTTCGACGAACAACCGCTGGCTGCAGCTTCAATTGCGCAAGTGCACACCGCAGCATTTCATGATGGACGTGAAGTAATCGTCAAGGTCACTCGCCCTGAGATTAACAAACAGATTTTACGTGATTTTGAGATTTTGACGTGGCTTGGTGGCTGGCTTGAGCAACGCCTTGAAGCAGCCCGTGCTTTACATATCAGTGAGATTATTCAAGAATATCGTGCGGTGATTTTGAACGAGCTGAATCTGAGCATTGAGGCCGATAATACCCGTCGGATGCGGCATTACTTCACAGGCTCGAGCATGATGTATGTGCCTGATGTGTATATGGATAGTACCGATGTGATGGTCGCTGAACGCATCACGGGTGTGCCAATTTCTGACACAGAGACCTTTGATCGACTCGGTATGGATCGTGCGGATTTGGCAGAAAAAGGTTTAACAATTTTCTTCACACAAGTGTTTCGGGATAACTTTTTTCATGCCGATATGCACCCTGGCAATGTCTTTGTTGAAACTTTAAATCCACAAAACCCACGCTATATTGCGCTCGACTGCGCCATCATGGGCGAACTGTCCAAAGCCGATCAAATGACCGTTGCTCGGATGCTCCTTGCGGTGATGAATAGCGACTTTATGCAATTGATTCAGATCGTGCATCAAGCAGGTTGGATTCCGCCTGATACCGATCAAGATGGCTTAGCACGTGAGATGCGACGCACGGTTGGACCAATGGTCTCCAAGCCAATGGATCAGCTTGATTTTGCAGGGATTCTACTACAAATCATGGATATTGCACGCCGTTTCCGCTTAGAAATTCCACCGCAATTGATGCTACTGCTCAAAACTTTGGTGCATGTCGAAGGCTTGGGCACCGACCTCTATCCACAGCTCGATATTTGGAAGTTGGCAAAACCGATTTTGACCGAATGGGTTAAACAACAAATGAATCCTGCTAAGAACCTCAAAGAACTTGGACAGCAAATCCCTGATCTGTTACTTGGTGCGCAGGATTTACCAAATCTATTGATCGACAGTGTTAATGGACTGAAAAATCAAGCAGTATGGCACGATCGTCAAATCCGTGAGTTGCAAACGCTACGATTACAAGTTGCGCAACAACAACGCCGTAATTGGATTTTTGGCAGTATTTTTATTTTTCTACTCAGCATTGCCATGATTACGCCGATTTTTATTGGCATCATTTTCTATATTTTGGCGGCACTGGTGGCGATTTGGCGAGCGATAAATTAAACCGCTTTGATTACAGAGGCTGAATTAATTCGCTCAAGCACTTAAATCCATCATTTTCGTCACCACAGTTGCTAAGCGCTCACCTTGTGCAACTGCCAAATGCTTTTCATCTCGAGAAATCGACTGATCATGACGTGGACCGCTGACATGACTGACACCGTATGGTGTGCCACCTGATTTGGTATTCGACAGCGCCGCTTCGCTATTTTTTAAACCCAGTAAGATCATACCGTGATGTAGTAGTGGCAAATACATACTCAGCAAAGTAGTTTCTTGACCACCGTGCATAGAACCTGTCGCCGTAAATACACACGCAGGCTTGTCATGCAAAGCACCACTAAGCCATAGACTGGTGGTCTGATCCCAAAAATATTTCATCTGACTTGCCATATTACCAAAGCGGGTTGGGCTACCTAATGCCAAACCTGCGCAATTTTGCAAATCATCTAAAGTGCAGTAGACATCACCTTGTTCAGGAATACTTGGTTCAGCTGTGGTGATGGCAGGAAATATTTCAGGAACGGTGCGGATTTTCACCTGCATGCCTTGGTTTTCGACACCTTGAGCAATCAAGTGTGCCATTTCACGTGTGCTACCATATTTACTATAATACAGCACTAAAACATAAGCTTGCATCGCAACATATTCCTAAAATTGATTGATGATCATCTTTTTCAGCATGATACGCAATTTCCTCAGTATTTTGCAGTGTGTAATGTAATACGATGTAAATCATAATGTTTTTTAATGCAATGTGTTGTTTAATGCAAATAACCGATTTTCTGTGAACTTGTTAAGGATAGGTCTGCATGTTAGATAAACTGAAAGCTTCAGGAATACTTGATCATAAATGGATACAGTTTATCCGTTTTGTCTTGTATCGTTTTGAAGCGGATCGTTGTCGAGAAAGTGCAGGTTCACTGACCTATACCACCTTGTTTGCCATTGTGCCGATGCTCACCGTATTCTTAGTGATCGTATCTTCTATCAAGGCTTTAGAGCCTGCACGACAGCAGATGCAGACGTGGATTTATAGCAACTTCCTACCCAAAACATCGATCGCATTTGATAAAGCCCTCAACGCCTTTACCGAAAATTCAAGCAACCTGACCATTATCGGTATTCTATTTTTATTCGTGACTACGGTGTTGATGCTGTCTAGTATTGAGCTTGCATTTAATCGGATTTGGAGAGTACGTCAGGCGCGTGGTGGGATTGTCGGCTTTATGCGCTATTGGACGATTATTTCTCTTGGTCCGATTATTTTGGGTACAGCTTTCGTCCTGTCTTCGACAGTTGCGTCGATGAATATTTTAAGCAACTCTGTCGCAGGCTATCAGTTTGATTTTGCCTATGTACTTTTATTTATTTCATTTACCTTGACCTGTTTAGGTTTTAGTTTGCTGTACTGGACGATTCCCAATCGTAGTGTGCCGATCAAGTCTGCGGTGATTGCAGGAATTTTTAGTGGTGTGGTATTCGAACTGCTGAAAAATTTATTCGGTTTTATCATGAGTAACTTTACCAGCTACCAGTTGGTCTACGGTGCATTTGCAGCATTACCTATTTTCTTATTGTGGATTTATACCTCGTGGATTGTGGTGTTACTTGGTGTACAGATTAGCTATGCCATCACGGCTTTTCATTCAGACAAGACGACTAAGCGCCATCCGATCTTAATGCTCCTCGATGTCTTAGAACTTTTTCATCAAAAGCAAAAACGTGGTGGCACAGTATCCGATCGTGAAGCGATGGATATTCTTGGGCGTGGTGAGATTGGGAAATGGCCGTACTTTATTGAATTATTGGAAAAACAAAACCTGATCACACGTACAGATAGCAACGAATACGTGTTGATCCGCAACCTTGAACAAGTCGATCTTTGGCAATTTGTGAAGAATCTACCATATGCACTACCACATCGTAGCGAGCTGAATGACAGCACGCCAAATGATCATGTCATGCAAATCGTAGGCTCAACTTTGGCGGAGTCCGATGCGTATTTGGCACAGAAGTTAGCGATTCCTTTAGCGACTATTTTCGACTCCAAAAACGCTTTGGATGATTCACTTTAACTATCTTTAAGCATTATTCTGAAATAAAAAAACCATCCAAATATCTAAACACGTGGATGGCTTTCCACTTTGTGCACACTACTTACAAAACGTCGTCCACTGATGCACATCACCATAGTTCAACGTCATCTCAAGCTGATCTTTGGCAGATAACGCACCGACACCAGCGGGTGTCCCTGTCATGATCACATCGCCAACCTCTAGGCGAAATACTTGATTGATATCGACCAGTAAAGTCGCAATATCAAAAATCATATCTTGCGTATTGCCCTGCTGTTTCACCACGCCATTTTGCGCAAAGCGAAATGTCAAACGATCTAAATCAATCGCAGGATCATAATCCACCCATTCTGCAAGTACGCATGAACCATCAAAGGCTTTGGCTCGCTCCCACGGTTGACCTTTATTTTTCAAAGTATTTTGCACATCACGCAAGGTCAAATCCAAGCCCAAAGTCACCGCACCGATCGCCGATAAAGCTTGCTCTTTATCGGTCACGTGTGAAAGTGGTTTTGCGATCTGCAAACATAGCTCACATTCAAAATGACATTCGCCCAAGTCGGTATTCCACACAATCCCATCTTGCAAAGTACGTAGACTACTTGGTGGCTTGAGGAATAACACAGGACTGTCAGGCACAGCATTACCGAGCTCTTTGGCATGATCGGCATAGTTGCGACCGACACAGATAATTTTTGAAGGGCTTTGCATCAGATGTCCTTAGGCTAAAGATTTTTAATAGAAGCGCTTTAAACTTGATAAGCCATAAATTTGAAAACTGACGAATTAATGTTTACGGAAAGCTGATTCAAACACATCCTGCTTACCTGTTGCCTCAATTGCTGACTTCGACAATATGATCACCGTTTTATCTTTCAGCTCAATCACATAGCTGATTTTACCCTTGATCAGTCGCACCACATCACTATAGGCAAAACGATGCTGTCGATCCGCTGCGATCAATACCGCCGAGTCTTGATACAAGTCGATGCCCTGCTCAACTTTACCATATTTATAACGCTCGTACTGACGTGAAAACAGCTTCGGTAAGATCACAAATCGCATCAGCAATTGAAGCAATAAGAAAGAAAAACCCAAAATAATATACACCTGACCAATGCTTTGCCATCCGAGATAAAATCCCCATATGATAATCCCCACACTCAGTAGTGGTGTCAGATAGCGGGTAAATTTCTTTTTGCCAAATGTCGCCAATGCAAAGCCTTCTTTGGACTCTTCCAAAGTCAGGTGATAACGGCAACTAAAACTCGCTTGTTCAGTCATGATCGTAAATCATTAAAAAATGTCACCATACTTTAGCAAGGAAGTCTAGACAATACAAAAGCCAAAACAAATTTAACAACAACACTGCATTCGTCTACATTTTATGCATTATTCGCCGCATTGATTGTGATTTAATACATACTTACATTTCCCACATCTATCTTTCCAAATCTATGAAAGCTGATTTGTAGTAAAGATTTGCAGTAAAACAAAAAATGCGAACATGGAGTTCATATGCAAAGCAGTGATATGCCGAAATATATCCGCAAATATCTTATTTTCACTATTGCAGTGTTACCGCTGTGCACTTATGCCAAATTAGTCGATTGGCAAGACCCGACACCGAGCGCACTTGCGCCATTTAATAACAGCGCAAAACAAGTCGCAAACGTCGCCAATGATGATATTTTTATTTATAGCCATGTGCCTCAAGCGATCAAATATACCGATAAAGCAGGCTCACGTAGCTACAAAAGCGCACAATATAGCTCGGCTGCACTCGTGGTTAATGCCACACCTAAACAAGTGTATAACACCCTAAAAAATTACTCAGGCTATGTCGGACTGTTTCCTACTTTAAAAAAAACTAAAGTCCTAGAAACCAATAAAGCAGATACTCAGGCTCAGGAAGAAATCAGCCAAGTGGAATACCGTGTTAGCGTACCAACGCCAATCAAAGTCTTGAATTTCAATGAAGATGTCACCTTACAGCACCACTTAACTAAAAACAGCATGAGTTCCTTGATTATTGACTCACCTTTTCCGCATGGTATGGGCAAGTTTGAATGGTTCGCACTAGGTAACAACAAAACTTTGGTCACGCTCACCCATTGGAATGATCTCGATGTGACCAAAGGCTTTCTGATCACGACCCTACTCAAAGCCATGCCTGAGATCAAAACAGGGATTCCCTATAGTGCAAATACCTTTGCTTTGGAGGCTTTGAATGAAAAATTTAACGGCAAAGCCAAAGCGGTAAAACTCAGCGCAGGAAAAATGCCTGAAAAACTCACAACCTTGGCAGAATACAAGCACTTGGTACAACTGAGTAAAAAGACCAAACAACCAATTACCTTTGTTCATCGCCCTTATGCCGTACCATACAAACATGGCAAGGAAGATTTGCGCTTTAGTACCAGCTATCAATATTTCTCGGCAAAAAGCGAAAAATCAAAACAACTGCTTTCACCGAATGTCTTTAAAACCCTTTTTAGTAATCAGGTGAAAAGCGTCAAACTAATTCAAAATCAAGATCAATTGAAATCACAAGATGCGATCTATGATATTCGGGTCGGATTGGGTGTGATTAATATTCCATTTAGCTCACGGATTCGTTTTGTTGATCTTGCGGAGAATCAAGTCGATATGTATGCGGTGGGCGGTGACGTCAAGTTTATGAAATCACGCATGTCGGTCAAAGACTTTGGCTCAGGCTCAGTCTGGAAAATCACTGCTGCAGGTAAAATCGACGATGATGCGCCATTCTTACTCCGAGCAATGCGTAGCCTGCCTTATCATGATGTGTTGCCATCCGCTTCAATGGCAAGCGTGGTCAGTGCCAAAGCCGAAACAAAACTTGGACTGTAAACGACTACAGTAATAAATTTTAGGCACAAAAAAACCGCTCATCTTGTGATTGCGGTTTCATCGGCTTAATCTTTGATCAGTTTTGACTTGAAAGTCTTAATGTAAAAAACTGAACATTGAGATGAATGGTGCGCTCAGAGAGATTCGAACTCCCGACCCCTTAGTTCGTAGCCAAGTGCTCTATCCAGCTGAGCTATGAGCGCATTAAGTGTGGGCATTATACGGATTTTTTCGAGTTTGCATAGCTTTATTCGAAGCTATCCATTTAAGTGCTCAATTCACATACAATCCATCATAACATGCCGATGATTAATTTCGCACCTATTGCATCTGCTGTAAAAACTTTTCAATAGCTACCAGGACTTGCTGCGTTTGCTCTTGATGGGGAAAATGCCCACAGTTTGGTAAAACCTCCAATTGCTTTTCAACCTGTGCCATGTGGATAAAACGTCTAGGTTGTGCCAAAGTCGCATATTGATCGAGCTCACCATGAATCACCAAAATTGGCGACTGTATCCGAGCAAGATAAGCATCCAAATTCCACGTCGCAAACTTCGGATCAAGCCATGTTTCCGTCCACGCATCGAGCACCCACTGCGCTTTATCCCCATGATATTTTGCCAGTTTTGCAAGCATCTTGGGATCAGCAAAGAGTTGTTTTGCTTCACGAATACCATCTAAAGTGATCTGCTCGACTTGAGATTGTGCAGACATAGTGATCACCGCTCGACATTGTGAGGGAAATTTCTCTGCGACAGCAACTGCCATTCCGCCACCGACGCTATGCCCCGCAACCACAAACTTCTGGATATTTAACGCTTGAACCAATGTAGTAAAAGTCGTTTTCGCTTCATCAATCACAAAATCTAAATCTAAAGGCTGATTCAACGCAGATGACTGTCCAAAACCCAAGCGATCATAGGCAATTACTTGTCGTTTGGTCTGCTCTGCCAAAAGCTCTGGGAAATTACGCCACTGCGCCACGCTACCCAAAGATTCATGAATCAATACAATAGGCGCAAGCTCAGCTTTGCAGTCTCCAGATTGCCAGGACTTTGCAAAGACTCTGCCTTCTTGATCAGGGAGTCTTGGATCAGAAACTGGAATTTCAAATTCAGTAATGTTCATAATAAGCTTGATTCTTCATGTTATGAAACATTTTGCATAGATTATCATCCTTTGAAAAGCTGGCTTTTTAGACGCTTCGGTCAACCATTTAAAACAATCTCTTGCTAATCACTTAAAAATTTTAAGCACAAAAAAACCGCTCATCTTGCGATTGCGGTTTAATCAGTTTCATCTTCGATCAGTTTCACTTAAAAATCTAAACATCAGATGAATGGTGCGCTCAGAGAGATTCGAACTCCCGACCCCTTAGTTCGTAGCCAAGTGCTCTATCCAGCTGAGCTATGAGCGCATTTCAGAATAATGTAGACAGACTTGAATCAATGCAATGATTGATGGTGCGCTCAGAGAGATTCGAACTCCCGACCCCTTAGTTCGTAGCCAAGTGCTCTATCCAGCTGAGCTATGAGCGCATCAGGTCATGTTAAAAACATTATCTCGTTGGCGGTGAGAGAGGGATTCGAACCCTCGGTGAGCTATAAAACCCACACTTCCTTAGCAGGGAAGCACCTTCGGCCACTCGGACATCTCACCGTAACGAGGTCGCCATAATACAAACTAAATGCGCCCGCATCAAGTACTGCAATGCTTTTTTTTAAGTTTCAAGCACGGAAGCCGTGCCTTTTGCGCAATTAATCATCGCCAAACGATCAAATCATTTTGGTCATGATCTTGCAATCAAATTTCACACAAAGCGCAACAGACAATATGCTAAACTCTTGCTCGATATACAGATTTTGATGAGATGCGTGGGTATATATCATGATAAAAAAATGGAACGATCCCGAAGCCTTACTCGAGTCACAGCGTTATGACAACCCGATTCCAAGCCGAACCCTGATCTCCTCACATATTGAGCAGTCCGAACAAGGTTTGAGCTATGATGATTTGGCAGAAAAATTCGCCTTAAAAAGTGATGATAATCTCGAAGCCTTACGTCGTCGTCTTGGCGCAATGGTACGTGATGGGCAATTACTACGTATCGGTCAAACTTATCAGCTGTGCAATGATGATCAAGAGTTCGATGCGACAGTAGAAATAAACCATCGTGGTCAAGGCTTTGCGGTGATTAAAGATCATAATGATTTGGTACTGACAGAGCGTGAACTTCGCCTTGTTTTTCATGGTGATCGTATCCGTGTCCGCCCGACCAGTATCGACCGTCGTGGTAAGCAACAAGGTTTTATTACCGAAGTCATCAAACATCAAGTGCAACAACTCATCGGTGAACTCTCTGAACATGAGGGTGAATTTTTTATTCAACCAAATACACCAAATATCCACCAACCGATTACCTTAGAAAAAGAACTGGTTGAACATGCCAATTTGAAAATCGGCGATGCAGTGCGTATTGCCATTGATGATTATCCAACTCGCGAAGAATTCGCCACAGGGCATGTGATCAAATCGATGGCAGATCAAGCCGATACGCAAATCATTATTCCTGCGACCATTTTGGAATATGGCTTGCCGTATGAATTCCCTGATGAAGTGGTGAAAGAAGCCGAAAGCTACAAAGAGCCATCGGCAAAAGATCGTAAAGGTCGCATTGATCTGCGTGATTTACCATTAGTGACGATTGACGGTGAAGATGCCCGAGATTTCGATGATGCGGTTTTTGCAGAAAAACGTGCGGGCGGTGGCTATCGTGTGGTGGTGGCGATTGCCGATGTCAGCCATTATGTCAAAGTCGATCAACCGCTCGATGAAGAAGCACAGCAACGTGGTACGTCGGTGTATTTCCCGCATTATGTCTTGCCGATGTTGCCTGAAGCCCTATCCAATGGCTTATGTTCACTCAATCCAGATGTAGATCGCCTATGTATGGTCTGCGATTTGACCCTTTCACGCACTGGTCGAGTCACAGGTTATGAGTTTTACCCATCAGTGATGCATTCCAAAGCTCGTCTAACCTATACGCAAGTCGCAGACTACTTATCAGGAAATACCAAAGCCCTTCCTGATGATAAAACGATCCATAAATCAGTCAATACGCTGTTCCAACTCTATCAAACTTTGCTCAATCTGCGCCAAGAGCGTCATGCCATGGAGTTTGAAACTGTTGAAACGTATATGACTTTCGATGATAAAGGTGCGATTCAGCAGATTTTGCCTCGTACACGCAATGATGCACATCGCTTGATCGAAGAATGTATGCTCCTTGCTAATGTTGCCGCCGCAGATTTTGCTTTAAAACAAGATGTGCCTGTATTGTATCGTGTGCATGAGCCACCTGAATTTTCACGCATTCAAAAAGTCCGTGATTTTGTCAAATTGCTCGGTTTAAGTTTCCCTGAACAGCCAACCCAAGCGGATTATCAACATGTGATTGAAGCGACTAAAGATCGTGTTGATGCCACCAGTATTCATTCGGTGCTTTTGCGTTCGATGATGCAAGCCTATTACAGCCCAAAAAATGCAGGACATTACGGCTTGGCGTATGAAGCATACACACACTTTACTTCGCCGATTCGTCGTTATCCTGATTTGCTGCTACATCGTGCCATCAAAGCCAAACTCGCAAGTAAGCCTTATCCGCTACAAGGCGCATCACTGGATGCTGCAGGTGAGCATTATTCTCAGACCGAACGTCGTGCCGATGAAGCCTCTCGTGATGTGACCAGTTGGCTAAAATGTCACTATATGCAACAGCATATCGGTGAGGAATTCGATGGTGTGATCACCACCGTGACGGATTTTGGTTTATTTATCACGCTGAAAGATTTGTACGTCGATGGCATGATCCATATCAGTCAGTTGGGCGATGATTATTTTGTTTATGATGCGCCATTACAACGCTTGGTCGGTCAGCATCATGGACGTACTTTTGCACTGGGTGATACCATTAAAATCAAAGTCGCACAGGTGAATTTGGAAGAACGTAAAATTGATTTTGATTTGGTCAAACAGCTGACCAGTGAAGGTCGTGCAGTGCGTAGTCGTGCGCCACGAAGCAATCGTACTGATGCAAATACTGCAAACAATCAGGCAAATGGTGAGAATCAAAATAGTAAGCGTCCGACACGTTCAAAAGCGACTAGCAATCCAAACAGTAGCAATGCAAACGGTAGCAATCCGACAAGCGCTCGCCCAAATAGCACACGCCGTAAGAAACCAGTGTCTGAAGTGTTGCCAAACTTGGAAACAACCGACAAGGCAGAAAAAGATTTAGAACAAATCTTCGAGCAACCAACTGATAAAAAGCCGAAGAAGAAAAAGGCAAAAAAATCAGATGGTGATGCCGCAAAAGCCAAAGCGAAGAAAAAAGCCAAAGCAAAGAAATCGACCAAGAAATCTAAAAAGTCGAATGCTAAGGCAAGAGAGGAATAATTAAATTGTTTCATCAGGTGTAGGAGCTTTAGTCTCATGTTGCATGAATCAAAAGCACCTACGCCTGTATGGAGAACCACACCGAAACAAAAGAGCTTTTTGAAAATTTTACTTTTAGTATTGTGCGTAGCAATATTTAAAATGATGTTTTTTAATAATTTTATTCCAAATAAAACTGTATCTTTCTTGAGGGTAGTGTTCAAAAAACTGTGTCATTTCCTTAAACTGTTAAAAACAGGAATGATGCATTATGGCAACTACATTTGATTTTGAAACAGCCTTAAAACAAC
>LULM01000011.1_pt1 | contig 68248 bp, 98 predicted proteins | sample 728151 | NCBI WGS metagenome assembly LULM01 (sample SAMN03860289, study PRJNA289734) | marine metagenome | biome: seawater column; feature: ocean; material: water; isolation source: Red Sea water column Station 149 - depth 200m | place: Saudi Arabia: Red Sea | collected 2011-10-15 | depth 200 m
GGATAAAATTATGCCCCACTACGTATCAGGAAAAGACCTTAAAACTAACAAAGAGCGCATTTTTAATCCCAGTGAATCGGATTACATGAGCAAAAAGAAAGTAATTGAGAAAACTATTAACATACTTCAAGGAGAAAACAGGAGGCGTAAATTAAGAAAGGCTCTTAACAAGATGAGTGCGGAAGACGTTGTTATGATTGGAATGCTCACTGAACAAGTGATCAGAAAAGAAGTAAAGAAAGCTCTACTACAACCACAACTGATAGTAGAATAAACAACTGACTAAAAGGATTATGACAGATGAAAATGCTAGTACCTACCTTGTGTGTTGCTATTGCTACAATGGTTAATTATGGGATCTACATTGAAGGTAAAAATGCCCATCTGAAACGTCTGGTCGAACTATCAGACGCTCGCAGTGAGATTAACCAAGAGTGGGCAAATGAGATCACCCACATTATGCTTAACAAGTTGAGTCAGGACAACGAAGATGGTCTTCGTAGTCAGGGCCGCATGGAAGGTATTGTTGAATACCTTACCAACCCGAAAGATTATCATTCTGTTTGGCATGAGGGTTACCAGCGAGGTCTTGACCAAAGAGAAGAGATGGCTAAAATGGAAAAGGGGGAATCATTTCCCACCGATAAGCCCATTCCGGTTAAGCCCGATGTTATCAAGAAGCCTGATTTTGATAACGCGACAGACACACTAGAGCTAGAGATTGAAAAGACTCAGGCTTCAAAAGATGCACAACTGGACCTGTAAGAACTACCTTAACCAGTGCGAGGAATTGAGATGAATTATATTGTCAGCGGAAACGGAACGATTACGATTGTTATTGATAACCAGAGTTTTACGGTTGGTTACGACCATCCTAACTACATGGCTATCAAAGAATGTATCGTTAATGACGATGCAGAAAACATTGTTGAACTGATTGACATTCCCTCTGCTATCGAAGATTATGCAGAAGGTAAGGTTACTGTTACTAATGGTGTTCTTCGCTATGATGGTGAGGAAATCCACAACAGTCTTACTGAGCGCATTATGGGAATGATGCGTAATGGTTTCCCCTTCGAGCCTATGGTTAAGTTCTTGGCTAACGTCTTGGAGAATCATAGTAATCGTGCTGTTCAAGAACTGTATACATTCCTTGAGCATAAGAACCTTCCTATCACAGAAGATGGTTGCTTCCTTGCTTACAAGGCCGTGACTAGTGATTATAAGGATAAGTGGTCTCGGACCATTGATAACAGTGTTGGCGAGACTGTTAGTATGCAGCGCCGTAAGGTTAACGATGACTGTAGTGTTGGTTGTTCTGATGGGCTTCACTGTGGAGCATTGGAATACGTCGAAGGTTACCGGGCCGAACATGCTGGTGACCGTGTGGTCATCGTTAAGGTCAACCCCAAGGATGTTGTGTCGGTCCCAACTGACTGTGAATGTCAGAAGGTCCGAACCTGTGAATATCAGGTTATTGCCGACTATGAAGGTCCGCTTAAGAGTCTTGTCCATAAGTCAGAAGATGGCGAGCCTTGGACCGAAGAGCAGTTTACTGAATTCATGTCCAACCTTATGGGTTCCTCAAACGGTGAAGAATACGAAGAGCAAGATGATTCAGACACTTACTGATATCTACTGAGACTTCCTCGCCAGCCGTCCCCGCACTCCTTAGTGATGCGGGGGCGGTATTTTTATTGGAGACCGTTAGTCATGAACAGACTTAAGGGGATGACATGTTATCTTTGTGGTCCGATGGATAGGGTTCCAGATGGTGGGACCGAGTGGAGGGACTATATTTCTAAAAAAATTAAAAACATGGGGGTAGGAGTTTTTAACCCATGTGACAAGCCTAGTGATTACGCAAAAGAAGATAATGCGATTAGAGATAATATTAACACGCTTAAGATCAATGAGAAATATGATGAAATCTCGGACATGATGAAACCCATATGCGCCGTAGATCTTCGCATGGTTGATATAGCGCATTTTATTGTCATGAACTTAGACCTTGACGTACACCTGTGCGGATCGTATCATGAGGCATTCCTAGCCTTGTCGCAGAAGAAGCCCGTATTGATTAGATGCAAGCAGGGTAAAGCCAACGCCCCTAATTGGGTGTTTGGTGTAGTTCCCCACCAGCTAATCTTTAGCAACTGGGAAGAACTGCTTGAGTACTTAGATGAAGTGAACTACAGCGAATCTAATGTAGCCCACCTTAACAGGTGGAGATTTTTTGACTTTAACAAAGTGTATGGAGTTAACGATGGTTAGACAACTTAGACAGAAAAGAATCATCAAGCCGCCAGAGGCTTATAAGTACAGGTCTCGCTACGGAAGTCATGCGGAGATGATTGATGAAGAAGAGACAAAAAAACTTGATGATGAAAATAAGGTTGTGCTGCATGATGAGCATGGCTACTACACTACTGAAAAATCTCGTGTAGATAGCGGGTTAGCAGATCCCAATCGTTACGATTCTTCCAGATTAATCTGGTACAGAAAACAAGACGGCAGTAATGTGTCCTGAAGGATATCTTTTTCTCATTCTTGTCTGCTTGATTCTTGCGGATGCCTATTTATAGGCAAGGGATAAAATGAAATTTGAAGCTGGGGTTAAGAATGTCTCGACTTGATTTAGGTCTGGGAGACTATTCTAAATATGTCGCCTACGGGTTCATGTTTGGGGCAGTCTTCACGGCAGCGACGAATAGTTTCCATCCCTCCCTAGAGACTGAATTACTTCTATGGATATCTATTAACTGTTTCGTTTGGCGGGAAATGAAATTAGTATGAAAAGCAAAGTAAACCTTATATCTCCAATAAACCAACTGGGCTACGGTCTAGTTGGTTTAAATATTTTAAGGGCACTTTCCGAGTTTTCGGAAGTGTCCTTTTGGCCTATAGGTGCTCCAGAGTGCGATCCATCACATCACGACTTAGTAAAGACGGCAATAAAAAACTCGCACACTCCAGACTTTACAGCACCATGCATTAGGATATGGCATCAGAATGATATGGCGCAATTTGTGGGGTCTGGTTTAAAAATAGGATTTCCCATATTTGAACTAGACAGATTCAACGATATTGAGAGACATCACCTACGACATCTAGATAAAATTTTTGTTTGTTCTTCTTGGGCTAAAGATGTTTGTATAGAACAAGAGGTTGTGTCAGAAGAAAATATACATGTTATACCACTAGGTGTTGATTCTGGTCTTTTTGCATCGGTATTTCAGGATAAACCAGACAATGACAAGAAAACTATTTTCTTTAACTGTGGAAAGTGGGAGGTTAGGAAGGGTCACGATATTTTAGTGAAAGCATTCAATAAAGCTTTTAGTAGGGAGGATAACGTAGAACTTTGGATGTTATGTACCAACATATTTTTTTCTGAAAACGAGAATTTAGAATGGCAGAACTTATATACCTCATCTGATTTGGGCGAGAAAGTTTTCATCATTCCACGCCAGCAGTCACAAAAAGATGTGTATAATATAATGAGGAAAACTGATTGCGGAGTCTTCCCCGCCAGAGCAGAGGGCTGGAATCTAGAGCTACTGGAAATGATGGCTTGTGGAAAGCATGTAATAGCAACCAACTATTCTGCCCATACGGAATTCTGTAACGAACAAAATTGTCTACTTGTCGAGGCTAAAGAAAAAGAAGAAGCCTTTGATGGAAAATGGTTTAAAGGTCAGGGCAATTGGGCTAAAATATCAGAATCCGAAATCGAATCAATATCTAAACATATGCAATTAATCCATGAATCAAAACAAAACAATACTCTTGGTGTAAACCATGCAGGATTGGAAACCGCAAAAAAGTATTCTTGGAATAACTCTGCACGGGAGATAATAAATGCCCTCTCCAAATCCCAATAAACCAAACGAATCTTCTGCTGCGGTATTTATCTACAAGGATGTTAGAACTGGAGAACTTTACCAATACTCCAGAAAAGGTCTTTATAAAAAGAGTGGAAGAACTTTAGTTTTTATTAGAGAGTCTAAAGGTGAAATTATGAAAGACGAGCACATTTTAAATAAAGCTGCTAAGATTTATGCCGACGAAAAGGCTGGCTATCCTCCAAATTGCAATGAAGGATATGTAGAAAAGGACGGTAAGTGCGTTCCAAAGGAACAAGACGAGGAATGATAAATATTTACGGATTAGGACATCCAAGATCTGGCAACACGTGGGTAGAATATATATGTGGATGTTTTGGTGTTTCTAATTACATAAAGGCTCATGGAGGCGCTAGTTTTCCGGGTCATCGTGGAATAAGTAGTTGGAACGAAAATTATTGGATGATCTTTATGGTCAGAGACTATAAAGAGGCAATATTAAGACATCAACTATTTGAAGAAGAAGCAACGCCAGAAAAAGTTGCCGACATAGCTCTTAACAAAGAATATACAGAAGGAATAGAGATTTATGACTCTTGGCCGAACAAAAAAATGCATATTTATTATGAAGATCTAATATCCGAACCAAGGAAAATCATCCTAGAGTTAGCGAATTTTATAGGGTGCGAAAGAGTTGTGTTTGAAAAGTTTATGTCAAACTACGAAGACCACAAAACTAAATCCATCAGTCTATACTCTTCGTCGTTAGGACCATCAATTACCGGCGGCAACAAAAAAGACCATCACAAATTCAGACTATCCCACGAGGAGAGGATAGAATCAGATCGTCTAATTCGGGAAGGAATTCCCACTCTGTACGAAAAATACCTTACCAGATATGTAACAAATGAGGAGAATCAACATGCTAAATTTACTTAAAGCTCACTGGTGCTGTCTTTTAAGCGGCGTTGTTATTGGGTGGAGCCTTCAGCTTTGTCCAATTTTTCACGTAGGACACACCTGCCCAGCGTTGAGTGATGGTGAAAAGGTTTGCAAATGCCAGACTTGTTGCACGCCATGCGACTGTACGGAAGAATGTTTTGATGATAATTGTCCCTGCTGTAAGGATCATAGAGATATTTAAAAAAAGGAGAGATTAATGGAAGGACAACCACAAAACCCACAATCAATAGAATCGCAACCGAACCTTATAATTGATGCTGTTCGCGCGCATTTTGTGGCTAAAAGCACAGAAGCTCTTGCTAGATTTGCCCTCTATACATCGAAACCCGTTGGTGTGGGAGAGCATCCTGACGTTGTAGGAGAGTCTGTGAAGGCGTTAGAGGATCATGACCACGCAGAGAGCGTCTTAGAACGTCTAAACGGTCTTCTTGGTCAGAATGAAAGAAGCTAGGATGACCTTCTTTAAATATCCTGTAAGAATAAATTTGGGAGTGACGACATACGGATCTTCTGGTGACTTTCACACACAGAAAGTTTTAGTAGACCAAGGGAGGCCACCGCACATTTATTTAACAGGAGCAAAAGATGTGTTGATCTGTGTAGAAAAATTATTTTCTGAATATTTTGATTACGATATTGATTGGACACATCTCAAATTTGTTTGTGCCAAAACGGTAAAAGAAGACAATCAGCTTCCACAGCTACACCTCAACTACATTTGTCTAGCTAACTCTGTTTTTGATCCAAAAATGGGCGAGTGGAGCACTTTTGTTGACGTGTACAAAAATGAGAACGGCGAATATGAATATTATGAAGAGATTATTACACAGGTTGGGGATGTTGTTTTCTAAAAAAAAACATGAATCCGAACCTGAACCCGAAGAAGAGTTAGATGTAGTTGGGGAGATATCTTTTTTTATTGACAAAGATGCTAACACGTTCGTTACCTGCTCTTGGAAAGAAGATTCGAATTTAAAGAATCTGTTTGCAGAATTATATATTAACGTCAACTGCGGTACTTTTTCCTCTGATATTCTTGAGATAATTTACGATCAATGTAAGGAGGAGGAAAATATTGCCGAATACACCGATCTTCTCGCTAGAATAACGGAACTATACCAGTTACACTTAACGCAGGAGATTGATGTGTCTAAGCAAGAGCAGCAGAAAGAAAACTCAACGCCACTGATAAAGCCAACAGAAGTTATTGAGCGACCGGGTGATAGTGGCGATCTATTTTGACCTATAAATCTCTGGAGAAAAGACATGTCAAACAGAGAACTAGCTTGGGAGAAATGGGAAGATGACTTGGTGGAGGATAAGAGTTACGACGTTGCAAAATCCGACCCTCTAGATCCAGAAGAGGGATATACCATGGAAGAACTACAACAGGCTTTATCTCAAGAATTGCCAAAAGTAGTTGCAACCCCCATGGGCGTTTATGAAGTGTATGATAGAAATAAACCGAGCAACCAATTTGATTGCTGGTTGGGTCATACGAACTTCAATATAACACCTAAAATAAAAAGCTTAATAGAAGAAATTGAAGGTGTTGAGGCTCTTAAGATTCTTACTCGATACAGGTTTTTTGTTGGGGTCGCTAAACTTTTTGACTTTAAAGATGTGAGAATTGAAATAGAAAGGGCTATTTGTGGTAAACATACGGAAAATCGTGAAGAACTTTCTTTAGATGCTGATACCAAATTGGCTGTTGACGACATAAAATCTAAAATATCCTCACAAAAATTATGGGCTATATATATATTTCCAAATGGCCAGATTGACTACATTAGCTCCAATAATTCCGATGATGTCGAGTATTTTGACAAACTTATGGTTTTCAAAAAGGCTAAAGAATATTCTGGTGGTCTTCTTTTGACAAGAGAACACCAACAAAATGGTGTATAATATCTTAGGACTGGATCTCTCTATATAGGAATAAAAGGACATCAAAGAACCGCATATATGAAAGGCGGTTACAATGGCAGTTCCCACAGCATTTTTATTCAACACTACTGGAGGCGCTTTTACAGCGCAAAAGCAGGGTGGAGCTATGGTCGGCATCACAGATGCTACCACCACCACAGAAGGAAACCCCATCACAAAAGCACTAGCCGTGATGGACGTAACAGATCCTGTTGTTGCAAACAGAGGCATGAACCTACCAAAACTGCTTAGTGCTGGTGTTTACACCACACAAAAGGCGGTTAGCGGTGGCACTTTTGCTTTTACCCCCGCAGGAAAAGACAGAACTTCATCTGATCCACAGTTTGTGATGATGAGAGTTGCTGTTACCCTTAGCGGAGCCAGCAACACCGTGCTACAGAGTGGTGCGGGTGACTTTAACCGTAGGTCTATTCATTCCGCTCAGACTCAGTTTGGAGCGAAGACTTTGACCAAATGGGCTGCTAATCAGTTCTCTTGGGTTGGCGTTGCTAACCAAAGACATAACTGGATTTCAGGAGTTCCTGCTACGTTAAAGACAACCCACTTCTGGGATATTGGCGATGGAAATGCAAGTGACCTAGTAGACGACGACGCCCTGCCAACTCTGGCAGTTCCGGGCGAACTTGTCTACCTCGAAACTGGCAAGACGCCAACACAGGATGATTATAACGCCAAGACTGGCTAATCACCTGCAATTGATTTCATGGAGGGGGGAGGGCCATATAGTCATCCCCCCTCTTTTAATCTCTGTCCCATGGAGAACATTGAAATGGAATCAGACATTTTATCTATTCCGACACTAGCAGCAATAGTAGCTATCGTGATGGGATTAGGCAAGGTTATTGAGATTTTAATCTTAAAATCCGTTCCCCAAAAATCTTTATTGGTGGACGAAGAAAGGGACTGGATACAACATACCTACAAGGTAGTATCTCGTCAGGACTCTGATGGAACCCCCTTGGTATATGTTCCTAGAAGCTGGGCGGAAACTCAGAAGGACATGCAGCAAATTATGACCCAAATAGTCAACGACCAAAGAAGGATCGCTGATATTTTGGATAGAATAGAGAAAAAATTAGAAGAGAAATAGTTATGAACTTTGTTCCTTACCACGAAGCAGAAAATCAGATAAAAGAGTCAGATGTTCTTTTGTTTCGTGGTGAGGGACTAGTTTCTTGGTTGATAAAAAGGTATAGCAGTGGAGTTCATAGCCACGTAGGGATGGCTCACTGGGACGACGATGATCTTCAGTGTGTAGAGTTTAGAGAATTCAAGGGAGGTAGAGCCGTATCTCTTAAAAGAGTTATCGAAACGCATCCCAACAACGTAGACGTATTTAGAGCGGCTAGACATATTGAGTTTGAAGACAATGATTATATATTTACTGATGATGTTGCAAATAAAATAGCGGACGCTATGAAAGACATCACAGGTCTTCCTTACGGATGGAAAAATTTTTGGAAGCTGGGTAAGCATTATTTACCCTTTTGTAGATTAGCAGAACAAAATATAAAAGACGATGATCCCACAAATGTGTTTGTGTGTAGTACTGCTGTAGCGTATGCATATAGAGTCGCGTATGTTGACCCAGTTCCATACCTAGCCGACTCCGCTGTCACACCAGCAGATCTTGCAAGATCATCTATCTTTCAATATAAATTTACTATCGAAAAGGATTGGTAATGGGAGATGTATTTCTCCTTGTTATAGGATTTGCTCTTTCACTTATAATTTTAGGCGCAATAATCAGGGCGAAAGTCCCTTGAGGATTCTATAATGAAAAAATTCCTTTTTTTAACAGCCCTCTTCTTGGGGTTTTTGCTAAATAGCGAAACAGCAATCGCACAAGCCCTAACAATGGATGAATCTCTAGAGGCGGTGTGTAGAGTAAACGCCCGAGATGCCCGAGGTAGCGGAATAGTCTTTGCTGAAGATGAAAACAACTTCTACATTCTCACAAATGGTCATGTCGTTGGACGTGCCTCTAGGGGGCATGTGGAATTCTTTCAAGATGGCTATAAATCTGCCATGATACCCTTCAAGACAGAGTATGCGGCATATAAAGATGGTACTGCATTAGATCTTGCCGTCCTTTCGGTTAAAAAAAAGTATTTTGGTCGATACCCCCCTAGAGTTATTCCTCTAGCCCCTCGTGGGACTGTAATTAAGTCAAATGATCAAGTTATGGCTGGCGGTTGCCCCTCTGCACAATGGGCCTGTGCTTGGAAAGGTAGAGTGATCCAAAATCACGGGGCTACCGTCAGCTTTAATGCCGCACCTATCGGCGGTCAGTCTGGAAGTGGAGTCTTAATACTAATTAAAGACAAGGATGGAGAAATACAGACTCGTATTGGTATTCTTCTTGCTTGGCGAGTTGGAGACGGTGCTTACAGTGATGACGGACCTACTGATTATGGTGCTGGATTATCATTGAAACAAATTTACGAAATACTTGACGGGAATGGCGAGGGTCATGCTATAGAGGCTTCTTATGAAGTAATTTCAGAAAAAACCGAACCTAAAGCTACTTCAAAGGAAGAAACACACGCCGCTCACAATGAAGATAAAGCAGAGAATAATCAAAAAAAACCAAAAAGATTATTGAGCAGATGCCCTCATTGTGATCGTAAGATTGAAGACCATGTGGTTATTCCAGATGAGGGTGGCCTTAGAAAGACCGAAGAAGGTCACTTTATGTTCTGCCCTATTCTTAAGTTTCCAGATGGTAGCTATGCAGACACAGCAAAGTATTATCGTGGGATTAGAGTTGGAGAGTTATACGAAGGCAACGGTCTGTTTCCTTGGTGTCCGCTTAACCCATGCCCTCCCCCACCAAAACCTCCAAGACCAGAACCACCCAATGGAGGAGGGGGTGATGGTGGTGGTGGATTTAATCCTTGGCCCGGTAGACCAGATCCGGGTGGTCCCGTAGACCCCGACTCCCCAGACAATTTTGATGAAGAGCGACAGCAATACATGGATAAGATTGCCGAATTACAGGAAAAGCTTTCAAACTTAGAAGCTCTATCAGAGAGTCTTAAAGCAGAGCTTTCTGGGACAAATAGCAACTTATTAAATTCACAAGATGAGATTCGTGGATTAAGAGATCTTCTTGGTAAAGTTGAAGGACAAAAACAGTCACTAAGCTCTAGAATAGAACAGCTTTTGGGCTTCGTGAACGATAAGGACAAACTTATTAATGACCTCAAAGACGGTGGAGGTCACTACCTTGATGAGGCTACCGGAGGTAATGGAAACGCAGTTGAGAATGTTAGCTTTACTCTTGGTGGCGCCAGCATAGGAATGCTTGCTCTAAAATATGGCGTTCCCTTTTTGCTCAACAGAAGAAGAAAAAGAAAAAGGAAAAAAGAGGAGGAAGAATCTGTAGATAATGGGTATGATATTGATGATGAGGATGTGCCCGAAAGCATACCCGTAATGCCTGATGGAGGTTGTCATCACGACGATGAGGGTGGTGTAAAAAAGCATGTGCATGAGCATGAGCATATTCACACCCACAAACACAAGCATGAAAACGATTTTATCATGCCTCCAGAAGAACTGCCAGATCCAAGGACAACTCACGAGATAGATGACTTGGCAAAAAACGGATTTAGGCTAAACCCCGGATTTGCTGGATACGGTTTACCAATGCCACAGATGGTCGAACAGTACCACTATCCTCAACCAGTTGCGGCTCACGGATTACCTCCGCAGCTACCCAACGTGCCATTTAGCACTAGAAAAACCGCTACGGCGGAACAGATCATGACCATATTTGGAGAATTGATTAATGAGTATCAGAATGATCAGACCATGACCATGACGCAAATGGATATATTGCTTAGACAAAGACTTAAAGAAAAACATAACATAGAATAGGAGACATTAATAATGTCAGATCATTTAGTAATTCCAGTTCACGACGCTATACTTCCCTACATGTATAACGGGGTTAAGTGGGCCATTCCTAATGTTGGCGACAACAAAGAGACTCATAACCTAGCCATGGCTAGAGTTTTTGAGAAAGTTGGGGAGCATCTTCAGGCTTTTTCAGTTCGCACTGATTGCTTTGTTCCCGGTCCACCGACGCTAGGCGCTGTCAAACAGCATCACAATATGTTTGTTCGTCTATGCGGACTAATTGACACCAACACTAAAAGAGATAATGTTGAAAGACTAGAAGCTCAGCATATTACTCATGAGCGTAGAGCTTTCAAGATTTATCCCATTAGATATTTTGATGTCAAGAACGACTATTGCAGAAGATGGATTGAGCTTGGACTTCAGGCTCTCAGTAATATTGCCCAGCTATCAGAAAACACTTGGGCAAACGATTGGTCAGAATCAACTGCTGTCGAGATGAAGAAACTATTTAGAGAAGGTTATCGCTTAATGTCGGCTGAACTATTCCAAGTTCCTCTGGTAGACTGCGAAAAGATTTTTGATGGAGATTCTCCATTCTTCTTGACAAAGTCTCACTTTGATACTTATGATGTAAGCCACATTCCAACCATAGAGTGGATCAAGCATCCTGCCCTCGGTAGTGAGTTTACAGAAGATGAGCTTCGTCCTATTGCTACGCCAAACGTACCTGTCGCCCCCGGTGTTGCCGAGAACGAAGCCAATACGCCACAGCGTGAGTTGGAAAGAGGTATGCAGGGTGGAGAAGTAGTTAACTAGTTTTTTAAATCTGAAGATTACGAGGAAGGAAGACAATGAAAAGGCTTTTTTGCATTCTAACAGTAGCTATATTGTCTATGACGCCCATGGCGAGCGCGCAAGATAATAAGCTGTACCAGCATCTACAGGACGTGTCCGTCACGGTTAAGTCCGGTTTCGGAGAGGGGTCTGGCGTAATCGTTACGCGAGAAGTCGAAGTCTCCCCAAATGTCAAACAGAAGGTTAATTTTGTTTGGACGGCGGCGCATGTTGTTGATGGTCTTAGATCTGTAAGAGTTGTTATTAAAGACGGAAAACCTCAGACGGTTGTTGAGTTTAAGGACGCGCAGATTGTAAAAGAATTAGTTGAAGACGGACGACGTGTTGGTGAATTCAAAATGGAAGCCAAGGTTATTAAATATTCCGATGCTGAAAACGGAGAAGACTTGGCTCTTTTGATGGTTAGAAAGAAAGGTTTTATTGACAAGACCACCACTTTCTATAAAGACTCTGGCAAGCCAGTCGCCATTGGCACTGAGTTATATCATGTAGGCTCTTTACTAGGCCAAGTTGGGAGTAACTCGATGACGCGAGGAATTTGTTCTCAAGTTGGCAGAGTTCTAGACTTGGGAACTGGAGATGGTGTAGTTTTCGACCAAACTACGGTAACGGCATTTCCGGGTTCAAGTGGTGGAGGCGTTTTCCTTAGTGAGAGGACCAAGGAAAAGGCCGGTCAATATGTTGGCATGCTTGTTCGTGGCGCTGGAGAAACCTTTAATCTTATCGTGCCAGTGAGGCGGATGAGATCTTATGCTAAAAAAGAAGGTATTCTATGGGCCATTGATACAGATGTCAAAGTCCCCAGTCTAGAAAAAATCACCGCCATGACCACAGAAGAGTCTAACCCTCCGGGGCCGAAGTCTTTGAAATCATATCCTAAGACTAGAGATTCTATCAAGTTTCCAGTCCTACCGCTAACAAGAGAAGACAATGAAGCCAGCAATTAATCTTGTTATACTCTTTTTAGTATGCGTCTCCGTCAACTTAGGTGTTGCTTTATATTTACTTGACGCAAAAGACAAAAAACTATCGGCTGTCAAGATGACTCCCGTTAGTTCACCTCAAGTCGCTGGAGCAATTGCGGCTGCTCTTGAAAATATGAACAGACAAAATGTTTACAGAGATACTGTCATATTAAAGAACATCTTGAGAACACAGCATCATTTGAAAATGCATGGACAAAGAATTCCAATGTGTCCTGATTGCGAGAGATCTACTGCTAGACAGAATTACGCTAACAAAGACTCTCTCTAACGGAAAAGCGATAAACGATACTTAATTCTATTAATAAAGGAGAACAACATGATCGACAAACTAGTAGCTCTAACTCAATCAAGAAGATTTTGGCTTGCCGTTTCAGGCGTCGTGTTCGTATTATTTGACGGACTCGGGCTTGGATTAACAGAAGATCAGGTTAACAATCTAGTGCTGGTTGGCGGTGCTTGGATTGTTGGCGACAGTATTAGAAAGAGCTAGAATAAAAATGGATAGAAGAGACTTTCTTAAAACGGGTGTTGCTGCGATTGCCACAGTTCCGTTTATTTCTGGAGAAAAATCTGAGGCTGCTGATGTTCAGATTTTCGTTAGAAATTTAGAACAAACAATTGATACGTATGGATATAGTCAGCATTCTGATTTATACATAAATCAATTTTACAAACCGGTTCAAATGGTTTGGATTTGGACTCCCATTGGGTGGACTATTCAGGCACAGCCGGTACATTATGGCAATCTAAGTTTTAATGGCCATCTGCAAGGGTATCGCCAGTTGATACAAAAACGTGAAAATATAAAACAGATCACAATCCATGACGCTGACTGTATTTATATTTTAGAAGATGGGTCAATAAAAGTATATGATAGAAGCAACAATGGCGTCACTTCTAGTTCGTCAATTCCAAATTATGCAGCAGGCTTAGGAAGAATAGATGCCCACTACAGAAGAAGAAAGATTAGGTAACTGGAATCGTCCAGTTACCCGGATAGTTAATCACATGATACCTTTGGAAAAACAACCAGAGGTTATTGACTCTATCAAACTTTTAAAAAATCATCACGACCAGACCGGGATGACATATTCCGGTCTTGATCGTGTCATCGAGGTTTGCTACGTTGATCAAGACGGCTCTCCCATGAGAGACGCCTTGAGATGTCTGGGATTCAGGGGCGATTACGTTTTCGCCTCCGAGTCCGCAGACATGGAAAAATATGATGAGAGTTATGATTTGTGTGTACTATCTAGACATGCCAACAAGAGAAAGCTAAAGAATCTTATGTGTAATAATTTTTTAAGGGCTTTTAAAGATGGGTAAAACTGTCAGAAATAAAAGCAAGCGCGACAAGAAGAAGCTTAAAAAAGAACGTAGAAGTAGAAAAAATAAACGGCATGAAAAATCGTCCGTCATGGCATGATTACTTTCTCGGCCTAGCCTACTACGCCTCTACCAGAAGCAGCGACTCACAAACTCAGGTCGGTTGTGTCATTACGGGAGAGGATAATAGAATTATAAGCATAGGGTACAATGGCTTCTGTTCGGATGTTGAAACTTCCAACCTCCCTACTGTAAGACCCATGAAGTACCCCTTCATTGTTCATGCTGAAGAAAACGCCATATGCAATATGATTATAAAGCCCTCCTTCAAAAAGGTTGCTTACATAACTCATGTCCCTTGTCACAGATGTGCAAAACTTATGTGGCAAAACGAGGTCAGGGAGTGGTTCTTACCAGCTAACAAAAAAGCACACAGCTATTCAGAAGAAGATCAGATTGTTTACAATCACCTAAAAGAAAACGGTCTTATTATAAATTATATATCACCGGATCTCAGCCATTTAGAAAAAGCATACAAACATGTCGAGCAGTAGGGTTATCCACAACGGACCCCCTCCGTGGCTGAAGAAAGAAAACAAAATGCAAAAACCCCCAGAGGGATTCACCACCAAGGCTACAGTGGTGAGAGTAATAGACGGAGACACTGTAGACGTGTCTATAACAAGACGACTTAGAGTTCGTTTGCAGGATTGCTGGGCGCCAGAAACTAGAACTAGAGATATTGTAGAAAAACAAAAGGGTATAGCTGCAAGATCTTTCTTAATGACTAGAATAGATGGTGAAGAAGTTACCTTGTTTATTCCGTCCGACAACGAAGGCGAGTTGAAGGATGTTTTTACTTTTGGTAGAGTTGTTGGAAGAATTTTTTTGGAGGACGAGGATGTGTCTTCGTTAATGATAGAGGCTGGTCATGCATCAAAAAATAAAGGTGGATAATGCTTGACAAGGGTAAAAAAAATCAAGAGAAGAGATTCTCCATAGTAATGGCTAACGGACAAGAAAAATTCTTTGATAAGGGGAGTGATCTGTCTGACTGGTATGAAAAAAAGAGAGCAAGATCGAAGTCGAAGGGTAAAAACAAAAAAACCAAGCGCGAGAAATAAGACAAGATGTCCATAAAGGAACTGGAAAACTATACTTTTGTATCAAAATACGCCAGATGGATACCAGAAAAAAAACGTAGAGAGACTTGGAAGGAGAGTGTTGACAGAGTTCGTGAAATGATGCACGAAAAATATCCTGAAATTAATGGGGATGTTGATTGGGCATATGACTTGATGCACAAGAAAAGAGTTCTGGGATCTCAAAGAGCATTACAATTTGGCGGCAAGCCAATCCTTAAACACAATGCTAGGATATACAACTGCATTGCCTCATATATTGATAGACCAAGATTTTTTCAAGAGAGTATGTATCTTTTGTTGTGTGGCTGTGGGGTTGGCTTTTCCGTTCAAAAACATCATGTAGATAAGTTACCGAAACTGGTCTATAAAAAAATTGGCACAAAGAAATTCACCATTCCAGATACAATAGAGGGATGGTCTGATGCCGTTGGTGTCTTGGTGACCAGTTATTTCGAACAAAAAGAACTGTTTCCAGAATACTCTGGTAAAAATGTAACTTTTGACTATTCTCAAATCCGGCCAGCCGGTTCTTATCTAAGTTCAAGCTCAGGAAAAGCCCCCGGTCCAGAGCCTCTGAAAAAAGCTTTGACCAATATTAAAAAGGTGCTAGACAAGGCGTTAAGAAACTGCGAGTTTAGTTCTGATAAAAAACTGAGACCCATAGATGTCTACGATGTTGTTATGCATGCTGCTGACGCTGTTATTTCTGGCGGGGTACGCAGAAGTGCTACGATTTGTCTTTTTTCGCCAGACGATGAAGGAAATTGGACTGTATCCCGTTGACGAAGAAACTGGCAAAACCGGATGGCAAGCATGCAATCTTAGCACCGTTAATTGCGCTAAAGTAAAAACCAAAGAGGAATTTCTGGAATCCTGTAAAGCAGCGGCCATAGTTGGAACACTACAAGCTGGCTTTACTGAGATGAAGTACCTCGGAGAAGTTAGCGAAAGAATCTTGAAAAGAGAATCTCTTCTTGGTGTTTCCATGACAGGGATAATGGAACAGCATGAACTTTGTCTAGACCCAGAAATCCAAAGAGAAGGGGCTAGAATTGTCAAGAAAACCAACAAGGAGTTTGCCGAAAAAATCGGGATCAATCAGGCTTCAAGAACAACCTGTGTAAAACCAGAAGGCACTGCTAGCTGCATACTAGGGACTAGCAGTGGCATACATCCACATCATGCCAAGCGATACATTCGTCGCGTTCAGGCTAACAAGATGGAAAGCATATATCAGCATTTCAGAAAGACAAATCCTCGCGCCTGTCAGGAATCTGTGTGGTCTGCGAATGACAGTGACGATGTTGTTTCTTTCTGTATAGAAGTTCCAGATGGCGCAAAGCTAAAAAATAAAGTTGGCGCTATAGATCTTTTGGAATACGTAAAGAGCACCCAAAAGAACTGGGTTATGACCGGACGTAATGAAAAACTGTGTGTAAAAGATTTCCTACAGCATAACGTATCAAACACCATCAACGTGAAACCTGAAGAATGGGATGAAGTAGAAAATTTCATCTATAAGAATCGAAGGTATTTTTGTGGTGTCTCTCTGCTCCCAGTGAGTGGAGACAAAGACTATCCGCAAGCACCGTTTACAACGGTGTATCTTCCCAGCGAAATGGTCTCCCACTACGGTGACGGGGCCATGTTTGTAAGCGGTTTGATAGAGGTTGCTCTGAACTTATGGGAAGACAATCTTTGGGCTGCTTGTGACTCCTTATTGGGTCTTGGAGAGAGAGTAAAGGGTAACGGCAAAAAGACTTGGGTCAACAGGTGTCAAAAGTTCGCTGACAAATATATGAATGGTGATGTAAAAAAGTTAAGCTACTGTATGAAGGATGTATATAATTGGAAAGAATGGCTTGATACAAAAAGAAAGTATGAATCGGTTGATTATACAACATGCATAGAAGAGCAAGACAACACAAAACTAGAACAAGAGATAGCCTGTTCAGGCGGGGCGTGTGAAATAATATGAGCGATATAAAAAAATTTGAAACCTTTGTTGGTAGCATTATAGAAGAAGCCGAAAGTGATAAAATTGGTTTTGTAATGCACCTCTCTTACATAGACGATGAGTCTTCAGAAGTCAAACACTTCAATATATCTCACAAATTTCCATACGACGACTTGATCACATCAAAAGAAAATTATGTAGACTTTGTAGATTATGCTGAGTCTACCAGAGACAGCGAGGACAAGTCCAAAGAGGATTAACAAATGGTCTTTTATCCCAAACCCAAATGTAGCGACACTTGCGGTGGCCGACTAAAGTTAGAATGTGTTGATGATAAACACATAGAACTTAAGGTAAAACGCCTCTCCGACACAGCCACCTTGCCCACCAAGGCAAACAAACATGACGCAGGGATAGACTTTTATTCGGACGAAACTGTCACAATCAAACACCTAGAAACCATCACAGTAGACACAGGCGTGTCTGTTTCCATACCGGAAGGTTTTGTTGGTTTGATATGGGACAGATCATCAATGGGATGTAAAGGAATACACAGATTTGCTGGAGTTATAGATAGTGGCTATACTGGAGAGATAAAAATCTGTCTCCATAACTCAGGTTACGGAATGCAGTTCTGGCCATATGCACCAGTTAGTTATGATGTAAAAATTGGGGACAAGATAGCACAGATGGTGATACAGTCAATACCTACAGTTAAAATTGAAGAGGTAACTGAACTATATAAAACAGAAAGAGGCGAGAAAGGCTTCGGGAGTAGTGGCTCGTAAATATAAAAAAAGACGCCTTCATCCTAAAACAGAGAACCAAGCTGATTACATACGCTTAATGGCAGACAACATAGTTACACTATGCCATGGCCCAGCAGGGACCGGCAAAACTAGTGTATCAGTTGGGCTTGCTTGTGAATATCTAAGTGAGTCTAAAATAAGAAAGATTATAATAACCAGACCCGTCGTAGAGTCTGGAAGACAAGGGTTGGGATTTTTACCCGGTTCCTTTAAAGATAAAATACACCCATACCTTATTCCAGTTCTGGAAGAGATGGATCTTTATCTTACCAAAGAGCAATCAAAAAAATTTCTTGACCATGATATTATTGAGATTGTACCCTTGGAGTACATGCGTGGTAGAAACTTTCATAACTCATTTATGATTTTAGACGAAGCTCAAAACGCAACCTTTGACCAGATAAAGATGTTCATAACTAGAGTGGGCAGGGACTCCAAAGCAGTGATCAATGGAGACCTTGGTCAAAGTGACCTATCAAACAAACCTAGCTGTGACTTCAACGAAATTATAACAAGGCTTGACAAGGTTCAGAATGTTGGTATAATGGAATTGACGGCTGAAGATATAGTCAGAAATCCAATTATAGGGGCCATAATAGACAGGCTTTATTAATGACTATTAAACTTTCAGAAGACAATTTGAATCAGATAATTGATTTAACAAAGCAGGTTCCGGCATTTGGTTACGAGATAGTAGAAACTCTCGCCAAAGATCTTCTCAGACTAAGAGTGTTGTGTGAGGATATAATAAAAGTAAAGGGAAATTCTAAAGATTTAGATGTGTATATATCACGATTAGAACATGCATTAAAAAGTAAAGAAGATGCCAGTTTATGAATATAGATGCTCTTCATGTGAAGAAGGGTTTGAGATAGAGCAAAAAATGGGGAGTGCCAAGAAAAAAAAGTGCCCCTCATGCAAAAAGCACAAGTTAGAAAGACTAATTAGCTCTGGATATATATTCGTCAAGGGCGAGCCTCAAACTGTAGAGCATTGGGCTGATAGGAATACCAAAAAGATGGGTTCTTATGAGCTTAGTGAAAAAAGAGAAAAAGAGAGCGGCAAGTCAGACAGCGGCCCTTGGTGGAAAAAAGACAGCAAGTATTCCAATCGACAAATAAATAAGATGTCAGATTCCCAGAGACGAAGATTCATAGAAAAGGGAGACTGATGAAAGAAGCCAACAAGCCGCATAGAGCAGTGCTTAGGATAAATCTATCTCTTCACACAATCTTAAACACCGGGGAATGCTCCTCTAGAAGTGTCGAAAAAGAAATCTTGGACAAGTGCGGGCTGCGTGAAGACTTTTTGCTGTACATTGATGGAAAAGATCAATGGGACTGTCTGAGTAAAATACAAAAGAAAATTTCGGAATTCAGAGGTGAAAATGGCTCGACATGAAAATGACAACATTGATATAGATCTGCCAGAACCAGATTCTTATTTACACTTCTACTACACTCACAAGGGTAGAGAAACCACAGAAGGTGACCCAAAAGCCTACTGCAAAAAAGTTGTAAACTCACAAACCAACAGAGAAACTTATTACGTAAAGTATGGACGAGGAGTTTTATTTGATCCTTGGGGGATCTTTGCGGGCAAAGAGAGGTCTAGGGACTTTAGTCTTGTAAAAGTTTCAAAAAACGTTTTTGAACACTACTACAAATTCATAGAAGGAAAAAATAGATCCTTTTTATCACTCGCTGAAAGGAGTATGGTAGATGTCTAAAACAAAAGGTGGGCCGCTTAGTAAGGCTGAGAAATTTTATATAAAAAACAATGTGAAATTAAGTACTGAAGATCTGTCGAAAGACCTCAACAGATCGTCTGGAATCGTTGAGAAATATAGAGAAACTCTTCCTGATCAGGACGATGACCCCAGTCCAAAGGTCTCAGATCTTATGGCTAGAACAGATCGTGGTGCTACTACCATGACAGAAAACGCCTCCATGCTCTCTGATGAAAAGAAAGCCGAGAGAATAAAGAATAAAAATACTGCGGGGAGGTCGTTCAGAGGAAGTATTCACAGGATAAAAGAGACATAGTCATGACAATATGTACTGAATTTGATAGTTACGTCGGAGAGTTCGCAGATAAAAACGCCATGTGGACGGTAGATCTTTCTGATGGCCAGCGTGTCTATCAGGACGATGGGAGACCGGGCTTAAAAGAGAATAGCGCATGGATTAGACTTAGAAACTACTGTAATGATAATAGTGTTTATATTAAATCAATGAAGCTAGTTTTTCGATCTCATGAAGTAGAAATCGGAGAAGAGGACATAGGCTACTATTTTTGCAAGGGGGCTTCTGGAACCATGTTTGGTGACGATACTCGCCATCTATACATGGCGGGAGCTTTAAAAGAGAATGGTTCTCTGCTCGTAAAAAGTTGGATAGTACCCGAATTGGAGCCAGAAGCATCTGAGCCTAGAGATCCACGACTGGCTGGAGAATGCTTAATAGCTAAACATGACTGGTAAAAGAACAGACAGAAGCAGGTACAAATCACCTTCTACTGGAGACTACTGCACAGCGGCTCAATATATAGCCGAGATGATGTGTCAAAGAATGGCCGAGAACTCAAACGAAGGTTCTTTGGCTTACAAATTCTGGAACACAGACAAATGGAAAAAAACTTATACTCATCAAATAATACTGGCCAACCGCCTTGTCGAAGATTACGATGAAAGAGCGGTGATAAAAGCTTTAAAGAGCAGTCGTGGCTGTAAGATATATTCTCTTAGATTTCCTTCGTTAGTAGATCTAATAAAATCGGAAGAGGACATTTTAAACAGGCTCGACGCCTTCGAAGAACAGGTTATACAACTTCCAGATTCTAACGATGTAAAGACTCCTCAAAAACCATTTGGTAAGAGAAGTAAAATAAACAAACTGCGAGATCTAGATGTCTAAAATCAAGAAGACAGTTTTTGATGACGCCGCCACAAAAGAGATTATAAAAAAGTACGGATATGTAGTAAGAGATGGCTTAGATGTTTTTGAAGAGAGTTCTAATCTAAAAGTTATATCCGTTAGCCCTGCTATAGACGTTGCGCTGGGGGGTGGTATTAGAGAGGGTAGCTGGGTTATCTTTACAGGAGAACCTAAAACCGGCAAGACAACAACGGCCTTACAATTTGCCGCAAACTGTCAAAAAGAAGAAAACGGATCGAGACCCGTTATTTTTATCAATGCGGAAGGCCGACTGAAGGCTATGAATCTTGGCGGTGTAAAGGGGTTGCAAGTTAACAAGGTTCGCGTGGTTGAATCCACAGCCGAACCTATGAGTGCGGAGGAATATCTGGATATTGTTGTAAAATATGTGAGTGGCGAACCAGAGTGTGTCGTTATTATTGATTCAGCTTCTGCATTAATTCCAGAAAGAGAATTGGTAGAAGATGTCAGTGGTCAATTCAGAGCGGGACTCCCTAAAATTCTAGCATCTTTTACCAGACGACTGTCTAATGTAGTGACCAAACAAAGAGCAATTATAATTCTTATAACTCACTACATTGCAAATACCAGCGGTATGGGTAGAAAAACCAAACTAGCTGACGGCGGAAAAAAGATACAATACCAAGCTGACACAAACCTCATAATAGAATACATAAAACCTTGGGAAGCCAAGGGGAAATGTATAGGACAACAGGTCAACTGGAAAGTCTTATGCTCCTCGGCTGGAGGGTTTCCAAACTCTACTGCCCAAAGCTGGATAAGATACGGAATGGGTGTTGACAAAATTCAAGAACTCATAATGATGGGAATTGAATTTGGTCTGATTTCAAAAGCTGGAGCTTGGTATAGATGTGAATTCCTTGAAAACCACAAAGAAAAATATTCAGAAATGGTGGAAAAAAAATTTCAAGGCCAAGACAAATTGTATGAGTTCATGAGTGAAAATGAAGACATTATGCAATTGCTGCATAAGGAGTTAGAAGATATCTTGTGAAGATTGTAGGCTTTGATGGCAATAGCAAAAAATGGAACCTAACAAAATACGTTCCAGATAAAGATGACAAAAGGCACCGATCCAAGAACCATCTAAGAGCCAGAGCCATTCTCCGCAAACTGTTTCCTAGAGATAGGATCTTAGAGGAGGTGTCTCTTCCGGGTAGCAATACACAGAGCAGAAAATCCCTCCTCTACGCAGACTTTTTTATTCCATCACACAAGCTGGTAATAGAAGTTCATGGACAACAACATTATGAATTTGTTCCTTTTTACCACAAAACCAAGGGTGAGTATTACCGTTCCAGAAAGAGGGACAGGGACAAGATAGACTGGTGTGAAATGAATTCCCTGAGAATAGTGGTTCTGAAATATTCTGAAAGCGACGATGTCTGGACACGAAAAATTAACGGCGTCTGAAAGACTTGCTAGATTTGAGAAGTCGGTAGAAGACTACATTAACGCCAAGCACCTTTGTGCTGTAGGTTTTAATGTTGAGGCTGTTGGTGTGCTGAATATGAAAATAGGGGATCTTAAAGATCTATCTTCTGAAGATTGTGTCGCTGGATCTTATGTCGTATTTGCTTATGCGAACTACCTACAGGAAGAGTATAACCAAAACTTAGTGAAGCTAAATTATGCCAACGACACTCTAAGACAAATTGTCGCTAATGAGATGGGACAGTTTGACAAGTATATGAAACATGAAATAAAACAACAGCACGTAATAAATAACAACGAATTTGCTGTAAAAATTGACAATATAAGGAAACATGCTCAGGCTAGAGTGGATAGAATGTCTGAAAAAATCAGAGATGTTCGAAGGATGGGGGAGTCTCTGCTAGAGCTAGCAAAAAGAAAGGCTTATTCATGACCCCGATAGAAAAAATAAAGGCCGGTATAGAAAAAGAAGATATGGATTTGGTGTCAGAAGGTTTTTATGACCTCACCGGGGAAATAGTTTCTCGGGAAGAGGTCGTTGATACCCAAGATCCTCTTCTGAAACAGGTGGTGTCAGATTCGTCTTCTGATGCTGAAGATTTCATAACCTCTACAAGATCCTCTGGAAAACCTTCAAAGTATTCCAGAGCAGAACCTCTGGAAATCAGAGATAGAGAAAATACTTTTGTTGATGATGGGACCGAAGCACCTGAAGATCGTGAACTGGATAAAATTTTAGCAGTTAAGCCCCCGGTAGAGAGAACAAGACAGCCATTCAAAAAGACATCAATCCAATGTTCTTCGTGTAACAAGGAGTTTAAAATCAGCCCGTCTCTCGTGAGAGAGAATTATAAATGCGATAGCTGTATAATGAGAAGATAAAAGTGAACTTACTAAATAACCCAGCCGCTGAGAGAGCCATCCTGTCAGGGATATGCTCACATGGTTCAGACGCTTTTGTGGATGTTAACGGTGTAGTTGAATTTGACAGCTTTGTTATCGAGGAAAATCAGATAATCTACAAGTGCCTTTGTAAGGTTCTTGAAAAGTCTGATCATATAGACATATCTTCGATACTCGCCGCTGCGAATGACCTTAATCTGCAAGAGAATCTTAACACCAAAACAGGTCTTGAACATCTCAGGGCTATATACAACTTTCCTATCAAGCTAGAGAATGTCAGACCTCATGCTGTAAAGGTGAGAAAGCTACATCTTGCCAGAGATCTACAGAAGATTTCAAAGGAGATCTACAACGATGTTTCTACAATAGATGGGGACGAGACAATCAGCGAGATAATAAATATCGCTGAAAAACCCATCTTGGATTTTTCCTCCTCATTAAACAGAGAGGAAGATAGCACACCACTTCCTCTTGGTCGGGACATAGAACAATACATACAGCATCTGGAAGAGAACCCTTCCGACATACTTGGAATCCCCAGCGGGTATCAAAGGTTCGATTCTAGTATAGGTGGGGGCTTTAGAAGAAAGTGCGTGGATCTAATTGCAGCAAGACCAAAAGTAGGGAAAAGCATGTTTGGGGATAACGTCGCCATGCATGTTGCGGGTAAATTGCGAATACCCGTCTTAATGCTAGACACAGAGATGTCAAAAGAGGACCATCTAAACAGGATACTTGCCAGCCTTAGCGGTATAGATATCAATGATATAGCTACGGGTAAGTGTTTCAAAACTAAGGCCGGTAAAGCCAAGATTGAGAAAGCTGCCAACAAGATAGAGAGTATCCCATACGACTATATTAATATATCGGGCAAGGGATTTGACGAAATTCTATCTCTCATGCGTAGATGGATTATCAAGACCGTTGGATTTGATGAAAACGGAAGAACCAACAACTGCTTGGTGATATATGACTACCTTAAATTGATGACATCGGACACTATCAATAATAATGTTCAGGAGTTTCAAGCGCTTGGTTTTCAGATAACATCGCTTCACAACTTCTGCGTTGAGTACGACTGCCCTTGTCTTAGTTTTGTTCAACTGAACAGAGACGGTATAACTAAAGAGTCCACCGATGTCGTTAGTGGCTCTGACCGATTGATATGGCTATGTACAAGTTTTAGTATTTTTAAAAATAAGAGTGATGAGGAGATAGCAGAAGACGGGGATCAATACGGAAACAAAAAGCTGGTTCCAATCGTTGCCAGACACGGCCCCGGACTCTCCGACAGTGATTATATCAGCATGGCTATGCGAGGAGAGACTGGTAGAATATCGGAAAAATCTACTCGTAATGAAATAAGAAAAGTTGTTAAACAAAAAGATGACGGCTTTGTTGTAGAAGATAATAATAAAGACGATATTCCATTTGAAATGTGAGGTATTATTATGTTCGAGACTACCTTTCACGGTATATTTAATAACTTGGAAGAGCTAAATCAGTACTTTAAAGATAGGCGACAAGACTTCTACGAATTGATGTCTAATTATCATTCTGAATACAAAGATGCCTATCTCTCTAAAGATAAAGAACCTCCTTTTTATGCTGCCGCCAACTCAGCCTCTCCGAGAGATCTTTATTTCAAGAGTCAGATTTCAGAATTTAACAACACCCAAACGCTTAAAATTCTAGAAATTGGTGGGGGAATAAATCCTTGCTTCTTCTATCTAGATTATTGGCTTAATCAACCAGTAGAAGTTTTGGTGGTGGAGCTACCTAAAGTAAGCATAAGATGTAATAAGATATATAACGACATCCCCGGTCTTTCTTACTGCGACAGGGTTCCTACAGGGGCCACTCCTTTTGATGTCGTATATTTTTCCGGCAGTTTGCAATACATGTTTAACACAGAAGACATACTTCTAAAAGCTGCAAGCCACAGCCCAAAAAAGATAATCACAACATCGACAATACTTCTTGAACAAAGAGAGTCTTTAATTACCGGACAAGTAAATATGGGCAAAAGTGTAATCCCGTACAAGATGAGCAACAAAGACGAGATTATAAACCAGTTAGACAATTTAAACTACGAATTGTCTCACGAAGAATTCCAAAGAGGGAATTGGTCTCACAATGAATTGGATCAATCTGAATTCGGAGTGTACCATCTCACGTTTCAGTTGAAAAATTGAAATGCAAAAACTGGAAAAAGAAAAAATAAATGTTCTTTCAGAAAAACTTTCCGAAAGAATAATTGATATATTAGATCATTTCAGTGTCGAATATATTGAGCAGGATGATTGGATATATTGTCCGTGCCCTGTGCATGGCGGGGACAAGAAGGATGGATTTAGTATAAGGCAATCCGACATATTTCCAAATCAAATAGTATGGTCCTGCTGGACACATCATTGCGAGAAAAAGTACATCAATTCTTCGATAGGATTAATACGAGGAATTTTGTCTCACATTCAGGAAAAAGAGGTTAGCTTTAAGGAGGCAGTTTCTTTTGGATTTAAGATAATGAACTTCTCTCCAGACGATATTAGAGTAGACACATCTCAAAGAGAGAAGAATAGTTTTATACGATGTGCCAACAGTATTTTAAAAAACAAAAAGGCTATCACGGCAGCAGTCACTAGGGATCAAGTTATTAGCAGTTTACGTCAGCCTGTAGACTATTATCTCAGACAGGGATTTAGTCAAGCAACCCTGTCGTTTTTTGATGTGGGAATTTGTGACAATCCAAAAAAACCTATGTATAATAGAATAGTTGTTCCTGTCTATGATGACGAGCGTGAGCATATGGTGGGGTGTATAGGAAGGTCTCTGGATGAAAGGCCCACAACACACAAATGGGTAAATAGTAAGGGGTTTAATACGGGCGATTTCCTATACAACTATTGGAATGCAAAAGATGCAATAGAAGAAACCAACAGCGTTGTTGTTGTGGAAGGGCAGGGTGACGTGTGGCGTCTTCATGAGGCTGGTATCAGAAATTCTGTTGGGATGTTTGGTTGCTATTTAAGTGACTATCAGCGTATAATACTAGAGAGGTCTGGGGCGTTGAATTTGATAATACTCACAGACAATGACGAAGCAGGAAAACAGGCTGGTTTAAAAATAAGATCTCAGTGCGAGCGACTGTTCAATATATACACACCCAGTATAGATCCACACAAGGATGTTGGCGAAATGAGCATTTCTGACATAGAGAAAATATTAAAGCCGCAGTTGGAGGGTATGGTATGAGTCAGAAAATATTAGCTTTCTCCGGGTCTAAGCAGAGCGGCAAGACTACGAGAATGAATTTTCTTCATGGCTACGAAATGAAAAGAACCGAAGCCATAAAGGTTTTTGAAATAAATAATGCCGGGAAGTTGGTTGTAAATGCTACAACCGCAGACGAGAACGGAAACATATCTGAGGGAATGGGGGTATTAGACATAGAAAGGAATGATTTTGAATTCGCAAACTATGCCTCACAGAGGATATGGCCGTTCGTCAGGGCGTATAATTTTGCCACGCCGCTAAAAAGACTTTGTGTTAGTGTTTTCGGTCTTAAGTATGAGCAGTGCTACGGGACCGAGGATGAGAAAAACAGTCCTACGAACATCATGTGGGAAAGTTTGCCAGACTCCTTGCGTTCGAAGGATGATAGCGGCCCAATGAGCGCCAGAGAATTCTTGCAATATTTTGGCACTGATATTTGTAGACGAATCAAACCAGATATCTGGACCTCTATCTGCTTGGATAACATCGTCGATGATGAAAGTGAGCTTGCCATAATAGGAGATTGCAGGTTTAGAAACGAGGCCGACGCGATACATGAAGCCGGTGGAAAAATTATTCGTCTGCTTCGGAAACCCAAGAAGGATAGTCATTCAAGCGAAAACGACTTAGAGAAATACTGTGAATTTGATCATGTTATAGACAATTCTGACATGACAATAGAAGAATGTAATAAAGAGCTTTTAAATGTTTTAATAGACTGGGGATGGATTCAGTCAGTAGAGCCTGCTGGCTTTACAAAACCCGTAAAGAGTGAGGCTAGGTAATGGACAATACAGTTTCTAAGCCTTGGGGATCTTATAAAGATATATTTAGATCAGAGGAAGTCGTTTTTAAAATGATAACTGTAGGTTCTGGAGAAGAGATATCTTATCAACAGCACCACAAGAGGAGCGAGTTCTGGTATGTAGTAAAGGGTAATGGTATTTTTAAATACAACGGCACAGAATGGAAAGTTACTCCGGGTTTTTATATTCATGTCAGAAAAAACGACGCACACCAGATCAAAAATACTGGCGATACAGACATGACGATATATGAGATGCAATTTGGAACTTGCGAAGAAAAAGATATAATTAGAATTGAGGATAAATATGGGAGAGATTAAGTTAATCTCTATTACTCCCGACGCAGAAAAAACAATAGGATACTGTGCTAGAGTAAGCAATCCAAAAAATCAAAACAATCCAGACGTATCTAAACTTCTTAAATTTTGCATAACACACGGACACTGGTCTGTTTTCGAAATGGCTAATATGGTTATTGAAATTAACACAACCAGAGGAATAGCCGCGCAAATTCTAAGACATAGAAGTTTTTCCTTTCAGGAATTTAGCCAACGGTATGCTAAAGCTCAAGGTTTTGAATATGTAGAACCAAGAAGGCAGGATATAAAGAACCGACAGAATTCGTTTAACGATCTCCCAGAAAAAGACAAAACTTGGTTCGAGTACACACATAAAAAGGTTCAGGAAGCCACTAACAATTTTTATGAGGAAGCCTTGGAGAGAGGGGTGGCTAAAGAAAGTGCAAGATTTCTGCTACCCCTAAGCACTAAAACGCGAATGTATATGAATGGAACGATTAGAAGCTGGATTCACTACATACAGCTAAGAACAGATGAATCAACACAGAAAGAGCACAGGGGAATTGCAGATGAAATCAAGGGCGTATTCTCACAACACTTACCAGTTATCGCTGACGCCTTGGAGTGGTCTGAATGATCGTAACTTACATAAGAAGTTCCTCATATAATAATTATGACTACTGCCAGCAGCAGTATTATATAAACTATGTGCTTGGTTACCCCTCTCTTTCTGGGAAGAAAGCGGAGATGGGGACTATAGTCCATAAAGTTATGGAATGTCTTGCACGCTCCAAGAAAGCAGTTCAAGATAAAAAAAAGAGCTTCACGGACGAATCTTTAGGTAGAATTCGTCTCACAAAAGATATAATGTTATCGGACAACTTTGTAAAGAAACTTACAGATAAAAGCATAGACTTCTACACCAGCAAGAGTACACACACCTTTGTAAAGTCTGATCTAGAAAACTGTAAAAAATGGGTCTGGATGGCTCTCGAATACAATAAGGGACAATTTGACCCCAGAACTAGAAAAATAGTCGCTGCCGAACCTCATTTTGATATATCTATAGATGAGCCATGGGCAGAATATGATTATCAACTGCCTAACGGCACGACGCTTAAGGGAAACCTTGCAATAAAAGGAACGATAGATCTCGTTACAGAAACTTCCAAGAATGTCATAGAAGTTATAGATTGGAAGACTGGAAGAAGAATAGATTGGGCAACAGGACAAGAGAAGGACTACGATAAACTATCTAAAGACCCACAACTTCTATTATACCACTACGCTATATCAAAGCTATTCCCACAGTATAGCGAATCCATAATGTCTATTTTTTATATAAGAGATGGAGGTCCATTTTCTCTATGCTTCGACGAGTCTGACAAAGAGTCCTTCTTAAAGATGTTAGAAAAAAGATTTAAACAAATACAACAAAACGAATCCCCAAGACTTCTTTCACAAGAACAGAATCATTGGAAATGTAAAAAACTTTGTACTTACTATAAAAACAACTGGGAGGGAACTAATAAAAATATCTGTAAATATGTTCATGAGGAATTACAAAAGAAGGGTTTAGAAAGGACTACGGCAGAATGTACAAAACAAGGGTTCAACATAGGGTACTACGATGCTCCCGGTTAAATACTTTAATAACGAGGATGTTGCTGGACTAGTAAGCGTTACCGAGTGTATAGATGTTATTGATACACTCTTCAAAAACATAGACAACACACAGATGCCACCAAAAGTCTACATGGACGTTCCTAACGGGGACTTCAGGGCTATGCCAGCGGTTGTTGATAAAACCGCAGGGATTAAGTGGGCCAGTTTAAACATAAAAGATCCGGGCAAGATTAAAATCTTTGCAAAGGTTCTTATAAACGACGTAGACTCTGGCGATCTTCTGGCTATCATGGATGCGGAAACTCTGACAGCAATTCGCACAGCAGCGGTGACTGGGGTGGCCACAAAATATCTGGCCCCAAAACACGCTAGAACTGCGGGGTTTGTGGGGTGTGGCAATCAGACAGCCAGACAAATTGAAGCTGTGACATCTGTAAGAGAAATAAAAACTATCAAGCTATTTGACCTAGATGTAGATAGGGCTAACAATCTCAAGGAACAACTTCTCAAGAAACCATCCATCTCTTGTAGATCCTTAGTGGTAGTCTGTAAAGATCTAGAAGACTGTCTATGGGATTCTGACATAGTTACCACTTTAACACCGTCCAGAAAACCCTTCATAAAAAATGATGCTCTCAAACCTGTCGTTCACATTAATGCGATTGGGGCAGACGCCGAAGGAAAAAGGGAGCTTCATTCCTGCGTCCTAGAAAATTCGGACCTTGTGTGCTATGATGAGTGGGTTCAGTGCTCTCATTCGGGCGAGATTCAATACTCTAAAAAGCAGATCTCTGGACAGGTTTGGTCTCCACTATCGCTGGTAGTTCAGGGGGAAACAAATACCGAATCTTTTAATAAGACATTATTTGATGCAACCGGTCTAGCGATAGAGGATGTAGCCACGGGAAGATATTTATATGACAAAGCAATCAAACATAGTTGAAGTTGAGTTCACAGAGGAGATGGTTGAGCGAGCTAGAGTCAAGGCTAAAAATCTAGGTAGGATAAATAATTCTATTCTAAAGGGGGCTGGAAACTTTGCTGGCTATCTAGGTGAGGAAATCGTTGCCGGTTATATTCAAGCTGAGATAATCAGTAACAATGAGGGTCGGGATAAGTATAACCATGACTTAATAAGAGATGGTAAAAAGATAGAGGTGAAATCGAAAAGAAGGTCTGTACCCCCTCAAGATTCTTACGATGCTTCTGTCGCAGAAACCAGTGCTCATCAAAAGCCAGATATATATATATTCACAAGCATTCAGTTTAAAGGGACCAAGCCTTTGAAAGCTTGGATTTGTGGACAGAAGGATGCAAAGGAATACTTTGAGCAAGCGCATTTTTATTCGCAGGGTGACATAGATCCTTCTAACGGATGGAAGGTTTCTACTGATTGTCACAATATGAAATACAAGGATCTTGACCCAGTAGAATTTTAGGACGACAAGATGTCAGTTTGGACACCTTTGCATTTACACACACACTACAGCCTCCTAGACGGCCTCTCAAAGCCGTCTCAAGTTGCCGACAGATGCTCTGAACTTGGATATACCTCATGTGCAATAACTGATCACGGTACAATCTCTGGAGCCGTTTCGTTCGTGAGGGCGATGAGAGAAAAAAATATCAAACCAATACTAGGTTGTGAATTTTATATATCAAATGATGCTAAACTAAAAGATAAACAGAATCGTTCACTATCTCATCTGGTAGTATTAGCTAAGAACACTGAAGGTTGGAACAAATTAATTGAAGCTACATCTAGAAGTAATGAAGAGGATGTGTTTTATTTTAAACCAAGACTAGACCTTAACTTGCTGGATGAGATAGTTGGAGACACTAAGGGAAGTCTAGTAGCCTTTAGTGGTCATCCGGGCAGCGACCTAGCAAATGTGCTATTTAAAGATGTGAAAGCTGGTTACTCTGCTAAAACCTATGAAGAATCAGCAAAGCATTTGAAGAGAAACTGGAAAGAAGATGCAATCGTGATGGCCTCACGATATCTCAAAATTTTTGGTGCTGGAAATTTTTTCGTAGAGATACAACTTATAGACAAGGATAATTTTCCCGCAGCAGAACTCATAGCAGAATGCCTTAGAGAGGTTAGCAGGGAAACAAACATTCCCCCAGTGGCAACAGCCGACTCACACTATCCAACAAAAGAAGACGCCGCAGATCAAAGGATAATACTATGCTCTGCGATGAAAACTACTTTAAAAAAGGTTAATGATAGGCTGAAAAATAACGAAAATATTGTTCTCTCTTCTTTTTTTAAATCAAACAACTACCACATACCTTCGCTAGAAGAAATGGAGTCTCTTCATTCGGAAGAGGAGCTTTATAACTCCAAGCTCATATCAGACGGCTGTGAGGATTACGATATATTAGGCCACCCCATGCTTCCTAAGTTTTCTTGCCCTAAAGATATGACAGAAGAAGAGTATCTCAGGGATCTCTGTAGAGACGGTTGGCGTAATAGGTTAAAAAGAGAGGGGAAAGTAAACACCGAAGAAAAAACTAAACAGTACGTTGATAGAATAAAAGAAGAGCTTGATGTCATCAGCCGGGCAAATCTGTCCGGTTATTTTTTGATAGTTAGAGACATTGTAGATTATGTTAAGAATCAGAATTGGTTGGCTGGCCCCGGAAGAGGTTCTGCCGCAGGTTGTCTAATCTCATATCTGATTGGTATAACCGAAGTCGATCCAATAGAATATGACTTGCTCTTTGAGAGATTTTATAATATGGGTAGGAACACGGAAGATCATATCTCCCTACCCGATATTGATATAGATGTCCCGGCAACAAAAAGAGACTCGGTTATACAGTATATAAGATCTAAGTATGGTGATGACAGGGTCTGTCAAATGGTAACATTCGGTAGACTGCAAGGAAGAAGTGCTTTAAAGGAAGTGCTGAGAGTTCATGACGCATGTTCATTTGATGAGATGAACAGGATAACAAAGTCTCTACCGCAAGAAGATAAAATTTCAGACCAGCTAGAATCCATATCAAATTCATCGTCGATATTATGGACTTTGACCTACCAGCCAGAGGCTCTTAGTGATTATTGCGAATTAAAAGATGACGGTATTCTGACTGGTGATTACGCAAAGTTGTTCGAGCAAGCAATGAGGTTAGAGGGGACATACAAGTCTCAAGGTAAGCACGCCGCCGGGGTTGTTATATCTTCCAAAAACTTAAACAAGTCGTGCCCAATGGTCAAAGAAACCAATGGCACCGATAAAATCGCCGGATTGGAAATGGTAGATCTTGAGGCTATGGGTCATGTAAAATTTGATGTTCTTGGTATCAATCTATTGGATAAAATTATGGGAGTAAGGGATCAACTTTTAACTGGAGTTATAGATGAAGAAACATTACAGTGAAGTGCTTTTAGATGGCTGTTCTATAGAGTGTAACGATTTATCTCTTTGCAGGATAAACAATCATTACACAAGAACTGTCAAGACTGATTTGTATCAGGTTCATTCTGATAATAGAAAAGCCAAATTTAGCATGATGTACAAGAGTCCTTTTGATGCCATAGACAAATTTTTGGAGATAAAAGGCAAGATTTCATGAACTATAGAGATATAATTGTATTTGATTTTGAAACCGGTTCTGTCAACCCAGAAAAGACACAACCCACACAAATAGCAGCAGTTGCAATACATGGAAGAAAGCTAACAGTTCAACCCGGAGGGTTTTTCAATAGCGAGATTCGTCCTATATTAGATGACGAAGAGGCTATCAAACAAGGACTAGACCCTCTAGAGGATGAAGCTTTAGAGTTAACAAAGAAGACAAGAGAAGGTCTAGCAAAAGCTCCTCATCCAAAACAGGTGTGGAAAAAATTTACAAAGTTTGTTGACAAATATAATTTTAAAAAGACCCAGTGGTATGCTCCGATACCTGCTGGATACAATATCAATGGTTTTGACATGATAATTGTTGATAGATTGTGCAGAGAATATGGGCCTCTAAACGAAAAGACCGGACATCAAAAATTGTTTAGTAAGGTAAACAAAATTGATGTTATGGACATGATGTTTCTATGGACGGAAAACAATCCCGACATAAAATCTATTAGTATGGATAATATGCGGGATTACATGGGTTTGTCGGATGAAAATGCTCACGATGCACTTCAGGATGTTAAAGATACCGCAAACATAATGATAAGGTTTATGAAGTTCCAGAGAAGTCTGGCATCAAGAACTAAATTTGAAAAGGCTTTTGCCGATGGCAATTTATACGTTTGAGTGTGGATGTGAGTTTGACATAGATGGAGACCCGTCCCAGAAAAAAGAGGACGGTCTACCCATCATTGACTTAAACATGCTGAATGTGAATTACGATTGTGAAAGAACTTGGGATTTAATATGTGAGGGAAAAACTAAAGGGGTTTTTCAGCTAGAAAGCCAGCTTGGAAGATCTTGGGCTAAGAGATTAAAACCTCGAAGCATTGAGGACTTAGCTGCCCTGTCTGCTCTTCTAAGACCCGGATGTCTTAAGGCTATAGTAGATGGAAAGTCAATGACCCAACACTATGTAGATCGTAAACATAAAAAAGAGGAGGTGTCATACCTTCATGATTCTCTGGAACCTATACTTAAATCCACTCAGGGCGTTCTTGTGTACCAAGAGCAGTCTATGAAAATTGCTCAGGTCATTGCAGGATTCAGTCTTCGGGAAGCAGACAATCTAAGAAAGGCAATCGGCAAGAAAAAGGCCGACCTTATGTCTGAGGTAAAAGATTCCTTCCTAACAGGAGCGGATGACAAAGGTGTTGTGTCTAGAGAAACAGCGGAGGAGATATTCGGGTGGATTGAAAAATCTAATCGTTACGCTTTTAATAAGTCCCATGCTGTTTCTTATGCTATTTGTGGCTATTGGTCTGCTTATTGCAAATCACATTTCCCTTTGGATTTCTACTGTAGCTATCTGTATTACTCGGGTGGTAAGCCAGACCCGCAGCAAGAGATAAGAGATCTAGTGTCTGACGCTCGGTCTAGTGGTGTGACCGTACAGTCTCCAAGCATAGGTAACTTGAATAAATCATTTAAGATACATGACGAATCTGTCAGCTTTGGTATAGGGGATATAAAATACATAGGCAAGAACCACGTAGACAAGCTTATAAAGGTTATGAAAGAATATAAGAACCAAAACCTTTTTGCTGGCGAGATGACTTGGTATAAGTTTCTTATAAATATCTCTGACAAAATTAGCTCTAAAGTTATGGAGTCGCTTATACATGTGGGCGCTCTTTCCGAATTTACTAACAGTAAAATCAGCAGGAAAGAATGTGTTTATGAGTTCGAAACATGGAGCGTCCTTACAAAAAAAGAGAAGGAGTGGATATCTTTGAACTGTCAGGATGAAGAACGTCTCGTTTCAGCGATGAGGATCCTATCTCCAACAAAGAAGGAGGGGGGAGGGACTTCCAATAAGAATAGAAAAGCTATTGTAGAAGACCTGATTCTTCAACTAGACTCTCCCCCCTACTCCCTAGAGGACTATCCAAACGAGATCGTTATGGAAGAGGAGCGACTCCTTGGAGTGCCGCTCTCTTATTGTAAGGTAGATTCCTGTGACACGACTTCTGTTAATACGACCTGCAAAGAACTTGTAGATGGCAAGAAGGGAAAACTAACCCTTGGCGTTGAGGTTAAGTCTTGTCGCGAGTGGGTGATAGCAAAGGGTAAGATGAAAGGTAAAAAAATGGCCTTTCTTAGCGTGGAGGACGGAAGCTCCGAGGCAGATTCCGTCGTTATTTTTCCAGAGGGTTGGGAAAAATACAAAAGCTTGTTAACAGAAGGCAATACAGTTTTACTGTGTGGCGAAACTTCAAAAGGGAGGGATGGACTGGTTGTAGAAAAAGTTTTACAAATTTAACTGTTGTAAAATCTATATAACCAGTATATAATATAATGGTGTCAGAAAATTTCAAAGAGCAGATAAAAAACTTTTTCAAAAAAAACGATTATTATGTCAGAGTTTTCACCAGTCCCGACAAAAAAAATTGTATAGCAGAATTCCCAGAGAGAACCGCTATAAAGCCTTGGATTGATGGAAAAACATGCTTGTATTCGATTGAAGGAGATGGTATACTCTATTTTAGATCTGGGTTTCCTTCAAGTAAAGGTGATCTCGATCTAGTGGAAGAAAAAAGTTTACATTTAGATTGCCCGGCCTACTCTAGAAGGATAATTATCTTTAATGATATTTTAAAAAGCACCTTGGCCATAGGGCTTCCGATATCACTGATACTTTTTTGTGACAGTAACGGAGAGGAGATTCCTGACGTAGGAGGGTTTGTAGATATACTTACTCCTCCAGAGACAGAAGAGGATATTTTGCTTGAAGAAAAACTAGCAGAAGTTTACTACATGAATTTATCTGATTCCGCCGACTATTCCGATCTAGCGGAAAAAAATAAAGTGGAGCACGGTTACCGTCTTTTAAAAGACTCGTTTGTTTAAGGAGATTTTGTTATGAACTCTTGTAATTTCATGGGAAGATTTGTCAAAGACCCAGAACTAAAGGATGCTAACGGAGTAGATGTAATTGATTTTACATTGGCTATAAACGAGTATAGAAAATCTAAGGATGGAACAAAGACAAAGAGTGTGGATTTTCTAGATTTCGTAGCTTGGGATACAGGAGCAACAACAATTGCAAAGCACTGCAAAAAGGGGGATAGAATTGTCTTAAGCTGTTCCGCACGTCAGGAAAAATGGGAAGACAAAACCGGAAACAGAAGATCGGCAATCAAATTTAGAGTTAACAAATTCTACCTGCTAAGCAACGGCAACTATTCCGAATTAGAAAAAGATAAGAACCAAAAAGTTCTAGCCACAGACGATATATGAGATATAATCCATCTGAAACTGAAAACGAAAGAGTAAAAGAAAATTACGGACTTGTTGTTTCTCAAGCTCTTTCGTTCTCAAAAACATATAACCAAGACCTAGAAGACTATATTCAAGTCGGACTGATAGGGTTGGTTAAGGCAATCAGGAAGCATAATCCAGAGCTAAGTAAATTATCTACTTACGCAACTGTTTGCATAAGAAATGAAATCATTAAATATGTTAATAAAAATAAAAAGAAGAGAGCCTCCAACGCCTCTTTAGAAAACATTGTCGAGTATAATCCTGTTGATTCTTTCTGGGAATATACCCCAAGCAGTCTTAGCGAGCAAGAATTAACTCTTCTCTATATGAAAAGAGACAACTACTCATACAAGGAAATCGCAGAAGAATTACACTATTCTAAAAGCTATACAAAAGAGCTTGCGAAGAGAGTTTTTAATAAAATCTGTGAAGCGAATAAATGAGAAAAAAAAGGATACTGTTTTGTGGCGAAGCCACATACCTAAATACTGGATATTCCACGTATTGGAATGAGATAATAACCCGGCTGTATAAAACCGGCAAGTACGAAATAGCGGAACTCGGGGGTTATGGTAAGCCAGACGACAAAGAGATTGCTCTTTCTCCTTGGAAAATCTACCCAAATATGCCAGACATAAATGACCACGACGCTGTTAATGACTACAACAGCAATGTAACAAACCAGTTTGGCGAGTGGAGATTTGAAGAGGTTTGTTTAGATTTCAGACCGGACATAGTATGTGACATAAGAGACTTCTGGATGATGGAGTTTGAAGAAAGATCTCCTTTCAGGAGATTTTTTCACTGGTTCATAATGCCTACGGTAGACGCCGCCCCTCAACATCCCCAGTGGCTATCAACATTCTCTAGTGCCGATGCGGTTCTTTCATATTCGGACTGGGGTCGCAACATTCTTAACGACGAGAGCGGCGGAAAAGTCAACTGCCTAGACATAGCGCCACCAGCAGCACAAGCGGCTTATACACCAGTAGCCAACAAGGATGCCCACAAATCTTCTCTTGGATTAAAAGAGGATAGTATCATCATTGGCACGGTGATGAGAAATCAGAGAAGAAAACTTTTTCCAGATTTATTTAGTGCATTCGGAAAGTTTTTAGAAAAGTCTAAAAAAACAAACGTGTATCTTTACTGTCATACGACCTATCCAGATGTTGGCTGGAACATACCGGAACTAATCCTTAAAAATGGTTTATCTACTCGTGTCCTGTTAACGTACATATGTAGTAATTGTGGTTCTGCATTTCCTTCCTTTTTGCACGACGCTTTGACAGAGTGTAAGCACTGCCATAGATATCATGCAAAACTAACCAATCCAAGAGAGGGCGTTTCAACAGAGGTTCTTGCTCAAATAATGAACTCTTTTGATCTGTATGTTCAATATGCAAATAGTGAAGGGTTTGGCTTACCACAGGTGGAGGCGGCTGCATGCGGTGTGCCAGTTATGTCTATTGATTATTCCGCAATGAGCAGTGTAATAAGAAAAATTGATGGAACCCCCTTGAGACCTATCACAAAATACAGAGAACTTGAAACCGGATGCATGCGAGCGGTTCCAGACAACGATTTCTTTGTTGACAAACTGATCGAATTTTGCGCACAACCAAAGGCTGTGAGAAGCAATATGGGATTTCAGGCAAGGAAAGCTTTTGAAAAAAATTACAACTGGGATACTAGTGCTAAGAAGTGGGAAGAGCTTTTTGATGCTGCTGAGTTGAGAAGCGAAAAAGAAACTTGGGACTCTCCTCCCAACATACATGAACCATCACGTGAATACCCCGATGGCTTAGATACCAAAACTTTCGTAGACTGGTTAATCATAAATGTTTTGGGAGACACCACTAAACTTAACTCATACATGTCATCTAGGCTTGTAAGAGACCTTAATTATGGGGTTTCGACTGAGGGGCATGGGGGGACTTACTACAATGATGGATCACTATTGTCAACCAGTCCCAAAAATAAAAGATTTGTGGAAGAGGATGCGTATAAAGAGATGTTAATTCTTGCGGAAAGAAAGAACTATTGGGAAAAAATTCGATCTAAGCCTCACTGGAGCTTTGACAAGGTGGTGAGTAGATGAAAGTATTATACATAGGATGCTATAGAGAAGGAACAGGCTGGGGAAATTCTGCTATAGACTATATCTTAGCCTTGGACAGTGTTGGAGTTGATGTTGTATGTAGACCGGTAAAACTTAACAACAATAATCCAGATTTACCAAACAGAATTTTAGAGCTAGAATCTAAGGATTCTTCTGGCTGTGACGTATGTATACAACACGTATTACCACACCACATGGAGTACAACTCTTCATTCAAAAAGAATATAGGTCTGTATTTTACAGAAACTTCGTCTTTTGAATACTCCCCTTGGCCAAACAGGATCAATCAGCTTGATGAAGGATGGGTCTCTTGCCAACAAAGCTTGGATGCCTCAATATATAGCGGTGTCAAAATACCACTAAAAATCGTACCAATACCATCAGACATCTCTAGGTTTGAGCGTACATATTCACCACTAGACATCCCTGAAATAGAGAATACGTTTACGTTTTATTTTATTGGTGAGGCAATAAGAAGAAAAAATCTTGTAGCACTTATAAAAGCATTCCATTTAGAGTTTTCGCCTAACGAGCTTGTTTCGCTTGTTATCAAAACAAACAAGTCTAATCTGTCCTCTGAGGAATGTTATAAACATATTTCAGAAATGTGTTCACAAGTTAAAAATAATCTGAAGCTGTATAAAAATATAGATGACTACAGTAAGGAAATCATAATCACCCAAAGGCTGAGCGACGAACAAATGATGGGGCTGCACGCCTCGTGCGACTGTTTCGTAATGCCTAGCTTTGGCGAAGCTTGGTGCATACCAGCCTTTAACGCTATGGGGTTCGGCAAAACACCGATATGCACAAATGTGGGAGGAATGAGTGAGTTCTTAAAGGGTGGTGGAGGCTTTCTTGTTGAGGGAAACTCAGAGCCAGTTTTTGGAATGACCGAAACCTTCCATGACATATATACAGGAAGAGAAAACTGGTGCAGCATAGATATAAGATACCTACAATCAGAAATGAGATACGTATACGACTCATATTCACACGATGACAGTGAATATATGAAAATAAAAGACCATGGCCGTAAGTCTGTGTATAACTATTCCTATCAGACAGTTGGGGAGCTTATGAAGAGGGGGATAGAAGATGCCCTCTAGTGCGGTTTCAACCATAATAAGAGCAGCCACAAAGAAGGAAGGTGATCCTCTTAATATACTAACCTTTGTTACACATGAAAGATACGAGAACTTCCTGTGTAAAACGGGTCATAATTTTTATGCCCTGTCATCAACTGGGTGTAAAGAGTGGAACACAAACTACGGAGACATCCCAGAAAACTACCACATATTAAAATCCCCAGACGAAACCTTAAGAGTTCCATTGCATCTGGATGTAGATCTAATTTTATCACAGAGTAAATTTGGTCAGTTTCAAATTTCCAAACAGATTGCCACAAGATTGCAACTGCCTCTGGTCAGCTTAGAGCACACCCTTCCCGTTGAAGAATGGTCTTCGGACAATCTTTATATGATGAGAGGCATGCGTGGAGATATAAATGTATATATTACAGAGTATAATTTGGAGCAGTGGGGAATAGGCGGGTCCGATTCATGCGTAATATACCATGGGCTTGACACTATTCAATTTTCTCCACCAGACCGAAAGGAGCGGGTTCCTCATGCCCTTTCTGTTGTGAATGATTGGGTGAATAGGGACTACTGCTGCGGGTTTAGTATATGGAAACAAATTGCTGACAAGATACCAGTCAAAGTTGTTGGAGATACTCCCGGCCTCTCTGAGGCAGCAAAATCTGTTGAAGAACTAGTAGAGTTCTACAGATCTTCACAAGTGTTTCTTAACACCTCAACACTTTCTCCAATACCAATGTCTCTTATGGAGGCTATGTCCTGTGGATGCGCTGTTGTTTCAACTAATAATTGTGCCATTCCAGAGCTTATACAAGATGGTGAAAATGGATTTCTATTCGACGATCCCGAACAAGCAGTAGAAAAGATCAACATGCTACTGTCCGATACGTCTTTAGCCAGAAAAATGGGTGAGAACGCTCGCAAAACGATTACGACAAAATTTTCACAGGAAGCATTTGTTAATCAATGGAACGCTGTTTTTAAAAAGGCGTCCAATATGGTTTACACAGGGGTAAATTAATGAAAGTTTATTTAACCGTAAAGGGTGATAATATCACCGGGTATCATACCATCGACGCTTCTTCTGGCGGCGATATTGTCGCAATGTCTGGTGTCGAAGATTCTGAGGCTACTGAAATCATAGCTTCAGACGTTATTAATTTTGTGTCCTTATCTTCTTTAGAAGAACTCATCTCCGGTTGGATCAAAAAAATGCGTCATGGATGCACCCTTGTTTTAGGTGGGGTTGAAATTGATGAGGTTTGTAAGGCGCTTGTTTCAAAGGCAATAGACATAAATAAGTTTAATGAGACCATATACGAGGGCAGAACAAGTCAAATATCTCGCCCAGAACTAGAAAAAATTCTAATCAAGCATGGACTCAAGATAACTAGGAAAAGGTCTGATAATTTTAATATGGTAGTAGAGGCAATAAGACTATGAGTTTTACTCCGTCTAATAAAAAGGCGACAGGACAAGAAATAGTAACCACTTCCTGTTGCGAATGTGTTTTTGCTGAATTCGTAGGGGACACTCAGACAGATTGTTCTATGGGGCGTCTAGAAAAGTTCAGAAAAAACGGGACTGTCGTTTTAGAGGCTCAGAACGATGAAAAAGAATTTTACGTTGTAGAAAGATTCTGTTCTGCCTATAGAGATAGTGAGTGGGATGATATCTTATTTTACTATTCAACCGATCTATCTGAGTCCCGAGAAGAAAGGGTTCGTAGAGAGGTGCAGATTAGATGTGGAATATTTTTGGGTTATGATGAAACCTGTGATATTTCTGGACTGTCAGATAGCCTCGCCAGCATATTGAGACAGGGAATAAAACCGCTGTACGTTACTGTGGCAAACTGTTCTTCTGCCAACAACATGGATATCCTACATACTCTTAACTTCCATCTTGAAGGAACTGGTATTATTTATACTTGCTCCAATGTATCTATTGATGAGCTAAGCACAAAAGACCAAACACATGTTCCAGAGATATGGAGAGCCATTGATTGCGCTTTTGACGTAACGGGAAAAAATGGATATTACGCCGCAGCAAAATCTGGTTATGAATTTGCAAAGGACTATCTCTCCTCTATAAACCATTATATAAACGAGGAAATGAAACAGGTTATCCTTGTAAGATCAGACGATAACGAATCATACTTCATGCAATGCTCACTACACAAGCTACTGTACGGAAGCAATGGAAAGTTTGTTGTCGAAAAAGTGACGGAACTTTCCGAAGAACAAGACCTCTATCACATGACCGCAAATTTAAGCACAGTGAAAGAAATATATGAATCTTCCACGAGTAACAATAGTAGTAGCTAGCTACAATTACGCTGAATATATTGGGGGATGTGTCCAAAGCGCTCTTAATCAAGATTACGAGGGTGCCACTACTATATGCGTAGTTGATGATGGTTCAACAGATGGATCATGGGAAATAATAAAACATCAATTCTCAGATCAAGTCTTTGAAAATTATGTTGATGATGTCGTGATAATGCAAGAACAGGTAAATGGAAAGTCTTTAATTGCCATTAAGAAAGAAAATTCTGGCGCCAGTTCTGCAAGAAACTTTGCGATAGACCATGTGTGGGATACTACTGATTTGTATGCAATACTCGACGCAGACGATGAATATTATCCATCAAAGGTGAGATTTTGTGTAGAAAAAATGTTGGTGGATATGGAAAATATAGGCGTGGTATACGCTGACTATGATATAGAGTATACTAATGCTAATTTTAAAAAGAGAGAGTTTAAAGAGCCGTATAGTGGATTACGTCTTAGACAGAACTGCATAGTGCATAGCAATGCATTAATAAGCAAGAAGGCTCTTGAATCCGTTAGGGAAAATGGGGAATATTACGATACAAATCTGCATGGACCCGGAAGTGAGGAATTTATAGGTTGTTCTGAAGACTATGATCTATGGCTTAGAATAGCCGAAAAATTCATAATAGTTCATATTCCCACCCCCCTAGCAGTTGCGAGAGAAACTGGAAGAAACCAGACTTCCAATGTCACACCAGAGTCAGAAGCTAGAACTAGACAAATCATATCTGACAAAATTAAGTCCAGACAACAGGCAAGATGAGTCGTAGACACGTATCTGAAATAAAAAGGTCAAAGACCGACGACTTGGGAGTAGCCATATTAGCCTGCGAAAATTCCCAGAAGTCGAAATCTTATGTTCCAAAATACTTATTGAGCACTATTGATGGACAAAGTTTAATAGAGCACCAATCTAGTATCATAAAAAAAGTATACTCAAATAATTGTATATATGTCGTTGCTGGATATGGGTGTGATAAAGTTGTGGGATTGCTTCCAAAATGCATGAGGATAGTAGAGAATCAAAATTTCCAAACTTCTGGCCCTGCTGAATACTTGAGGCTACTTATAAATAATTCTTCTGAATCTGGAATTTTATTTATTGACGGGAACCTTATGTTCCCAGAAGACGTACTTCTTGATTTTGACTTTGCAAGTTCATTTCTTGTCTGTGTAGAGGAAGAATGCAACCAACAAGATATAGGGGTCACAATCAGTAATGGCTGTGTAAACCAACTATCTTTCGGACTGAAAACCAAGACATATAATATATTCTTCTTAAGAGATTTTGAACTTCGTCTCGCAGAAAAAATTTGTAGAAATAGAGACAAAAATAAACTCCTACTGTTTGAAATTCTCAACTATGTCATCAACAACGGCGGAATAATTAAACAGCACAAACCAAAAGCAAAACATTCGATAAAAAAAATAGAGACAGCGAAGGATCTGTATGAAGATAATGATATCTAGTGATGGCATGCATGCCCACTTTTACGTCAGAACAGGGCTGGCTAAAGCCTTAAGCTACTCTGGTCATGAGGTGATACTGTGGGACATCAAAAGCCAAACAGCGTTTGATATTTTTGATGAATTTGAACCTGATATATTTATCGGTCAAACTTACAATCTAACTAAATCAGTTTTTAAATGCATAGCCGAAAGACCGAATCTAAAAGTGATAATGAAAGCCCCAGATTGGGGTGATATACAGAAAGAAATAGACCCAAATAAATATAATGTACTCTTTGTAACAGACGAAGAAAAAAGAAATATAGAGCTTCTTAAAAAAATGACAGGGAAGCCGGATTTTGTATACGTTCACTATCTAGATGAAGATGTTGAAAGAACCCATAACGGATGGCAAAGCATAGGAGTTAAAGCGACCGGACTTCTGAATGCCGCAGATATTTTTGAGTATGTTAACGGAAAAGAGGTTGACTATTTAAGAAGCGATGTTTCGTTTGTTGGCGGCTGCTGGCCATATAAGGCTGTAAGTTTTAATAAGTATATTAGCCAGCTATTTTACCCGCCCGGAAAATACAACGTAAAGATTTTCGGAAATCAACCTTGGAATATAATATCTGGTATTCAATACATGGGGTTTATTTCTGATCAAATGGTAAAAGATGTTCTAAAATCTGCTACAGTATGCCCCAACATAAGCGAACCACATGCACAAGACTTTGGTATAGATGTTAACGAGAGAACATTCAAAATTCTTTCCAACAAATCTTTTTGCATATCCGACAATGTCGAAGCAATGCGAAAAATATTTACAGATGATGAGGTGGTATTTACATCCCCGTTAGAATTTAAAGATACGTTAGACCATTTTATAGAACATCCAGACGAGAGACAGCCCTACATCGAAAAGGGGCACAAAAACGTGATGAAAAATCATACGTACTTTAACAGGTGCGCAAAGATATTTGATCTTTTGGAGATGGAAAAACATCGTGATAATTGCCTATTAGCGCTAGAAAAACTTACCAACAGCATACAGGCCAATGAATAAAAACGACACCATACTTGTCACCGGAGGTAGAGGCTTTCTTGGGAAAGCGGTCTATACAAATCTCAAAAAGCTGGGATTCACCCGGATAGTGACTCTTGCTGGATCTACTGGCTCTTTATCGCTAGATCTAACCAAGCAGGATAACGTTCAGCATATACTACACGCATATCGTCCGAAGGTGGTCGTCCATCTAGCCGCAAGAGTTGGGGGTATTGGGGCAAACAGATTGAATCCCGGCCTGTTCATCTATGAAAACCTTGCCATGGGAGTCAATCTGATAGAGGCTTCCCGATTGGCGGGTGTAGAAAAATTTGTTATGATAGGCACTGTTTGCGCGTATCCAAAATACACACCGGTTCCATTCAAAGAGGAGAGTATTTGGGATGGATACCCGGAAGAAACTAATGCTCCATACGGAATAGCAAAAAAAACTCTGATGCAGATGATAATATCATACAAGCAACAGTATGATTTTAATGGTGTTAACTTAATACCAGTCAATATGTATGGACCATACGATAACTTCAACCCCGACTCCAGTCATGTTATACCAGCCCTTATTCTCAAGTTTTATGAAGCAATGAAGAGTGTTAAACATAAAGATGTAGAGGTTTGGGGGACTGGAAATGCTAGCAGAGAGTTTCTTTATGTAGACGACTGTGCTAGGGCTATAGCCCTTTCCGTAGAGCATCACAATGACCCACAACCCATCAACATAGGGACTGGGGCGGAAATAAAGATATCCGATCTAGTAGAATTGATTGCTGATCGAATGGGATATAACGGAAACATCGTGTGGGACTCATCAAAACCTGACGGCCAACCAAGAAGAAGATTGGATATTTCTAGGGCGGAACGTTCTATCGGATTTCAGCCTCAAGTTTCTTTAGATGAAGGCTTGGATAAGACTATAGAATGGTTTAAAGATAGAATGCAAAATGAAAGTAGAAAAAAAAAGTAACCATCTGGCACACAAGTCCTTGTCCATAGATAAGAAAACTGGAACCTTTAAACTTGGCCCATCGACTATGGCCATAGATATATTCTATAGGAACAAGGATATCAAAGGACAGGGGGTTTGGACAGTCGGAGAGTGTGGGGGTAGTCGGGATAAAGTCTTTCATGAAGTTCTAAAAATGTTTAATGAACAGCCTATAAAAATACTCCAAGTGGGAGCTATAGAAACCTTTGACCCTCAATTTAGATTTGGCTCCGGGTGGTCAGACATATTTTTTGGAGACCACATAAAGAAACACGGTGGAGAGTTGACAGTGTGCGACATCAACTTAGACCATCTTGCAAACTCAATAGCCTCGGCATCGCTTTTAGGTTACAACGTAAACACCATGCTAGCCAGAGCCGAAGCTGTTATGAAGCCAGAATATGATCTTTATTACTTAGACGGTGGTAATGACCCAGAAGAGTGTTCCGAACAAATGGATATAATAAAAGATTCTAGCTGCGTTGTGCTGTGTGACGATTTCCATATCAAGGCGGCTCTTGTAAAGGATAGATTTGATTGGCAAATCAGAGAGGTGGCGAACACTATGGGAATATTAGACCTGAGAAATTAAATGATATCAGCAGTAGTATTTAGTAAAGATCGTGCGGCACAATTAGACTTGCTGCTTAGAAGTATAGAGAAGAACTGCCCTCACTTTTTCGAAGTGTCGGTTCTCTACGCTTACTCTAACGACGAGTTCAAGAAAGGGTACTCTCTTATTCAAGATAAGTATCCATCTCATGAAAGATATAACTGGGTAGATCAGACAGATTTTAAAAGGGATCTGGAAAGTTTGGTTGATCGATCCAACCCTTATATTTGTTTCTTTACCGATGACGACATTGTCTACAGAGAGTCTGAGCTTAGAAAGCATAGCATAAACGATATATTTACAGCGTTTGATGACATGTGTTGTATCTCCATGCGTTTAGGTAAGAATATCTCCATACAGGATCAATACACAGATGAAAAGTGTATACCCCCAATGGAGGTGGTTAAGTTTGACGAAGTTTTATTTTGGAATTGGAAAAGGGCGGGCGCAGGAATAAGTAACTTCTTTTATCCGTTTTCCGTGGACGGGCATGTTTATAGGAAGTCGGACATAAAAACCCTCTTTTCTAAGTTCGAATACAACGATCCTAATCAGCTTGAGGGAAGGGCTTTTCTACACGCTCACAGCCTCCCCCCTCTCATGGGATGTTTTGATATAAGCTCCGTCGTAAACACTCCAATAAATCTATGCGGTCCCTCAACAAAAAACCGGGCTGGTGAGCGATTTGGTATCACTCTCGAAGATCTTAATAAGGGATATTTGGATGGCAAGGTGATTGACCTAGATAGCATTGACTTTTCAGAGGTCGTTGGGTGTCATCAGGAATTAAAAATGGAGATGGTAAATGCTTCTTAACTTTGATCAGTTGGTAAAAAAACACAACCTTAACATAAAGGGGTGTTTGCATATAGGGGCTTACATCGGGCAGGAAATTATAGAATATATGAAGCATGATATTAATCATGTTATATTTTTTGAGCCTCAAGATGATATATTTGATATACTCTCACACAATATGGGGGTAGTATGCGGAAAAGATACGAATGTAATCCTTGTAAACAAAGCGGTTGGAAACGAAAACAAAAGCATGAAAATGTTTTTATCCAACACTCCGGGTGGCATTAACAATGGGTCTGGAGCCTCCAGTTCGCTGTTAAAGCCCAAGAAACATCTAGAACAATACCCTCATATCACCTTTCCAGAAACTCAGGATGTGGAAATGGTTAGACTGGATGACTTCTGGTATTTTACAGAGTTGGACAAAAGCTACTATAACTTTATGAATATAGATGTTCAGGGATATGAACTAGAAGTCTTAAGGAGTGCTGAAAAAACCCTAGAAGGAATAGACTATGTGATGACTGAGGTCAACAGGGATGAGGTGTATGAAGGCTGCGCCTTAGTCGAAGATATTGACAAGTTTTTGGATGGCTATGGGTTCGAGAGGGTTGAAACTTCTTGGGATGGGGACACTTGGGGTGATGGATTCTACAAGAAAATGGGACATACGTATTCAATATGAGCATAAAGAACCTAGTTACACTTAGTGATAAGAATTATCTTGAGAACGGACTGTGTTTATACGATTCGCTTAAGAAGCATTCCGGCGATTTCTATTTACACTATCTGGCTCTAGATGAAGACACACACAGGGTCTTGCGAGAACTTGATCTCGAAAACATGTTTGTGTACAGCCTGATAGACCTTTCTATAGACACAGACCTAGAGTTATTGATTCACAACAACCCCTCCAGACCGATAGATACAAGCGACGGACAAAGCCCGTTTCATTGGGCACTCGCCTCTTTCTTCTCCAACTTTTTAGTCCAACAGTACAAGATACCCCATGTGATGTATCTAGATTCTGACCTTCTTTTTTATGATTCAGTAGAAAAAATATTTGATTCTATTGGTAAGAAAAGCATAGGGCTTATTACACATAAGCATATAAAGCTTGACAAGGACTTAAAAAATCCGGGCTATTATAATGTAGGGGTTATATATTTTAGAAACAACAAAGTCGGTAAGGAATGTTTGCGGTTCTGGAGGGATTGCTGCGTCAACCCAAATAACCAGTTTTCAGATGTCTTTGGTTCTTGTGGGGATCAAAAATATCTTGAGTTATTTGAAGACTTTTTTGATAAGGATGAAATAAAAGTACTCGACAAAGAGATTGGCCACGGTGCTCCTTGGAGCTTTGTTCTTTTTGATTTCATAAGTCCGACTCGCGTGGTTTGGAAAGACCCCATGCATCTAGTGCTTGAGGAGGACTCTATTGAACAGGACATCGTGTTCAATCACTTCAGTCATTTTACCCCCAATTACGACTCAGACAGCTATTCGGTAGACCGAGGGGGTGAATGGGGTCCGAGACTTAGACAGCATCCGGGCGTCAAAGAAGTTTACGATGACTATTTTGAAAAACTTAAAGAGACAAGAGAGAGATACAACTTATCATGAAGATAACCTTTGGTATGATAGTGTTTAACGGAAACTACGTCCTAGAGGAGGTTCTAGCTTCTGTCTATCCCTACGCACACCAGATTTTAATTGCAGAAGGTCCGGTGCAGTTTTGGCAATCGACAGGACTTTTAACGTCTTCCGATGGAACCAATCAAATCATCGACAGCTTTCCCGATCCCGATAATAAGATCTCCATTACCCACGGGCTATACTCTGAAAAAGAAGAACAATGTAACGCATACATAAAGAACCTTTCTCCAGACACCGACTATGTATGGAACCTAGATTCTGACGAAGTTTTCAAGCCCGAAGATATAGAGAAGGTAATTTCCCTCCTAGAGGAAGAACAATATACAACCGTGGGGTTTAAGAGTTGTTCCTTCTATGGAGGTTTTGATAAAATTCTGGGTGGATTTGAGGAGAACGCAGAATTCAATAGGGTGTGCAAGGTCTACCCCGGCTCTACTTGGGCCTCTCACAGACCGCCCAGAATGAAGCATGAGACAGAGGGGCTGCCTGAGAAGCATCTTGATTTTAACAAACTACACAAAGAACACGGGGTGAGAATGTACCACTACTCCTATGTGTTCCCATATCAAGTTGCTCAAAAGGTTGCCTATTACAAAGCGGCTGTGAGTAAAGACAACTGCATCGATAACTATTTCGAGGATGTTTATCTTCCTTGGGTTATGGGGGATGAGGTTCAAAAGTCTCTGGTTGAACATAAATACGAAGGTGTTCATGAGTTCAAGCCTAGATCTCGCGGCGAGTGCAGAACAAAGGATTTTGACGGCGAGCACCCGAAAATAATAAAAGAGAACATGCCGAAGCTCAAAAATAGATTTGTGGAACAGCTATCGGAGTTTGTTCACAAATGAAATATATAGATTCTTGGAAGAATTCGAAAGTCTTTAAGTATCAACTGGCGCTAAATAAAAGACAACTATCTTCAGGAGAAAAATATCCCTCTCATTGGCATCATTTTATTGATTGTATTAATGATCTACAAAATGTAACCAGAATAGTGGATGTGGGATGTGGGGCTGGGGCGTATTATGGATTATCCCAAAGACATTTTCCCGACAAGGATTATGTTGGATATGATTATTCTGAAAACGCAGTTTCTATCGCAAGAGATGCTTGGGATGGAAATTTTGAGCCTAGAGGCTATGAGGATTTGTCAAAAAATGACATCAAGACAGGTGATGTTGTCGTGGCAAACGCTCTGTGTGATGTTCTTCCGAACGGACAGGAGTGCTTTGATCACCTATTGTCATTAAAAGCCGACAATCTGATAATCCAAAGGATGAAAATAACTGGATGGCCAAGCTTCTACAAAACACTTGACGCATATAATATAACAACATACTCTTTTTATCATAAAGAACAGGATGTTATTGATTCTATACAAAAGCATGGCTATGAGTACAAAGTGTCAAAAATGGACGAGCTAAACTTTAATTTCCTACTGAAAAGAATGTCATGAAAAAAGAGATCGTTTACACTGATCCAGCCCTTGAGATAGACGACAACATCTGCATTGTCGCTTCAAGCGTGAACCTACTGGATAATAAAAGTGGAAGAGAAATAGATGAGTTTGATGATGTGGTTAGGTTCAACAGGGCGCCAACAGAGGGGTTTGAAGAACATGTTGGTGCAAAGACTACCGTGAGAATAGCCAACAACCATGTGTTTGCAAATATTCCTCACACGGGGTGGGCTACAGAAGGACAGCCAACTAATTTTATTAAGAATCAAAAAGACTCTAAGATTGTTAGAATTGGCCCTCATCCTTCTAATATAACGATTGAACAGGCTCGAATGCATATAGATGAAACTTCAACCGCGTATACTGTTCCATTCAATGATGTGGTTCATCAAATGAGATATGCTAAGGAAAGCTGGACTGGAAGCAATCCCCTAAGAAACGACTTCATCCCCAGTATAGGAATAGCTTTTGTCTGGATGTGCATAGAAAGCGACATAACCCCCCATCTCTTTGGGTTCGGCGTGGATGAGCCTCCAGAAAACGCCACTCATTATTGGGAGAAGGATAAGGTCAAGGCCGGTCCATGCCATAGGTATTCCGTAGAGAGAGAAATGCTAAGAGAGATGGAATCTAACAAAAAGGTTATTATTCACAGATGAAAACCAAATTTCTGGATCTTGGAAAACAGCCAATAGCTAATGCATTTCTAACACCAACGGAGTGTGAAAATGAATTTCTTTACGATTTAGAGGTGGGCTTTGATCCAGAGACAAAGCTTGTCTCCCATATGGACTTTGTAGATCCTCCCTTAATGTTCAATGATACTTATACGTATCATTCTTCCGGTTCTCAAACAATGAAGAATCATTTTTCTAAGGTTGCTGGCCTAATAGATCTGTATTTCCCTAGGGAACGAATTCTGGAGATCGGCAGCAATGACGGAGTTTTTCTACAGCACTTCGATCCCAAGAAAGCCTTCTCGGTTGAGCCTTGTGGAAACTTTGCAAAAATAACAAGAGAACTCGGCTACACTACTTACGACGACTTTTGGGATATGGAACTTTCCCGCATAATAAAAGAGGTCGAAGGTGAAGTAAAAGTTGTCTATTCTGCAAACTGTATGTGTCACATACCTGATATAGAAGAAGCATTCAAAGCGGTTGAAAATATTCTCCATAAAGACGGGGTGTTTATCTTCGAAGACCCTTCCGTGCTTGAGATGCTGGAGAGAAATTCATACGACCAAATTTACGATGAGCATGCACACATATTTTCAGTTACTGCGCTAGACAACATCTTAGAGAGATCTGGCTTGGAAATATTTCACGTAGAAAAAACAAAGGTGCATGGTGGATCAAATCGTATATTTGCACAGAAGCTACAGTCTCCAAAATATAACAACATCATGGTTCATAAAATAATATCCGATGAATTTGATGCTGGGATAGATAGTATAACAACCTACTATGAGTTCTCAGAGCGTGTCGAAAAATCAAAGAAAGATCTGCTAGATCTATTGTCTAGGTTAAAAAGGGGTAAGAATAAGATAGTTGGTTATGGAGCTACCTCTAAGTCCACATCAATATTTAATTATTGCGGCATAGGTCCAGATATAATAGACTATATAACAGACACAACACTTTCCAAGCAAGGAAAGTTGTCGCCGGGAATGCATATTCCTGTTGTCTCTCCGCAAGAAGGGTTCAATCTCTCTGTAGATTACGCATTCTTGGGTGCTTGGAATTATCTAGACGAGATAAAGCAGAAAGAGTTCAACTTCCTAAAGCGTGGCGGTAAGTTTATATCACACGTTCCGAGAGTGTCTCTCATATGAATTTTCTAATAACAGGAGGTCTGGGACATATAGGATCTTATTTCCTTAATAGAATCCCCAAAGAAGATAATTTAAGAGTAATAGACGACTTATCTTCTTCAAGATGGTGTTCGTTGTTTAGCCTTAACAGGAAGATAGATTTTAGAGAAAAGAATATTAAAGACATTGACTCCTTTGATCTTGAAGGCATAGATATCGTTCTCCATCTGGCGGCGATAACGAACGCATCCAAGAGCTTTACTAATACTAAAGAGGTTGAGCTAGTAAATATAGATTACACAACTAAATTTATTGACAAGTGCAGAACATCTAAGGTTAAATTGTTCATCTTCCCATCCTCTACCAGTGTTTACGGAATCTCTACCGATAAAGTTTGTGAAGATAATAGTTCTTATATCAACCCACAAAGCCCCTACGCCGAATCAAAAATTACGATAGAAGATGTCGTGTCTTCCTCGCTGGGCGAAGGATGCGATACGAACTATCTCACTCTTAGGCTAGGAACTATATTTGGAAAAAGTCCCGGTATGCGATTCCATACTGCCGTAAATAAATTTTGCTATCAAGCAGTTACCGGAAAGCCTTTGACCGTTTGGAAAGAAAATTACGACAAACATAGACCATACCTTGGTCTGGAAGACTGTTTTTCTGCAATCAACCATCTCATAAAAAAAGAAGAGTGTTGGAACCAAGTATACAATCTTATAACTGACAACATCAAAACCAGAACCATAATCGATATTATAGAGGACAACATTCATACCACAAAAGAAATGGTAGACTGTCCGATGTTAAATCAACATACGTATAAAGTCAGTGATGAAAAAATAAAACAAACCGGATTTATCCCAAGAGACTGTATAGAAGAGGGGATTGGGGACACGCTTGATTTATTTAGGAATATTATATGAGCGGTTGTATTATTTGGGGGGGGACTGGTCAGGCAAAAATAGTCAGGCCAATTATAGAAAACCATGGTCTAGAGGTCTTGGCCATATTTGATGATACCGAGGGGTTAACCTCTCCATTTAACGATATACCTCTATATTTTGGCAATGATTATGATTCATGGATTTCACAAGTAGACAAAAAAGACCTAAAATTTTGTGTTGCAATTGGCAACCCGAATGGATTAGCTAGAGTACGGATTGCTAATAGATTGGCCATCGATGGGTTGGCGCCTGTTGACGTTGTACATAAAACGGCATTTATATCTAATAGCGCAGTCATTGGAAACGGGTGTCAAATATCTGCGGGGGCAATAGTGCTTGAAGAGGCAGTGCTTGGTATACAATGTATTGTTAATACTAATGCTAGCGTAGATCACGAGTGCGTTCTGGGGAATGGTGTTGAGATATCCCCCGGCGCCACCCTATGTGGAAACGTTATCATTGATGATGGTGCTTGGATTGGTGCTGGGGCAACTGTTCTGCCCGGATTACAGATAGGAGAAAATTCTATCGTGGGTGCTGGAGCCTTGGTTGTCGAAGATGTCCCCCCTAATGTGATTGTAGTTGGCGTTCCTTCCAAAATAATGAATAGAAAATGAACGATATAGAAATGGCTGGTCCTTGGATTACACAGCACGAAATAGACACAGTTCTTGATGCTGTATCTAACGGATGGTATGGGCCAGATAAGTACTACTACTGCGAACAGTTACAAAAAGAATTTGCTGAATATCACGGAAGAAAATATGGAATAATGACCCCCAACTGCACGACATCTATTCATCTTTTACTAACAGCGTTGGGGGTGGGTGATGATGATGAGGTCATAGTTCCAGAATGCACATGGATAGCGAGCGCGGCAGGAATAACATACTTAAGAGCGAAGACTGTTTTTTGTGATATAGAACCAGACAACTGGTGTTTATCCCCAGATAGTGTTATTGAAAAAATAACAGATAGAACCAAGGCGATCATCGTAGTCAATCTTTTTGGAAATATGGCTAGGATGGATCTCCTAGAGAAGATCTGCCTAGAGAAGGGTATTTTCCTTATAGAGGATGCTGCGGAGTCCCTCGGATCAAAGTACCAAGACAGGAGGTCTGGCAGCTTTGGTGTTGGTTCAGTCTTTAGTTTTCACAGAACCAAGACAATGACCACTGGTGAAGGGGGCATGCTGCTATTGGATGATGACGACATATACGAAAGGTGTATGTTTCTCAGAGATCATGGAAGATCCAAAGATAAAATGTATTACAATGATGAGGTTACCTATAAGTACATGCCGTTTAATCTTCAGGCTGCTCTTGGGTATGCACAGTTTCAGAGACTAGATGAGCTTGTTGACAAGAAAAGAGAACAGTTGCATTTTTACAAGAACGAACTGTCAAATATAGAAGATCTTGAATTCAACCAAGAGTCTTCAGACGTTTACAACTCCGCTTGGATAACGGGTTTGGTTTTTGGAAAGTCTCATGGAATCACAAAAGAACGGGCCATGTCTGGTCTTGAAAAATTAGGAGTGCCTTCAAGACCTTTTTTCTACCCTCTATCGTCACTTCCGGCCTATAATACTATAGGTAGTACAAATGAAATAGCGTATGATATATCCAGTAGAGGAATCAATCTGCCCGGATCGGCAAATTTGAAACAGAAAGATATGAAATTTATCTGTGATGGGATCAAGAAGCTCTTAGGGAGACGGTTGTGAAATTTCACGAAGATGATAGGGCACAAAGAATAATTGATGTTTTTCCACACTTGGACGGTCAGATCAATATCTCACATGTAAACTCTACAAGCCATGTTGTTGCTTGGCACAAACATGAAATACAATCCGACTTTTGGTTCTGTGTTAAAGGATCATTCAAGGTTGGACTAGCAGAGCCAAATGGGAAAGAAGCTGGGAAAAAACATGACGTAAGATTTGAGTATCTTTCTGACAAAGTTCCAAAACTGCTTCACATACCGCCGGGAATATACCATGGATATAAAGCTTTAGAACCCGGATCAATTATGCTTTATTACCTTTCTGAGAAATACAATCCAGAAGACGAACACAGAGCGTCGGTTGGAGACTTTAACGAATGCTGGGATACAGAGAATAAATAATGATAAACTCCAAGATAAAAGATATAACCAATGGTCCAGTTTTTCCTATACCCCCTTCATATAAAGACACTGGCGAGCTAGACATAGGCTCAACAACGGACTACATAAACTTCTTGGAAACTGGTGGTGCTAATACCATAGTAACAACTGCGGGAACCTCTCAGTACAATTTATTGGATGAATATGAGATAAGAAGGCTTAATGAGATTAGCTCTGCTGCTTTTTCTGGAGTGAAGATACTAGGTCTTCCAGAGTTTCCAAACACCAGACTAGCGAAAGAAATAGATTGGCTGAATGAAAATATAGAGGATGACGGAAAAACTTATCTTATGGGTGTCTACCCAGAAAGATATTATGACGATTCTTCAATAATAAATTATTTCCATTTCATAGCCGACAAAAGCAATTTCCCCGTACTTTTTCACGGAAGATTTATGCGCCGTGGGAATGGTGGTTTGTACGACTTTACCTCCAGTCTCATAAATAAGGTGGCGATCCATCCCAATATATTTGGAATGAAGGAGGAAGGTTCTTCTTTTAATATTGCCTATAATGTCTGTAAAGATATAGACAAGGATGATTTTGCAGTAATAGTTGCTGGCGGTAGTATGAGAAGATTTAATCTACTCAAACCAACAGGGGTTCAAACATTCCTGTCTGGAGTGGGTAGCATTTTTCCTGAAATAGAAATAGATTATTTCAACAGATCTGTAAACTTAGAGCACACAATGGAGCATTTCATAATAGAGCATTTTGAAAATCCATTATTCGATACGTTTATGGAAATCGGATGGCATAAATCAATGAGACAGGCGTTAAATCAAAAAGACATTTGTTGCTTTTACAACAGAGCGCCATTCCCAGACATAACCTCGGAAGAAAGTGATGCTATTTTTAACACGCTTAGGATCATAGAGAATAGGCTAGCATCTTTCAAAGAGAAAAATTTTAACTACTCAATATGAGGAAGACTATGAAGCCTGTGTGGATTCTAGGTCCGTGCGCCATTGATAGCAGAGATCTTTACTTTGAGGTGGCCGAGAACCTTAATAAATTTATGGGAGATAGGTATTGGTTTTATAAAGGCTCATTCGATAAAGCAAACAGAACGTCTCTTTATGGAGATAGGGGGGTTGGGCTAGAGGAATCGTTGAAGATATTTGAGGAAATTAAAACCTCATTCCCCAACATAAAGCTAACAACCGACGTTCATGAAACTTGGCAGGTAGAAAAACTCGCCCCCTACATTGACGCAATTCAAATACCGGCGTTTCTTTGTAGACAAACAGATCTGATTAAAGAGTGCGCCAAGAATTTTGAAATCGTTAATGTGAAGAAGGGACAGTGGCTTGGCCCAAATAATGTTGTCGAGTCGGTTGACAAAATAAAGGACATCTCGCCTTCTACGGAGGCTTGGATCTGCGAGAGAGGCTCGTCGTTTGGTTATGATAAATTGATAGTCGATCTCACCATAGTGGACGAGCTAAAAGAACATTATGACCGAGTAATATTAGACTGTACTCATTCGACGCAGCGAAGCAGGAAGATATACGGAACTCAGGGTGATAGAAAATTGGCCGAAAGATACCTTCTTTCTGCTTCTATATTCAACTACGACGGAGTTTTTGCCGAGACACACCCCAGACCAAAAGAATCTGCCTCCGATGGAGACTGTCAAATAATGCTTAACGGATTACAAGATCTTATAGAAAAATCTGAGTCGATAGGGGCGAAAAATGAAATATGTAGACTTAAGTCATCTTAAAAAAAATAACATATCGTATTTATCTCACTTTAAAAGAGCGACTTGGCTGTCGTTAAATATGATCTTAGGAGGCGTGCTTTGTTTTGTTCACGCATTTATTCCATTTATTTTTGTAGAAGCTGGCAGCGATAAAGTTAAGAAGATTTACTGGGAAATAATTCATGCAAAAAAAGGCTAGGGATAATACCCATGAATAGAACCTGTATAGTTCCAGCAAGAGGAGGGTCCACTAGGTTCCCCAATAAAAACGTATCCTTACTGGATAACAAACCTCTAATATTCCACACCCTAGATATAATTGACGGACTATTTGACCAAATAATTTTCACATCCGACTGCGACGTGATGCTTGGCATGGTTTCTGAAAGATATGTCAATGTTGAAACTTCACCTAGACCGGAAGAGCTTGCTAGTAATACTTCTAAAGTAATAGACACCGTTAATTACTACCATGACACAATGCGTAACGTGGACCAAGTTTGGTTATGTCTTCCGACATGCCCTCTTAGAATGGAAAAAGATGTTATCAATGCCCAAAAATTACTGACAGGAGATGTTGACAGCGTAATTAGCATAACTGACTATGAGTTTCCTCCAACACTAGGTCTAACGAAAGACGGAGAAGACATAATTTTTGACTGGCATGACTCCAACCCTTGGCAAAACAATAATCACAGATCACAAGATCACCCAATTGTCTATAGACCGAATGGGGCTATATACGGATCTTGGTCTGGCGCGTTTACTGAGAATAGGAACTTTTACAAGGGGAGGGTGAAGGGGTATTTCATGCCAAGAGAGAGATCAATAGACATAGACAATCGGATCGACCTAAAGACGGCCCAGATTATTTTGAAAGAGACAAATGCTGACAAGAAAAGAATTTGAAGAACTCCGTCTAGAGAAGGCTGAAGCTCTTTTTGCAAACAAGAAATTACAGAAAGATGCTCTAAGCGTTTTGACTGAGGCAGATAAAAATCATTGGATTCATCAAACTAATTGGTTTGGGGAGCCTGTTTTACAGCTTCCTCAAGACATGTTCGCTATCCAAGAAATCGTATTCAAAACCAGACCAGACCATATTATTGAGATTGGGGTGGCTTGGGGTGGGGCCACATTATTTTATTCTGCTCTGTTAGGAATGCTAGGCGGAAGTAAGGTGGTGGGGGTTGATATCTATATACCGGACGACTTGGTCGAGAGATTATCTAACAAGCCTACAATGTCTGACATACACCTGATAAGAGGCCCCTCTACAGAAGAATCTATAATTAAAGACGTTCACGAGGCCGTAAATTATTCAGACAGATGCCTACTTATACTTGATTCCTATCATACGGAAGAACATGTCCTACAAGAACTAGATGCCTATAAGGATCTTGTTGGTGAGGGATGCTATATTATATGCGCTGACACTATCGTTGAGGATCTACCGCAACAGACCCACCGAAAGAGAGAGTGGGGACCGGGGAATAACCCAAGAACCGCGCTAAAAAAGTTCCTAAAAGAAAACGCTGATTTCCACGTAGACGAAGAAATCAGAAACAAACTCTTATTTTCCTGCCATCCAGACGGCTATATTTTTAGGGATTAATATGGATCTTACACTAGTTGTACCAGTAAGAGATAGGCAGAAAAATCTGTGTAAAATATTTTCGTACTACAAGGATCTTGAGTGTAGAAAAATAGTGGTAGACTCTTCTCTTGAGGAGTTTTCATCAGAGATGGTTCCAGATGACTTCGAGTATATATACCTTGGACCAACACCTTGGATGGAAATGAGCCATATAATATTTAACATGGTTGATACTAAATATGTTCTTGATAATCCAGACGATGATTTAACATTACTTTCTGCTATTCCAAAATGCATTCAACACATGGAAGAAAATGAAAGATGTGTCTCTTGTTCGGGCATCACTTATTCTCTTTCTGATAACAATAAGCGTGGCGACAGTTACTTTATCATCTCACCCCTAAGACCAAAAACAACCTACTCCAATATAGAACTTACTAAAGACAACAAATTTTCTAACCAGAATATAAAAGAGATCCTAAAGAAGACTTTTGTAGAGGGGTTACATCTCCCGTTAAACCACTCTATTGTAAAAACTGAAGTTCATCAAGAGATAATCAGTTTTTTTTATAATAACAAGGGAATTGCAGACATAAAACTTGTGGATAGAGTATTTACTTTTTTGATTAAACTATTTGGAGAAAGTCACACTCTTCCAATTAATTACCAACTAAGAGACAAACGAGACAATAGTATTATTGATCTTCCCAATATACAAGAAGAATACCACTACAACACACCACGCGAGGATATGGTAACCGACAGTAATGTCTATCCACTTGCTGCGTATTTAACTAGTATTACTGGTGATGATGAGCAAGATAGTTTAGATTTTTGTAAGCATCTACTGCTCACTAATATGGCGCAGGAAAATGATTATTGCGTAGAATACGATTCCATATCGCAATCTCCTACCGTCCCTTGTCTGAGAAAATTTACTATGATGGGTGCGCAACAGGGCCGCCTTGACTATTTTCGTTTCTTATCCGAAGCAGGTTTAAAAGAACTACTCAACACCATCTTAATTATCACAAATGGATCTATATATAGATCATGAATCCTCTCACTTTAATACTACCTCTTCTAGGCAGACACAAACTTACTGATAGAATTCTAGCAAACCTTGAAAAACAAAATTGCGAATTTAAAATTATTATAGCAGACGGAAGCGAATCTCCGTTTTCTGGTGACTACAAGAATCTAGACGTGGAGTATTTCTATAATGGGTTTGACGATAATATATCTCAGTTTATGAACAAAATGCACTGTGCCATGCAGAGAGTTGAAACACCACTATGCATGACGTTCGACAATGACGATCTTATTGATCTGCGTGGAATAAGAAATGGCATTTCTTTTTTATCTGGTAATAAAGAATATAGCACATATCGAAATGACGTTAGACGCCTTCATCTAGGATCAAAGATTAAGGAGTCTCTATATACACATGGATCGATAGAGCAGGAAAACGCGGAAGAAAGACTGGCTGACGGTATAAAAAATTTTAACAGCTTCAGCTATGCTATATTCAGAACACCTATTATGAAATGCTTTTTTGAAATATTGGACGCATTAAAAAACGAGGACTTCCAGTTATATGCGAAAGCATGGGCGTATGTCGCATCAATTTCTGGTAAGTGTAAAAGACTACATAACGAATCTTACTACTACTTTATTCCGGGGCACAGTGTTGTACAGACCGGAAAAATTCATAAGTTTAGCGGTTGGGTAAATACCGACTATTGGGAAACTTCCTGCCCAAAAATGGTTTCTATTATCGGAAACTTACATGAACATATTTACGATAAAGATGTAAGAGATTTTTTTTGCAAGCATTTCATGAACGAAATCTGTCGAACAAATAGTCTTGAAAATATTGATCAAAACTATATAGATACAATGGTTTCAGAGTCTCATAAGTATGACTCAAAAATACAAAACGTGATATCAAAATATTCTTTTGATTTCGAAAATGTTGATTACAGTGTTGTCTGCCCAGCAAAACATCAAGATTTTATTAAGGAACTCCCGTATGGCTAAACATGTAGTGCTGGATTCTATAGCTCGCTCTGGAACAACCTTGCTAAGCGCGTTATTGAGAAGTCAAAAAGGAATCATATCATTTTGCCCCGGATTCAATGAGCCTACGGCCCTGTTGGATGAACATGCCGAGCGTGATACAAAACTGGGGGGATGGCCACATGGTATCTGTAGGCAGGATTTCGTCAAAGATCCCGACTTAGACTTTCATAAATTTCAGAATGAAAGCCTTGCTTCGATTGTAGATTTTGCACAGTACTACGGGTTAAACGAAGACGAGTGGAGATCTATAATTTTCGAAAGTAATAGTCCAGCCGATGTAAGAAAAAATCTAGAAGATACTTTTCCAGAAGTGCAAGTTTTTTGTTACAGATGGAATCAGGCGCTGTGTTATTTCAATGAGTGGATTAGTAATGGATCTGATTATTTGTGGTTGTCAATGATCAGACACCCACTAGACAGGGCTTGTTCATCTTTACAAAAACACTCATGGCCACTGGAGGATAGCCTAGAAAATACCATCTCGTTCGCCACAAAACTGCAAGATATTATTGATAACAAACAATTTCATCTGCTACACTACGAGGACTTGGTGCAAGCAGCCGAGCACGAGATGAGAGGAGTTCTAGACTTTATAGGCGTAGACAATGAAAGTATTAATCTAGAAAACATAAAAGGATCAAACGGGAAGGATTTTATACCACAGAGTTCGGAGATGTCAAATAGGTCAATAAAATCCGATGGATATTTTGTTGGTGAAAAGTTTAACGGAATACATGACAATCAGATTGGAAGATACAAACGACATCCCAGCTTTTATGATGGTCGTCAATATAAGCGATTTAAAAACCGTCTTGAAGGATTCCCACAGTATAAAAGATATTTTTCTGAATAAAAGATAGGTGATATAATGGATATCCTTGCGTCTAAAGACGACCCAATATCAGACATAGTTGAAAAAATAAAAACATCTGGCGTAGTCAAGATAGAAAACTACCTATCAGATGTTTCTCTAATAAAACGAGAGTGTGTCGGCATGCTTTCCGACGAAGATTCTTCCTATGAATTCGGTCGTGCTAGAAATATTGGCCCTCTAAATAGGATGCCACAAGACACACATCTATATAATTTTTTCAAATCCGACTGGATGCGAGAGGTGTGTCAAGGATACCTCGGAGGAGGGTTTAGATGTCACACCACATTCGTAACACACGAGTTTAGAAACGATAAGGGGCTGGCTAGGAACGGGTTTCTTCATTTTGATAGATATCATACATTCAAGTTTTTTCTATATCTAACGGACGTAACAGTTGACGACGGCCCCTTCATGGCAGTGCCGGGCACACAGTCTCTAGGAAAAGAGCTTAGGGAGAAGTCTTGGGATAGCCGGGGTGAGGTGGGATATGACATCGTAGATAACCGTCTGGAGATAGACCATCCTCATCTTGGGTACACAAAGGAGAAAGCCCAGCCTATGATTGGGGGTGCTGGCACTTTAATACTTTTCGACAGCGATGTATTCCATATGGGAGGTGTGCTAAAAGACGGGGGTGAGAGAATGGTTACAAGGATTCACTACATGAGCAAGGAGGGGTTATAATGCCTGTCGCAGAATTATCGGTAGAGCATGAAAAGTTTGTTCGAGCCTTAAACCAAATGATCAAGAGCGGAAAAAATATTCAAAGAATTATCCATATTAATTGTGGTACTGGTTCTTATTACAAACTGTGTAGAAAAAGTTTTCCAGATATTGAATACATAGGATATGCCAGTTCTGAAGAATCCCGAGATGCGTGTAGATCAAATTGCGATCATGCCTCCTTTTTTCACAGGGACTACGACACGTTGGACGAAGTCTTATGGATGGATACTGATCTTCTAGTTTTAAGCATAGAGAATGATCCAATAGTTGAAACAGGTCAGGTTCTTGGTCCGAATTTTCCGAATGTTATTATACCAAAAATAAAATTATCACAAGAAAATCAGGAAGAAGTTCTGAATTCTCTTATGGAAAAAGGGTATGAATATATCTTTTATCTCGTAGACTCAGAGAAATCTCTTTTCTCCCTGTCTCTGTCAAGAATTTTTGTACTTAAAGATAAAGAAGATGATAAATCTTTTTGAGTTGGAAACCTATAAAATAGATACTGCAAACTTTTCAAATCTACTTCACGATAAAGTAGTTACGGAATTTGAAGAGAATTTTGCTGAGTATGTTGGTGCAAAATACGCATGTTCTGCAAACAGCGCAAGCAGCCTTATACACCTATCAAATATTAAATGTCCGGGTATATTTGAAATCCCAAGCATCATACCAACAGTTGTTCCCAATGCTATAATAAGATCCACTGAACCAAGAGCGCATAGAGAGGCTCCATATTTTCGTGTAAGGGATGATGTAGATTGGGTTGGAGGATCATACACAATATGCAACTCAAAATCTCTCGGTATTAAGATAATCGATTCCGCCCAAAAGGTTGAGCGAGACCAATTCAAAACCGAAGCAAATCCCAAAGACTGGATGTTATTCAGCTTTTATCCAACCAAGCCCGTTGGCGGCTGTGATGGGGGGATGATTGTTTCGGATGACAAGGACGCCATAGACTGGTTTAGACTAGCAACGCTAAACGGAACTTCACCTTCCAAAAACAACTGGGAAAGAAGTATACATTTTTCCGGCTGGAAGATGCATATTAATTCAATACAGGCTTATATAGCCAACGAAAACCTAAAAAAGTTAGACAGAAAGTATGAAAAATTAAAGAGGATTAGGGACATCTATAATAAATCCCTGTCGTATAAAAATGACAGCAATCATCTGTATAGAATTAAAGTTGAAAACAATCAAACATTTATAAGAGCTATGCAGAAACTTGGTATAACATGCGGCATCCACTACAACGCTATACATCTTAATAAAATTTACTCTAAGCATATTTTTAACAATCAAAAAAAACTACCCTTGTCAGCCAAGGAACAAAAAACAACTGTTAGTATTCCCTTTCACGAGAACTTGGGAGATGACAGCCTACAGTATATAATAGAGAAGGTAAATGAATTTAAAGACATATGACAATGATGGAATATTAGTTCCAATAGAGTCGAGTGATCTAGGATTTATTCCGAAAAGAATCTTTTATGTTTATGGGGTTTCTTGCGGAGAAGAAAGAGGTAATCATGCGCATTATGAAACTCAGCAGCTTCTGATTTGCGTGAGGGGTAGTATACTTGTAAAAATTCACGACGGGATTTGTGAAACCAGAACACTGCTTGAAAAAAACGACAGCGTTTTTGTAGACAGGATGATGTGGGATTCTCAGGTATATCTAACTGGAGACGATATTCTTCTGTCGATATGTTCTACTACATATGATAAAAACGACTACATAGAGAGTTTTGAGGAGTTTGTTACCTTATCAAAAGGAAAATATAAATGAAAATAGGAGTACTAGTACCAGAGTTAGTTCCTTCTCAGATGTCTTATTTTCTAACTAAGAACATCAATGATGCTTGCTCAAAGAATGTATCCAATGATTTTGTTGTATTCTTTGAAAATCTTTCTGGAAAAGTTATTGAGCCAGCTTTTGCCATGATGAACATGACAGAAATATGGACGTTTGAAGGATATTTAATAACCACAAGTATATCAACCACTCTCACGGCTATAAAATCCATGTCGCCGTCCGAGAAGTATTTTTATGTGTGGGATCTTGAATGGCTTAGAGATCATGGTAAAAATTTTGAGTACAATATTGCTGCATTCACTGACAAAAATGTCAAGCTTCTGGCTAGAAGCGAGAGTCATGCAGAGGCGATAAAAAATTACTGCAATCGCGATGTTGTGGGAATCGTCGAAGACTTCAACATCGATCAATTTATAGGAGTAATCGAAAATGAGCTTTGCGGAACAGAATAGAGATTTTCTAATCAATGCATATGTATCTGAAAACAAAAGCACTTATGAGATAGCAGAAGAGCTTCATACATACCCTAACAAAGTTAGGCGAGCGCTCAAAGTTCTTGGCGTATCGCTAAAAACAAAGAGTGAGGCTCAGTCTGTCGCGTTAAAGCAAGGGAGACACAAACACCCAACACGAGGTAAAAAAAGATCCGATGCGGATAAAATTCGCATCAGTGAGGGGATGTCAAAATATTGGGTTGATATGAACGACGAAGAAAGAGATCGTCGCGTGTCTCTGGCCAAGGCTCAGTGGGCTGCTATGACAGACGAAGAGAGGGAGAACATGAAAAGAGCCGCCATTGAAGCCGTCAGGAGGGCTGGGAAGGAGGGGTCCAAGCTGGAGAAATTCCTGAAACAGAGCTTGACTGACGAGGGGTACGATGTTATATTCCACAAGAAGGGTCTGATCCCAAACGAGAACTTGGAAATCGATCTCTTTATTCCAAAGCTAAGAACGGCAATTGAGATTGATGGCCCAGCGCACTTCCTACCCATCTGGGGGGAAAAGAACCTACAACGACACATAAGAGCCGACGCCCACAAGTCAGGGCTACTGCTCAGATCTGGATTTGTCGTCGTAAGGATAAAGCACACAACAAAGAATGTTTCCGAAAAACTCAAGCGAGACCTTCTTTCCCTAGTAACGAAGACTTTAGATAAGATAGATAAGAAATTTCCACCCACGGGAAAGAGATACATGGAACTAGAAATATGACAGTAGAAGAGTTAAAAAAATATTTGTCTAAGTTAGGCTTTCCTAAAAGCACTCTTAATAAATTGAAGAAGGATCAACTTATGGAACTACATGAAAAAGCAATGGAAGATCAGACAGTCCTAGACTTGGATGATTTTGAAGAGATCCCAGAGTCATTGTCTGTGGAAATTGAAGATTCTGAAGAAGGGTCTCAAGCTGCTCCGATAACAACATCTGAAGAATGGCATGACTATGTCATGTCTCATTTTAAGCCTAACGAGCTTATAGATGGTAATCCCATCACGGCTGGACTGAGGCGTGTTGTAGAAGTTGTTCTTGGTGAAATTATCGAGACTGGTCCCACACAGGTATTTCCTGCTCAAGACTCTAATGGCCCCGGAAGAGCCACTGTTGTATATAAAGTGGTCTTAGAAGAATATCGTACCGGCAGGATTAAAGTCTACTCTGATACAGCAGATGTCTGGCATGGAAATACTGATGATCTTTTCTGCGCTCATCCTGTGGCAACCGCTTCAACCCGTGCGGAGGGTAGGGCTTTAAGAAAGGCTCTCAAGCTGAGAGTTCTTGCTGCTGAAGAGCTTGCCAAGAAAGACATTGTTGGCATCGTTCAACAGTCTTTGAATCAACACTCCACTGATGGGGAGTGGGATCCAAACGAAAAGATAAGCTCTCAACAGGCTAATTTTATCGACAATAAATGCAGTCAGCTAGACATCGATGTCATGAAATTTGTAAATATTGGAAGCTCTAGCTATACCAGTATCAACCAGATTAATAAAGACACTGCAAAAAATATGATTGTGGAACTCAACAAGTACCAAAATCAATCGGCTGATGTTCCGCCGGAAATTACAGGTTACGTTTCAGACTGGAGAAATAACTAGTGAAATTATCTTACAAAACAAGCAATGGACGAATCGGTGTTGAGCTTGAGGCCGACACGCAAAAAGACTTATTCAATCAAATCTCTAGCTTTCAAGAGGTCTTTGATGAGGCGTGTTGTGGTAAGTGCGGAAATGAAAACATAAGGTTTGTGGTAAGGACTGTCGAAGAAAACGATTACCACGAACTGAGGTGCTCGTCCTGTTCTGCAAAACTATCCTTTGGAGCCAATAAAAAAGGTGGTGGCTTGTTTCCAAAGAGGAAGAGCAAGGACGGAGAATGGCTTCCTGACAGAGGTTGGGTTAAATGGAACCCAAAAACCAAAAAGGAAGAATAACACCATCACGCCATAGCGGCTATAAAAAAAGACCCCAGATTTTTCTGGGGTCTTTTCTTTTGAGACGGCACTCCATGCCTTTCCTATAAATATTCTAGGCTTACATACAAACCGTATTGCGTCTTTGATCCAATACTGTCTGGCGAGGATGAGAGAGCCACGTACCAGTCATGCTGTTGTGATGAATGAACACTACCAGAACCATCCCTAGCGAATTCTCCACTAGGGCCGGGGGAGTTCGCCAGTGGGACTAGAATTCCCGTACCTCCCACCGTATACGAACCAGCCCCTAATCTAACATCTTGGTTAGGAGATCCTGCGAATACACCCTGAAACTTATCCTGACCACTGCTAGCAATGTCTCCCCACCAAACATGGTCGCCAGACCCCTGCACGGTCATGGCGGTTGCTGGGTGTATCAATTCTGCCACTCTTGTAGTGACTCCTGTAGCGGGGTAATCCGCATTAACCCTATCAAATATTCTAAGCTTAACGTTCTGCGTCTTTACCCCACTACTATGTGTGAATCTAATATTTAGGCTGGCTCTGTTATTTGGAATAAATCTCAGTCCAGTTCCACCAGCCGCAGCGGCAATTATACCACTGTGGCTATTTTTGTATTTGATGTTATCTGCCGCAGCACCCTGCGTTGTTCCTGCCGCATTTGTAATAAAAGTAGTATCTTGAAAAGCACCTACAGCTACAGAATTACCAAAGGTTGATCCGAAAAAACCCAGACCAGACCCCTGCATGTGATGTATTGCTGTGCTTTCTCCAGCATAAAAGGCTATAGTCGCCATTTCTAACTCCTTGTTTGTAAGACCGTCTCTACAGTATTATACACCATTTTCGTTCTATTTTACCCCTCTATGAACCAAGGTCCACCAGAGGACATAAAGACCCCTTCCTTAAGCTTCTTTAGATATGCCTGTTCTGAAGGCTTTACAAGCCCAGTAAGACCTCTTGGTCTGGGGTGCGATTGATGATGTCCAACAACCGCTTTTTCACCAATGTCAGGCATATATCTGGGTTCTAGCCCAAGACCTCGCGTTAAACAGTCGGCAAACCAATTGTCGTCATAGCCGGGGCTTTTGAAATCCTCGTCATTCCCTCCTATTCGGTACAAGTCCTTTTTCAACAAGCTCCCCAAAAAGAAAAAAGGTCTTCGAACTACCTCTCCGGTATAACCCCTTCGCCTTATCCCTCTTCCTACATCGTAATCATAAACGGTGGCTATTAAAAATTCCCCCTCGTTTAATTCCGTTGTAAGCAATTCCACAGAGTTATTCGTGGCGTGAATAACATCGTCTGACTGAGCGATAACAACCTCACCACGAGCCATCCTATACCCAACGTTTCTGGCTACGGAAGGATTCCTGTAACCCTCGGAATGTAACCAAGCATATTTAACATCGTATTTTTTGCACACATTAAATGTATGGTCAGAAGACCCATCATCTACAACTATAATTTCATAGGGGAACCCCACAGATTGGGATGTTATACTAGCAAGAGTTCTTTCCAAAGAAGAGGCTTTATTAAAGGTTGCCATGACAATGCTGGTGTATGGTATTCCTTCGGGATAAGATTCGTTTGTCTTTATTACTGGCTTCATACTACACATCTTCTCTTGGTGGCATTTCGAGGATTTTATTTATATAATAACATATTGTATTAGCATGTTCTGTGTAGTTGTCTTCATTCAAAAGTTCGTTAAATCTTTGTGATACTGATGATCCTGCATACCAGTGTATTCCAATAGTTTCTGGAGAGTGATCTAAAGGATTAACATCATAGAACCTAGCAGCGTCATTCTTCCATGAAAAGGGATAGACTACATGCATAGGAAACGGCCAGATTGCATATTCTGGATATATCTGTAAAAGATTTTGTGGGTTTGTTGAACCATTCATTAACCTGTCAATTGCACTGGAGCCTGTCTTATTGTAATTTCCGCGACCAAATTTCTGGTCTATAATTGATAAGGCCAAATCATATAGATTCCTAAAAAATCTATTCTCGCTAGACGAACCAACAAGCCCTATTGAAAACTTTTTATGTCTTTGATCATAACCTATTACAATATCGTGCTTTTTGGCTGTGTAATAAAAATCATCTATTGGTCTTATGAATAAGATATCCATATCAGAATAGAATCCGCTATTTTCTCCAAGCCAACTCCACTGAAATAGATCGCTATTATGTGCCGGATGGATATGTCGCTGTGGGATATGTTCAATTACATTAATATCAAGATCATAAATTTTATCAATATTGTCCTCAGAAATTGAGGAAAAGTTATCTTGAACCTCTCTTGTTGCCCATTTTTCGTCTAGATTCTTAACAGTTTTTGATAAATATAATTCCATGACCCAGTCAGGGTTTAGTTTTCTAAAAGAATAGAGAGTCATATATCTTAGCCAAGAGAGCTTTTCTCCAGACCAAAAAAAAGTCATAGTTTTTTTCATCAACAAATTTTCTTTAACCAGTATGACATTGTATTATTAAAATTTGAAAGAGTATCTGGATTTATTTCGTTATTGAATTTTTGTGCTTCTGGATGTCCAGCGTACCAATGAATACCTATTGTTTCTT
>LULM01000022.1_pt1 | contig 65727 bp, 57 predicted proteins | sample 728151 | NCBI WGS metagenome assembly LULM01 (sample SAMN03860289, study PRJNA289734) | marine metagenome | biome: seawater column; feature: ocean; material: water; isolation source: Red Sea water column Station 149 - depth 200m | place: Saudi Arabia: Red Sea | collected 2011-10-15 | depth 200 m
TATCCATGTTCATGGATTAAGTCCCCACTTGTTTTTAGGTGGGAACTAAATTAAGGCTTATAGGATCGCTTGGTAAGGCTGTGTTAGCCGGATGCTTACGATTTTCCAGCGTTGTGTCGATTGGTGAATTGGGCAGGAATGCTTGGAAGTAAAGTATTGATTTCAACTGCAACGATTATACCTGTTGAGGCGCAAGCCTTATTTGAAGCCTATAAGCACGGTAGGGATCATTATCTAAAAGCTAAGCAAGATCAATCTGAAACAAGTAAAATATGCTGTGCTTGGTTTGATGAATGCAATACACCAAATCAGCAATTGATTGATTCGGTTGAAGCATTCAAACAGACACACGCTAAATTTGTTATTGAGCGAGATAAAAAACTAGCAAAAACTAGCCTCAAATTAAGACAAGGAAAACTGATAGATATCAATGGTAATGAACCGTCTTACAGTGAAAGGATGGCAAGTCGTATTTATCAATCAATCATTGAATTACACAAACATCATACCGTTGATCTGGCTGATAAACATATTTCAATCGGGTTAGTGCGTATTGCCAACATCAATCCGTTAGTACAAATTGCCAAACTGTTATTAGCCAAAGATGCACCTAGTAATACACGTATTCACTATTGTGTTTATCATGGGCAATATCCGCTATTGCAACGGACAAGTATTGAGCAACTACTGGATAAGGCCTTAAAACGACATGATTATGATACTTGGTGCAAAGACTCAGGTATCGCTGAAATTGTCCGATCAAGTAAAGAACAACATCATATTTTTGTAGTGTTGGCAACATCGGTAGCAGAAGTAGGACGCGATCATGATTACGATTGGGCTGTGGTAGAACCGAGTTCACAGCGTTCGATTATTCAATTGGCAGGACGAGTGCAACGTCATCGTAAGCAAACGCCAAAAATAGCCAACATTCATGTGTTAGCAAAAAACTATAAAGGGCTTAAAGGTATGGGTATTTGCTTTACTAAACCTGGGTTTGAGACTAGCTTAATTCGATATTGCTCTTATGATTTACATCAACTGAACATTGAAGATAGCCTTACTGATATTACCGCTTCTTCACGTCTATTAGAGCCTTCAGCACCTGCATTGACAAATGATAGACCGCCAAAGTTCATGAAATTTTCAGAGCTTGAACATATTGCGCAGCATATTACGCTTTATGGTAGTAAAAGTAATTTGAATTATGCTGCTCGTTGGTGGAAACATAATGTAAGCTGGTGTGCAGAAATGCAACGCCTACAACCTTTTCGTCAGTCATTACTAAGCCATGATTATTGCTTAATGTTGACTAGAGAAAACAAAGCCAAGTGGCAACGTAAAGTTGAAGGAGAATATCCGATTAAATATCAACCGACTGATGATATTCAGATTCCAAAAAATGCCGTTGCTTTGGCATCAGGAGTAAGTATGTGGCATCACTTTAATTTGGCGCAAAAAGTCATCAGTTTAAGTGAAAAAGTTGGGAAAAGTCAGTTGCATACCTTACAAACTTATACCCATGTATCATTGCAAGAATATGATACAGATAATCCTAGCCAGTGGTACTATCAAGCTGAATTAGGAATTTATAAACAATTAAGAAAGGATGACTGTGGAAATGACAAATAAAGATACTGTGGTAGCACTTGCCAAAAAAATAGAGGAATATTTGGCAACACGCAGAGATAAGAAACATGAAGACTACTTAAAATCGAAGCCTAAAAAAAATAAACAAGGAGAAGTGAGTGCTGGAATAATGATTCGATTATTGGCAACAACCAAAAGACTCACCAATAAAAGTGAGGAAATAAAAGCGATTGAAAACTCTAAAAAGTCCAAAGAACAAACTACGGTTGAGTATCAGATACAAAAATACAATTTGCTCATGGAACTAATTGGAGAAAATCCCCTTGATAACGAACTTAGCGCATTAAAATCTGAGTATTTACAATTTGTAAATGAACTGAATTTTCAACATCAACCTATTAACTGGCTTAATGAATGGACAGATAAAGCCAAAGACATTAGCTTTGCCACGCATGTTGCGAAACTCACACACTCAAGTTCAAAAGGAACTAGTATCTTAGACAGCTCGCAAAGTAAAGATAGTCACTATTTAACAACGAGCTGTTTAGTGGAGCCTGAAATAGATACCGCTTCTGCAAATGCAGCATCTTTGCCTATTGCTGATGTACTAAAAATTGAACATGACGGCTATTCAATATTAGACTGCGTGAAATCTGGAGATGGAGCTGTATTCACCACTTTTACCAATGAGGAAGCTCAGATAGATAGGTGGATGGAAGCATTAAAACAAGCCTATGATAATGACACCAAACAAAGCTATTTCCTCTCCAAACAGGTGTATTTTCCAATCGCTGATAATGAATATCACCTGCTATTACCATTGACATCATCATCATTGGCACAGGCTATCCATGAGGAGCATCAAATCTATTTTGACAAAGAACAAACAAAGGCAAGAGAACAACAAAGAGAGGGAAAATATAGTGCGACGACGGTTGTAAGGTATCCACAAAAAGCGAAACTAAATATTACTGGTTCTAACCATTCAAATGCATCTTCATTAAATGGTAAACGAGGTGGAAAAATCACCTTATTTGTGGCTCAACCACCACAATGGAAACAACAACCAAAAAGTTTTGGTCATGCTGATGATGAAGATTTTCTTAAACATTTAGTGTTTGTTTTACAAGACGATATTAATGAGTTGCATGACTATCTAAAACTACTTAAAAATAAAAAACTAAGCGATAGTAAACCCGTGCGAGCCAATGCCATTCACAGAAAAGTCGAAGCCATTAGTCATACCTTATTTGATACGGTTATTTTGATCAATCAGAACGAAACAGAAAACTGGACAATATCAAGCCAGCTATCACTACCGTATCAATTATTGTTTGAGCCTTATCGTGATGATGAATCAGCAAAGGCAGAAAAAGTCACTAAAGAGTGGCTATCAATAGTGAGTAAATCTTTTGGTATCTTTCTAAATAAGCAGCTCAACCGAAAAAGCAAATTGAACTTAACACCAATTCATTCAGAGCTTTGGGCAAAGATATTTGCAGAGTACCTGAGAATAGATATCGCAACAAGGGAAGTTTCGCTATGAGTCAATACATCGTACTAAGTAAGATAAAAATTCAAAATGCCAACTCAATTGCTGGATTTACTTGGGGATTCCCAGCAATTACCCAATTTTTAGGCTTTACCCATGCCTTAAGTCGTAAGATTTCCAGTCAATATAATGGAGAGTATGATACAGAATTCAGTGGCTGTATGGTTGTTGCCAATCAGGTCGATAATAAAGTCTATCAACCAAGAGCTTATGGAGATTTTGAATTTTTACAAAGTCGTAATCCTCCTGTTTTGGAAAAAAATAAAAACTATTCCCCTTCACCACCAATTATTGAGGAAGGTAAACTTAATACTACAGTAAGCCTAGTGATTGAGCTTTCACAATCACTTGACTTGACAACAGATGAAGTAAAAAAGCTAGAGCAAAAAATCAACTCACTTTGTCATGTTATGCGTATTGCTGGCGGTAGCGTGATTGATATCGGGGCAATCAAACTTTTTTCTGCAACTACAGAAGCAGATAAGACAAAACAACTTGCTCGTATCAAACGCCTATGTATGCCAGGATTTGTGTTACTAGACCGCAGCGAGTATTTAGCTGAGCATACTACTAATTTGGCAAAGGTAACCAGTGATCAATTACAGCCTTTTCAAGCATGGCTAGATTTTTCTGCATTAAAAGCGGTTGCCACTGCTAAATTGACAGAAAATCAAAACGAAGTCGATGAAAGAACTGCCGCAGATTGGCACTACCAAAAAAAGCCGTTTGACGGATATTTAGTACCACTTATGACGGGCTATAAAGCGATTAGTGAGATTTATCCAGCTGGACAAGTTGATGATGTAAGAGATCCAGACACACCAACACGTTTCGTTGAAGCAGTACATAGTGTAGGCGAATGGTTTAGTTTACATAGAGTAAAGCAGTTAAATGATTTTATATGGCGTTATTACCATGAGGGTGACTGGTATTTATGTAAACAAAATTCAAACGACTCGAAGGATGAAAAATTGATACAGCCATTGGACACTACTGATGAAAGTCAGCAATTAAATATTGAAGATTTAGTACATAGCTTATTTTAAGGAGACATAGAAATGATTAAATTACCAACAGTTTTAGCTTTTGACCGTAACCTCGAGCCTTCTGATGGTGTTATGTTTTCAGGAAACTGGAAAGATATTGATAATGAAAAAAGCTGGCAACCTATACCACTTTTTGATAGACGCAATCGTGCTGTAAAAAGTAATTTTAAACAGGAAGTCCTCGAAAATGAAGAGGAATTACAAAAGCAAATTGCCGAAGCCAACTTATCGTGGGGGGATGATGCCTCACTTAAGCATGGACAGGATACGCTGCGATTGAGTTTTAGTCTGCGTATTGTAGCGGGATTACAAACCCCAACAGCATGTAATAATACGGAATTTGAATCACGCATTAATGAAGTTATTTCAGCCTATGTAAAAAGTAATATGATGATATTGGCAGAAAGATATGCGTACAACATTGCTAATGGACGTTTTTTATGGCGTAACCGCGTTGGTGCAGAGCAAATAAAAATCAGAGTGAGTGGTAAAGGGCTGAATGAAATAATTGAGTTTAATGCTTATGACTATTCTCTTGCGCAAACGACATCAGATAATGCAAAAGTTAAACATTTAGCTGAAGCGATTCAAGCTGGTTTTACTGGTGAAGAGATTATTATTCTAAAAATAGATGCATTTGCGAAATTAGGTGGTTCTCAGCGAGTCTGGCCATCACAGGAAATGGTGTTAAATGCATCAAAAGGTGAAAAGAGTCGTCATCTTTTTTCTTTAAATGATGTGCAAGGAGTTGATAACGTCGCTGCAGTGCATTGTGAGAAAATAGGTAATGCCCTGCGCACCATCGACGACTGGTATCCTGATTATGAAAAAACAAAAAAACCGATAGCAATTGAAGCATATGGTTCTGTTACTCAAAGAGGAGTTGCTTACCGCTCGGCTAGAAATGACTTCAAAACATTGCTGTTAAAGTGGCTTGATCCTGAAAAATCCGCTTCACTAACTGATACAGATAAACACTTTGTTGTAGCAATGTTGATTCGTGGTGGTGTTTTCGGTGAAGGTGAAAGCTAAGGCGTTTTTATGAATTACTACCAAGAAATCACGATCATTGAACAGGCGGAAATCCCCTTATATTTCATCTGGTCAAAACTCTACACCCAACTCCACCTCGCCTTTGTCGAGCAAAAGGATGATGCAGAACAGATCGCCTACGGCGTATCTTTTCCGCAGTATCGTCTGCACGAACAGAAGCAACTTGGACATTTGGGCAGTAAGATCCGCATCTTTGCCAATAGTCTTACCGAGTTGGAAAGACTCGATTTGCAAAAATGGTTAGAACGACTCGAAGACTATGTGCATGTCACTCGACCTAGAGATGTTCCGAAGGACAAAATTACGGGATATGCAAACTACAACCGAATTCGACCACTCAAAAATAAGCAGACTCGTATATTGCATCAAGCAAAGCGTCGCAATATTTCCGTGGAAGAGTCGGCAAAGTATTTTGAACAGTTTACTGAACGTAAGCGTGGCGAGCCATTTATCCAGTTAAAAAGCCAAAGTAGCAGTGATGTAGATCAGCCAAAACTCGAGTTTAATTTGTACATTTCTAAGCAAAATGTAGAAGCTGAGCATCTCGGGAAATTTGGCACCTATGGACTGAGTCAAAATTCAACTGTTCCCGAGTTTTGACCCAATATTTTTTCGACTCTTTAACAGCTTAGTAAAATCAACAAGTTATAACATGTGCTAAAAACTTTGGGTATTTGATACTTTTTAGGGTTAAGGCACTGTTATGGCTTATTTTATTGTGATAATTTTATGGTTCTCCATCGCACAGATGGCTTAGAAATCGACTTAAAATAGTGTTAGTACACGCTAAGCGTTCTCCATCGCACAGATGGCTTAGAAAATTCGCCATATTTTCGCCGTAGCGCAACAAAAGTTCTCCATCGCACAGATGGCTTAGAAAACGCTTGCGCTTAGTCCACATGGAATTTAGATGTTCTCCATCGCACAGATGGCTTAGAAACTCAATCTTGAACCCTTGTCGCTTCATATAGCGTTCTCCATCGCACAGATGGCTTAGAAAACATAGTGCTGTGGCAATGTTGGCACTTGATCGTTCTCCATCGCACAGATGGCTTAGAAATAGTTATGATTACGTGTTGATGAATCCTCCATGTTCTCCATCGCACAGATGGCTTAGAAAATCAATGCCTACAACTGGAGTAATGCCACCACGTTCTCCATCGCACAGATGGCTTAGAAATACCAACCGTGCGCTCCCGATCTAAATCAAATGTTCTCCATCGCACAGATGGCTTAGAAATCTAATTCGTGTACGTCCTCGATGGTAATTATGTTCTCCATCGCACAGATGGCTTAGAAATAAATGTGAGCTTAAACAGAAACAGTGTTGTGGTTCTCCATCGCACAGATGGCTTAGAAATATGCGGTATGACACGCCGATTTTGGCTTAAGGTTCTCCATCGCACAGATGGCTTAGAAAACGATGATGTTTAATGCGCGTGCAATCTGATTGTTCTCCATCGCACAGATGGCTTAGAAAATGAGCTTAAAAACGGCGCAGTCAATACGACTGTTCTCCATCGCACAGATGGCTTAGAAAACCCAAAGGGACTTTGACGTTTTGGGCTTTGAGTTCTCCATCGCACAGATGGCTTAGAAAACCCCATTGAACAATACGGGCATAAGGTTGACGTTCTCCATCGCACAGATGGCTTAGAAATAAATCAAAATCTGAAAAATTCTCAGCAAAAAGTTCTCCATCGCACAGATGGCTTAGAAACTGCCAAAATTTCAGCCATGCTTGAGCTTGTGGTTCTCCATCGCACAGATGGCTTAGAAAATACAACTTGTTAAAATTACAAATTGATATGAGTTCTCCATCGCACAGATGGCTTAGAAATGATAAAGAAAAGCCGACTTTTGATTTTAGTAGTTCTCCATCGCACAGATGGCTTAGAAATGATGTAGTTTTTAACGGCATAATTGCCGAACGTTCTCCATCGCACAGATGGCTTAGAAAAACATCAAATCCGTAGACACGGCATATAGATAGTTCTCCATCGCACAGATGGCTTAGAAAATTATAAGCCTTTTGATGTAACACATCATCCAGTTCTCCATCGCACAGATGGCTTAGAAAATCTGTTAAAGGGTTATCATTGATGATTCTAGGTTCTCCATCGCACAGATGGCTTAGAAATTTTTTAAGTATCCTTGCTTATGCAGCATTGCAGTAATCAAGGGCAATTTACAAGCGATTTTCAAAATTTATCTCTGAGTAATTAGCCATATACAAATCGAAAATTCAAAACCAAGATGATTAAAAGTCTTATTAATAAACACATTAACTCTAGTAATTTTCAATCAATCCCAAGACACCCGTCACCATCATGTCAATTGCAATCGTACCTATAAGTAATGCAGACAATCGCCCAACAATATCAAAATAATGATCAATGTATTTAGCATGACTATAACGTAGATTATCATGAAAATATTTCATTAAAATCAGAATAATACAGGTAATACTCAAGGTTAATGCGACGATCACGATCGTTGCCATCATACCATGATTGATGCCTGTGACTACGGCGGCGCTGATCGTACCTGGCCCAATCATAAATGGCATTGCAACCGTGCCCGCAAGATGCTCAGGTGCACCACGAATCTCGCCAATAGTATCTGCACCATGAAATACGTAACGATAGCCGATCACTAAGAAAATGATGCCACCAAAGATTTGAAAGGACTCAAAACGCACATTGAGATAATGGCTAAAGATCGCCTCTCCACCCCATGCAAAAAAGATAAAGACCAAAAAAGCAATCAAACTGCCTTGGATCAACGCATGATTAAATACCTTTGCTTCTGAATTTCTGATCATCCCGATCATATAGATGCTCATCAGAAAGGGATTAATCAGTGAGAAAAATAATGCAAAAGCATGGATATATGAAGATGACATAAGTGCCTGCCAGTGCCAAAAGTCGCCGTAAAATTCACGGTATGAATTGGCGGAATTTTAATGCAACGCGATTATTCATCACAAGCATTTTTAGACAATTGAAAACAAATTTAAAAGCACAAATCTGATTTTAAAAGATGGCTAAAAACTCAAGTTTGATCGAATACTAGAAACCGCTCAATCACCGTTCTCAGTGGATTCAGGTAGCCCGTAAAAAAATGATTCGCCCCCGGCATGATGGTGATTGGGTGTCGTTGAGGTTTCGCCCAAGCCACCACATCAGCAAGCGGTGTAATGTCATCTTGCTCACCATGAATCAGCAAAATATCGTGATCAATTTCAGGCGTTTGATAATCTACCATATCACGAACACGCCCAGCAGGAAGCCCTGCCAAAACCATTTGCTTAGGACGATGTGCTTCATCCAGTAAATGGAAACTTTTCGCCCAAACATGTGAGCCAAAAGAAAAACCACCTGCATAAAATGGCAGATTTGGATATTTCTCCTGCATCTGCATGGCAAGATTGGCAATATCTTTACTCTCACCGACACCATCATCATGCTCACCTTGTGAATCCCCCGACCCACGAAAGTTTGGTCGCCATACCAAACAACCATGCTCAGCAAAAATCTCTGCCATGAGCTGTGGAATTTTATGTTTTGGATTACCACCCATCAACGGATGTGGATGCGTGACTAAGGCAATGGCTTTGATATTTTCTGGAAGGTCTTCATAGACTTGTACTTGCCCGGCTTCACATTGCAGATAGATTTTTTCAGTCATAATTCACCTGTATTTGTTGAAGTTATTGTAGCAATCTTTACTCTAATAATTTGTGCAAAATGTTGTTTTAAGTATCATCCAAAAGGATTGTTCAAATCAAAAAAGAATTTACCCATAAAACTCATCACAGATTTCCATTTGCAGTTTAAGTTTGCTTTGCTAAGCTAAGTATTAATGATCACTATGAATTAAAATCTTATGTTTATCGTCATTTCCCCTGCAAAATCCTTAGACTACGAATCAGAATTACCCACTGAAAAATTCACCCAACCACGCCTGTTAGATGATTCTTTTGAACTCATCCAAGAAGCTCGAAAATTGTCTGCTTCGCAACTCGGTCAATTGATGAGTATTAGTGAAAAACTCTCTCAGCTCAATGTCGATCGTTTTAAAGATTGGCAAAAGGACTTTGACCTACATAATGCGCGTCAAGCAATCTATGCCTTTACAGGTGATGTGTATACAGGATTGGATGCTACAACTTTAAATCAAACTCAAATCAACTATGCACAAAAGCATTTACGGATGCTATCAGGTTTGTATGGTTTGCTTCGTCCATTGGATTTGATGATGCCGTATCGTTTGGAAATGGGTACAAAACTAAAAAATGATCGTGGCACGAATCTTTACCAATTTTGGGGAGATCAAATCAGCGAATTGCTTCGTGAAGATATGAAAGCGGAAAAGTCTAAAATCTTAGTCAATCTTGCTTCTGATGAATATTACAAATCCGTCAATGAGGAAGTATTGAACTGTGACATCATCAAACCTGTATTTCTCGATCAGAAGAATGGCAAATACAAAGTGATCAGCTTCTATGCAAAAAAAGCACGAGGCTTAATGTCGCGCTTTATCATTGAAAATAAAATCCAAAAAGTTGAACAATTGAAAGACTTTAATGTCGATGGTTATTACTTCGATAAAGAAAACTCAAATACACAAGAGTTGGTGTTTAAACGTGATGAGCAAGCCGCTTAAACTGTTATAAACTATACAACTTCCTAAAAGCAGAAAAGCCTTCAACTGAAGGCTTTTTTACGCATCTTTATCAAGATTTAAACATCTTTACGACGCATATGCGGGAACAAGATCACATCACGGATACTTGGCGCATTGGCAAAGATCATTACCAAACGGTCAATCCCAATCCCTTCACCTGCGGTCGGTGGCAAACCATATTCAAGCGCTTCAATAAAGTCTGCATCGTAGTGCATTGCTTCATCATCACCTGCATCTTTTTCTACCACTTGGGCTTGGAAACGCTCTGCTTGGTCGATTGGATCATTCAACTCCGAGAAACCATTGGCAAGCTCACGCCCACCGATGAAGAATTCAAAACGATCGGTAATGTGCGGATTATGATCATTACGACGTGCAAGCGGTGAGGTTTCAGCAGGATATTCCGTGATGAACGTCGGCTGACGAAGTTTAGTTTCTACGGTTTCTTCAAACACAATGGTTTGCAGTTTACCCAAGCCAAAGAACGGTTTAACTTGTTCTTTCAGTGTGTTTTTCACATAGTCCGCCAAGAATTCACGATCACCGACATTTTCAGCAGTAAATTCTGGATTATGTTCTAAGATCGCATCGAACATCGAGATTTTCTTAAATGGACCTTTGAAGCTAAACACTTCTTCACCATATGGCACATCAGTCGAACCCAAAATGTCGAGTGCCAATTTCTCCAGCATATTCTCAGTTAATTCCATCAAGTCTTTATAATCTGCATAAGCTTGGTAGAACTCAATCATGGTGAATTCAGGATTGTGACGTGTTGATACACCTTCGTTACGGAAGTTACGATTGATCTCAAACACACGTTCAAAACCACCAACCACAAGACGCTTCAAATACAGCTCAGGCGCAATACGCAAAAATAGTGGCATATCCAAGGCATTATGATGGGTTTCAAATGGTTTCGCTGCCGCACCACCTGGAATGACGTGCATCATCGGTGTTTCAACTTCCATATAACGCTGTTCAGTCAAAAATTGACGAATACCTGCAACGACTTTGGCACGAATTTCAAAAGTTTTACGAGTTTCTTCATTCACGATCAGATCAAGATAACGCTTACGATATTTCGCTTCGGTATCTGATAAGCCGTGGAATTTGTCAGGCAATGGACGCAATGATTTAGTCAGTAACTCAAACTGTTCGATATGCACATAAAGGTCGCCTTTACCCGAACGACCGATATAGCCCGATACCGCAATAATATCGCCCAAATCCAAGCCTTTGATGGTTGCAAGCGTACCAGCATCCAACTCTTTACGAGCGACATAGAGCTGAATACGCCCTGTCATGTCTTGAATGACCAAGAAAGAGCCACGATTGAGCATGACTCGCCCTGCGACTTTGACATAGACATGTTCCGCTGCTTCGATTTGTTCTTTAGTTTGCTCTAAAAACTGCGCTTGCAAGTCGCCTGCATAATGCTCACGTTTAAAGGTGTTTGGATAGGCGCTTAGGTTAGACTGTTCAGCCTTTTCTTGGAGCTGTTTTAATTTGGCATGACGCTGAGCGATTAAATCGTTTTCAGAAATTTGTGGTTCGGAAGTCGATTGAGCGTTATTTTGCGTCATCTTTGCCTCGATATCTAAGAGAATGAAAATTTTGGAAGTGCGCTATTCTAGCAAAAAATGGTAGATTTCGCACACTTACACAGCAATACAATTTAAAAAATTTGCAAATTGAAAGCAACGCTATCCTATGTTTCAATGAAAATAGATGTAGCGTGATTTTATAGTAAGTTTTAAAGTAAATTCGATATAGAAATGATAAAAAAGGAGTTACACCATGAGCTACCAGCACATTCTCGTTCCAGTCGACGACTCGCCAATCTCGTATGCCGCAGTTGATCATGCCATCACACTTGCCAAATTATGTCACTCACAAGTGACATTGGTCAGTGTGGTTTCGGTTGACCCTTATGTTGGCGTGGATTTTTATCAAGTTGCCCCTGCGATCACCGATCACTTTATGGAAGCAGAAGCATCGGCAAAATCTCGATTACAAGAGATTGCACAAACATTTGAAAATGAAGGTATTACAGCGCAGCCCAAAGTCTTTCATGGAAGTCCATCAGAAGGCATTATCCATGTCGCTGATGAAGTCGGTGCAGACTTGATTGTCATGGGCTCGCATGGTCGTACAGGCGTGAAAAAGTTGGTTTTGGGTAGTGTGGCGCAGTCGGTATTAACCCAATCGCCTATTCCTGTGATGGTGATTAAGCATCAATCAAGCTGATCCTTAAAATCCATACCTAAAATTAATGTTTAGAATTGAATTTTTAGTTTAATTAATGGGTAGCTAACAGATCCACTTGCTCAACTTGCACATCAGCCAGACTCTGACCATGATGTAACAGTTGCTCAAAATAGTCTGCTACGACTTGCGCTTGCTCGGCAGTTGATTCGACTTTATACATGGATTGACGAAAGGCATTGCTATCTCGTAAACCTTTCGTGTACCACGCAATATGTTTCCGAGCGATACGACAACCTGAATACTCACCGTAGAATTGATATAACTCTGACAAATGTCCTAATAGTACTTCTCGGATTTCAGTGATTTTAGGCGCTTGTAAATGCGTTCCTGTTTTTAAGTAATGCTCTATCTCACGGAAAATCCACGGACGACCTTGCGCAGCTCGACCAATCATGATCGCATCGGCACCTGTGTAGTCCAATACGTATTTGGCTTTTTCAGGGCTATCAATATCACCATTGGCAATCACAGGAATATTGATCGACTGCTTGACTGCTTTGATGAGTTCGTAGCGTGCGGTATTCAGATACATATCTTCACGAGTTCGACCGTGTAAAGCCAATGCTGCAATCCCCGCCTGCTCTGCATATTGAGCAACTTTTAGAATATTTTCTTCACCATTTTTAAAGCCTAAGCGAGTCTTCAACGTCACAGGGACATCAACCGCTTCAACGACTGCATTTAAGATGCGTTGTACCAATTCTTCATCTTGGAGTAGTGCCGACCCTGCGAGTTTATTGCAGACTTTCTTGGCAGGACAACCCATATTGATATCGACGATTTGCGCACCATTGGCGACTTGGTAGCGTGCCGCTTCTGCCAGTTGCTCGGGATCTGATCCTGCGATTTGTGCAGAGATTGGCGCAAGCTCACCATCGAAATTGGCGCGATACAGACTTTTTTTAGACATGCGCAATGTCTTATCAGCGGTCATCATTTCACTGACCGCATGTCCTGCACCAAAGTGCTTACACAGCGTGCGAAATGGACGATCTGTGACTCCCGCCATCGGTGCCACGATCAAAGCATTGTCTAGTTGATAAGAACCGATACGCATATAATGTTTGAAACAAACCTCAAAAATACAGAATATTGCTAATAAAATTCAATGCTGAACTTAATAGTCAATACGATTTCAATTGGCACATAGTATACGCTATGCTCAAATTTATTCTATAATTGACTAGGTCTGCTTTATCTTTCTGCTCTGATCATTGACTTCTATTTTAGAATCGCTCATTCAATCAACGAAAATCTATGTCTCATTCCCATTCTACATTCAAGATGTCGAACGCTTTTAAGCGCAATGTTTTCTGTCTATCACTTTCTGCGACCATGTTTTTGACGGCATGTGATGGTAGTTGGTTTAACCGTGATCAAGAACCACAACTCGATGCGGAGCAAATCAACAAACTGATTCCCAATCGTGTCAAAGACAGTCAAAGCTGGGCGAATGATATTTTTGCCATTAGCGAAGAACTAGACATAATTCGTGATAAGGAAAATGTCTGTACGATGATCGCAGTCATTGACCAAGAGTCTAACTTTATTGCCGATCCGCATGTGCCGAATCTTGGTCGGAAAGCAGTAAAAGAAATCAATGAACGATTAGAAGAAAAGCTTGGCAAAACGATGGCGAAGTATTTTCAGAATATGCTCAAAACCAAGCCAACGCCTAAAGATAACTACTTAACAAAATTAGAAAAAGTTCAAACTGAACGTGAGCTTGATCAACTCTATCGTGAAATGTTTGAATATTTCGCTAAGCATTATCATGTGGTTGCCGTTGCAGGCGCTGCAAAAATGGTCGGAAAAGATATTGCCGAAAGCTTTAATCCGATCACCACACTTGGATCGATGCAAGTCCATATTCGCTACGCCAAAGCACATAAACGCAGCGTCATGGGCATCAACCAATTGCGAGATGACTTATATACCCAATATGGTGGCTTGTACTACGGTATTCATCGGCTGATGATGTACCCTGCGGATTATGAAAAGCCGCTCTATCGCTTTGCTGATTACAACTCTGGCATGTACTCCAGTCGCAATGCTGCTTTCCAAAAAATGCTGAATCGACTGACTGATTCCGATCTCGACTTGGATGGCGACTTGTTGCTTTACAACAAAGATAATGACGTGCGACTGCAAAAAAGTAGTACGGAAAAAACCATCATTGAATATTTCTCAACCAATCCAAATGCACCGTCACCACGTAAGATTCGTCGAGATTTGAAAAAAGAAAAACGACAAGAATTTGAACAAACTGATACCTATCAATTGATCAAAGCCAAATACGAACAAAAAACAGGAAGTGATGCGCCTTATGCGATCATGCCAAAAGTCGTGATCTCAGGACCAAAGCTTAGCCGTGACTACAATACTAATTGGTTCGCCGAACGTGTAAATGGACGTTATCAAAACTGTATGTCCAAAGCCAAACGCATTAAACTCGAAGAATAATTTCTAAAATTTGAGTAAAACTGATGAAAAATTTAGTAGTGTTTTCAGGTGCAGGCATGAGTGCCGAAAGTGGTATCAATACCTTTCGAGATAGCGATGGACTTTGGGAAAACTACCGTATCGAAGACGTTGCCACACCTGAGGCTTGGGCGAAGAACCCTAAACTTGTTCAGCAGTTTTATAATCAGCGTCGTAAACAAATCATCGAAGCACAGCCAAACAGCGCACATCTCGCCATTGCTGAATTAGAAAATGATTTTTCAGTGCAAGTGATCACGCAGAATATTGATGATTTGCATGAGCGTGCAGGCAGTCAACATGTATTACATTTGCATGGAAATATTCGTTTAGCAAAATCTTCAAAATTGTCTTTGGATGCAAAAGAAACCTATTATCCCATCGAAGGTTGGGAACTTGATCTTGAATGTGACCTCTGCCCACAAGGCTATCCGCTTCGTCCGCATGTGGTGTGGTTTGGTGAAGCCGTGCCTGCATATGAACAAGCAATTCATATGGCGAATAAGGCAGATATTTTTATTGTGATTGGGACAAGTCTAGCAGTCTATCCTGTTGCTGCTTTAGTGCATGAAATCCCTGCACATTGCCAAGCCTTTTATATTGATCCAAAAGCAGATCAATCTGCAATCCCTGCGCAATATCAACGTATCACAATGACCGCAAGCGAAGGCATGCAATACATTCAAGATGTCTTGCGAAAAGACAATAATTGAACTGGAGGACAATTCAGTTAAAAGGCGAAAATATATTTGACATTGTTGTAACAGCTCTATATGATACGCACACCTCACAACGTCCCTATCGTCTAGAGGCCTAGGACATCGCCCTTTCACGGCGGTAACCGGGGTTCGAATCCCCGTAGGGACGCCATTATTCTTATAATAATTTTCTCTCTTTTTAATTTTTCCTTTCTAATCAAGTTCATTGAATGTTTCGCATTTTCTATTTTTCACTTTTTAAATCTTTGTTTTCCTTTTAAACTCATTGCTATCTTTTACTTTTTATTCTTCATGTATGTTTTCACATTTAGATGATTATTACTGCTTTGCCATGGTTGTTGAGTATGGTGGCTTTAGTGCAGCCGAACGTGCTACAGATATTCCAAAATCAAAGCTGAGCCGTCGTATCCAAAAGCTTGAAGAATATTTAGATATTCGCCTCATTCATCGCAACTCAAGACAGTTCTCTGTGACCGATATGGGCATGCAAGTTTATGAGCGTGCAAAAGTCATGATCGAAGCTGCCAAGTCTGCCGAAGATTTTGTGCAAAACCTGAGCGATACGCCACGTGGTACGGTCAAAGTCAGTATTCCTACATCAATGGCACAGAATGAATTTGCAAAAATTCTGCCTGAGTTTTTGGCACTTTATCCTGAAGTACGATTACAGCTTTTAATTAGCAATCGACGTGTTGATCTGATCAATGAAGGCATTGATTTGGCAGTTCGTGTCCGCACACAGCTTGATGAAGATAGTAATTTGATTATTCGTCGTTTTGGCATCAGTGAACAACATCTATGTGCAAGCCAAGCCTATCTCAATCAATATGGTGCGCCAAACAGCCCTGATGAACTTGCAACACACCGTATATTGAGTATGTCAGATCAATTTATTCAGCAAAATATTGAACTGAAATGCACCGATGGCTCTTTGGAAAAAGTACAGATTCAGCCGATGTTATTGGGCTCCGATTTGATCATGCTCGCAGAATTGGCCGCCAAAGATTGTGGCATTGCCCTACTTCCCGATTCTGTAACATCGGAAAAAATTGCCTCAGGTGAGTTGGTCTATGTCTTGCCTGATTATCATGCGCAACATGGTATTTTCCATATGGTCTATCCAAGTCGCAAAGGTGTTTTACCTGCGGTACGTGTATTGATTGACTATTTGGCAGAAAAATTAACCCAAGAATGTGAAATTCCTATGACTTGATTGAAGCCATACCAACTATGGGCTTCAAGTTAGCTTTTTAATCTTTTGAATTGTTCGTTGCAAATATAAAACAGTGTATTGTAAATACACTACTGCAAGATATTTCATTCAACTTTATACTGCGCTTGTCTTGTTAAATTAACTGAACAATTAACGCTGAACAATCAGTACAGATTGAAGGAATATCACCATGTCTTTTATCGAACAAATCAAACAACGTCGTTCTATCTACGCCATTGGCAAAAACGTCAGCCAAACGCCTGAACAGCTTGATGCTGTGATTCAGGAAGCGATCAAACAATCGCCATCTTCGTTTAACTCTCAATCTTCTCGTGCAGTGACTTTATACGGCGAGTCACACACCAAGTTTTGGGAAATCGTGCGTGAAACATTGCGCAAAATGGTGCCTGAGGAAAATTTTGAATCAACCAGTCAAAAAATTGACAGCTTCTCAGCAGGTTATGGCACAGTATTATTTTATGAAGATCAAGATGTGATCAAAGACTTGCAAGATCAATTTCCACTTTATGCAGATAATTTTCCAGTGTGGTCTGAGCATTCTTCTGCAATTGCACAGTTTACAACATGGACTGCCCTAGCGGAAATCAACATTGGTGCATCATTGCAACATTACAACCCTATCGTTGATGAAGAAGTTGCACAGACTTTTGACATTCCTGCAAATTGGAAGCTTCGTGCGCAGTTGGTACTTGGCTCGATCGAAGCACCAGCAGGTGAAAAGTCATTTATGGATGATAGCAAACGTTTTAAAACATTTCGCTAATCCCTAAAATTAAAACCATAAAAACATTAAATCCCTCTTTATGAGGGATTTTTTATTGTTTTAATATGCGCTATACGCAAGATAAATGACTAAATATCTTAAAAATTTTGCCACTGCGACAAAGCATAAAAATCTAAAAAAATTTTCTTTGAGTATACCACTAATTAAAGTGATTGGATCACCAATGATCGGTAGCCAACTAAGTAATAAAATCGGCGAACCATATTTGGCATATAAGTTTTGTGCTTGATCTAGCTTTTGCTCAGATATTGGAAACCACTTTCGATATCTATAAGTTTCAATTTTTATACCTAACAACCAATTCACACAAGCACCTAAGACATTGCCAAATGTTGCGATCATTAATAGTAAAACAGTCGAGTATTTTTCAGAAATCAATAATGCAATTAGCAAAGCTTCCGACTGTAGCGGAAGTAGCGTAGCTGCACCAAATGCACTTAAAAATAAGCTAAGATAACCGATGAGGATTTCATTCATTTTATAGGCGAGATTGAGATGAACTATTGAAAAATTATTAAGAATTTAAAAGCTTTTAACAAAATATAGATATAAAAAAACCTGCTAAATGTTAGCAGGTTTTTTCGAATCTTGGCAGAGGATCAAGGACTCGAACCTTGACGAACGGTTTTGGAGACCGTCATGCTACCATTACACCAATCCTCTATATTTGTCTGATCTCTCAAGACGATGCGAAAGATAACATAGTGCATCGATCAATTCAATCACTCTGCGTGCGACTGCACATTTCTAAGCCGTTTATTAGATCGTCATTGGTCAAATCATCAAACTATTTTGTTTTAGCATGCGATCGACAATGCTATTCGACTCAAAACCAAAGCGCCAGTAAAGCAATTCTAACACATCGAGCTCATCTTGGCTGATGGATCGATTTGCCCACATTTCTTGTTCAATCACAGCGAGCAAATACATCCGTTGTCTATATAAAAGTCCTGAGATGCTTTGAATACACTGCCCCAAATCTATCTCATGTTCTGTAATCCGAGTATAGGCTTGCAACTCATGATGTTTAAGAATTTTCTTTAAAATCCGTTGCCTGACTTTCACTTGCCTAAGACTGTCAATTTGTTGTACATGAAGCACCGCATCAACCACAACGACTAGCTCAGTTAAACAGTTTTCACGAATCACAGGCAATGATGGCTCAAGTAATGACTGTGTTGCTTTCACCCGATCAAAAAGCAAACTATCTAATAAGCCAATCTCGCCATCAGCCTGAATAAGCGAAGCAATTTTCTTTAGATAATGATGACTGATGATATTCGGCATACGATCAATATATTGCAAAGCATCATTAAAGATTTGCAAATGGATACGACCATCAAGCTTTAGCAATGCTTCAACGATCGCCCGACTCACCTCTGCATCTTCAGGAATAAACTCACGGTATTGGCGAATCATAAATATCGCCAAAATGACCTCACGGCTACCTGTCGCCGTTTGCATTGCACGGACAATGACGTCAGGTCGTTGCCAACCTTGTCTTAACTCAAGGCTAAGCGGTTTCATTGCATCTTTGGTCGCAAAGCTAATCGGTGAAAGTCGAAGTACAGGTGATGGATGTATTGAAAATTGATTGCTAGTATCAAAAATTTCCAGTACACGTGTTTCATTGGTTGGCAACAAAAAACGTGCGGCAAGCTTTTTCCAATCAATGACATTATTTTTATTTTGCAGTTTGAAAATCTGGCTATTTAAATCATGCAGTTGATCAATTCGATCACTGAGAATTGCATGGACTCTAAACCAACTTTGTTCAGTCAACGCATTAGCAAAGCACATATGTGCAAGTGCTTCACTTTCTACTCGAAAAAGTTGTGAGCCGTAGGTATGCACATAGATACGACTCAGTGCGTGTAACAAGTCCTCTTCAGCAACGAAGCTTAAAGTTTGCTGGTCAACTGGATATTCACGACGGACATACAACAGAAATTTGACGATGCGGCTAATCAACACCCCAAGACTGCCCAATAGCCAAATAAACCCGCCCCAAGCCACATAGATCGCTGCAAACTTACTATCCATCACCAACGATTTACGCTTCGTGCCTTTTACAACAAACAAACTACCAAGCTGTGAAAAATATAAAAGACCACTGCACCAAACGAGTAATCGAGTATGTTCAATAAATGCATTGGATTGAATATGTACATACTGCTGAGCAATGAGTGCTTTAATCTCAGGATAATCCATCGATTGAAGCGCACCCCATGTCAGCACAATACTGGCATCTTTTTTCCCAAACCCCACGGTAAATGCATTAATACCAAGCTCATCATGTAGCACAAATAAATATGCAGGTTTGACACCACAAAGACTGGCGATTTCATCATTGATTTGTAATGCAATGCTTTCATTTGGGACTGCATTGAGTCGCTCAATCGCTTTTGCACGAAGGTGTTTTGCAACAAATCGTCCATCACCTTTATAAATAAGCTGTCGATAAATAATATTCAGACCACACAGCAAAAATATACCAATAATCACTGCAGGACTAAGTACATGCCACCAAATAGATTGTGTACTATCAAAAAAATGCACAATCAAACCAAATATAAAATTCAGTACCACAATGACGGAAACCAACGCCAAAGCAAAGACCACAAGCAATTTAAAATGATGAATCCGTAAACTGATCATATGCAGACCGAAAAATGGTGATAAAACAGCATGTGTAAGTAAATCTATCCGTATATTTTTAGTGATAACTTATTTTGAGTCGTATCGCAAGCATATCCATTGGATATAGTTCACTGAAACGACCTGAATTCTGAGCCAAAAACAAATATGATGGAAAATAAGATGAAAAAAAGACGCTTAAACTTTTCGCTTAAACGTCTTTCTGCTAGCTCATCAAACACGATAAATCTTAAGCGTCTTCTTTGATACCAGTTAGATCAACCGATGCCGCATCGACGTTGACATCAATGTAGCCATCTTTTTTCTTCTTCGCCGTATCATTACGACTTTGTTCAAGACGCTTCAAATACTCGGCATCAATGCCTTCAGTGACATAATGTCCATCAAATACCGCACAATCAAACTCGGTGATTTTAGGGATTTTCTTAGTACGTACAGCCGCTTTTAAGTCTTCCAAATCTTGGAAAATCAAACGATCTGCGCCAATGATTTGACGGACTTCTTCAACGGTACGATCCGCTGCGATCAATTCAGATTTTGCAGGCATATCAATACCATAGACATTCGGGAATTTAATCATTGGCGCTGCAGAGGCAAAAAACACTTGTTTCGCACCAGAATCACGTGCCATTTGAATAATTTCTTCACAGGTCGTACCACGTACGATCGAGTCATCAACAAGCAATACATTCTTGTCTTTAAACTCAAGTTCTACAGGGTTGAGCTTTTGACGGACTGATTTTTTACGCTGTTGCTGACCTGGCATAATGAAGGTACGACCGATATAACGGTTTTTCATAAAACCTTCACGGAACTTCACACCAAGATAATTTGCAAGTTCAAGCGCAGATGTACGACTGGTATCTGGAATCGGAATGACCACATCAATTTCGTGATCTTTGCCCCATTCTTTAAGAATTTTATGTGCAAGCTTTTTACCCATTTTCAAGCGAGCCTTATAGACAGAAATCCCATCAAGCGTCGCATCTGGACGAGCAAAATACACATATTCAAAAATACATGGACGATGTAATGGCGCAGTCGCACATTGCTGTAGGAAAAGATTACCTTTGCTATCAACAAACATCGCTTCGCCGGGTTCAAGATCACGTTCAACCTTAAAGCCTAGAGAAGTAATCGCAACCGATTCTGACGCGATAATATATTCCATACCTTCATCAGTTTCACGAGAACCATAAACCAAAGGACGAATACCATTCGGATCACGGAAGCCTACCAAGCCATGCCCTGTGATCAATGCGACCACACCATACGCACCTTTACAACGCTGATGTACACTAGTTACAGCGATGAAAATGTCTTTTTCGCTTGGGTTGACCTTGCCACATTTTTGCAATTCATGTGCAAAGACATTAAGTAAAACCTCTGAGTCGGAGTCAGTATTGATATGACGCAAATCTGCGCTAAATAAATCTTTATGAATATCTGCTGCATTGGTCAGATTGCCGTTATGGGCAAGGGAAATACCATATGGCGAATTGACATAAAACGGTTGTGCTTCTGCACTACTTGATGAACCTGCAGTCGGGTAACGAACATGACCGATGCCATAGTTGCCGACTAATGCACGCATGTGGCGTGTGTGAAACACATCTCGCACCATGCCATTGTCTTTACGGAGATATAGACGCCCATCATGGCAGGTAATGATCCCTGCTGCGTCCTGTCCACGATGCTGTAACATGGTTAACGCATCATATAACATTTGATTTACTGGCGACTTCGCAGCTATACCAACCACACCACACATAGAAACCTCGCAGACTGGCTAGGAACTTCATAGATAAAACGAGTGTTAAAACAACAGCATAAAACCATTTGAATATCTATTCGAATTGATACGAAATAGTCTTTCAAATAATTTTATAAAAATGGATTGGCAGTCTTAGACTGATTTTCCCCATTTGAGGGCGATATTATATCATCTTGCGCTTTAGAATGATCATCAGAATTGAAGCTTTCTAACTCAGCAGTCGTTTTTTGTACGATCTGTTGTGAATATTCAATGGTTTGTGAGGCATAAGGTTGAAGCCATCCGATCACTTTTGAATCTTGCCACATTTTGGTTTGTGCAACCCAGCCTTGCAAGATATGAATTGCGATCAAAAATACCACAGCCATTTTTGCAAAACCAAATGCACCGCCTGCCAAACGATTAAACCAAGACAGTTTCAACTTTTTGACCACTTGATGCAACAAATATCCCAGTGTCCACGTTAAAATCACCACAACCAAAACAATCGCAATAAAGGCAGCAATATGTTGAACGGTCTGATCTTGACCGATAAAACCCATCAGCGGACGCAGAGATTCACTAAATTTCGTTGCACAAATCAGCGCAAGCACCCAACCAATCAGATTGGCTAAGGCATGAATCAAACCCTGACGCAGACCATTCATGGTACTGATCAAGATGAGGATGATCATGATAATATCAAGGGTGTTCATGCACTGCTACTCAACAATACTCAAGCTTTCATCGACACTTTAAATTCAATCAAAAATATTGAAATTAAAAATCAGATTTAAAAAGATTCAACACAATCTGCAATTAGATTCGGACCTGTATAAATCAAACCACTATAAATTTGTACTAGGCTTGCGCCTGAAGCACGTTTCAACGCAGCTTGTTCCCCCGACAGAATACCACCGACACCAATCAATGGGATTTGATCTTGTAATATTTTGGAAAACTGACTGAGGCATTTGGTACTTTTTGTGAAGACAGGCTCACCTGATAAACCGCCCTGCTCATCACCATGAAGCATGCCTTCGACACCTTCACGACCGAGCGTGGTATTGGTGACGATCAAACCATCAATTTTAAATTTGAGTAATTGATCTGCAATAAACTCAATATCTTCAGCTGTTAAATCTGGTGCAACTTTGAGTACTAATGGCACATAAAAGCTAAATTGTTCTGCAAGCTCTAATTGTTTATTTTTTAAGGTTTCTAAGAGTTCAGTCAGCGCATGACCACTCTGCAAGCTACGCAAACCTTTGGTATTTGGTGAGGAAATATTGACCGTGACATAGGACGCATATTGATAGACTTTTTCTAAGCAAATCAAATAGTCTTCTGTGGCATTTTCCACTGGTGTATCGGCATTTTTACCGATGTTAATGCCAAGCACACCTTGATATTTTGCACTTTTTACATTTTCAACGAGCTTATCTACACCATCATTATTAAAGCCCATACGGTTAATGATTGCTTTGGCATCAGGAAGGCGGAACAAGCGTGGATGTGGATTGCCTGATTGTGGACGTGGAGTGATTGTACCAATCTCAATAAAGCCAAAACCTAAAGCTGCTAACGCATCGATGTAGTCGCCATTTTTATCCAAACCTGCGGCAAGTCCAACTGGATTTGGGAATTGAATACCCATACAGGTCACAGGCTTTTGATATTGTTTATAAATATTTTGGACCAAGCCAAGCTTGTGAGCGATTTTCAGTGAAGATAAAGTCACTTCATGAGCACGTTCGGCTTCGAGCTTAAACAACATTGAGCGAGCTAAGGAATATAACATTGCGATTTGACAGGTATTTTATTGAAAAATTCGCCAAATAGTTTACGTGAACTATACACAAAAATATAGGGTTAGTTTTGAACTTGCATCAGTCGATTTAGCAAATCAATTCGTAATCTTATCGTGTTAAACATCAAAAAAAGACCCAGTAAAAACTGAGTCTTTCTTTTTAAAGCGGTTTCATCGAAATGATTAGTCGCCCTTATAACCTTTCAACTTCAAACGTGCAGCGTGCAATAGTGGCTCTGTATAACCAGATGGTTGCTCTGCGCCTTTGAAGATCAAGTCAGATGCTGCTTGGAACGCAATACCGTCAAAGTTTGGTGCCATTGGCGTGTAAAGTGGATCATTAGCATTTTGTTCATCAACGATTTTCGCCATGCGCTTCAATACTTCTTCCACTTGCGCTTGAGTCACGATACCGTGACGCAACCAGTTGGCAACGTGTTGAGATGAAATACGCAAAGTTGCACGGTCTTCCATCAAACCGACATTGTTGATGTCTGGTACTTTTGAACAACCTACACCCAAGTCAACCCAACGAACTACATAACCCAAGATACCTTGACAGTTATTTTCAAGTTCGTTGTTGATCTCTGCTTCTGACCAGTTAGTTTCTGGTGCAAATGGTGGTGTCAATAGATCGTCTAAAGACAACATTTGTTCAGTTTTCAATTGATCTTGACGTGCTTTGACGTTGATTTGATGATAGTGCATTGCGTGAAGTGCCGCACCAGTCGGTGACGGTACCCATGCACAGCTTGCACCTGCATTTGGATGTGCTGTCTTCGTCGCAAGCATGTCTTTCATGCTATCAGGTTTTGGCCACATGCCTTTCCCGATTTGCGCTTTGCCTTGTAGACCACAAGCAAGACCGATTGCGACGTTACGATTTTCGTAAGCGGCAATCCATTTTTGTGTTTTAACAGCTTCTTTACGTACAACAGGCGCAGCTTCCATAGAGGTATGGATTTCATCACCAGTACGATCCATAAAGCCTGTGTTGATGAAGATGGTACGATCTTTCGCTTCAGCGATACAGTTCTTCAAGTTCACAGAAGTACGACGCTCTTCGTCCATGATGCCGACTTTCAAACACTTGTCAGGAAGACCTAAAGCTTTCTCTACACGACCAAACAATTCAACCGTAAATGCCACTTCTTCTGGACCGTGCATTTTAGGCTTAACGATATACATCGAACCTTTACGAGAGTTCTTGAGTTCGTTTTGACCTTTGATGTCCGCAACGGTAAGCAATGGTGTAATCAATGCATCCATGATGCCTTCATAGATTTCTTGACCATCCACTAAGATCGCTGGATTTGTCATCAAGTGACCCACATTACGAAGTAACATCAATGAACGACCGTGAAGCGTTGTTTCGCCACCGATCAAGTTTTTGCACGTACGGTCTTTGTTCAAAGTACGGGTAATGACTTGATCACCTTTGGTAATAGATTCTTGAAGCGTACCACGCATCAAACCTAACCAGTTGCGGTAGCCTTCAACTTTCTCTTCTGCATCAACCGCAGCAACCGAGTCTTCCAAATCTTGAATGGTGGTAATCGCCGCTTCCATGATCAAATCTTTCACGCCAGCAGAATCCGCTTGACCGATTGGGCTTGACGCATCGATGTCGATGATTACGTGCAGACCATTGTTGAGCAAAACGATTTCTGTCGGTGCAGATGCTTCTCCATTGAAGCCAACGAATTGTGATTCATTTTTCAACGTCGTGGTTGAACCGTCTTTCAGCGTAACCACAAGTGCATTAGATTCCACAGCATATTTAGTCACATCATCGTGTGAACCTTGTGCCAATGGAAATGTTTCATTCAAGAAGTTCTTCGCAAATGCAATGACTTTTGCACCACGAGCAGGATTGTAGCCTTTACCTTTTTCTGCGCCACCTTCATCAGAGATGACGTCGAATCCGTACAAGGCGTCATACAATGAGCCCCAACGTGCATTGGCAGCGTTCAAGCTGTAACGTGCATTACGTACTGGTACAACCAACTGCGCACCTGCAAGAAGTGCAATCTCTTCATCAACATTTTCCGTAGTGATTTGGAAATCTGCAACTTCAGGCTCTAAATAACCAATATCAGTTAAGAAAGCCTTGTACGCTTCGAGTTCAAACGTGTTGTTGCGATGCCATTCATCGATTTGTTTTTGTAAAGCTTCACGCTTTTCAAGCAATGCTTTGTTCTTTGGGCTAAGGTCGACAACGACTTGTTCAAAGTTTTTCCAGTATGTTGCACTGTCGATACCGCTGCCTGGGAGTGCTTCATTTTCAATAAAATCGTAAAGTTCTTTGGCAATCGCAAGTTTGCCTTGTTGAATACGTTCAGTCATTGTGCTTCCTAACTTTTGGATACTTTGAATTTATGATTAAGGTTCAGTTTCGCCTGTGTTTATACAAGCGCAATCGACACAAAATTCAATCAAACAACTAGTATACTGATGAAAAATCATCTGCATACCTCTATTACCACGTAAAATAATAAACATGTTTTAAGAAAATAATAGTCTTTTCTCTAGCTTGTAATGCTTTTAAACAAAAAAGCTGAGTAAATCCTAAGATTCATGAATCCATCAAAAAATCTTTAGATCAACTCACGCTGTGTCGCATTGGTCAATTCATTCAAACGATGTTCAGTATTGAGGTAGTCCTCGGATTGCATCTCAAGCAAACGTGAACGAGTTCGTTCAATCTCAAATGCAAGACGCTCACCTTTGTACAATTGGATAATGGAGTCTTCCGAGGTCAAAATCAATTTCACACGACGATCGTAAAACTCATCAACTAAATAAATAAATCGACGTGTCCCATCCGCCAAATGATCATTAAGATGCGGAATATGACTCACGAGAACCGTATTAAAAGTATTAGCAATTTCAATAAAATCCGCTGGACTGCGAGGCTTTAAACACAGCTCAGAAAAGTCACACCACAATACATCTTCTGTGTGCATGCGTGTTACGACCACACGATTATTGACCAAAATCGGCTCAGGTGATTTCACTTGATTATTGGTTAAACTGTTAAAACGCTCTTCGATCCACGCTTCATGCTCACGATTCAGTGGATATTTAAACAATTGCGATTGCTTGAGGACACGTAGACGATAATCCACACCCGAATCAACATTAAGCACGGTACAATTCTTTTTCACCAATTCAATGGTTGGTAAAAAACGATCACGATGAATGCCATTCTTATATAGACCATCAGGGGCAATATTTGACGTCGCAACCAACGTTACGCCACGACTAAATAGCTTTTGAAAAAGATCGCCCAAAATCATTGCATCGGTCACATTCGATACAAAAAATTCATCGAAGCAAATCACCACCGCATCACGATAAATCTGATCGGCAACGATATCGAGCGGATTACGCTGACCAGAGAGTTTGTTGAGCTCAAGATGTACATGTTGCATGAAGTGATGAAAGTGCATGCGCATCTTACGGCGAAACGGTACGGCATCATAAAACTGATCCATCAGCCACGTTTTACCACGTCCTACACCGCCCCACATATAGACACCATTAGGTGAATTCTGACGGCGAAAACGACGGAATGCTTTTTTGGAGGATTTATAGCGTTGAATCAACTCTTGCCAAACACGCTCTAAGTTTTCTACTGCTTTGGCTTGCTCAACATCAGGGCTAAATTGACCTGAATCTAAAGCATTTTGGTAACGGGTCGCAGGAGAAAGTACTTCGCTGGTTTGAAAAGTGTTCATAGGAGATAAAATATTTATACAACTGTGCAGGAGAGTATAACAGACCGAGAGGGAGAAACATGCAACTTTAGTGAAAGCACAGTCAGATCAAAAAAATATATGCTGAACGATCAGAAAGTTGCATGTACAAAACAGATTAGAAATTTTATAATTAAAAGATCCCTAATGCTTAAGCTGTCGCCAATTTCTTTTTAATTTCGTCTTCAACGATTGAAATTTCTAAATCGCTAAAACGACGAATCTCACCTTCTGCATGTTTTTCAAGCATACCGCCGATAAGTGGCACTTTCACCTTAACCGTCCAATTCAGCTTAAAATTCACTTGATTGGCATCGCCTGTCACTGTACGTTGACTGGTTGCTTGTAGTGGCAGATTTGCACCAAGTTCAACCGTAGAAGTGAGTTGCTCTACATTGGTCACATCACTACGCTTTAGACGAAAGGCATCTTTGAGTAGTTTTTTAGCTACTTCAGGAATATTCACATCAAGGTTATATTCACGACGTAAAGTGTAAATATTACCATTCAAATTTGATTCAAGAATTTCCAGCTTTTCACCTGGAATACGGCGACACACGGCTTCGTGTAATTCGGTATCTTTAACCAAAGTTTTAAACTGCTCAAGTGAAACCCCAGTAATCGTTGCATCGACAGTAAACTGATGTGCCATAAACTTCATTTCCATAGTTTGGTTTTTTATTGAAGTACTTATTTAACTTGAATTATAAGTATTTGTAAAACGCATTTTAGCCAAAAGTTAAACAGTATTTTACGACAGTGTGCGTAATGCTCTTTTCACAATGTACTGTGTGGATTTTATCTGACTTCGCTATTGCCATGTTTCGCATAGATTTTGTACGAATTATGGATATGTACTGATTTTCGATAATAATTTTGCTGAATGCTCCGACAAAGTAACCTGATACAGCAAACTGTCAATACACGCATTGCGACAATTTAAGGTTAGCTTTTTCAGGTTTTCAATCTGTTTCATTCCCAACCAGTTTAGGATCGGGTTCCGGCCAAAATTCTTCAATTTCGAGTAATGCTTCTTTTAATTTACTCATGTTATTCCTTTTTATATGGGTAATTTATTGCAATGGATAATTTTTTATTGGTTAGTAGTCGCCATCAAACTCTCATTGTAATAACTGCTGTTCAATCCGCCCTAGCCGTTTGCTTAGTCGCCAATTCAGCAGATAAAAAATCATCATTAACACAGTAAAGCTAATAATCAAAGCAATTAAAATCAATTGCATGATTTGCACAATACGATTTGCTTCATTGACTTGATTTTGCACAGTTTCGGCAAATGGTGTCACTGCTTTGCCATAGATTTGATGCTGCATCATCCACATTTGCTCAGGTTTAAAACCATACGTCACCATTTGACTTGTATCATTTTTCTCAATTTTGGCGAGCTTGGATAAATAAGCCAATGCCACTTCACGATCTATTGGACGGTGTAGAATTGCTGTCTGCGCCAACAAATAATCCGCAACAGGCTCATCAATTTTGCTTTGCTGAATATAACGATAGACATCACTTTGCCCAATATTTGTTTTGTATTCAACCGCTTCTATATACTGCTCTTGCTGACGATCATCACCAACCCATTCGTACTGCGCAAAACTCAATCCTACCCACAACAAGATAAAACTAATCACAAATGCCAAAGTCGTTTGTACAAAACCTTTCAATTTTTGCTTAAAAAAAGAGAGTTTCTTTGCGTAGAAAATCAGTAAAATCGCTCCGACAAAAGACACACTGAGCTTAAGTCCAAGCCATAAAATCCACTGAATCAAATGACTAAAATAATCATTTTGCGCACATGCAGTTGTTGCAAGGTCGGTGAAATCTCAAAAAAAGCGTAAATCAATTGTTGATTAAAATACAACGCCACCACCGCCATGATGCCCAGCAGTAAAGACAACATCATCGAGGCACGCATTTTGTTTCGCCGTGCTTTGAGCTGAACTAAACCTTGCTCAAACTCGACCCGTTGTTGCACAGATAGGTGTACCGATGACGACTCTTTTAATTGGCTCATATGCGTTGATGCTCAAAATTAAATGTGCTGAGGTTAAGATTTTTTAATTTCAGATTGACTGCCTTCGATCACCAATTGATTGAGATTCGATTGTAAAGATTTCAACTTTTCAGTGGCTTGCACACGTTGTTGCATGCCCTCTTTTTGAATCTGAATCACATCATTGACGGTTTTGATCAAGGTATTTTGCACATGCTCCAAAGTTTCTACATCAATCACTGCACGTTGATTCGCCTTTGCCGTTTTTACAGAATTATCATGTAAAAGTTCAGCATTACGACGCAGTAATTCATTGGTCGCATCATCAATGGTATTTGCCAATTCGACGCTATTTTTCTGCTCATTTAAGGACAGTGCTAAGCTAATCTGATTTTTCCATGCAGGTAAAGTGATGTTTTTAATCGCATAAAATTTATCGACCAACATCAAATTATTAGATTGAATAATACGAATCATCGGCAATGTTTGCAGTGCAGACTGTTGTAATGTGCGCAGATCATGTACTCGTTTTTCCAAATTATTGGCATGATGATTCAGGTCATAAATCTGACTGACGATGTGTTGATTGCTTTGATCATTGTTTTGACTGCTTAATTGGCTGATTTGATTGGCAATCTGCTTTTGCTTAAGCTGTCCAGAGGCAACATAAATCCCAAGCTGACGGTACTCATCTTGAATCGCCCTGTGCATTTTATCCAACATATCCACGCGTTGTTTTAGTCCGCTTTGTGTGGTTTCAATCTCTTTGACCAAAGTGTCGATTTGCGCCTTGCTATCATTAAAGCGCAGTTGAAAACTTTGTTTTGCGCCGTTGAATTTCGACAAAATCGAACCGATCAGCCCTTTCTTTTTATTTTCTGCAAGTACATTGTCACTATTGAGTTGCTGTGCAACTTGCACCACTTGGTTGAGCTTTTGCCCTGTTTCATCCAAGTCTTTACTTTGCACCATTTGTAGCAATTCATCGGTATAGCTTGAAGTCGCTGATGCGATATTTTTGCCATACTCCGCCACACTATGCTGACCCAATTCGTCAAGTTCATGACTGACTTCTTGTACTTTGGCAAAGTCCTGCTCAGATAAACCCAAAGATTGCAAATCGAGTTGCTCAAATTCGGATTGGCTGATTTTATTTTCCGTCAGAATGACTTGATTTTGCGGGTCAGAAGACGATGGATTTGAATTACTCATGATTGTTTTCCTCAAGATCGTTTTTCTCAGAATTTATTTGATGTTGGTTGCATTTGGACTTTGCTGTGCTTGTGTTGACTGGGACTGAGAGTGCTCAATATCTAAAGTACGAATCAGTTGTTCCCGCAGTCGATTAAGTTTCTCCAACTCCGCAGGACTTTGCCCTGCATGACTTGCCCGAATCTGTTGATACCACAGTGGAATCAGTACATTTTTCGCTTCATTAAAGCGGTCTAGAATCGTCAGCGCCACATTTTGATTGAGCTGAATCTGCGCCATGGCGAGGTCAGTGGCATGTTGCGAAGTTATCAGCATGTTGATTTTTTTATCCAAACGCATGGCAAATGGCTCATATTGCCCACTCGATGTAAATTGTTTGGCTTGCTGTAAAAATTGTTCTGCTGCCTGAATATGCTGTGACATTTCTGCTCGTTTACTTTCTAAAGCATGAAAATTCTGCTGAGATTGCATGATCTCACCATAGACACATTGGCTTAAAACCGTGGCTTGCTCAATACTTTTTTCCAGTTGCTTTAAGAAGTTCATCGAACCTGCCTGATGCTCTAAATCGACACCAAACCAACGATGTAAGAAGTGATATTTCTTTGCACTAAATAGTTTTTTCGATTGATGAAGCTGTTTAATGATATTTTGGATCAGTCGCCCAAGTTCGGCAGAATGTGCAATATTTGCTTGCGCCAAAAGACGTTGCTGATCTTGAATAATCGCATCACCGTAATGACTAAGTTTAGACTGATCATTGAGTATGGGTGTGAGAATATCTCGTTGAATGGCGATGATTGCTGATTGGTCTGATTGAGATTGATCAATGCCACTCTCATGATTTACTAAGTTTAAATCAAGTGCGCTTTTTTCATCGGACTGTTTGTCTATTCGACTTGATCGCTTAAACGAAATACCCAAATGAGCTTCACCCCCAAATGCCTTATAAACTATAGATTGCAAACTATACGTTAACAACAAACAATTGAATTACCTGTTAATAATAAATGGTATTTTCCCTCTCCATTTCAACATTTATCTTTTAAAAATTACAAATTCGCTACGTAGATTTTTCACTCATCAAGCAGATGAATTTAAAAGTCATCTGAATGTCTCAATACAATGAAAGACCCTTGGTTCTGTTATACTTCTTTTCCATTTTTTTTGAATTATTTTTATTCATCTCACGTTTATGTCCAAAGCCATTCCCAGTATCGACTTACAGCTTCGTAACGATCCGATTGCACTCAAAGCATGGATCAAAGCAGAGGCACGAGATTTAGGTTTTGCCGACTGTGTGGTGGCTCCCCCTAATACAGAGGATCAAATCCCGCATCTACAAGCCTATTTAGACAAAGGCTATCACGCCGATATGCACTATTTGGCTGAGAACTTGGATAAACGTGCCAATCCAAAACTCTTGGTCGACGGCACAGAATGTATTCTGTGCGTCAGACTGAATTATCTACAAGAAAAACCACAAGGTCGCTATGTACCTGAACAGCCCGATGTTGGCATCATTGCACGTTATGCACGCGGGCGGGATTATCACAAAATCATGCGTGGACGACTGAAACAACTTGCACAGCGTATCGAAGCCAAAGTTGGACAATTTTCTAGTCGTCCATTTAGCGACTCTGCTCCGATCTTCGAAAAAGCCCTCGCCGAAAATGCAGGCATGGGTTGGACAGGCAAACACACTTTACTCATCAATCGAGATTCAGGGTCATTTTTTGTATTGGGTGAATTATTTTGTGGCTTGCCCTTGCCATTTGATGAGCCGACCACGGCACACTGTGGCAGTTGCTCCGCCTGCATAGATATTTGCCCGACCCAAGCCATCATTGCGCCGTATCAGCTCGATGCACGCAAATGTATCGCTTATCTCACCATTGAATATAAAGGCAGTATTCCCCTCGAACTGCGTCCGCAGATCGGCAATCGGATTTTCGGCTGTGATGATTGTCAGCTAGTCTGTCCGTGGAATCGTTATGCGCATGTCACTAGCATTGATGATTTCTTGCCTCGCCATGGCTTAGACCACACGTCGTTACTGGAGTTTTGGCAATGGGATGAAACGACTTTTTTACATAAAACCGAAGGCAGTCCAATCCGCCGAACTGGTTTTCAAAGTTTTAAACGCAATGTCGCCATCGCTTTGGGTAATGCACCGTATTCTGATGAAATTATTCAACAACTTTCCGTACAAAATCATGATCAATATCAAGATATTGTCCTTGAACATCAACACTGGGCATTGCAACAACAGCTTGCTAAAAACATTTAAAATATTCTTTTATCAAACAGATTTGCATAAAAAATGACGCACTAGGCGTCACTCATTATTCGGTGTAAAGCGTCTTATGACACTTCTTTGACCACGACAGATTTGGCAATCTTGTCATGCCAACCTTGCTTTTTGCCGTCCCAAATAATCCAAAAGTAACCCAAGAAAAGTACCAAAGTGGAAGGGATATAGCCAATATAGCGAAGGATCGCTTGCCCAATACTGAGGTTGTTGCCAGTCGCTTCATCTAAAACTTTTAATTTAAGCAGTCGCTTTCCTGGTGTTCCTGCAAACTTCACCCAACAGAACACGATAAAGATAATGCCAATTGCTTGCATAATCCAATCTGCTTTCGTCCATGCAAATGGATTTTGCATATCCGCTTCTGATGCGAATAAAAAGCCAATTGGAGTAAAGATAATCATTAAAATAATGGTGTCGATGATCACCGCCGCTAGTCGAATCCAGAATCCTGCGTATTGGTATTGTCCAGACATGTTTATACTCACTTTATATTTAATTTAATCATGAAAAAACCAGTTAAAACTTTACGATGCCGTAAAACTTAACTGGTTTTATTCTATTTGAAAAATATTCTTATTAAAAGTGCTAAGTTACTGTACTAAGTTACCGCACTTTCTCAAGAAATCTATTCTCTGTAATATCTTTTGTGAGTCGATTTATACACTCAGCATACTATTGATGGTTTCCACCACATTTTTCGACTTGGCTTGACCTTGTAGCGTTTGCAGTTTTTCTTTGAGCTCAGTACGTTTAGGTTCACTCAAAGTATACCAACGTGACAAGGCTTGGATCATACGAGAGCCAACGATTGGATTTTTCTGATCCATGATTTTTGCCAAGTTAATAAAGTGCGCTGTACCGACATCTCCCCAGAGGTTGACTGGACGTAAACCAAGTCCGCCTGTAATAGCTCGAATACGATTCGGCGTACCGAGATCATAATCAGGATGCGCTACTAACTGCTCAATGCGTGATTGATCGGCACGAGGATACGCTGCTTGAATCATAAACCATTGATCAATCGCCAAATCTTCATCTTTAAAACGATCATAAAAATCTTGTAAAGCATCAGACGCTTGCGGCGCATCAAACCAGACGAGGACACGAAGCGCACCAAGACGTTCGGTCATATTGTCAGTCGTTTGATATTGCTGATATGCGAGATCAAATACGTCGTTTAAGCCTTGTCGAGCCATCATGCTGAGTGCAATATTTCTTAAAGCACGAATGCCCATCGCTTGGCTAAATTCCGTTTGAGATGTTGGATCAAGTGTTAAATAAATCGTTTTCCAAAACTCACCAAATTGTTTTGCCAAATCATTCAGCAAGGCTTCACGTTTGACTTCGACGATTTCAGGGCGATAGTTGCTATCTATACGACTTGCCAAATAGCTTTCTGACGGCACATCGAGTAAGCGAGAAGCAAGGTTTGGATCAGTTTTGATCAGCTCAGGTAGTAGTTTTGCATTGGTAATCGCATCTAAATATACGGTCGCATCGTGATCTTTGAGCAGTATATTTTCCAATAAAGTCTGCGCTGCTTGCCATTGATTAAAACCACTGGTTTCATGTTGAAGCAGAAACGCAAGCTCGGCATCGTTATAAGCAAATTCAAGATTCACTGGCGCAGAGAAATTACGTAGTAATGATACGACTGGGCGATTGGTCACGTTGTTAAAGTGTACCGTCGCTTCATCTTGATCAAATAAAATCATGCCATCTTTCACGTGATTTTCAATTAATGACTCACTATCCAGTTCAAATGGCTCACCTGTTTCCGCATCAAATAGCGCAATCGCCACAGGAATCGGCACTGCTTTGAGATTTGGATATTTGGCATGTGGTTTGACGCTTTGTTTTAAACGCAAAGTATAGACTTGCGTGGTTGCGTCATATTCTTCATTGACTTCGAGCGTTGGCGTACCCGGTTGGTTATACCACGTCAGAAATGCCGATAAATCCACACCTGAACCCGCACTCAGTGCTGCCACCCAATCCTCGACTGTCACCGCTTGCCCATCATGACGTTTGAAATATTCATCTGTACCGAGGCGGAATTTTTCTTTACCAAGCAAAGTCGCCATCATGCGAGAGATTTCCGCACCTTTTTCATAGACGGTTGCGGTGTAGAAATTATTAATCTCAACAAAATGGTCAGGACGTGCAGGATGTGATAACGGTCCTGCATCTTCTGGGAATTGGTGTGATTTTAATACTGACACATCATCAATGCGCTGAACCGCAGCCGACTGTAAATCTTCGGAAAAAGATTGATCACGGAAAACGGTTAAGCCTTCTTTTAGACAGAGTTGGAACCAATCACGACAAGTAATGCGGTTACCCGTCCAGTTATGAAAATATTCATGGGCAATCACCGACTGCACTCGCATGATCGCTGCATCTGTGGTGTATTCAGGATCAGCGAGCACACACGAGGTATTGAAGATATTTAAGCCTTTATTTTCCATTGCACCCATGTTGAACGCACTGGTCGCCACGATCATATAGTTGTCCAAATCATACGGACGACCGTAATGCACTTCATCCCATTTCATCGAATCTTTCAGCGCTTGCATAGCAATATGACATTTCGGAATGTCTTTGGCTTCGGCGTAGATTTCCAATGCCACGTCACGTCCCTCGATGGTGGTGTAGCTGTCTTTCAGCACTTGTAAATCACCAATTACACAGGCAAATAAATAGCTCGGTTTTTTGGTTGGATCTTGCCAAACCGTATAATGACGACCGCAGTCCAACTCACCTTTTTCAATCAAGTTCCCATTGGCAAGTAACACAGGAAATTTTTGATCGGCTTCGACACGGGTGGTAAATACCGACAACACATCAGGGCGATCAGGATAAAAGGTAATTTTACGGAAGCCTTCAGGCTCGTTTTGCGTAACAAAAAGATCATCGCCTGCTTTGTACAGACCTTCAAGTTGTGTATTGGACTCAGGGTGAATGATCACTACGGTTTCAACAATGGCATGATCAGGTGCATCGGCAACAGTAAGTTGTTCGCTATCGAGTTGATATTGTTCAGAGCTAAGTGCTTGACCATTGATTTTGATTGATTTTAATTCTAAATCTCGCCCAAGAAGTATCAAATTGCCTGCATGTTGGCGTTGCATATCTAGTTTAGCAGTGACTTCAGTGTAAGTATCAAATACTTGAATATCCAAGTCGATGCTGTTCACCGAAAAGACAGGTGGCGTGTAATCTTTTAAATAAATGGTTTCAGGGACACTAGGGCTATCAACAGCAATATTCATATAATTATCCTTTCATGTGAATTCAATTTAAACCATGCAATATTAAGTAATGGCGAATCATTAATTTTAAAGGGAGATCACAAATAGCATGATTCATTTTTGTGCTTAATGTGAAACAGATTTGGAAAATAAGTTGATTACAATGAGACCAAGAATAATTAAGGCAATGCCAATCTGCGCAGGCAGATCAAGCCGTTGATTCAAATAAATCCAACCCACAATCGAAATGAGCACAATACCCAAACCACTCCACAAGGCATAAGTAATGCCAATCGGAATACTCTTACTGACGATGCTGAGGCAATAAAAAGCGATGCCATAGCCAAGCGCCATAATTAAGGTTGGCACCAGCTTAGTAAAACCTTCTGAACGTACTAAAGCCGTAGTTGCGATCACTTCACAAGCAATCGCAAAAGCAAGAATCAAATAGCTTTTTAACATTATCCACCTGCGCGGCTCATTAAATTAAGTCGCTAAATTATAAATGATTTTATAAATTTTTCTGTCAATCGGTTAAAAAATTACACGAAAAAATAGGTTGGATACTTTACAATAGCACTTTCTAACTTTCACTCGATCATCAAATCTGCGCAATGCCCGAAGTCAGTCAAATTTTCCAAAAACAATTGGACGCCAGTCAGCATTGCCCTGTCTGTCAGGCAGCGATGTATTGGGTCGAGGCAGAAAACTATCATCAGCCAATGAGCTACCACCAATGCTCACACTGTGATCATTGTCAGTTCGTACAAAATGCAGGACAAAACTGTCACTGCGAACACTGTCTAAAACAACGCAAAAAATCCATCCAAAGCAGTTTATATACCGAACGCAAGGAACACCAACGCAAAAAACAACGTGCCGAAGACAATTTGGAATATTTACTTGATGATTTAAGTTTGTTGGAGAAGTTATTTTTACTCAGCTTACTTGATGGTACGGTGGATGACCATCGTGCACACGATCAGTTTCTTGACTTTTCACGTTATCGTTCAACGCATATCGCACCGAGTTATCAACTGTTTAAAATGCTAAAACAGCAATTGATCAATAATGACTATTTGTTAGAAAAACCGCTTTTAGAAAAACAACACTCAGAAAATGCAGAACAATATTATACCAATTTGAAACTGCAAGGCTATCGAGAGCCAAGCCTACTCAGTATCACGGAACAACTTCGAGCATGGTTTTATCGTGACTTTTGTCAAGGTGTACCATTCCGAAGTAGTAATGAAGTGAAACAAACTTTACAACTCATCTTGGCGCATGAGCTTTTGCATTTTTGCCAATATCGTTGTCAGGCGTTAAAAGTGCAATTTTATGGCAATCAAGCCTTGATTGATCAGTTTCAAACTTTACTCAATGAACTTGCCGTAACACAAATCTACTTTTTGATCGATCGTGCACTCAATTATTTGGCTGAAAAAAAACTGTTAGAGCCGTCTAATCAAAACTACGTGAATACCAATCGACTACGCAAAACACTGGTAGAATATCGGCAACGAGGCATTGAACAGCATTGGGAAACGCAAAATCTACCACGCCTGCAAGATATGCCATGTTCGCAGATGACGGAGATTTTCCTACATCGTTTTTTAAAACTCGATGAAAAGGTCTATCAACAACCGCTATGGAAATCGTGGCAACTGATCTTGCCAAAGCTGCGTTTTTTCGCGGAATGTCATTGTATTCAATGTGGTAGCCGTGATTTGACCATTGAATATTCGACTGAAGAATATGTGTCGTTTAGCTGTTTGCGTTGTAAGCAACAAGATCATTATTTTATTTAAATCTCGTAATACTTTTTACACAAACATTTAAAAACCCAAAACCATTACCATGATTTTGGGTTTTATTTTTAGATTACTTTTTACCAACCATTCAGTGCAATATTACTGACCTGAACGAATCATATAATCAAAGGCGCTGAGTGACGCTTTTGCACCTTCACCAGTCGCAATGATGATTTGCTTATATGGCACAGTGGTACAGTCCCCTGCGGCAAACACACCTTGTACATTGGTTTCGTTACGATCATTGATCACGATCTCACCACGAGGGCTCAGCTCGATTGCACTGTCTTTTAAGAAGTCCGTATTTGGCAAAAGTCCGATCTGCACAAAGATACCCGCAAGCTCCACGGTATGTTCTTGATCAGTGGCACGATCTTGATATTTCAATGCCGTCACTTGTTGACCATCACCAATCACTTCGGTACTGAGCGCATTTAAGATGACTTCGGTATTTGGCAAGCTATTGAGCTTATTTTGCAATACTTGATCAGCACGGAGTTTGGTATCAAACTCAATCAAGGTCACATGCTCGACAATCCCAGCAAGGTCAATTGCCGCTTCCACACCCGAGTTTCCACCACCGATCACCGCCACCCGTTTACCTTTGAATAATGGCCCATCACAGTGTGGGCAGTACGCCACGCCACGAGTCGCATATTCATTTTCACCTGGGACGCCCATTTTTCTCCAGCGTGCGCCTGTCGCCAAGATCACTGTTTTTGATTCCAGTTTTGCGCCATTTTCTAGCTCGACTTCGACCATGCCATAGGTAGTTTGATCGGCACCTTTGATTTTGCTGACTTTTTGCAAATTCATGATATCGACATCATAGTCTTTGACGTGTGCTTCGATATCGGCTGCGAATTTCGGCCCTTGGGTTTTCTGTACTGACGTAAAGTTTTCAATGTCCATGGTATCCATGACCTGACCACCGAAGCGTTCAGACACGATCCCTGTCGCAATGCCTTTACGTGCTGCGTAGATCGCCGCTGTTGCGCCCGCAGGACCACCACCGATCACCAACACATCAAAAGCCTCTTTGGCGTTGATCTTCTCGGCGTCTTTACTGGCAGAGTCGGTATCCAATTTCGCCACGATCTCTTCCAAGGTCATACGACCTTGACCGAACTGTTCTTCACCTACGAAGACCATAGGCACAGCCATGATTTTGCGTTGCTCTACTTCATCTTGGAAAAATGCACCATCGATCATGGTGGTGGTAGCATCTGGATTGTAGATTGCAATCAAGTTCAACGCCTGCACCACATCTGGACAGTTGTGACAGCTTAATGATACGAACACATCAAAGTCACCTTTCAAATTCAAACCTTTGATTTGATTTAAAATTTCATCAGAAACTTTTGGCGCATAACCAGAGACTTGCAATAATGCCAAGATCAATGAAGTAAACTCATGACCCATCGGCAAACCAGCAAAGTGCACACGTGGTTGTTCACCGACTTTGGCAATGGCAAAACTCGGACGACGTGTATGTGTCCCATCAAATCGTGCGGTCACTTGATCTGACAACTCAGCAATCTCAGTCACGAGCTCTTTGATTTTGGCTGCATTATTTGATTCATCGAGTGAAGCAATAATTTCAATCGGTGATTCCAAACGCTCTAAATAAGTTTTTAATTGTGCTTTAACGTTTTGCTCTAACATCGTCAAACTCTCCAAATGTCTAAAATGTAAAGGGTTAAAACTTTTCAATGAAGCGATAATATGCTGTTTTTAATGATTGGTAAAACAGAATGATTTTATCAATACAATCGGTTTTTTAGATTTTTATAAAAATAACGATGAAATAACCGATCAATGTTGAATACACCATTTTACGATGATTTCTCTACATTTGCACAATCAATCAGATGCTTTTAGAATAGCGCCCACTTATCGTTAGTCATTAGCGCACCTTTTCCATGTCAGATCAAAATACCTCACCACTTATGCCGCAAAGTGCGCCGCCTGTTTCCAACACGCCACAAAATGCGCTAGAAATTCGTGATCAAATCGCTGCTATCAAAAATCTTGATGAATTGACTGAGCATCGTGAAATTGTGACGTTTATGCGTCGCTCTTCACCGTTGAATACCTCACAGCGTACAGCGCTAGAAGATTATCAGCATTTAATCCTTGATCTCAAAGCCGAAGCGTTACAATCAGGTGATCTACGTCAGGCTTTTACGCACCCTGAACGCCCATTAACGGTGGAAATTGGTTTTGGTATGGGGCGCTCGCTGGTAGAGATGGCGAAAGCCAATCCCGAACGTAACTATATCGGCATTGAAGTGCATGTGCCTGGGATTGCGCAGTGTGTCTATGAAGCAGGCCTTGCAGAAATTGACAATATACGTGTCATAGATGGCGATGCAATTAAAATTCTGACGGCAATGCCTGACAATAGCATCAATTGCATCCAACTGTATTTCCCTGATCCGTGGCAAAAGAAACGTCATTACAAACGTCGTTTTGTCGTACCAAAACGTATGGCATTGGTGGAAGAAAAATTAGAAATTGGCGGGACTTTTCATTCTGCAACCGACTGGGAACATTATGCGGCGTGGATGCTTGAAGTGCTTTCAAGCCGTGAACGTCTGAAAAATCTTGCAGGTGAAGGTAATGCTTTCCCTCGACCAGATTGGCGACCGATGACTAAGTTTGAACGTCGTGGGCTGGAAGAAGGTCATGTGATTAATGATTTTATTTTTGAGAAAATCAATTAAAAACCACATTCAATCTTTAAAATGGCGAAAATCATCGGAAATATCACGCAGAAAACTCGATATTTCCTTTATTATTGTCACTTTATCACATTGCTTAATACACATTAGGCACATAATAATATTCACGAATTCTACTTTGTATTGTGTACATCAATGAAAAAATGGATTGGAAAAACGATCTTTAAACTTGCAGGATGGCAGTATCAAGTCGATGAAAGTCTGCTTGAAGATAAACAAGTGATCATTGGCTTTGAACATACCTCAAACTTAGATGCAATACTCGCCTACTCGATTTTTGGGATACTCGATCTCAAAGCGCATGTCTTAATCAAACAAGATTGGTTTCGTGGTCCCATGAAGCCGATCATGACAAAGCTTGGTGGCATTCCAGTCGATCGCAGTAATAATAAAGATGTCGTCGGGCAAATGGTCGATGTCTTTGCACAGCATGAAAAGTTTACTTTAGTGATCGCACCAGAGGCGACTCGTGCCAAGAATGGTGTAGAACGCAAACCGATTCGTACTGGATTTTGGCATATTGCCAAAGCAGCCAATGTACCGATTGTATTGATCTACGCACATGCCAAAACCAAGAAAGGCGGACTATTTGCCAAGATTTATCCAACAGATTTAAAAAGTGATTTGATCAAAATCAAACAACTTTATGCAGAACTTGGGATAGATGTGCGGATTGAGTAATCCGCACTGTTTTAAATCTTGAGTTAAATTTCAAATAAAACTTCAAAAGAACATTGGCGAATTAAATATTCGCCTTTTGTTTTTTCGCTCGTATCACTCGAACAAACACATAAATCACCAATAGCACCACATACGCAGGCCATATATAAATTAGCCACAGAATAAGTGCTTTAAACATTTCAAACCCATCTTGCAAGGCATACCAAATCCGATGATGGAAAGCATCTTGATGCGTTGCCACCACCTCATCGAGATTCATATCTTGACGTTGACGTAGTTCAGGCATTTGGAAATAGGTCAGATGAATCGTGCTGTATTGCAAACGGTCTTTTGCTTCTGATTTAGTCAGTTGTTGTAATTGTCTATCAGTCTGTTCCGATACATTATTGGTGCGATCTGCTGTATTTAGACGTTGTTCTAAAAGTTTTAATTGATAGCGCTTTGCCTCATATGACTGCGCATCAAAATATTTCATCATCGCAGGTAAGGCATTTAAAAAGTTTGCCACTTCGGCATTTGGCACACGTACTGTAATACTTGTCGTTGGGACAATCTTCTCAAAAATCGTCACTGTGCCGTCGTTATGATTTTTACGGCGATAATCATTCACTTCATATCGTAGCTCTCTCGCTTCGATATAGCCTTTGTGGCTTGCGAGTTGTTGTTCAATTTTCGCTGTAGTACTTTGAATATTCTCTACTTCAAAACGTACCGTCGCCGACTTCACCAATTGTCGTGATTGTTCGAGCTGTTGTTGTGTATCGGAAACCAGTTGCTCAGGATTCTCAATATTTTCTCGGCTCATGTCCGTAGCAGATACCGCCGAAGCTGCTGACTCTGAAACCGCATCGCCACTCGCATATTCACTAGGCTTACTACACGCCGAAAGGATCAGTACCGTACTTAATGTAGCGACAGTCAACGCATTAGTCGTTTTAATCGGATTCATCATTTTTCTCTTTTATAAATTTTGGCTTTTATAAACCATCTAGGAAAACACTTTAATTGTCATAGCAATGCTTTTCAATGTAATCCGTCATACAGAAATGGCTAATGCTTTTTGCACCGCATCACGTGCATGAATCCGCTCAAAATAAGCTTTTACATTTGAAAAGTCATTGAGATCAATATGTTGCCATTCATGCGTCAACATCCATGGAAAGATCGCCATATCCGCAATCGAATACTCGCCTTGACCTTGTCCTGCCACGAATTCACGATTTTGCAAATGTGTATTTAACACACCATACAAGCGTTTGGTTTCTGCTTGATAACGCTTGGTTGGGTATTCAAGTCGTTCAGGTGCAAACTTGGAAAAGTGATGGTTCTGCCCAAGCATCGGACCAAAACCGCCCATTTGCCACATCAACCATTGCTCCACTTGAATCCGATCACGTTCATTTTGCGGATAAAACTGCCCTGTTTTCCGCCCTAAATATTGCAAGATCGCACCCGATTCAAAGATTGAGATCGGCTGACCATCAAAGGTATCGTGATCGACAATCGCTGGAATTTTATTGTTTGGGGAAATTTTTAAATAGTCAGGATCAAACTGATCATTTTCCATAATGTTAATTGGGTGAAGCTTGTAAGCGAGTTGCATTTCTTCTAAAGCAATGGAAATTTTATGTCCATTTGGCGTACCCCAATAATATAAGTCGATCACAAGATTGCTCCATCTAAGTTTTATCCAATTGTTCTCAGCAATTTATAGCATGCAGTATTGAGCCACACAATTTACACTACAAAACTGCTATACAACTTTTTCGATGTGAACTCCTGTAACCACAGCGAATAAAACAACACCGCAATATTTTCAAAAATCCTGCGCTATGCTAAGATTTCGCCACATTTTTTATTTAACATTTTTATTCAGTAATGGATTTAGCGTCGGAGTACTTTTCACATGGCGGGTCATTCAAAATGGGCAAATATCAAGCATCGTAAAGCAAAACAAGATGCGAGCCGTGGCAAGGTGTTTACCAAATATATTCGTGAGATTGTCACTGCTGCAAAGCTTGGCGGTGCTGACGCTGCGAGCAACCCTCGTCTACGTGCTGTAGTGGAAAAAGCCCTCTCTGTGAATATGACACGTGATGTCATTAACCGTGCCATTCAGCGTGGTGCAGGTGGCGAAGACAATGACGACTTAAAAGAAGTGACCTACGAAGGTTATGGCGTTGGTGGAGTCGCGGTGATTGTCGAAACCATGACGGATAACCTGAATCGTACTGTGCCTGATGTACGTCACTGTTTCTCTAAGACAGATGGTAATCTAGGTACGAACGGTTCAGTATCATTCTTATTTACCAAGCGTGGTGAGATCAGCTTTGAAGATGTATCGCTTGAAGATCAAATCATGGACGTGGCTTTAGAAGCAGGCGCAGAAGACATCGAAGTGTCTGAAGATGGCATCCTCGTCATCACCACACCTGAAACATTTGGTACAGTACAAGATGCCTTAACTGAAGCAGGCTTAAAGTCTGACAATGCCGAAGTGGTAATGAATCCTTCGACTAAAGCTGAAATCACTGACATTGATCAAGCGAAAAAAATCATGAAAATGATTGATATGCTTGAAGATTTGGACGATGTACAAAACGTCTATACCAATGTTGAATTTAGCGATGAAGTGATGGCTGAGCTTGAATAATTTGTTCTATTGATTCAAATATCTGTTGATTAGTATAAATGAAACGTCACACTGGTGGCGTTTTATATTTTTATCGAGTGATTAAAGTAAATCTTTACAAAGCTGTGCATGACTATTTCCTCAACAGTGATAAGAATAAATAAAGAACTATAAATTTACTTTGAGTAGACAATTTAATGACAATATTTAGAAGTTTTCCTCGACACATTCTATTTTTGAGTGTGACTTGTTTCAGTTCGATTTTTAGCACTTTCAGCTATGCAATCTCTGCCAATCAGTTGGTTAAAGATGCTCGCAGTCAAATTGGCCAAACACTAACCTATGATCCTGCTTATACACGTTTAAGCTATCCAATGGGTGATGTGCCAATACAAAAAGGTGTCTGTACTGATGTCGTGATTCGTGCTTTACGCAAGCAAAATATTGATCTGCAAAAAGTCATTCATGAAGATATGAAGCGAAATTTTAAAGCCTATCCACAGTTTTGGGGTTTAAAAAATACCGATCGTAATATTGATCATCGCCGTGTTCCAAATATCGCCAAATATATGACACGTCAAGGTTATAGCGTACAGAAAAGCCCTTTCAAAACTGCATTATTTAAAGCGGGTGATATTGTGACGTGGGATTTAGGTCGTGGATTGGTGCATATTGGTATCGTGTCAGATCGAAAATCTATAAGCCAAGTACCATTGATCATTCATAATATTGGGCGTGGTACGCAGGAAGAAGATATTTTATTGCAGTATAAAATCACAGGACATTATCGTATCCAATAGATTGAATCTGAATAACATTGAATGAAGCATTCAGTGAATTCAATTCATGACTATTATGCTAAGATGAATATTATTAAATATAAATTTTATCTGTTGAATTTTCATCATGCTAGAACTTCGTCATCTGCGCACACTGAGCGCTCTACGCTATCACGGTTCATTGGTTGCCGCAGCCAATGAGCTGAATCTTACACCATCTGCAATTTCACATCAGCTGAAAGAACTTGAGCATTGGTACGATGTAGAAATCGTGAATCGGCGCAGTCGTCCCCTACAATTCTCTACGGTTGGTTTACGACTGCTTCAACTTGCCGATGATATTTTACCGCAAGTACAACTCAGCCAATCTGACATTACCCGCATCGTACATGGACAAACTGGACGAATTATTTTGTCTTCCGAATGTCATAGTTGTTTTGATTGGCTCATGCCACTGCTTAATCAATATCGACTGAACTATCCTGATGTGGATTTGGACTTTGCTTCGGCTTTTGAGGTGAATCCGCATGAGCTATTGCAAAATAGTGAGTTTGACTTACTCATCACCGCTGATCCAATTGCATTGAAAGGCATTGAGTATTTCCCCATATTTGAATATGAATCTCGGCTCGTTTTGGCGCATACACATCCTTTAGCACGTAAGGCTGACATCACGCTACAGGATTTGAGCGAAGAAACACTGATCACCTATCCAGTCGATAAACATCGCTTGGACATCATGGCGCATATCTTTATCCCTGCAAATGTTCAGCCAAAGCAAATCCGTACGACAGAACTCACGCAAATGCTGATCCAATTGGTCGCCAGTGGTCGGGGAATATCTGCTCTACCTGATTGGGTGGTCAATGAATATGAGCAAAAAGGCTGGGTGACAAGTCGCCGTTTTGCCTTTGTATCAGACAACGGCTTGCGTCGTACTTTATATGCAGGATTTCGCAGTGAAGATAAACATAAAGAATACTTCGCAGGATTTTTACAACAGTTAGAGAAGTTTTCGAAAAAACGAGAAAGTTATTATGATTAACTACGCTTTAAGATTGCACTTTTTAACTGTGATATAAAATTGATGCTCGAAAAAATAAAGGAGATCTACTTACAGCAATCTACTGATTCATCATCATTTTTCATACATGAGCAAGTAAAGCAAACGGCATAATGATGTAAATCAATGAATTTTAAAAAATGAGGTACTGCATATGCAAAATTTAGTAAAAGCGCATTCACGCAAATGGGTCGTTGGCGCAAGTGTGCTATCTATCGTAGCACTCGTTGGCTGTCAAACCACTGAAACCACAACACTTGCAATGCAAAAAGAAAATAATCAATATCAAATCACAGGCATTGGTAAAGATAAACTCACTGCACAAAACAACGCAGTCAAAGCCGCACAAAAAACCTGTAGCCGTGGCACATCACCAGTCGTAACGAACGAAGCTGTGCAATACAACGGTGTCGTCGATGAAAAAACAGGAAAAATGATCAATCAGGCAGGTACGATTGCAGGTGTATTTTTAGGTAAAGATGTCAACATCAGCCAAGATACCGACTATCAAGTGACCTTAGATTTTTATTGTAAGTCTTAATTGACTTGATTCTCATGTTTCTGTTGGCTAAAGACTTTATAAAAAGAAAAGCGTATTGATTTCAATACGCTTTTTTTAAAAACCATCAAATAGATATTAACAATACCCATCAAGCCGTGTCAGTGGCAACTTCTGCCCAATGGCTTTTTCAATATTCGGCAAGTTAAAGGCATCATCCTCCGATAAGAAGCTGATACTTACACCTTGCTCGCCTGCTCGACCTGTCCGTCCAATGCGATGTACATAATCATCCGACTGCTCAGGCAAAGTGAAATTCACCACATGCGACACGCCATCAACATGAATCCCACGCCCTGCAACATCAGTCGCAATCATGATATTGATATTACCTTTCTTAAAATTATCCAGCATCTTGGTGCGTTTATCTTGTGAAATCTCACCAGAGAGCATGCCAACCTTGTAACCATCTTTTTTCAGACGATCGAATAGACGGCGCACTTGATCACGACGATTGGCAAAGATCATGACTTTTTCAATCGGTTCATTTGCTAAAACATCTTCGAGTAAACGATATTTGTCCGAATTCGACACCATATAGACACGTTGTTCTACGTCGGCATTGGTTTTATTTTCAGGTTCGATCTCAACGGTGATCGGTTCAAATAACCAGCGATGTGCTAGATTCAACACATCAATGTTAAAGGTCGCAGAGAAAAATAAGGTTTGGCGGCAATCTTTTGGCGGAGAATAACGCACGATTTTTTTCACTGCAGGAATAAAGCCCATATCGAGCATTCGATCGGCTTCATCAATCACCAAAAATTCGATCTGATCGAGCCACACTTCTTTTTGTTCAACGAAATCGATCAAACGACCTGGCGTTGCCACCATGATATCTACAAAATTTTGATCAAGACGCTTTTTCTGTACATCAAAATCCACACCACCAAGCAAAGTGACGATATGCAAATCGGTAAATTTTGTTAGTTCTTTGGCATCACTTTCGATCTGCAAAGCAAGCTCACGAGTCGGCGCAAGAATTAAAGCACGAGGTTCGCCACGAAAGCGATCTTGTTCAATCGGATTATTGAGTAAATCATTGATAATGCTGATTAAAAATGCCGCAGTTTTACCCGTACCAGTTTGTGCTCGACCAATCGCATCGTGTCCACCCAAAGTATATTGAAGTACCTTGCCTTGAATCGGCGTCATATGTGTATAACCCAACGCATCAATGGCACGTTTGAGTTTTGGGTGTAGCTGTAACTGGTCAAATCCACGGGTCATAATTGAGTGCTTTTGCGACCAATAAAGGTCTTGTCCTTTGACTTAAATCGAGAAAATTCAGAATGATTTATTAATGATGCGCAACAAACGGAAGTCACATCAATAAAACTTCGGCATTATACGCTGAAATTTTGCATGATGGGTTTTATTTCAGCGTTAACTTTTCACAAACTATAATGTTCTCCCCCCTTTCAAAGGAGAATGAGAAGTATATCCGCAATGGGAATTTTAATGATGGCACGCTAAGTTTTTAATTTTAAATCAACCAATTCCGCTTGAAATTGTGCTTGCAACTGTTTCACCACATTTTGCGAACGAATCTTTTGTTCCGCCACATTATAAGCATGTTGTTTGCGTTGTTGTTGTAACTGAATCGGGCTATCTGATTCAAGCACTGTATCGCTTAGTTCAAGCTGTATATTTGGATTTAAAGCTGTTAAAGCATCTTTTAAATCAGGTAAGAAATTCTGCAACATATTTAAGTAGTTGGCTTCGATATGTAGCGTACTTTTGCCTGCAATCTCACCTTGCATCACACCACGTTGCGCCAACTCTTTCACTGCGGGTGACAACGACGACTGACGAATCCAATAATCCCATTTCGCCACATCCCACTCGCCTTCTAAAGTTTGCACTTGAGGTTGTAATAAGGTGCGTGGATCATCAACATTCAGTGTTTGGATTGGATTTAAAACAACAACTTCTTCTTTCTGTGAAATGGTCTGTTCTTGAATAACTGCTTGATCAACCGTTTCTTGGGTATCTATTTCTTCCTGAAAATCATCTTGTTGAATTGGTTCTGCTTGAATATCCTCAGCTCGCATCAACTCTTGTACTGTTTCTGACTGCTGAATCGGTTCTTTAACACCTGTTTCAGATGAAATTTCGGTTTGCGCTTTAAGATTTAATTCTGCTTCGCTTTGCGTAGTATCAGTAGAAGATTCAATATACTGCGTCTGCGCTAATTCAACGTCATGATTTGCTAATTGTTGATTTTGTAATTGAGGGTTTTCTAATTCTACATTTTTATTTGTTGATTGAATGTGCTGTTCATGATCAAAATCATTATTTTGATCTGTGATCTGTTCTGAAATTTGTTCTTTGACTTGAGAAGTTTCAGTAACTTTCTGATTTAAATTTTGTTCATTTTTTGAATTTTCTACACTATGCTGAACAGTTGAATTTGTAACTTTATTGACGTCAGTATTTTCATCAATTGTTGGCTGAATCACTTCATTAACGGACAATGGACGAAATGCCAATAGTCGCATGATGCACATTTCAAAGCCTTGCTCTGGTGTCAAAGCAAGGCTCAAATCAGATCGCCCTTGCACAGCGATTTGATAATATAACTGCAAATCTTGCGCTTGGATTTGCTTTGCCAACTTTATTTTATAATCGGCATTTTGTGCAGTCTGTGCATTATTCACATCGCCCAAAATTTGCATCACCGCCAATTCATGTAGGATTGATATCAGTTGCTCTAACACATGTTGGACATCAATCGCTTGCTGACGCATATGTTGCACCAACTGCGCTACAACACCTTTTTGATTTTGATGAATCGCATCTAATAAATCAAAGACTAAAGTTTGATCAATTAAGCCCAACATGTCGATGACATCTTGCGTCGCCACCTGACCCTGACCATAAGCAATCGCTTGATCAGTCAAAGATAAGGCATCACGAAGCGAACCTTGCGCAGACTCGGCGAGTTGCCACAGCGCATCGGATTCATGTTCGATCTGTTCAGTATTTAAAATTTGATCTAGATGATGGAAAATTTCATCTTTGGCGAGCGGTCGTAAAGTAAATTGCAAACAGCGAGAAATCACCGTAATTGGTAACTTCTGCGGATCGGTGGTCGCAAATAAGAATTTAACGTGTTCAGGCGGTTCTTCTAAGGTTTTTAATAATGCGTTAAAGCTATGCGTGGACAGCATATGCACTTCATCGATCAGGTAGACTTTGTATCGACCTTGCGTCGGTGCATAAGGCACATTTTCAAGCAATTCACGAGTATCTTCAACACGAGTCCGTGACGCGGCATCAATCTCGATCAGATCAATAAAGCGTCCTGCATTGACCGATTTGCAAACATTACATTGCTCACAAGGCGTTGCGGTTACACCCGTTTCGCAATTCAGACACTTTGCCAAAATCCGCGCAATGGTCGTTTTACCTACGCCACGAGTCCCAGTAAACAAATACGCATGATGCAAACGACCTCGTGATAAAGCACTGCTTAATGCTCTAGAAACATGGCTTTGTCCCACCAATTGGCTAAAATTTTGTGGACGATATTTGCGTGCAAGTACCTGATACATGGGTAATCCTTAAGTAAGCCTGATTAGCATACCTTGTTTTTCATTCGCTTTCATCAATAATGATTTTGCTAAAATCAAAACCAACAGTGTAATGACAAAGAAATTTCATCAAAATTACTTTGAGATGACTTTTAGTTAAGTTTAAATTGGATTTGCCAATTCAATATAATGATGCGTCAATTGGAATTGCTCAGCTAAAGCCTTTGCTAATCGCTGTACACCGTAGCGCTCCGTCGCATGATGACCCGCAGCAAAATAATCCACACCATATTCTAAGGCTTCATGATATGTGCGTTCACTAACCTCGCCTGAGATGTAAGCATCACAGTCTAAAGTTGCTGCTTTATAAAGGAAATCTTGTGCACCGCCTGTACAAAAGCCAACTTTTTGAATAGTCGATTTGCCTGATGCAATATGAATCGGCTGTTGCTCTAACACGTCGATAATTCGCTGATTAAATTGATCAGGAGTCAATGCCGTTTTTAGTTCACCGACATTCCCGATTGGGAAACGCTCTGAACTATCCAAAGCACCTGTGATGTGAATACCTAATAATTCTGCCAAAGCCGCATTATTACCTAGCGTTGGGTGTGCATCGAGTGGTAGATGATATGCAATTAAAGACACATCCGCTTGCATCAGTTGTTTGATGCGTTTGCCCTTAATTCCTGTCAAAGGGCTTGGTTCGCCTTTCCAAAAATAACCATGATGTACCAAGAGCGCATCGGCTTTTAAGTCCAGTGCTTGCTCGATCGCTACTTGAGAAGCCGTGACGCTACTGACTAATGTCTGCACTTCAGCCTTGCCTTCGATTTGCAAACCGTTTGGGCAATAATCTTTAAACTGCGAGACCTGTAAAGTCTGTTCGCACCACGCCAATATTTCTGTAAGTGTTGCCATTTTTTCAATCAAAATATTTATCTAAATCATCATCAGTCTAACAAGAATTATCCGAAATAACTGCAAACTTTTCGAACAATACACTTAGGATTTTTAATGATTTTGCTTTATCATGTGCGCAATCTTATTTGCGGTATGAACGTCTTGGATAGCATCACTATTTTACAACCTGATGATTGGCACGCACATCTTCGTGATGGTGAATCTTTAAAACGCACAGTACCTGACCTCGCCCGTCAGTTTAATCGTGTGATTTGTATGCCAAATTTGGTGCCGCCAGTAAAGACAGTGAGCGAAGCGCAAGCCTATCGTGAACGTATCATGGCGCATGTGCCTGAAGGTGTGAGTTTTGATCCACGGATGGTGCTGTATTTCACCGATCATACCGTACCTGATGAAGTAGCAAAGATTAAAGCTTCAAATGAAGTCAATGCGATTAAACTCTATCCAGCGGGTGCGACAACGAACTCCGACAGTGGTGTCAGTGATATTCGCAAGGTCTATCATGTTATTGAGCAGCTTGAAGAACACCAAGTACCGCTTTTACTTCATGGTGAAGTGACACACAATCACGTCGATATTTTTGATCGTGAAAAACGCTTTCTCGATGAAGTATTGACCCCTTTATTGCGTCAATTCCCAAATCTAAAAATGGTACTTGAACACATTACCACTACGGATGCAGCCAACTTTGTCTTAGAACAAGGTCGTAATGTCGCAGCAACGATCACACCACAGCATTTATTGTTTAATCGTAATGATTTATTGGTCGGTGGCGTGAAACCGCATTTCTATTGCTTACCGATTTTAAAACGTCAAAGCCATCAAACCACCTTGCTTGAAGTGGCAACCAGTGGTAATCCAAAATTTTTCTTAGGCACAGATTCTGCACCACATGCACAAAGCAAAAAAGAAAATGCCTGTGGCTGTGCAGGTTGTTATAGTGCCCCATATGCGATTGAGCTATATGCCCAAGCCTTTGACCAAATGGGTAAAATTGAAAAACTTGAAGGCTTTGCCAGTCACTTTGGCGCAGACTTCTACGGTCTAGCTCGCAATACTGATACCATCACTTTAGTGCGTAAACCACAAACCATTGCCGAGCGTATGGATTATTTGCCAAACGATGACATTATTCCGCTACATGCAGGACAAACGATTGATTGGTCTGTTGCTTAAAGGATAAGATTCAAAAATGAGTATTGAAAATCCAAATCAGCAAGAAAATCAACCCCCTGTCATTGGACAGCGCTTTCGTGGGTTTCTACCAGTTGTTGTCGATGTCGAAACGGCTGGTTTTAATGCACAAACTGATGCACTTTTAGAGATTGCCTGTATTCCAATTGTCTATGATGAACATGGACAATTTATTCAAGGCGAAGCTTTTCAAGCACACATCAATCCTTTCGAAGGCGCAAATCTTGATCGTCGCTCGCTGGATTTCACTGGAATTGATCCGTTCAATCCGATGCGAATGGCAATGGCAGAAGATGAACGTGACGCACTAAAACGTATTTTTAAATCTTTAAATACTATTCGCCGAGAACAGCAATGTACGCACTGCGTGCTTGTTGGTCACAATGCGCATTTTGATTTGGGTTTTTTACAAGCTGCAATTGCTCGGACGAGTACCAAAAATCAAAATCCTTTTCATAGTTTTTCAGTCTTTGATACGGTATCACTCAGTGCGGCTGCATTTGGACAGACTGTTTTGGCACGTGCATGTATTCAGGCAGGGATTGAGTTTGATGGTAAAGAAGCACATTCTGCATTATACGATACCCAGAAAACTGCCGAATTATTCTGTCACTTAATGAATAATGCGATTCAATATACGCCTGCTCAGCAACAAGAAACTTAAAAATATTTTTCATCATATTTCAAATAATGATTTTTTTTGCCGAAAATTGATTAACAGATAGTCAGTTTCGGCAAATTTTCCCATTGAATTGCAGTCAAAACTTTATTCTTCATAAAACTGTGCCTACAATAGATTCCTTTTTCGTTTGAATCATAAATGTCGAATACAGCTACTCCACAATTAAAACGTGCCATGCAACGACGTCATTTGGTGATGCTCTCACTAGGCGGTGCGATTGGTACAGGCTTATTTTTAGGTTCTGGTGAAGTGATTTCCCAGACTGGTGCTATCGGCGCAATCATCGCTTATGCGCTTGGGGGATTGATCGCTTATATGGTCATGTTGTGCTTAGGTGAGCTTGCAGTACATATGCCAGTGGCAGGTTCATTTGGTGCCTATGCAGATCGTTATATCAATCCAGCCACAGGCTATATGATCACGTGGATGTATTGGCTGACGTGGACTGTCACGCTTGGCACGGAGTTTACTGCTGCTGCACTACTCATGCAGGAATGGTTTCCACATGTGTCGATGTGGATTTGGACGATTATTTTTGCGGCGACGGTCTTTATTTTGAATGTCAGCTCAACACGGTTCTTTGCAGAATCTGAGTTTTGGTTGGCAATGGTCAAAGTTGTCACAGTCATCGTCTTTATTCTGCTGGGCTGTTTGGCGATCTTTGGTATTTTGCCAATGCAAGGCTATGACAGCGCACCACTATTCAGTAATCTAAAAGCACATGGCTGGTTTCCTGAAGGTTTATGGCCAATCTTTGCAACCATGCTCGTGGTGAATTTTGCATTCTCAGGCACAGAGCTGATCGGTGTTGCAGCAGGTGAAACTGAAAATCCTGAAAAGAATATTCCTCGGGCGATCAATGCGGCGATTTGGCGATTATTAATTTTCTTTGTTGGGACGATTATCATTATTAGCGCCCTGTTGCCTTATCAAGCCACTGCTGTCGATAGTGCGCATGGACTAAGTCATAGTCCATTTGTCAGCGTATTTTCACGCATCGGTATTCCTTATGCAGAAGATATAATTCGCTTTGTCATCATTACTGCATTGCTTTCAGCTGCCAACTCAGGGCTTTATGCTGCATCACGTATGCTATGGTCTTTATCCGATCAAAATAAATTACCAAAAGTCTTCTCAAAACTTTCTCGTTCAGGTACACCGTTGATCGCCATTATGGCAACGATGATGGGCGCTCTGCCGGGATTGCTGTCTGAGTTTTTTGCACCTGAAGCGATCTTTGTGAATTTGCTGAACATCGCCGCTTTCACGATGGTGATTGTGTGGATTTCGATTTGTATCAGTCAATTTAACTTCCGTCGTGAGTGGTACAAGGCAGGTCGAACACGTCAAGATTTGAAGTTTTCTGCGCCACTTTATCCAATGGTTCCCATCTTGGGTGGTGTTTTCTGTGTGATCACTGGCTTGAGTATGGTTGCTGACCCAACTATGCGTGCAAGTTTTATCGGTTGTCTTGTGATTATGCTGTTATGTTATGTGCATTATTACTGGCGTGTTAAGCCACGTCACTAAGTCTTCATTCACACCGATGTGCATAAACAATATGCCCTAAAATATAGACATAAAAAATGCGAGTAATATCACTCGCATTTTTTTATGAAATCTTTGAATTATTTAAAGCATTAAATTACTTTTGACCTAAAAGATACAAGCCAAATGCGGTAAATATCCCACCTGAAAAACTATCAATCCATTGCTGTGCTTTTTCATAGGCTTGCTTAAACGTTGGTAAAGAAAAAATAAGGATCACAGCTAAAAACCACAAAAAAGTTTCAACCGCAACGATCACAAAAAGTAAGCCATGCAAATCATCCAAAATAGGATTATTTAAGAAAAGTGAAAATACACTACCGAAATAGATCACTGCTTTTGGATTCAGCAGATTCGTTAAAAAACCTTGTAAAAAGAAACGCCATGCGGATTTAGGTAAAGTTGGAATGTGCATTGTGTGATTCGCATCTTGCTGCGCAAATGCGGAACGAAGCATCTGATAGCCGAGCCAACACAGATAAATCCCACCTGCGACAAAGAGTAATTTTTTCAACCAATGTACTTGCTCAAACAAAATATTTAAGCCCAATAATGCCAACATCGCCCAAATCATCACACCCAACGTGATCCCTGCAACAACCATCAGGCTATCACGTCGAGAGCGACTAATCGCCGTCTGAGAGACTAAGAAGAAATCTGGACCGGGAGTAATTAATGCGCAAAAGTGAATAAACACTAAGGTCGCTAAGGCAATAAACATCGCTTTCTCAACACATCTATAAAATAAAAAATCGTAAAAACAAAACGGTCTAATTGACAAAACTATTCTCTATCATTTAGACCGTTAAATTAAGGCTGATTAGACTAAAAGATCAAACTAAAATATCACGCTTACCATTGGCACCCATCGGACTAACTAGACCATTTTCTTCCATTTGATCAACAATACGTGCAGCTCGGTTATAGCCTAAGCTGAACTTACGTTGTAATGACGACACAGAAACTTTCCGTGACTCAAGTACGAAGGATACACACTCATCATACAAGGCATCACGATCCGCCGAACCTTCGCCCGAGTCATAACCACCCGCAGAACCACCTTCTTCATCATATGGTGTCAGGATTTCATCGACATAATTAGGTGAACCACGTTCACGCCATGCGTCACAGATGCGATTCACTTCATCATCACTGATAAATGCACCATGCACACGTTCAGGCTCAATTTTCCCAGGTCCTAAGAACAGCATATCGCCGTGACCGAGCAAATCTTCTGCACCACCCGCATCGAGAATGGTTCGCGAGTCAATCTTACTATTTACACGAAGTGCGACACGAGTCGGAATATTGGCTTTGATCAAACCTGTGATGACATCAACCGACGGACGCTGTGTCGCAAGTAATAAGTGAATCCCTGCTGCACGTGATTTCTGCGCAAGGCGTGTGATCATTTCCTCAGCTTTTTTACCGACTTGCATGATCATGTCCGCAAACTCATCGGCAACGATGACGATCATTGGTAACGGTGTCAAACGTGGTGCACGTTCTTGCGTTGCAGAATCACTTGGCTTCCACGTTGGATCAATAAGATCTTCACCGCTAATTAACGCCTCTTCGACTTTGCGATTGTAATCCGTGATTTTACGAATCTTCATGAATGACATTAATTTATAACGTCGTTCCATCTCATTCACACACCAGTTGAGCGCACTGACCGCATCTTTCATATCGGTAACGACTGGTGTCAATAGATGTGGAATATCATTGTAGTTGGCAAGTTCAAGCTGTTTCGGATCAATCAAAATCAAACGTAATTGATCAGGTGTATATTTGAGGAGCATCGACAGAATCATGGCATTGACTGCCACAGATTTACCTGAACCTGTCGTTCCTGCGACGAGCATATGTGGTGCTTTGGCAAGATCGGTCAATACAGGATTACCTGAAATATCTTTACCCATCGCCATACTGATCAAACCACTTGGATCACGATAAGCTGGCATTTCCAAAAGCTCGACCAAACGCACCATTTCACGAGCACTGTTTGGAATCTCAATACCAATATAGGGCTTCCCTGGAATCACTTCGACCACACGTACCGATGCCATCGACATAGAGCGTGCCAAATCTCGGGAAATATTGGTGACTTTCGAAGCTTTTACACCTGGCGCAAGATCAAGTAAGAAGCGTGTTACTACAGGGCCAGGCTGTGCTTCAACCACCGTCGCTTTGACATTAAAGTCTTGCAGTTTGATTTCTAACAGCTCAGACAAGCGATCTAACTGTTCTTTGGTAAAATTGACCTTTTTATTCGGATCAACTTTATCCAATAATTCCATCTCAGGGAGTTTGGATAAATGCTTACGCTTCTCAACCACTTGCATGGCAGCAGATACAGGTCGACCTGACGCATCTGTCAGTGGTGCATCCAAATCATCCCAAAATGCATCACCATCTTCATCGTCAGGTTTGCCTGCGGTCTCATGCCAAGCTTCGATGAATTCTTCTTTATTTAAATGATGAATATCCTTCTCCGCATCTGCAGGTGGTTGATCAATTTCACTTGCAGTCGCAGGCTGATCACTTGGAAAAGGTTGATTTAGCTTGGCACGTTGCACTGCGCTGAGATCTGATTCTTCTACTGGTTTTTGATCAAAAATGGCATGCTTATTTGGCGTAACTGGTGGCTTTGTATCAGGCACAGCAGCGAGAAGCTCATCAAACACCTCATCATCACTCCAGTCTAATACTGACTTTGGCTGTTCTAATTGTTGAGCTGAAGCGTGTGAAAAATCTGCTGAATTTGGTCGAGCGCGCTGCTCACTTAAATGACGGTCTGCTTCTGCAATCAACTGACTGATTTCATCATGAGAGGGATCATTGTGATACTTATCATTGACGATCGGTTTTTGAGTTTGCGAAGTACCATGATTTGAATCTGACGCAAACGCATCATCGAATGAATGTGGGTTCGGTTGCGTAGCGATCTTTTGTTCTAATTGATGCTCTGCCACATCATGTTGCATTTCATCCTGAAACTGCTGATGCAACACACTCTGATCATCATCTTGATTGCGAACGGCATGATGCTCTTCAAATTCATCTAAATGCTGTGCATTCGATTTTGCATGTGGTGCTTTTGTTGCAGTATTTGATGTGGATTGCTTGCCAAGGCTTAGGTCATAATCTTCAGCATCCGTCGGTACATTTTTATAGAATAAATCATTCAGATAATCAGGAATCTTTTTAATGAGTTGTCCTGTTTTCAACCATTCAATTTTAAAGGCTAAAGTCCATAAGGCAAATACAAACATCACTAAAAAGAAAATTGAAAAATACAAACCCACCAAACTAGATAAACTACGTCCAACTTCATAGCCAATAATACCACCCGAAGCGTTGACTAAAGAATCTGTAGGCACTTGCCAAAAGAAATACAACAAGGTCGCAGTGGTCAAAATGATGAAGAATTGTGCCGCATAGCGAAAAGGACGATTGAGATAACTGCGCGGCCACCACACTTGGATCGCTTCAATGATCAAGAAGAATGGTAATAATAGCGCCGCCCAACCAAATAAGCCGTATAACATGTCTGCAAGCCATGCCCCTGCGACACCACTGGCATTACTGACCTGCTGTGTATCGCTAGAAATACGCATCCAACCCGGATCAAAAGGTGTGTACGTCACCGTCGCCAAAAATAAATAAATCCCAAACGATATGAGGAAAATGGTACTAATGACACGATGCGCATATTGACCTGTTGCTACACTCATGAACAATCCTATTGTGCTTTAAACCTCTAGCCTAGACCTATTGTGTGATCTGACTATGACTTTGAAACTACGGTGACTTTGATGAATATTATTCGTAACTATAAATCATGACAAAAACAGCAACTTTATATTATGCACAGCTTTGATACGAAAATCTTGTCAAATTATGCAATTGCCTCACTTTGCATACAATTTTTCCTATATTTTTCTGCGAAAAACTCTCTAGAATTCTTGGTGAAAAATCAAGGCTCATCGAATTTTCTAATCTCAATGATTAAAATTACACGTTGAACAAAGCCCCAAATCGAACGTCAAATCACGTATACTTGGCAATATCGTTTAAAAGCAATTAATTTAAGGAAAAGTAAATGAGTGCACGTCATTCGCGATTGATTATTCTTGGTTCTGGTCCTGCAGGTTATAGCGCTGCGGTCTATGCAGCACGTGCCAATTTGAAACCTTTATTGATCGCAGGTATGCAACTTGGTGGTCAGCTTACAACTACTACAGAAGTTGACAACTGGCCAGGTGGCGAAGCCGGTTTGACTGGTCCTGCATTGATGGAGCGCATGCAAGAACACGCTGAGCGCTTTGGCACAGAGTTACTTTACGATCACATCAATGAAGTGGATTTAAAAACTCGTCCATTCGTCCTCAAAGGCGATATGGGTGAATACACCTGTGATGCATTAATTATTGCTACAGGTGCGACTGCACAATATTTGGGTCTCGAGTCTGAACAAAAATTCATGGGTCAAGGTGTTAGCGCATGTGCGACCTGTGATGGTTTTTTCTATAAAAATCAAAAAGTCATGGTGGTTGGTGGCGGTAATACTGCGGTGGAAGAAGCCTTGTATTTATCGAATATTGCCTCGCATGTGACTTTGGTGCATCGTCGTGACAGCTTGCGTTCTGAGAAGATTTTGCAAGATCATCTATTTGCCAAAGAAAAAGAAGGTAAAATTTCAATTCTTTGGAACAATCAAGTCGATGAAGTCCTTGGTGATCTAACAGGTGTGACGGGTGTACGGATCAAGTCTACTCAAGATGGTTCAACCCAAGATATTGATGTACAAGGTTTATTCGTTGCGATTGGTCACAAGCCGAATACCGAAATCTTCCAAGATCAATTGACTTTGAAAGATGGCTATATCGTGATCAATAGCGGTCTACAAGGCAATGCGACGGCGACAAGTGTTGCAGGTGTATTCGCTGCGGGTGATGTTGCCGATCATGTCTATCGTCAAGCGATCACTTCGGCTGGCTCTGGCTGTATGGCGGCTTTAGATGCAGATGTGTATTTAGACAATCTATAATCTATATCTGTTATTAGCTAATCATCCAAAACCAAAGTGACGTGAGTTGCTTTGGTTTTTTACTGTCTAGATTTGCTTTATACTTTTTCAACAATAGTCTTAAACAAGGCGTATTATGTTCATATCACACACCGATCAAGACAGTCTGCATGATGCATTTTGCATTTATGATTTTCCTGATATTGCACAAGCCGATCAGCACGGACAAGGCTTGATTTGCATTGGTGGTGACTTGCAACCTGCGACATTAATTAGCGCTTATCGACATGGATTGTTTCCATGGTTTAATGAAGATGATCCGATCTGTTGGTGGAGTCCTGAGCCACGTTGTGTGATTTATCCTGAGCAATTTCAACCGAGTAAAAGCTTAGTGCGCAACATGAAAAAATTTGATTATCAGATTCGTTTTGATCAGGCTTTTCGTGATGTCATTTCGCAATGTGCAGCGCCAAGAAGCTATGCAGAAGACACATGGATTAGCGAAGAAATCATCGAACAATACGTTGCATTACACCAGCTCGGTTTTGCGCACAGTGTCGAAGTATGGGATGGTGATGAACTCATTGGTGGCTTGTACGGGCTGAATTTTGGACGTGGCTTCTTTGGTGAATCGATGTTTAATCGCCGTGTCGACACCTCCAAAATGGCATTCTATGCCTTGATGTTACTGGCTAAAAAAGAACAATTGCCGTGGGTAGATTGTCAATTGGTCAATGATCATTTGCTCAGTTTAGGTGCGACTGCCCTGCCACGGGCTGATTTTTTACAATCTTTAGAAAAAACCATTACACAGCCCAATATCGATTGGCAACCGTATCAAAACAGTGTATTTTCTACTAAAGGACTTGCAGAAACACAAAGCTTTGTGTCATCTGCGCAATAAATAAACCAATTGACAATCACCACAGCTCAAAATAGGTATTGCCAATGAAACCATATTCGCCATTTACATCTTTAGATGATCTGCAATATTACATCACGCCACCGCATGAATGTAGTTATTTGGCGCGTCGTTCGGCACGTATGGTTTTTCTTGATCCAATTCATTGCATCGATACCGTCACACTCTCTGAACTGTCCCGCTCGGGTTTTCGTCGTAGCGGTGACTTTGTTTATCGCCCAGAGTGCCATCTCTGTCGGCAATGTCTTTCTTCTCGTGTGCCTGCTGCGCTTTTTACACCAAATAGCCAACAAAAGAAAACCATTAAGCGCAATCAAGATTTAGAAATGCGCATTACCCCTACTTCGCAGCCGCAAGATTATCATTATGATTTGTACGAACGCTATATTCGTTTGCGTCATCATGATGGCGACATGTTTCCACCGAGCTATGAGCAATTTGAAAAATTCCTTGTGCATAGCTGTACTCATAGCTTTTTCTTAGAGCTATGGAAAGATGACCGTTTAATGAGTGTGGCAACTTGTGATCAGCTCGATGATGGCTTGTCTGCGGTGTATACTTTTTTTGAACCTGAAGAAGCCAAACGAAGTCTCGGCGTGTATTCCATTCTCAATCAAATTGAATATGTCAAAAGTCAGGGTTTAAGTTATCTCTATCTCGGCTACTGGGTGCCACATTCCAATAAAATGAATTATAAATCGCAGTATGCGCCACTTGAGATATTACTTGATGGACAATGGCATCGTTTAAACAAGCATTTGAATGCGGATGAAATTCAACGGCTTGGTGATTCATTACTGACAACTTTGCCGTCGCATTTAAGTCGTTGATTTAAAACTTTTAGAAAACAAAAAGTTGCCCAAAATTTCTTGAGCAACTTCTTTAAACTAATTCAAACTGACAAGTTATTTTAAAGTATCGGCAGGCACTCGCACCCAACCTTCCATAATCACTCGCGCACTACGGCTCATGATGGCTTTTTTTACTTGCCATTGACCATTTTGCTGTATCGCTTCAGCGCCGACTTTCAGCGTGCCTGATGGATGACCAAAGCGAACAGTTTGACGTACCGCACCGCCTGCGGCTAGATTGACCAATGTGTTTGGAATCGCTGCCGCCGTACCGATTGCCACCGCTGCAGTACCCATCATGGCATGATGCAGTTTGCCCATCGACATGGCACGCACCAACACATCTATATCTGCAGCTAAAACTTGTTTACCACTTGATGAGACATAGTCAGTGGGTTTAGCGACAAAGGCAATTTTCGGCGTGTGCTGACGTGATGCTGCCTCACTCACCTCTTGAATTAAGCCCATTTTTAATGCGCCATACGCTCGAATAGTTTCAAGTTTTGCCAATGCTTGAGTGTCATTATTTATGTGATCTTGTAGCTCTGTGCCTGTGTAGCCCAAATCTTCCGCATTAATAAAAATGGTCGGAATACCTGCATTGATAAAAGTCGCTTGAAAACTACCAATATTGGGTACGTCAAAAGTATCCACCACATTCCCCGTTGGAAACATTGCACCGCCATCTTCACCATCATCGGCTGGATCAAGAAACTCAATCTGCACCTCTGCCGCTGGGAAAGTCACGCCATCCAGCTCAAAATCACCCAACTCTTGTACCTCACCATCCGTCATTGGAATATGCGCTATGATGGTTTTTTCAATATTTTTCTGCCAAATGCGTACCGTACATAGACCATTTTCAGGAATGCGATTTGCATCGACCAAACCGTTGTTAATCGCAAATGCACCGACCGCTGCGGTGAGATTGCCACAATTCCCACTCCAATCCACAAAAGCTTTATCTATCGACACTTGCCCGAATAGGTAATCCACATCATGGTCAGAAGATTCACTTTTCGACAAAATGACTGTCTTACTGGTGCTAGAGCTCGCTCCGCCCATGCCATCGATTTGTTTGCCGTAAGGATCAGGACTGCCAATGACACGCAATAAAAGTTGATCACGAATCCGCCCTGTTGTTTGCGCTTCCACTGGCAAATCAGTCAGTTTAAAAATTACGCCTTTACTGGTACCACCACGCATATAGGTTGCAGGTATTTTGATTTGTTTGCTCGATGTGGTTGTCTGCGTATTGTCTTGAGCATGGGTAGAAGACATATTGAAAAATCCTCATTTACAATCAATTAAAAGGTGCATCATTTAAACGCTAGAAAAATATTAGAAAATTTTAACCAGTTTTTGAGCGATTAGAATTATCCTAAAGAACCATTTTTCATTTCTACAAAAGTTGCTTTGGCTGCCGCAATGGTTTTTTCAATATCTTTATCGCTGTGCATCGATGAAATGAAACCCGCTTCAAATGCTGATGGTGCAAGATACACGCCACGATTTAACATGCCGTGGAAAAATTGTTTAAAAGCTTCGCTATCACATTTCAACATCGCTTCAAAACTGGATAAATCCTCTTGATCAGTAAAGTACAGACCAAACATTGCGCCAACTTGTTGGGTTTTAAAAGCAACACCCGCTTCATCAGCAGCAGATTGTAAACCTGCGAGTAATTTTGCCAATTGTGCTTCAAGCTTTGCATAGAAACCATCTTGGCGAATATGTTTAAACATTGCCAATCCTGCACGCATCGCCAAAGGATTTCCTGACAATGTACCTGCTTGATACACACCACCAAGTGGTGCGATACATTGCATCATTTCACGCTTGCCACCAAACGCACCGACTGGAAGCCCTGCACCAATAATTTTCCCTAAGGTAATTAAATCAGGTTCAACATTGTACAGCGTATGCGCACCGCCAAGTGCCACACGAAAACCTGTCATGACCTCATCGATGATAAAGACAGCCTTGTATTGATCGCAAACACGACGAATCGCCTGTAGAAAGCCTTCTTTTGGAATGACGAGATTCATATTACCTGCGACTGGCTCGACAATCACCCCTGCGATTTCTTGACCGAATTTTTCAAAACATTTCTCCAAAGCTTCGATGTCGTTATACGGTAAGACGATGGTATGTTTGGCAAAATCTTCAGGTACACCTTTCGAGGTTGGTTCGCCCAAAGTCAACAAAGCAGAGCCCGCTTTAACCAAAAGTGAATCGGAATGACCGTGATAGCAACCTTCAAACTTAATAATTTTATCTCGTCCAGTATAGCCACGAGCAAGACGAATCGCCGTCATCGTCGCTTCCGTACCTGAGTTGGTCATGCGAATCAAATCAATCGACGGGAGAATTTCGCAAATTACATCTGCAAGCGTCGTTTCTGCAACGGTCGGTGCGCCGTAGCTTAGTCCATCTTCAGCAGCTTGTTGCACAGCTTTTACAATATCAGGATGTGAATGTCCTAAAATCATTGGCCCCCAAGAGCCAACATAGTCAATATATTGATTGTCATCTTCGTCCCACAAATATGCGCCTTTTGCACGTTTGATAAATACTGGCGTGCCACCGACACCTTTAAAAGCACGTACAGGTGAATTCACGCCACCTGGAATATGCTTTGAGGCTTCTTCAAAAAGTTGCGCTTGTTTGGCAGAAGTAAACATAAAATTTCTCGATTTCAATAATTTAAAGACAATTTTGATTTGGAATCACAATACGATTAAGTGTAATTAAATAAGGCTGACCATGCTTCAATGCGCTGTGGAATCTGTTCAGATTCAAGCCCGAGTATACCACTGACCACAGCACAAAGATCAGCACCTGCAGTGATGACTGCTTGTGAATTCTCCGCTGTTAGCCCACCAATTGCACAAATTGGAATATCAAATTGTTGTTTTGCTTGTTTTAAAACATCTAAACCAATATTGCCCGCTTCAGGTTTCGTCGTTGAACCGTAGATCGCACCAAATGCCACATAGCTTGCACCATCATGTATTGCTTGCTCAGCTAAAGACAAATCGTTTAAACAAGTGCGACCAATGATTGCGGATTCACCTAATACTTGTCGTGCCTCAACAATAGAGCCATCATCTTGCCCAAGATGTAGATGTGCACCAAAACGCTGTGCTTGTGCTAAGTCATCATTAATAATTAAAGGGACATTGTACTGATTGCAGATTTTTAGAATTTTTTCAATTTCAGTATCTTGATTGGTTTTTTCAACTTTTTTGCGACGATATTGCAAGAGTGCAATCTGCTGAGTTGCAAGTGCGATAGAAATTTTTTCTAATATTATATCGAGAGGATCATCATTGGTGATGAGGTATAAGCCGTGCAGGCTGTTTGGCATATGTTCAAATGCAGTGTTTTGATGCTGGTGGTTCATTGTCTATGAAAAATTCTCTTAACCTCTGATCAGCGTTGAATTTTAACAAAATTAAAGAAAAGAAAAAACGGCTAGTCATCACTAACCGTTCTAGATAAGTAGCAAGAAGCTAACATCTATATTTAGAAGTCATAAATATCGTCCCAAGTAATTGTTTTATTGATCACCAATTTATCGTCCGCATACGATTGATAGATCACCGTGGTTACATCACTATTATAGTCGAGCGTCGCATAATTTTTTGCATTACTCACATCCACAACTTTGAGACCACCATCATATGGATTCGCACTATTCTTAAATCTGTTTGCATCTGTGGTATTAAACTTCACGGCAAAATCATCAAATGGACTATCTATCACTTGCATCGTTCCCGATGCTTCGATGGAAAGCTCATCACTGCCCCAATCCCATGTAGAGGTATAATCGCTAAGAGCCGTGGTCATCGAGTAATATTTACCATCATAATTTTCATCAGATACAACTTTTAAATCATCAATTTTAGTCACTGTACTCGTTTCAGAATCTAAGGCAATTTCAACCTTACCATTGATCGCAGCTTTTGAATTATCAGAAAAAGTTAAATTGAAATTATCATAACTGAAACTTTCACTATCATCCAATAAGTCATAAGACACTTTTCCAGACAAAACCACACCGTCGTCATCCAAAAATGTCGTTTTACAATTGTTAAAGGTCACAATATTATTTGTGTTAGTGTAAGAACCCGAACTACATTCAGCTTCATCGAAAATAAATTCATCGGTATCCACAATCAATACATCTAAGAATTGGTTGGGCAATACAGTCGTCAAGGCTGAATGGGTGATCCAATTTACAGCATCTTCATTGGTCCAATCCCCTGTTTTTGTAGTTGATCCACTATTGTTATTACCACCCGTGTTCTGTCCATTGTTTGAGTCACCACTATCTGAACCACCACATCCCGATAGCAACAACATAGAACTCATTAATATAATTGAAAAATATGACTTTTTCATTTTCCATTCCCCACCTTTTGTTTATTGGATTTATATATTATTTAGCTATTAATTTTCTGTCTACTCCTCAAATGGGGAGGGTAATCCTCCCATAAATAACCGAAGTTAAAAGTAGAGGTTAAGCAGCCATTAGAGGTGGCTTTCCTTTGTTAGCTTGATGTGGTCTTTCATGGTTG